>ERZ780157.597-NODE-597-length-46751-cov-5.792445_pt1 | contig 46751 bp, 36 predicted proteins | sample MGYA00511169_ERZ780157 | MGnify/ENA primary metagenome ERZ780157 (study PRJEB29588, sample SAMEA1965149) | human gut metagenome | biome: human gut; feature: human-associated habitat; material: faeces | place: Denmark | collected 2008/2010 ...
CTGTTTTCCCGCTTGAGATCGTGATCGTCTGAGAAGCCTTGTTTACGGTGTAGCCCTCCGGTGAGCCGTACTCATATACGGTATACTTGCCTGTGGGCAGGTCAGCAACTGTGAATTCACCCGTGCCGGGATTTACATACAGCGATGTTGCCGTTGCCGATGTTCCTGTAAACGTATATGAGCCGCTGTACTTCGTGCCACTGACGGTGATATATTTGCCGTCTGCGTTCTTGATGCGGAAATATATCTGCTGATTTTTTGCTGTACTGCCGTTTGCGGATATTGCGTTACCGTTTGTATCCACCCAAGTTTTTATTACTTCGCCCGTTCCGGTATTTCTTGTATTCGTGAAAGTGACCGTACCCGTACCGCCTGCTGTAACGGTTACCGTCTTGCTTGCACCGCTTGTTCGGGTGTAATAGGGTATCGAGCCGTCCGCATTCTTTCCGTATTCAGATACCGTATATGTTCCTGCAGGTAACGATTTTACTAAAAAAGTGTTACTTGAGTTTAATTTGAACTGGCTCACAGATCCGCTTGCAGAATAAGTATAGCTACCCGCAGAACCGGTTGCCTTGACAGCAACTCCCGAGCTGTTTTTTACAGTAAAATAAATGTCGCTGTTATCAGCTTTTGTACTCGAGTTGTCGTTATTATGCTGCCATACTTTTTTTATTTGAGCTGTGCCTAAACTGTCAGAATAAATAGCAATTTTTGCTTCACTCGGGTCGTAATCTTGTACGAATGTCGCAGAAGTCTGCGAGCCACTGCCGGAGATCATATACATCGGTGCAACATCAACAATATTATTCTGATACTTACTGCAATTACGTTTAGCTGTAAGCGTTATAGCCGAGCCGGATGGTATAGGCTTTGTTGACTTTATAACGAGCTTTCCTTCGGTGTCTGTAATTATCGAAAGATAGCTGTATTTTTTAATTGCCGTCTGCCAGTCATAATACTTAGACACATTTTTACTATCAGTCAGCGTTATTGTGAATGTTCCATCGCTGTTAGTCGTCATTTTCTGCTTTGTTGGCGTATCTTTTTTACCTACTGCGTATGACGGAATTGTCGTATGGCTTAACATCTGCTCTTTGATCTTGTTATAGCAAGCCTTGACATTTGTAGCCATAGAGCTTGACATACCCTCGGTGAATATACCGACAGCCGTGTTTTCGGCAAAGTTGTTGAACCAACCGTCACAGATATTCCAGATGACAATCTGCGTTGCGATACGTTCAGTATCAGCGTTGTAGCCATAGTTTGTTGTACCCTGATAACCATAAATAAGTGCGTGCTTGAGATTTAGTTTCTGCGCTCTTGATAAATCATCGTAATAATCCTGAGCGGTATAATCACCTGTCCACGCATCCTTTGAGGACTGAATACAATACGCTACCTGTCCTGTTGAGCTACCAACATTGAGCTTGATTATCTGTCCGTATGTGCTTGTGTTCAGTCTGCCGTTGAAGTTATATGAATAACCGTACCAGTCAACATATAACTTCTGATTTGAGCCGTTTGCGATATTCATTCTTGTAGCCGCAAGCGTATTTACACTTATTGCCGACATAGCAATAACGACAGCTAAAACTAAGCTCAACATTTTTCTGAGTTTGTTTTTCATACCGATTTCCTTTCTTGGGTTTGTATTTGTATATATAAAAAAGCAGTCCTATGAAAAGGCTGCTTTGAATTTTCGTATTAAATTTTACATTCAGAAAAGAAAAAGAGCCTTGAATTTATACTTTCAAAGCTCTTAGAATATTAAATTGTAAACGGTATCAGTAACACGGGAAGAATACATATGCTGTCAAGTCTTGACAAGCAGTATGATTTTCTGGATTTTTAACGCCTTCAGATTTAAGCCATTGGAAATATTCGCTTGCAAGGCAATAGTCTACGCACGTAGCGCCTAAACCTTCTTCATAGTTAAGGTGGATTTCTTCACACAGAAGTCCTATCATTTTTTCTTTACGAGTGCATCCACTCCATCTTAGTTTAGGAACTGCCGGGCTATTAGCATATACCTGAGCCCAACTGCTATGCTGATATACTTTACCTTTGACCGTATCGAAGTCAGACGGTTTACAGTAACCGTAGCCGTTGTCCTTTGCGTACTTTTCGCAAGCCTTTAATATATCTTCACAGTCCTGCTTTGTAAATCTCCAGTTATCTTCAGCCGGTTTACTTTCCTGCTTCTTTGTGGTGGTGGTTGCAGGCTTTGGTGTTTCCGCTTTCTTTGCGGTCGTTGTAGTCTGTATAACAATCTTGCTGTCGCTCAGATAGTCACTGTGTATATATGCACCTGTATCGAGCTTATAATAGCCTGTATCGGTCTTGGCTGTCACTGTCACCTTGTCGTTTACGCTGTACAGCTTAACTGTGTCAGCGCCGAGTACAGCTTTCTTACGGCTGTAGCAGTCTGTGTTGACGTACTTTGTACCGTTTGCCTTTGTTTCTGTCCATTCGGGTGCGGGCTTTGTTGTGGCGGCAGTTGTTGTCGTTGCCGGCTTTGGCTTTGCCGTTGTTACCGCTTTTGTGGTGGTAGTGGTAGTTTCAGCACTTTTTGTTTCCTGTGGCTTTGTGGTGACAGCTGTAGTGGTCTGAGCAGTAGTTGTTTCTGCTTTCGGCTCATCAATTCTATCCATCACTGTTCCCGTTACTGCCGGAGCGGTAGTTGTCACTGCCGTTTCGGGTACGGAGGACGTTGTGCTGTTTGCACTGCCTGCCGAGCAAGCACTGGTCAATATTACGCTGATAAGGGTTATTGTTGCGAGTATGGTGTGGGTACGTTTCATTTTGTCCTCCTTTTCTTTTTCGCTGTATTTACTATCTTTAGTATATCATATTTTGATTTGATAGTAAACATATTATCAGCGAAAATACAAACAAATCTTAATCCATTATATTGGTAATTGTCACAACTGTTGAAAGTTCGGATTTAACTGAAATAGTTTCAGTTTCAGCAAATTGTATTATATAAAATTCATAACATCATATTTCAATTGACTTTAGATGTAATCTAATGTATAATATAGCTAACGCTATAAACAAGGAGCTATCTATGAGTAACGATCAAAATAAACCTAGCAATAAAAATAAGAGACAAGCTGAATTCAACGACTCGCTCTATTCAAATATATTATCATTAATTTCTGTTATTCTGTCAGTGTTGAGTTTGGTTTGTGCTATTTGGATTGGAAAAATTGCAAACGAATTTGCTACAAAGAATTCACATTTAAATTATCAATTATCTGTGGAGAATCCAATAGCAATAGAATTAAAAAATCAAGAATTGCATGTAGTAGAGGCTCAAGTGAACAAAGAACGTCCAAATTTTAATTATAATATAATGTCATTTAAAATAAATTTTGACCCTCTTTATATTTCTGGAGAATATTGTAATGTAATTTTCGCATCGTGCGGCGACGAAGGCGTAGACATGAGATTATTCCCACGATATAATTTAAATTCAGATGGGCAGAGCAATTTGGGATATCGTTTCAAGTACGGAGAATTATTAGTGCTAGATTATACTACTCAAAATCAAATTTCTTTTCACATGAACAAATTCAGTAATAGTAATTCTAACTATTCTATAATGCATGTGATTCTTCAAGGTTACAATGGCGACTATCAAATTTTTACTATGATCTATTCTACAATCACCTTTGAAGCATACATCCTAGATAATATTTCCGTTAATTGCTTTTCTGAAATTGAAGAACTTAAAAACACTCTTTCTATAGAAAAGTCATCCGAAGAATTAATCTCGCAAATTAGAGAAGAAAGAACTATGATTATAAATAGCCTTTAATTTAAGTACGATTTTCCAGTTCAAAGAACTCATAAAAGCAAATTGCCGCCAGTGGCGACAATTTTGACACTTTTTTGTATACATACACCCAATAACAGAAAACTTAGAAGAATGTAACCTATGTTAATCATAACGTTGATAAGAAGGCTCTCTTTATTGAGTGCGTTGCGTATAAATCTGAATGTATCAAGGAGAATGTTCACCAGATTTACTATTGTAATTGTGACATTAAACATTATATCAGGCACCAAAAGAAAATTTACAATCATTAAAATATAAAGCGGAGTGTCAGTCGTATCAGATTTGATTGTTTGTTTTTTATTGTTCGCCTTGAATAATGCCAGCAGATTAAAAACTGTATTGAAAATGTAAGCAATTAATGTTACAGTAAACAATATCATATTTTTCTCCATTCTATCATATTTGACTGTAAATGTCAAATGTTATTCTTATTTGTCTTTTTATGTATTGTTTTATCGTCCATTTAAACATCTTCGCCGTTGTCCCTATAAAAAAGCAGTGCCTTAATAACATAACTCTGATAGTCTTCTTTAAGAACGGAATCGGGAATGTACGATTTTATCTGCTTATATTTAATAGCATTCGGCGGTTTATGAGAAGATTCCTTTTTAGCTGATTTATCAGTAAAAAGGGAAGTGACGGTTTCGTTATCCGTTAAACCGCCGTCGTCAAACCATTCTCTGAGCTCGGCGGCTTTATTGATTGTCACATCATATTTCTGCATAAACGGTACGAGTATAGCTTGTTTTGCCGGTTCGATATAAGATATTTCAACTGCGGCTCTGATTGACAGCTTATCATCATCAACCATATCACGGATTTCTTTGATAAGATATGTAAGTCGAATGTATCTGCGAACGGTGTCCTTACTCTCTCCGAACATATCTCCGATTTGTTCATCAGTACGACCGCTTTTTGTCGCCACTGGCGACAATTTATCGGTTGCAGGTCTGCCAACACTTTTTTTAAGTACTTCATATTTCATTTTATAAGCAAAAGCTCTTTCACTTGGCAATATCTTTTCTCGCTGAAGATTGCTGTCAACCATTATGATAGTTGCTTCTTCATCCGTTAACTGCTTTACATACGCTTTGAGTGTTTTAAGCCCGGCAAGCTCACAGGCTCTTTTGCGCCGGTGACCGCTTATCAGTTCGTATCTGCCGCTGCCTTTTTCACGAACTATAGCCGGATTCATGATGCCATTGTGCTTTACGCTTTCTGCAAGTTGTACCATATCATCGTTATCAACGACTGAAAACGGATGTCCTTCAAAGCTGTCTATAAGATCTAAGGGTATCTCATGTACACTATCGTTATCTGACACCGAGGAATAAAAGGAAAGCCCGTTGAGCTTTCCTTTTGCTTTAATATTCGAAAAATCAAAAGGCATTTTATTTGCACCTCCCTATAAATTCGTTTGTAAGATCTGCATATTGACTGCCGAGCTTTGTATTTATAGTCATTGCTCTTTGTTCTGCGGTACTATTGCTCGCCATAACGCTTTTTGATATACGGCTGTTGAAAACGAGATTACCGTATCTTTCGGTCAACGCTTCATCAACCGCCTTTGCCATTCGTGTGTTATCGGTCATTGTTTCGATAACTCCATACAGTGTCAACGTAGGATTAAGTTCTTTTGCAAGTGTCATTATTTCTTCAAACTGAACAATGCCGTTGAGCGCAAATTTTTGTGTCTGCACCGGTATCAAAACGCCGTCTGCGGCTACCAGTGCGTTTACTACCAGCACACCGAGCGATGGCAGACAATCTATCAGGATATAGTCATACCTGTCAAACACTTTGTGAAGAAGCAGCCTGCGGAGTATCATTTCACGTCCTATTGCTGTGGCAAGGAACATATCCGCTGTTGAAAGAGTTATGTCAGATGGAATGTAATCAACGTTGTCGGATTTGCTCGTCAGGATTGCCTGTTCTATGACCTCATCTGAAAGCTTGCGTGACATTTCTGCGGTAAGCAGGTCAGTTATTACTATTTCTTCATTTTCACCTGAAAAGCCTAGATAATCCGACAGATTTCCCTGACCGTCAAGATCGATACATAGTACCTTCATTCCGTTTCTTGAAAGATTTGCAGCTATATTTACAACTGTAGTTGTTTTGCCGACACCGCCTTTCTGATTTGCAACTGCGATTATTTTTGTTTTTCTCATGGTAAACCTCTTTCTGCTGCATAAAGCAGCTGTTAAATTTAAGCCTTTTTAAATTAAAAAGCAACGGGAAAGGACGGCAGGCTTACTTTTCCGTCCTACAGTGTAGCTATCACTGTCCGTTGCAAAAGAAACGACATAATCACAATTCCCATCATAAGCACGCTTTAAAACGTTCTTCTACCTCTTGTCGTTCCTTGAGAGCTGCCGGAATTGCACCGGCTTTACACTGTTGCTCTCATACACAGGCTGCCTGAACGACAGCCTATTTAATTGCCGCCAATGGCGACAATTAAAAATCATCCCATAACCATCGTTATCTGATTGCTGACTTCTTCAGTTGCTTGCATCTCCTCAGCAAATTCAGTTGAAATTAATTGAACGGTTTTACTGTATTCTTTCATTACACGGTCAAATGATTCCTGCAGAAGTTTTCCGTCTTTATCATCCAGGCTACGATAATTATCTACGAAATGCTTACTGCGGCTATCCGGTATTTCAAAACCGTATCTTCGTAACATCAGCATACTGAAAATATCAGCTTCGATTTCTTTCTGTTCAATCGACATCTTATTACTGTTAGCAGAAAAATGAAGCAATTCATGCCCAACTTCATGGAGCAATGTCGAAAGCCTTCCGGTATCGTTTAAAAGCGGATTTAACTCTATAATATTGTCATTTCTTGCAAGTCCACGTATTGTAACCGTTTCCTCGTTCATATCCTTTACTTCAATATTGTGCTGTTTGCAAAAATCCGTTATATACTCGGCAAATTGTTTATGTATTTCACTTTCTTCTCCGAACCCTTCGCTGATAACGGTCGGATATAACTCAATCGGTAAATTTGTCTGCGATATGTCGAAAACATTTCCTATGCCAAATCCAAGCCTTTGGTAGCTTTCAATGTTGCCATTCTTATATTCCAGTTGCAATTGCTTGTCTGCTTTAGACAGCTGAATCCAATCACCGCTCTCGTTTTTCAAGTATGTGATTTTTTGCGGTACAAAAATTTTAATGGCTTTTGCGCCTTTTTTTATTCCGTAATACGGCAGCTCTCCGTTAGGAAGTTTGTGCTCTTTTGCAAGCTCATCTGTAACTTTTTTGATGGCGGCAAATGAGCCGACGAATAATGCACCTGGGTTTTGAGCGTAAATCAGTATGGTGTTGTGTGTGCTGTAATTATAAAAACGTGACTGGAAATCAATAAATTCAAGAATTTTTTCAGGATCCTCTTTAAAGTTATTGACTATATTCTGTATAATCTTTAAATTTTCTTCTTTGGTCAATTCTTTCTGTTCCAGCCATGCTTTCTTATCATAAGTTTTCGGCATTTTTCAACTCCTCCTTTATTTTCTCACGCCACTTGAAAGGTAGTCTGTCAATGCTTATCATTTCTGATTTATCGGAAATCATCGGATTATCTCCAATGTCGCCGCACCTTGCATCGCAAAAACCTATAAATCCGTTCTCACATTCATAGATTGCAAGCCCACCAAAGTGTAATTTGATTGTTGCATTTAAATAAATAATTGTATCCATTTTTATTCCTTTCCGCCATATTTGGCAAATAAAAAATGCACAGACAAGCTGTGCAATAAGTTTATATTTAATTGACGCCAGTGGCGACAATTAATTTTAAATAAATTTGTATGGTAAATCTCGACAAAATATGATATAATTTAATTATAAATCAAATTTTCTACAAAGGAGCAATAATGTGCAAATCAATAATATGACTGTTTCAGAAGCAATCGACCGCTACATTAAAAGTAAATATACTGTTCTCTCTCCCTCAACAGTCAATGGTTATATTATTATCAGACGCAATCAGTTGCAGAATTTGATGTCTGTCAACCTTACGGATATTACCTCTGAGCTGTACCAAAGTGCCATTAACCGTGATATGCTAAAATACTCATCAAAATCTATAAGCAATGCTGTAGGTCTTGTGAACGCCGCAGTGAAGATGTTTGCTCCTGAAATACAATCTAAATTATTTGTCACCAAACCTCAGAAAACAAAAGCATCGTTTTATATTCCCGAAGAAGATGAGATTGATATAATCTACAGTCGTATAAAGAAATTAAAACCGATATTAATTAAACCGTTTCTTCTTGCCAGTCAATGCGGATTGCGTCCTTCTGAAATCTCAGCTCTGAGTGGCGATTGTATTTGCAAAGGACAAATCGAGATTAAGGCGGCAATTGTACTTGGTCATCAAGGACATCCGATTAGAAAAGCTCCAAAAACCTATGCGGGTTATCGTTCTATCCCAATATCACCTCAAATGGAAAAAGTGCTTCTTAAGAATATCAATAACAGAAAAGAATCCATCTGTGGTGGTATGACTGCTAAAGAAATCGGCAATGAATGGAGAAAGTTCTTTGATACAAATACCGACCTTTATTACTTCAAATTTTATGCCTTACGACACTATTATGCCTCGAAATGCTTGCTGATGAGCATACCGCAAAGATACATAGCCGAATTGATGGGACATTCGTCAACAAATATGATCGAGCGTGTTTATCAGCACGTCTTTCCGTCTGCCATGCAAAAATACAAGTTACTTTTGGCGGATAGTATGGATATGATTCTGGAAACTAATTGATTTTGTGGGTTCGAATCCCTTCCTCTCCGCCATATAAAGACACCATTGAAATCTGAACCCTTAAGTTCGGAGTCAATGGTGTTTTTATTATAAAATCCAGTATTTATGCGGCTTTTCGAGGTCGCATTTTCTTTTTGTCAGTCGGACTAAAAAACGAATAACTCGGATTTGGCAATCCGGAAAATTAAAAACAAACCTTTTTGAACCCTTTAGTCTGTCTGCACGTGTCTCAGAAATCCTTCAGTTTCAAGGCATATTCTTCTTCTTTCTGTTCGGGAGTCTTGTATTGCAATTTCTTGTGCGGGCGTTTGGTATTATAGAAAATCATGTACTTGTCCACCGCACTTCGAAAGTCTGATTCCGAGCGATACTTGGTGCGATATAACTCCTCCCGTTTCATAGAAGCAAAGAACGATTCCATTACGGAATTGTCATACGGCACATGCGCACGTGAAAAGGAGTGTGTGATGTTCAGAGACCGCATATAATCATTCATTGTTTTGGATCGGTAGTTGCTGCCACGGTCGGTATGGAAAACCAAACTTGAATCCGGCTGACGTGCTTTATATGCAATTTGAAAGGTTGATTTTACAAGCTGTGTGCTGTTGGTCTTGCTGATCTTATATCCCACGACCATACGGGAGAACAGGTCGATAATCACGCAAATATAATAAGCGTTTTCGCCGTACTTAAAATAGGTAACATCACTAACCCACACTTCGTTCGGTTTGCACGTGTCAAACTCTTGGTTAAGGAGGTTTTTGTATTTGCGGCCTTCGTCCTCGTATAATTTTTTCGCCGACTGACGAATGCTGACTAACCCCATATCACGCATAAGCGTGCGCACCATTTCGTTGCTGACTTTGAATCCTTCACTTTTCATGACTGCCGCAATTTTAGCGGCACCGAAGATCTGATTGCTTTCGTCGTAAATCTCCTGTATGCGAAGACGTAGTTCTTCCCGACGTTTCGCATACCACGTGTTGTCTTTCTTGTTGCGGAGAACGTGGTTATAAAATGTTCCTCGGGGAATGTCAAACGCATCACAGATCACGTGCACGTTATATTTTCCGTAAAGCTGCTCGGCAGCATATAACCGTTGCCTCAATGGCGCTCTCGGCGTGCAGGGTGCAGATTTGAGAATTTCAACGATGCTCTCCAAACGTGCGACCTTGTTTTCGAGTAAATGGAAATTGCGGATGTCCACCTTTCTCCTATTGGCAGCGTTTTGTTCCTCTTGGTAAATGCGTAGCCAACTGTAAAAGGTACTCTTGGGTATACCGGTGTCAGCAAGGATATGTGCAGACGGCTCACCGGATATAACACGGTCAATGACCGCTTGCTTTTCTTCTTGGGTGTATGTTCTCATATTTTCAACTCCTATATTGAATGCATTGAAATAATTTTACGACATTTTCTGTAGGAATTGAAAGAAATGTGGAAATATGATATAGTTAGAAAAACAATCATTTTTATTTGATAAAAAGATTCACGACTTTTTATTAATTATAAGACCAACGCCGGAAAAAACGTACTTAATGGGTGAAAGCGCTTTTAGGTCTGACAAGGGAGGTGAACAACATGGATGATCGGAGAATCATAGAACTCTACTTTGAACGGGATGAGCAGGCAATCAAGGAAACGGATGCAAAGTACGGCAAGCTCTGCCACAGTATTGCCTATAACATTCTGAACAATCACGAGGATTCGGAAGAATGTGTCAACGATACATACGTGGGAGTGTGGAATGCAATTCCGCCTACAAGACCGAGTAATTTTATGTCCTTTGTCTGTAAGATTGCGAGAAACCTGTCTCTGAAGCGGTTGGAGTTTATGAAGCGTGAAAAACGGTCAGCGGATGTAATGTTGTCCCTGGATGAACTGGAATCGGTACTGCCGGATGATCGGTATGCCCCCGACGTGAGTGACGAGGACGTAGGCAAACTGGTCAGCCACTTCCTGCGCACACAAAAGGAGGACGTGCGAAATGTCTTTATCCGGAAATATTTCTACTTCGATTCTATCGGAGAAATTGCAGAGCGCTTTGGGTTTACCAAAAGTAAGGTCAAAAATATGTTGTTCTACACCCGAAACAAACTAAGGGACTATCTCATTAAGGAGGGCGTTGAAATATGAAAATACCGAGATTTTCTAATGCCATCGGTAACCTCGATGAGGATCTTGACGAGGCGGCAGCAGAATGCAAGAAAAAACAAAATCATTTGCTCAAATTGGGTTCAATAGCAGCCTGCTTTGCTGTGATCATTGTTGTAGGCGCGCTTGTTCTTCCATCGCTTTTAGGCGGCGAACCTACACCAGGAGGCACAAACGATAGGTATAAAGACATTAACATTATGGCAGGCGAATCAGGAATTGTATGGCCATGGGAATATCAAACCGTTTTTGAGAAATACACTGAAGTAACAATTGACGGTATTGTATACCGAAGTCACGGTCGCCTTGTGTCTGAAGAACTCCTTGGCGATTTGATTGGAACATATACCGTATTGGGCATTGACGAAATTGAAGGAGATAGATACACTGAAAAATTTGAAGTGTATCAGTTAAAATATGCCGATAAGAGCCAGCTTGTCGCCGTGAGGATGGAAGGTAGTTGTTATACCTTCAAGAGGGATAATTATGAACCTCCGCACACGCTCGGTGAGCTCTTCAAGCTGGTAGACCTCCCAAAAGCAATTGAATTGAAGCGGTTCTCTGTAAACGGCGACAGTCCGAACAAAAAACACTATACACTGAGCAATGATGACTATGTATGGGAAGTTCTTGCCGGATGCGAAAATGCACCATTTGTTGAGGATGAGAAATGGGTTGCACATGATAGAGAGTATTACAGTTTTACGATCACATCTGAAACTCTCGGCGTATATAAAGTTGCCATGTATGTTACTGTAGATGGCTATCTGTGGACAAACGCTTTTAATTACCAATACCTCTTCAATATCGGAGAAGATGCAGCCAGTAAGATTATCAAATATGCAAAAGAGAATTCCACCGAAGCAGAGTATGAGCCGTATCAGAATACCATTGTCGGTAAGATTACGGAGATAACCTATGAGTATATTCTGTTAGACGATTCCATTCTCTGCGCCAATCCCGATGACGGAATCACGTACAAAATCCTTCTGAATGATCTGCGCATCTCCCGTTATGCAGAAAGCGGAGCTATCCGAGTGGGAGAAAATGTTCAGATAACATACGAAGGCGAAATTGACGAATCGAATACCATTGACAGTGCCATTTCCGCATCTGACGTGGTAATCTCCGGCGGGGATGTTCTTATTCCCGAATAATAAAATAAAAGTCGCATATATGATTAACCGAATATAAGTTTTTGCGAGAGTTCGAAGTCATACGCAAAACTGCCGAAAATATCTTTTTCGTAGCCCATAGACATAAGTCCACCGTAATTTTGATATAATTACGGTGGATTTTTCTATGCCCGAAAACCGCTTGAAATAAGGCTTTTCGGCTGTTTCAGCACATAAGAAAACCGCGTCACAGAGTGTTTCTGTGACGGGGTTTTGTGCGTTTTATATTCTGTCTTTTTCTTAATGTTTAAAAATCAATAAATGCCTTTGTGCAAAGTCGCTTTAATTCAGCCCTGCCAGCATAATACTATGCGGCTTCACGGCAAATGCGCCTTTAGTCCGATAAAGCGGCTGAGCGTCCGCCTTTCTGCTGTCTGCGTAAATTTCCGCAGAGCGACCCGGATCGTATTTCAGCACCGTTTCTACCGGATTTATCACCAGTATCAGCCTATCGCCGTAATGCACCGCCAATGCACCGCCGCCGAGATCTTCATATTCCAAACGACTGCGAATATCGTGCGCAGTACGCAGTCTGAATTCCGGAAAACGCTTCCGTATTGCGATAAGCCCACGGTAGTATTCCATAACACTACGGTGAATGGTAACATCGTTCCACTTAATGCTGTTCACACTGTCGGGAGAATTGTAGCTGTCGTGAACAAATCCTCCGTCAGGCGACGGTTTACTGCGCAGTATCTCCTGCCCTGCCTGCATGAAAGGAATTCCCTCCGAAAGAAACACAAGAGCAGCCGCCAGCTTATCTACCGATACACGCTCCTGCCCCGAAGCCTCCGGCATAGAAATTCTCAGCTTGTCAAAGAGAGTAAGATTATCGTGCGCCTCAACATAGTTCACGACCTGCTGAGGAGTATCCGTCCAGCATTCAGAACGTTTTCTCTGCACATCCATACGGTAGATTCCGCCGGATATTACCGACTTCATCATCTCCGACAGCTCCGATGCGTTCCCGTTTACATAACCGCACTCCTCGTCCTCAAATACCGAGCCTTTAACACCGTCACGGAAATCGTCCGAAAACATAGCATACTGCGGCAGCTTTACTGCATTCTTTTTCATTGCACGAAGTCTCTCAGGCAGTGGGCTTTTCCCCCCTGTCCAGCCTTCGCCGTAAAGTATTATGGAAGGATTTATCCTGCGCAGCTTCTCAGCTGCGGTATTCAGCGTATGAATATCAAGCAGACCCATAAGGTCGAAACGGAATCCGTCCAGCTTGTACTCCTTTGCCAGATAGCAAAGGCTGTCCACGATGAATCGGCTCGCCATAGCACGTTCGCTCGCAAATTCGTTTCCGCACGCAGAACCGTTCGAAAGACTTCCGTCCTTGTTGTGACGGTAGTAGTATCCGGGGAAGGTCTTTGCAAACGGTGAATCTTCCGTGCTGTAGGTGTGGTTGTAAACCACGTCCATTATCACACCCATTCCCTTTTGATGTACTGCGTGGATAAGCTCCTTAAACTGTCTTACCCTGTCGGTACCGTTGTTTGGATCGGTAGTGTAGCTTCCCTCGGGAATGTTGTAGTTGAGCGGATCGTATCCCCAGTTGAAGCCTGCCTCGGGGTCGTTCTCGTCTATCGTCTGGGAGTCAAACACCGGAAGCAGATGAATATGCGTAACACCAAGTGAAGCAATGTAGTCAAGTCCGACAGTGTCACTGAAGCCGTTCGTCACCCTGTTCTCGCAGAATGCGCCGAACTTTCCCCGAAGGTGGAAATTTGCACTTTTATCGGAGGAGAAATCACGGACATGAAGCTCATATATCACTGCGTCCGTGTAGCTTTCAAGTGTAACAGGACGGTCACTGTCCCAGCCGGCAGGATTTGTACGCATTAGATCGACTACCATTCCCCTGATGCCGTTTGCACCGGCTGAGCGTGCGTAAATATCTATCGTTTCACGGGTCGAGCCGTCAAAAGTGAATTCATAGGTATAGTACATCCCGTGCAGGTCGCCGGGTACGGTAACCTCCCATACGCCTTTGTCCCTGCTCATTTCAGTAACGGAATGCGGCAGATTTGCCTTTGAACTGAGATACAGCTTCAGCACGGCTCTCTGTGCCGTCGGGCTCCACACTCTGAACGTAGTCTGAGACTTGGAATAAAGTGCGCCAAGCTCCCCGTCATACGCATATTCCCTGTCGATAAGGTCAAAATCAGGCATTATATCCATAATTACCTCCGTAGTTATTTTCCGGTAAGAAATGCAATGCTGTACGCAGGCATTTTAAGGCCGCCGTCCAGCAGGACCTCCTCGGCAGAATCCACTGTCAGATATCCCCGTATCTGCATTTCGGAAAGTCCGTCAAGCTCCGTGATTTCTTTGCTTTCATCGGAGTAGTTATAAACAATCACAATACTGTCGCCGTCAAATGTGCGGCGCACTGCCGCAATATCCTGTCCCGGCACTGTCAGCACTTCGGTCGTACCTCTTGCAATGCAGGGGTTTTCGTTGCGTATCCTGAGCGCACGCTTGTAGTAATTCAGTATGGAATTCTCGTCTGCAAGCTGTGTCTGCACATCGGCAAAACGGTTTTCCTGCCGCTCCATATCAGGCGGTCCGTATGTAAGTCCCGTACCCTCGCTGTCCCATATCATCGGGGCACGCTTATTCTCGTCACGTCCGCTTCCGGAAAGGCCTATCTCGTCACCGTAATACACGAAAGGCGAACCGGACATTGTGAGCAGTAATCCTGCCGCCGCCTTTATTTTCGTTTCGTTATATCCGAGTATGCCTGCGCCACGGTTGGTATCGTGATTTCCTATGAACGGTGCGTCAATTGCGGTATTGCTGTAGGAAGCCAGCTTCTGTTCGACAGTCACCATTGCCTGTGCAAAGGATTTAACCGAGTTATCAGCACCCTTACCATTGATAGTCTTGGCGATTTTTCCGCTTTCCTGTGCCATAGTGAAGCCGAATACGCTGTCAATCCCGGAGCTGTAGTATTTAGTATAGTTTGTGAAGCTCTCCCACACCTCTCCGACAACATAGCATTTCGGGTCAACTGTCTTGCAGTGCTTCATAAATTGATTCAGCACCTCGATATTCTTTTCGGGGTTGCCGCTGAAATACTCCTTGACAGCATCCAGACGGAATCCGCCTGCACCCTTTTCCAGCCAGAAGTCAGCTATCTTCTCAAACTCACTGCGCACCGCAGAATTATCAAGATTCAGCTCCGGCATCTGCTCTGAGAAAACCGCCTGATACCACCGGTTCGAGCCTATTCTGTACCAGGAGTTCGTTCCGACAGGCTTCTCGTCCGTAAAATAATAATAGTCGATGTATTTATCATGCACAGGGCAGATATTGTCGTTAAGGCAGGGCTTGTCTTTAGCCGCACCGCACGGATTACTGCGCAGGCTCTTTGAAGCGTGCTTGAACCACTCGTGCTCGTTGGAACTGTGATTCATCACAAGGTCTATCAGCAGCTTTATTCCACGCTTTTCACACTCTGCGGCAAGCTTCTCAAAATCCTCCATCGTGCCGTACTGCTCGTCAATGGCATAATAATCCTTTACGCTGTACTTGTGGTAGGAATCCGACGGCATTATAGGCGAAAGCCATATACCGTTGAAGCCCATATCCTGAATATAGTCCAGCCTGGATGTGACTCCGGCAAGGTCGCCTATGCCGTCACCGTTGCTGTCGCAGAACGAATAAACAAACACCTGGTAGTAATTACGGTAGTTATCGTCTATCACATTAAGCTCGTGTTCGTAACGGTATGACGGAGCCTGCGGCTGTGAGCCTTCTGACATAGTTTCCTCCGGGGTACTGCACCCGGATAAAAGAATAGCCGCCGCCGTAACAGCGGCTGCGGCTGAAAGTAAAAATCTTGTATTTTTCATTTGTCTTCCTCGGGCAAAATTCTCTTGGCTATCAATTTCACGGATTCTCTCTCGATAAGTTCGGGTCGAAGGCTGACCGCTTCTATCGAGATACCGCTGTTCATCTGCTGAAGCATTACGAATGCGGTCTTTCCGATATGTATTCGGTTCTGATACATCGTTGTAATACGGGGTTGCGAATATTCTGACACGGGGAGGTTGTCGTAGCCTGTCACGCTTATATCCGTAGGTACGACATAGCCCGCCTTTTCAAGCTCCTGCACTGCAGAGCAAGCTAACAGGTCGCTGATACAAACCACTGCGGTGACTCCTGTCTGAGCAATCGGAAGAATTCTCTTTCGTGTGCCCTTTGCAGAGAAATGTCCGTATCTGACAGCGTCTTTATCCTCCTTAAGTCCAAGCTCTTTCAGTGCATCGGAATACGCCTGATAGCGCTCCTGTGTGACGATACTGTCCTCCTCACCGCCTAAAAATCCGATCCTGTCGTGACCTCTCATCCAGAGATACTGCACCATCTGCCGAATTCCCTCTGCACTGTCGCATCCGACACGAGCCGCCAGCTGATAATCGACATTGTTATCAAGTATCACAAGCGGAATATTAAGACTGCGTATATGCTCAATGAACACATGGTGCGGCTTGAAGCCGAGGAAAACCGCCCCCTCGCAGTTTCCACCCGACACGATAGAATAGTAGTTGCCGCTTTTCAGTTCGGCATTGCTTATAGCAGTGATGTTTACCCCGATACCGTGCTCCGCAGCGGCGGCCTGTAATCCGAGAATGATCTCATAGCCGAACTGATCCACCTTGTCATAGTGGATACTTCCGTAGATAAAGACAACTATGGACTTAGTATATGAAACGTGCTTTGCCTTTACCTGATACCCCATCTCGCCGGCACAGGCAAGCACACGCTCACGGGTCTTTTCGCTGATGTCGGTAGCACCTGAGATGGCCTTCGAAACTGTACTCTTTGCCATACCGAGCCTGTCGGCAATATCCTGGATAGTTACGTTCTTGACTGCCATAAGATCCCCCCCGAAAAAGTGATTTTGCTTTATAATATATATTAGCCCTTTACTGCACCGCCGGTAACACCGCCGACATAGTACTTCTGCATAACTATGAACAGCGCACCGATAGGAATGGATACCAGCACTGCCGCCGCAGCGAACTGCGTATAGTAGGTACCGATGAACTCACGCTCAAGCATCTTGAACATACCAAGCGCAACAGTATAGCTGTCGTAGTTTGCACCGCAAATCATACTCGGGAAGATGTAGTCGACCCAGGGAGCCATGAACGTAGTGAGTACCGTGTATACGATGATGGGCTTTGAAAGCGGGATAGTGATGCGGAAGAACACCTGTGACCTCGTTGCACCGTCAAGGTACGCAGATTCGTCAAGGGATTTCGGGATAGTATCGAAGAATCCCTTTGCGATGTAGTAGGTAAGTCCGGAACCGCAGATGTAAACCAGCGTCAGACAAACAAGCGGATTCTCGGTAAGACCAAGTCCCTTAAGGATATAATAGATAGCGACCATGGACATGAATCCCGGGAACATTCCGAGAATCAGTGCAATGTTCATCATAGGCTTACGCATCTTGAATCTCAGTCGGCTGAGAGCGTAGGACACCGCAAGCACGATGAATGTTGAGCCTATGCAGGATACCACCGCCACGATAAACGTGTTGATAAACCATTTTGTGAACTTGAACTGCTGATCCACCAAGATCAGCTTCGAGTAGTTATCAAGCGTGAAGCTCTTGGGCCAGAAGTAGCTTGTATATGAACCGGGCTCTGCACGAAATGACGTCAGGATTATCCACAAAAGCGGAAGTATCCACATCAGACCCAGTATCAGAAGCACGATCTGTATAACGATATTAATCGTGCGCTGTTTTCTGTGATAGGAGTAGGATTGTTTTCTTATCTCTCTCATTACTGGAACGCCTCCTCATTCTTATAGGATGCGGATCTGCGGAAGGTTATCAGCGAAAGCAGCGAGCAGATGATGAATACCAGAATACCTATCGTTGCGGCGTAGCTGTAATCCCTTGAGTTGACCGTCAGCTTATACAGCCAGGTAACGAGCAGATCGGTCTTTCCTGCCTGGTAGTAATCCAGTGTTGCCGGAGTACCGCCGGTAAGGAAATAGATAACGTTGAAATTGTTTATGTTGCCGACAAGCTGTGTAATAAGGTAAGGTGTAGTAACGAACAGCACATACGGCATAGTTATCTTTCTGAACATTACAAACGGAGAAGCACCGTCTATCCTTGCCGCCTCATACAGATCGTCGGGGATATTCATAAGGATACCCGAAACGATAAGCATCGTATACGGAATACCTATCCACAGGTTTACGGCTATGATCGTCATTCTTGCCCACATCGGATCGGTGAAGAACGGCAGCGGAGCCGAGATCCATCCAAGCTCCTGAAGAAGTACGTTCACAGGGCCCGCTTCAGCTAAAACATTCTTCATTACCAGCAGTGAAACGAACTGCGGTACTGCAATGGCGAGTACAAAGAGCGTTCTGTAGAATGCCTTGAACTTGACGCCCTTCTTGTTGATGAGCATCGCAAGAATTATTCCGAGGAAGTAGTTAAGGAACGTTGCGAAAAATGCCCATACCAGTGTCCAGCCGAGTACCGGCCAGAAAGTGTTGCCGATAGTGGAATTACTTCCGAGAATAGTTTTGAAGTTATCAAATTCTATCCAGGTGAACAGATTTGCAGGCACCTGATGATCCTTATCATAGTTGGTGAACGCCAGCGAGATCATATATACCAGCGGAACTATCGTGAATACCACGATGCCGGATACGGGAATGAAAAGAAGCGTCTTGTGGAACTGTCCGTCCAGAAGCGACTTCAAATCGTCCACTAAGCCCGGCAGCTTCTTGCCGGATTTTTTAATCTGCTGTGCGCTGTACGCCGACTTTATGTTATGTACCCACATGAATATGAATGCCAGAGTTACGAACAGTGCAAATATTCCGTAAAGGAGAATAAGCATTGAGTTGTCGCCGTTTTCACGCATTACATCAATGCCGAGCGTTTCATCGAAGTACCAGCCTCTCTGCACCGTACCGAGATTTCTGAGCCCTGCTATAAAGCCGAGTCCCGAGTCAATCATAAAGCCGATATACGCTACCTCTGCGGCAATGAATATCAGCCCCTTGATTATCTGACCTCGGAACAGGTTTCCTGCACCCATTATAATATATGAGAGCTTGGTGAGAGCGTCACCGTGAACAAATGTGCTTCCGAGCCAGCCAAGACCCCTGCCGATCATTTTTATAAAACGCCATACGGCGCCGGGCGCCCCGATCACGAAATTAGCGACGCCTTTTCCGATGGCTACAAAAAATTCTGCTATTTTAACAAGTATTTTCTTGTACCACGGAAGAGCGTAAAAATCAAGACTTGTCATTGCAGTTACCTCCTTGAGTAGTATTGAAGCTTTGTGCAGTTTCAATGCAGCCTTCCCGGAGGATCTGATCAACACATATAATAACCGGATAAAATTATGCAACCGATATTGTTCTGTGTCAAGTATTCAGGAAGCATTGAAACTGCATAAAGCACGTTCCGATTCTGTGGGCGGCTGTCACGCCGCCCACGAAGAAATGGAACCTGGAGAAACATATATACTTATTGGTGAATTACCTTAAATGCTTTTTTGTCAGCTGAGTGTTGCGAGAACTGCCTCAACATAAGCGTTCAGCTTATCCTGGAGATTGCTCTTTGTGCAGGTACCTGCGATAATTTCCTGACCGAAAGCCTCAGCGGGTGTCCAGTAGTTCTGGACCTGACCGATAGAAGTCTGAACGGTTGAGTACTTAGCCTGCTGTGCAAGAGCGCCTACAGCGATGTTGGAGTTCATAGTAGCTGAGTCGCTTGCAAGCTCAACGTTTGTGGGAGCGTATGAACGAACCTCGAATCTGGTCTTCTGGTTGTCCTTATTAGTGAGCCACTCAGCAAGAGCCATTGCGTCAAGCGGGTTCTTGGTTTCAGCGTTTACGCCCATAATCTTGAAGTTAGCCATACTGCCCATCTGAACGGTTTCGCCGTTTGAGAGTTTGAACTCGGGGAGCTTTGTAGCTGCGTAGTTATCGCCGAGAGATTTCTGGATTTCGCCTGCGTTCCATACACCGGAAACTGCAGCTGCTAAAGTGCCTTCTGCAAAGCCTGCCTTTACAAGCGAGTCATCAAAGTTGGCGCCGAACTTGGGGTTTGCTACCAGGTCGATGAGATATTCGCCTACCATATAGCCACGCTCGTTATTGAAATCGCACTTTGTGGGATCGGTTCCGTCATCACCGAACAGCTTGCAGCCTGCGCCGAAGAAGAAGCCTGCCTGATACCAGCCGTCATCTGTATTGAAAGCGAAGTTTGTTGTAACGCCGTCGATATTCTTCGACATAATGCCTTCGATAGACTTTACATCATCCTCTGTCAGCTTGGACTTGTCGTAGTACATAAAGTAGGTATCGGATACATAAGGATAGCCGTAAAGCTCGCCGTTTATCGAAGCCGCTGAAATAGAAGCTTCAGAATTTTCCGCAACGATCTGATCCTTATTCTTTGTTACTCTGTAGAGTGCGCCTGCGTTCACCAGTATAGCGGTCTGGTCCGAAGCGAAAGCGAATACGTCAGCCGCCGCCGAGATGTCCTTGTTAACTTCCTTCTGAGCGTCTGCCTCGCTGACAACGCCGTAGGTGAAGGTGTAGGTCTTTTCGGGATTTGCAGCCGCAAATTCGTCACACATCTTCTTGATCAGTTCCTGATCCTCCTGCGGACCCCATACCGTGAGGCTAACCTTCTCGCTGCCGGCGGTGGATTCGCTGCCGCCTGAAGAAGCTGTGCTGTTGCCTGCCGCAGAGCCGCTGTCTGTACTGCTTGTGCCGCTTGTGCCGCTTGTGCTGTTGCTTGAGCAGCCGGCCAGCATTACGCCTGCCATTGTCATAGAAGCTATCGCTGTCATGATCTTCCTGTACTTCATAATTAATTCCTCCTGAATATAATCACTTGCTTACTTTTATTGCATTTCGAAACTTTAGTCTTGTTTCGAAACAAAAATCCTAAAATCAAATGCAGGCTGTCTGTGCTACCCTGCAGATTCGGCTATGTTTCGAAATTTGATTACTTGGTTCGAAATTCTGGTTTAATTATAACAGATTATTTCTGTCTGTCAAGCGAATTTATACAATATTTTTTAAAAATTTAAAAAACAATTGTAAATTTGTCATAATAGCCAATTACCATCTGTCGCTTTTGTGGATAATGGCAACGTTTCCGGTGAAACGTTGTTACAATCCATATAACACGTTTCACTGCAAACGAAACCAAAAAAAGAATCCGATACAAAACTCGGTGAATTACACCTTGCCGATATGCCATATATCCTTCGCATATTCAGCGATGGTGCGGTCTGAGCTGAACTTACCCGCAGAGCAGATATTCAGCCAGCACTTCTTTGCGAACGCAAGTTCGTTGCTGTAGTCACGGTTTACTGCCAGCTTTGCCTTAACGTAGCTGTCAAGGTCGCCCAGAAGGTAGTAATGATCGGGAACGTGCCAGCTTGCGCCCTCCATAAGTGCGAAATAAAGTTCTCTGAACACGCCGCTTCCGCCGTCGGAAACGGTACCGTCAATGAGTGCGGATACCACACGCTTGATCTTCGGATCGCTCTCTGTAATGTCACGGGGAACATAGTCCGGCATAATCTTCTCCAGTTCCTCTACAGTTGCACCGAAGATATATTCGTTCTCTGCTCCGGCTTCCTCGGCAATCTCAACGTTAGCTCCGTCCAGTGTGCCGAGCGTAACTGCGCCGTTGAGCATAAACTTCATATTGCCTGTACCTGACGCTTCTGTACCCGCCGTGGAGATCTGCTCGGAAATATCAGCCGCAGCCACCAGCTTCTCCGCATAGGAAACACGGTAATTGCTCACAAATACCACTCTCAGCAGATCCTTTGTATCCGGATCGGAGTTTACAAGCTTTGCTACCTCGTTAATAAACTTGATAATGCCTTTTGCACGGTAATATCCGGGTGCGGACTTTGCGCCGAAAATGAATGTAGTGGGGGTGAAATCTCTGAGATTACCGTCCTTGATCTCGTAGTAAAGATACAGTATCGAGAATGCGTTCAGAAGCTGACGCTTGTATTCGTGCAGACGCTTAATCTGAATATCAAAAACGGATTTCGGGTCGATTTCAATTCCCTCCGATTTCTTGATAAAGTCGGCAAGCTGCTGCTTCTTAGCGTGCTTTATATCTATAAAGCGGCGAAGCACACTCTCATCGTCCGCATACTTCTTAAGGCCGCTTAGCTTGTCAAGGTCGGTTACCCAGCTGTCATCACCGAGCAGTTCGGTAATGAGTGCGGAAAGCTCACGATTGCACAAAGCCAGCCATCTGCGCTGTGTGATGCCGTTGGTCTTGTTCTGAAATCTCTCGGGGTACAGCTCGTACCAGTCCTTCAGCACGGTAGTCTTTAACAGCTCTGTGTGTATAGCCGCAACGCCGTTCACATAGGAAGAACCGAATACCGCAATATTTGCCATATGCACGGTGCCGTTCTTTATAAGTCGCATAACCGCACGCTTATCCTGCGGAACATTCCTGCGGTGCATTTCGGATTCGAATGCCTCGTTGAGCATTATCATCACGCTGTACACTTCGGGGACTATTTGTTCGATAAGTCTGCTGTCCCACTTCTCAAGTGCTTCCTGCATGATGGTATGGTTGGTGTAGTTGAACACCTTCTTCGCCGCTTCGAAAGCCTTGTCAAACTTCCAGCCCTCGTCACGCATTACCACACGGATAAACTCCGGCAGAGCGATAACGGGATGAGTATCGTTCATCTGAATGCAATTGTAATCAGCAAAATTCTCCATAGTGCCGAAAATCGCCTTATGCTTTCTGATAAGATCGGCAACTGCGGCGGCACTGAAGAAATATTCCTGCTTCAGTCTGAGTATCTTTCCTGCCTCTGTTTCGTCATTGGGATAAAGCACACGGGAAATGTCCTCGGCGGCACGCTTCTTTTCTCCGGCTTCGGTAAACTTACTGCGGTTGAACAGGTCAAAATCGAACTCATCGTCGGTTTCAGCCTGCCAGAGCCGCAGAGTGCCTACATTCTCAGTGCCGTATCCGATAACGGGATAGTCGTAGGGAACTGCGTTCACATCACCGTCAGCAAAGTGTATCACAACAGTTTCCTGCTTACGACGAACGCTCCACGGATCGCCGTATCTCTGCCAATCGTCTGCGGTTTCGGTCTGGAATCCGTCCTTGATGCCCTGCTTGAACAGGCCGTACTTATAGCGTATTCCGTAGCCGTCCAGCGGAAGATCAAGTGCAGCCGCACTGTCCAGGAAGCAAGCCGCAAGCCTGCCCAGACCGCCGTTACCGAGAGCGGCGTCCTCGACCTCCTCGAATTCTGAAATATCCACGCCGAGCGCTTTCAGTTCCTCGGCTGTGCTGTCAAGTATCCCAAGACACAGCAGGTTGTTGTATATTGCACGACCCACCAGAAACTCCATGGAGAGATAGCTTGCCTTGCGTGCTTTATCGTGTGCCGTACGGCTCTTGTCCCACACAGGAGAAAGCTCCTCCATAACGAGCTTTGAAACTGCACAGTGCAGTTGATTTGCCGTCAGTTCCCTCGGCTGTGCGTGATACTCCTTCTCACAGAGGGAAACGAGCTTCTCCTTGAAATTTTCAATCTTCATATTATGCTCCTTTCATTATCGTTTTTTTCTTGATTTTTTAACGGGAGGTTTTCTGTTGCTTATTTCAGTCAGTCTGTCGAGGTACGCCGCACTCTGAGCGGTAAAGTCGCTCTCCAGTGTCCTCCAGCGCCAGTTATTTCCGATGGTGGAGGGTACGTTTATGCGTGCCTCGGTTCCGAATCCGCACAGTTCCTGCATTGTAGTCATAGCCATATCTGCGGTGCTTTTCCAGGCGATGTCGATGAATGCCTCAGGCAGCTCTGCCGCATGGCGCACCCCGAGATATTCCTTCACGAACTGCTTTGTTTTACGATCAAGGTTGTTGAACCAGCCAAGTGCCGTATCGCTGTCGTGAGTGGAAGTATACACAACGCAGTTCCGCGATGTGTAGTTCTGCGGAAGATACTCGCTCTTTCCCGTAGGGTCAAAAGCAAACTGCAGTACCTTCATTCCGGGATATGCCGCCTGCTTGAGAAGTTTTCTCACAGACGGAGTGATTATTCCCAGATCCTCCGCTATGATACCACCCTTTCCTGTTTCTCTCTTAATGACATTGAACAGATCGTATTTCGGACCATCGTGCCACTCGCCGCCGTGTGCGGTCTTGCTGCCGAACGGTATGGCATAGTAGCTGTTGAAACCGATGAAGTGGTCTATACGGACAATATCATACAGCTTCTTTGCGAAGCTCATTCTGCCGACCCACCAGCGATAGTTTTCCTGCTTCATTCTGTCCCAGTCGTAGATGGGGTTTCCCCACAACTGCCCGTCCTCCGAGAATCCGTCCGGAGGGAATCCCGCAACGACGGTAGGCACTCTGTCACGGTCAAGCTGAAACAGCTGCGGTTCGCACCAGACATCCGCACTGTCAAGGGCGCAGTATATCGGAATATCGCCGATAATCTGTATCCCGTTGTCATTTGCGTACTTCTTCAGCTTGTACCACTGACGGAAGAACTCGAACTGTAGGAATGCGTAGAATTCCATATCCTTTGCGTACTTCTTCTTTGCGGAATATACCGCTGTTACGTCACGCAGGCGGAGCGGCGTTTCCCACTCGCACCAGCTTTTACCGCCGTGTGCGTCCTTTAGTGCCATGAACAGCGTGTAGCTTTCAAGCCAGGGATTTTCGGCAACGAATGCCTTATATTCTTCGGAAACGTTACCATTCATAGTCTTAGAAAAGCGCCCGAATGCGAGCCTCATCACTTTATAGAAGTTCTCGTACATCGTGGCGTAGTCGATATATCTCGGATCCTTGCACCAGTTTATATCCGCATATTCCTTATGCTTCAGAAGTCCCTCCTCCTCCAGCGTCTCAAGGCTGATGAAGTAAGGATTTCCGGCATATATGGAAAAGCTCTGGTACGGCGAATCGCCAAAGCTCGTCTGTGACAGCGGAAGTATCTGCCACAGACTCTGACCGGCGCTTCTGAGCCAGTCAACGAATTTATAGGCTTCCCTGCCCATCGTGCCGATGCCGTATTTGTTCGGCAGTGACGCAATGTGCAGTAAGATACCGCTTTTTCTCATGTTGACCTCCAACAAAATCTATATTCTGCCCATTGAGCCGCCCGACCTGAACTGCGCCCTGAGCGTTACATGGCTCGCCTCGGCGCCGTCTTCGATCATATTCACCAGCATACGCACAGACAGACTTGAAATCTGGTGGATCGGCTGGGCTAATGTTGCTATTCTGGGGTTGCTGTATTCAGACAGTTCAATTCCGTCGAAGCCAAGCACCGAAATATCCTCCGGCACACGCTTACCCATATCGAGAAATGCCCGTACAGCGCCCACGGCGATAATATCCGACATGGCGAATACCGCCGTCATACCCTTGCACTTGTGATAAAGAGCCACTGCCGCCTCATAAGCAGAGCTGAACGTATATGCACAAAGTTCGCTGTCGGGAATATCCGCACCCCGCTCAGAGCATACACTGCAAAAACCGCCGTAACGCAATCCCGAAGGACCGTAGGAGCTGAGGTCGCCGCCGAGTATCCCGACTTTTTTGTGACCACGGTCGAACAGCTGTTCTGCCGCCGCTCTGCCGCCTTCATAGTCGTCAACGCTGACGGAGGAAAGGTTTTCGAAGCCAAGCTCCTCAGCGTTTGCCGTACTCAGTATACAGGGCAGTTTTATCCGTGCAAAGCTCCTTTTGAAGTTTCGCATATCGCCGCCGAGAAATATCACCCCGGCAGGTCTTAACTCCGTGCAGAGCCTTGACGCAAACTGCACCTCGTCCTCCTGCTCGTCAATGTGATTCACCGCAATCTGGAATCCTGCTGAAGAAGCCGCTATCTGTATCTGCTCAATGAGCGGTGAAAAGAACAGGTTACTGCTGCCGTTAACGATGAGCAGTATGGTCTTTTCTGCGCTCCTGCGCATACGGCGTGCATTGCCGTTAGGCGTATAGTTATACTGACGGATAACCTCGTTTATGCGTTCTTTGGTCTGTTCGCTTATCTCATTACTGCCGTTAAGCGCCCGTGAAACCGTGCTCACGCCGCAGCCGGCAAGTCTTGCAATATCCTTTATAGTCAATGGCTCACCTGTTGTCTGAATTAAATTACCGAAAACGTTTCCGGCAGTTTGATTGTAGCATAAATCCTACTGTTTTTCAAGAGATTCTGAAAATTTTCCGTTTTGCACAATTCCGCATCGTATTCTTCGGTAAATACGCACAATTACTATTTCGAAAGTGCTTTCCGAATTATCGGGAAATGTGCGGACAGATGCCGAAGTGCTGTTTTGCAGTGCAACCGTCCTGCAAACCGGTTTTTCAATTTTTTATATATAAGGAATTGTGTCGCACCTATATTTCGCTCTGTATTCCGAACAACAAAACCGACATCGTGCTATCGAAAAATTATATAATTATCCTTGACAAATACCCCAGGGGAGTATATAATATAAATACCCCGTGAGGGTATATTAAAGCTACAGCAAAAATTCAGAGGTAACGCTATGAGTGAAAATAAAACGATTATCAAAAAAGTCTGTCCGTGTTGTGAAAAGCATACCGTAAGGGATGAAAAGCACAAAAAGGCGCTTCTTAACCGCCTTAAACGCATTGAAGGACAGGTGCGTGGCATCGAGGCTATGATTGAGAATGACGCATACTGCAACGATGTGCTTATTCAATCCGCCGCAGTCAACGCCGCAATGAACGCCTTCAATAAGGAACTACTGGCAAGCCATATAAGAGGCTGTGTTGCAAGAGATATAAAAGAAGGCAGGGACGAGGTCATAGACGAGCTTGTCACAACTCTGCAAAAGCTGATGAAATAACGTAAGACGGACATAATATAAAGATATACAGCAAAAGAAAGAGGGTCTTATTATGGAGCAGTACGATGTCACCGGCATGAGCTGTGCCGCCTGCAGTGCAAGAGTGGAAAAAGCGGTCGGCAAGGTAAAGGGTGTAACCTCGTGTTCGGTGAGCCTGCTTACAAATTCAATGGGTGTCGATGGTACAGCGTCACCGCAGGAAATAATCTCTGCCGTTGAAAAGGCAGGCTACGGCGCAAGGCTGAAAGGCGCAAAAACGGAAAACACCGATACCGATGCCGGTTCACTGCGTGATACCGAAACGCCCGGACTTAGAAAAAGGCTGATAGCGTCAATCGTTTTTCTTGTAATTCTTATGTACTTCTCAATGGGTCATATGATGTGGGGATTTCCGCTTTCCTCCTGGTTTGACGGAAATCATGTGGCTATGGGACTTGTACAGCTGCTGCTAAGCGCAATTATAATGGTTATAAACGGCAAGTTCTTTATAAACGGCTTCAAGGGATTTATCAACCGCTCGCCGAATATGGATACGCTTGTGGCACTCGGCTCGGGTGCGTCATTCGTATGGAGCGTATACGCCCTGTTTATGATGACCGATGCACAGCTTCACCAAAATGCAGATGCCGTTATGATGTATATGGACGAGTTCTATTTTGAATCGGCGGCTATGATACTGACGCTCATCACAGTCGGAAAACTGCTCGAAGCCCGTTCCAAAGGCAAAACCACCGATGCGTTGAAAGGTCTTGTAAGCCTCGCCCCTAAGACCGCAAACGTAATAAGAAACGGCACGGAGCATACTGTTCCTGCCAAAGAAGTGATGAAGGGCGATATATTCGTTGTACGTCCGGGCGAAAGCATACCCGTTGACGCAGTAGTAACAGACGGCGAAAGCACGGTCAACGAATCCGCACTGACAGGCGAAAGCATACCGGTAGATAAGACGGTCGGAGATAATGTTTCGGCGGCTACCATAAATCAGACAGGCTTCATCACCTGCAGGGCTACCCGTGTAGGCGAGGATACCACCTTATCGCAGATAATAAAAATGGTGAGCGATGCGGCGGCAACAAAAGCGCCCGTTGCGAAGATTGCCGACAAGGTATCGGGAATATTTGTTCCGACCGTTATTGCAATTGCCGTTGTCACTACGATAGTGTGGCTCTTGCTCGGACAGGATTTCGCTTATGCTCTGGCAAGAGGAATATCGGTGCTTGTAATAAGCTGTCCGTGTGCGCTCGGACTTGCCACTCCCGTTGCGATAATGGTCGGAAACGGTGTCGGCGCAAAGAACGGCATTCTTTTCAAGACCGCCGTTTCGCTTGAGCAGACAGGAAAAACTCAGATAGCCGTGCTTGATAAAACAGGCACCGTAACAGCAGGAGAACCGGTCGTAACGAATATAATCCCTGCGGAAGATGTTGCCGAAAACGAGCTTCTCAGCCTTGCACTGTCGCTTGAAGCGAAGAGCGAACACCCGCTTGCAAAAGCAATAAACGTTTACGGCACTGAGCACAAAATCCCTTCAGTAGCAGTCGATAATTTCAAGGCAATCAGCGGAAACGGACTTACAGCTACCATCGGCAGTGATACGCTTTACGGCGGAAGTCTTAAGTTCATCGGTGCAAAGATTGCTGTCGGTGACAGAATAAAGTCTGAAGCGGACCGTCTTTCAGGTGAGGGCAAGACTCCCCTGCTTTTCTGCAAAAACAACCGTATGCTCGGTATGATAGCAGTAGCCGACACGATAAAGAGCGACAGCCCCGATGCAGTAAAACAGCTCAGAAATATGGGCATACGGGTAATAATGCTGACAGGCGATAACGAGCGCACCGCAAAGGCAGTAGCCAAAAAAGCAGGCATTGACGAGGTGATAGCAGGCGTTCTCCCCGACGGAAAAGAGGCGGTCATCCGCTCACTCAAGGCACAGGGTAAGGTCGCTATGATAGGCGACGGCATAAACGACGCACCTGCGCTTACCGCCGCAGATACAGGCATCGCTATAGGCGCAGGAACAGACGTTGCGATAGATGCCGCCGATGTTGTGCTGATGAAGAGCAGACTTACCGATGTTCCTGCGGCGATAAGGCTTTCCCGCTCGTCACTGCGTAATATACACGAAAATCTTTTCTGGGCATTCATCTATAACGTTATCGGCATTCCGCTTGCCGCAGGCGTATTTATTCCGCTCGGGCTTACGCTTAACCCAATGTTCGGTGCGGCGGCGATGAGCCTTTCCAGCTTCTGTGTCGTATCGAATGCGTTAAGGCTAAATTTCTGCAGGCTGTACAGCACAAAGCACGACAGAAAAGCAAAGCCGATGAATAATAATGCAATACAGCCGTCCGACACGGCTAAAATAACAAAGACGATAAAAATAAAGGGTATGATGTGCGAAAAATGCGAGCATCATGTAAAGACTGCGCTTGAGGCTATTCCGCAGGTAGCAAGCGCTGTAGCTAACCATACAGACGGTATCGCAGTGGCTGAGCTTTCAGGCGAAGTTCCCGACAAACAGCTTAAAAAAGCCGTTGAAAACAGCGGCTATAAAGTAATATCAATAAAGTAACGGAGGAATTTACAATGGTAAAGACAACACTTAAAATCGACGGAATGATGTGCGGAATGTGCGAATCACACGTCAATGACGCTATCAGAAATGCTTTTCCCGTAAAGAAGGTCACTTCTTCTCATTCAAAGGGAGAAACCGTGATAATAAGCGTAGAGGCGCTTTCCGAAGACAAGATCAGAGAGGTTATGCAGCCAACCGGCTACGAGCTTAAAGACATTACAAGCGAGCCTTACGAGAAAAAGGGCTTATTCTCAAGAAAGTAAGCCGGAAAAGCAAAGATTATGTGCCACAGTATCTCACTGCGGCACATTCAGTCTGTCGAAAAAACTATATCGTTGATAAAAATGGGGTCGCAGGGGCGGAGCCCCCGTACAGATCGTCAGCCATTTGTGCCACTGCATCGTGCAGTGGCTTTGTGTGGCTGACTACAAGCATCCTTGCTTGGACTAGAGGCGGTAGCCCCACACTCAGCCCCGGCAAGGACGCCGGGCGTGTATGCCCAAAGGCTCTGCACGATGCAGAGCCAACAAAGCATACACAGCCCTTCACCACGGGGAAGGGGTTTGGGGTTAGGGATAGAGAATTCGTATTATCTTATAAAAAAACAGTTTTTTTCTACAAGCTGTATGTGCCACAGCATCCCACTGCGGCACATTTTTTATATGTATTTTACACAAAAAAACGAAAAACTCTTGCTTATTGAAAAGAAATGCACTATAATATTAACGATAGCGCAGAAAGCGCACAAAAAATAAAGAAATATAAAAGAGGTATTTTTATGAAGATCAAAAGAATAATTGCAGGCATTCTCGTTGCCGCTACCTGCGGTCTTGCTATGGCAGGCTGTCAGTCAAACACAACAGGCGGCAAGCTCATTATGGCTACAGAACCCGGTTTCGTTCCTTATGAATATATGAGCGGTAACAATGTTGTAGGTATCGACGTTGATATTGCAAACGAAGTTGCAAAGGAGCTCGGTATGGAGCTTGAGATTCAGACAATGGACTTTGACGGTGCGCTTTTAGCAGTTCAGCAGGGCAAGGTTGACTTTGCAGCAGCAGGCATCTCGGTTACTCCCGAGCGTCAGGAGGCTATGGACTTCTCAATCGAATACGCTAAGTCAAAGCAGGTTATCGTTGTACTCAAGGGTGCAAACAGAGTAAAGAGCGTTGACGACCTCGGCGGTGACACAAAGATCGCAGTTCAGATGTCAACAGTTGCCGATACATATGTAACAGACGATCTTAAGAAGGAGCCCTCACGTTATACAAAGTATGTTCAGGCGGCAGAGGACTTAAAGAGCGATAAGGTCGACTGCATCGTTATGGACGAGCTTCCCGCAAAGGAAATGGTAAAGGGTAATGACAACCTTGAAATTCTTGACGGCGAGGTATTCACAGACAAGTACGCTTTCGCTTTCAAGAAGGGCAACACAGAGCTTGAAGAAAAGGTAAACAAGGTTCTTCAGAAGCTGATTGACGAAGGCAAGGTTGACAAGTTCACACTCAAGCACACAACAGGTGCAGGTGCCGACGCTGACAGCAAGGCTGAATAATTCTGCTGACTGATAAAACTACCGGGCGGTGAAATGCCGCCCGTATTTTTTGAAAGGCATAAGACGGAGGAATTAAGAATTGGACTTCTTTCTTGGTATATGGGATGCCATTGACAAGGCGCTTATAAGAGAAAACCGTTATGAATTCTATTTAAGCGGTATCGGAAACACACTGCTCATATCGCTGTTTGCGGTTATTCTCGGTTTTCTTATCGGTGCTTTCGTGGCAGTAGTAAAGCAGTTATGCGCAGGCAGGAGAGGTATCGGCTGGATAGCTAAGATATGCGACCTGTATGTATTCGTAATAAGAGGTACGCCCGTACTTGTACAGCTGTTGCTCATAAACGCAGTTCTGTTCAACTACAGAGGCGCAAACGCAATAGTTGCCGCAGTTTTGTGCTTCGGTATAAATTCGGGTGCGTATGTTGCGGAGATTGTCCGTGCAGGTATCGAGTCTATCGACAAGGGTCAGACAGAGGCAGGAAGATCGCTGGGTCTCGGCGCAGGTCAGACAATGTGGCTTATCGTGCTTCCGCAGGCTATAAAGAACATACTTCCCGCACTCGGAAACGAATTTATCGTATTGGTAAAGGAAACCTCGATAGCAGGCTACATTGCGGTAACGGATATTACCAAAGCGGCACAGTATGTAGGCTCAAAGACATATGACCTTATTACCCCGCTTCTCATTGCGGCGGCATTCTATCTGATACTGGTATTTATTCTGACAAAACTCCAGAAACTGCTTGAGAGGAGGCTTGGCAAGAGTGATAGACGTTAAGGATCTCAGTAAATCGTTTGGCAATCTCCACGTCCTCAACGGGATAAACGAGCATATCTACAAAGGCGAAAAGGTAGTTATCATAGGACCGTCAGGTTCGGGTAAAAGTACGTTCCTGCGTTGCCTTAACCTTATGGAAAAGCCGACAAGCGGAAGTATCTGCGTTGAAGGTGAATACATCACCGACCGCAAAGCTAACGTAAACCTTATAAGAAGAAAGATGGGTATGGTGTTCCAGCACTTCAATCTGTTCCCCCATCTGACGATAAAGAAAAACATAACCTTAGCTCCCGTTAAGCTCGGCCTTATGACAAAGGAAGAGGCTGACGCAGAGGCAATGCGGCTTTTAGAGCGTGTCGGTCTTGCTGATAAGGCAGACGCTTATCCTCCGCAGTTATCGGGCGGTCAGAAGCAGAGAATCGCTATCGTCCGTGCGCTTGCCATGAAGCCCGATGTTATGCTTTTCGACGAGCCGACCTCGGCGCTCGATCCCGAAATGGTCGGAGAGGTTCTCGATCTTATGAAACAGCTTGCCGACGACGGTATGACAATGGTTGTCGTAACTCACGAAATGGGATTTGCCCGTGAGGTTGCGTCAAGAGTAATGTTTATGTCGGACGGACAGATAGTTGAACAGGGTCCTCCCGATGAATTCTTCGCAAACCCCAAAAATCCAAGACTTAAGGACTTTTTATCAAAGGTGCTTTAATATGAAACAAACCCGACAGGTACGATTCAATAAACGTATCTGTCGGGTTTATTTTTCAGCTGAGTATATCGCATCTTTCGTTTATCAGACGTATAAAGCATTCTTTCAGATTATCCGACAGCAACGAATCACGGCACATAGCTTCATATTTTTCTTTTGAAGATACTACCCTTTTTATCATATTCTCTGCAGAATTTTTAGGAATACCGCATTTATAGGCAAACGAATAAAAATCCTTCCTGCGTATATTTCGCTTCTTCCCGTTCAGCGTAAGAGCGGTCTGCTCAATGTCGGCAGGCAGAATAACATTTACCGGCAGCAAATCATACGCAGGGGATAAAACATATTCACCGCTTTTTTCGGCAGTTTCTATCAGCGAGAAGTTTTTAAGGTGCATATCCGAGTTTCCCGTCACAAAAGAAAAAACAAGCCGCATAAAAAGCTCGGTCATATCAAATCCCACCCTTGACGAGTATCGTTCTATCACCTTTGCACAGCGCTCATACGAACCTTTGTACTTATCCTGCGTAAGCCTTAAATCAAGCTGGCAGAAATCCTCCATTGCAAGCATTGCTGTTCTGTCGGTGTTCGTTATTCTGTCTGCTCTTTTTGTAATATACGCATAATTACCGTTATTGCCTATAAGAGCGTGCGGAACAGTTGAAATTCCCGTTATATCCGCCATAGACATTACAAGATGTTCGGCTTCAGGCAATGTTTCATACTGCGGCACCTGAGGCTTGAGAATATAACCTGTAGGAAAATTCACAATGGTGAGTTTTGGCGACTTATTTTCCGAAATAAGATGCAATGACAGTTTTTTCTGCACTCCCGGAACGGTCAATCCGTTATTTACCGTTTCATCGGCAAGTTTTTTCAGCGTTTCATCATCAATTTCTATTTCAGGTAATTTTGATGCACCGAAAAAACGCTTTATACAGCTTTTATGCCACCCGTTTTCACCGTTTTTGTCAATATCTTTTCCACAGCACAGACATTTCATAATTTTTCCTCCATAATTGTAACATTACCGATACAATCCTTGCAGGCAACCAATAACAAACCGAATCTGTCCCTGTTATTGATTTTCCAGTTACGGCTCACCACATCTAAAAGCCACCCCTCAGGAATCAGACCGTCAAAAAAAGAAAACAAGGTTTTCGAATTGTATGCTTCTTTGCTAAGAGGCAAAGTAAGTGAAACGGCACTTGCATTTTCGCTTTCAAGATAAGCCTTGTCATAGGTAAAAGTATATCCCTCGTCACTTTCGCAAAGCTGTCCTGCAAAAATATTTCTGACATAAACATAAGCTGTTCTGAGTATCGTCAATTTCCGCCTTCCTTTCTTCCCGGCACCGCTTCCATATTAAACATTGCAAGCGCCGTGTTGACCTTATCCATACGCACGGTTTCCTTGCCCTGCTCAAGCTCACGGACAAACCGCAGACCAAGCCCGGAACGCATCGCAAATTCTTCCTGTGTAAGCCCTGCTTCTTTCCTCTTAGTTTTTATAAACTGTGCTATTTTATTCACCGAAAATCATCTCCGCAGTTATAATCTGAATACATTTTACACCCTTTAGGGTATAATGTCAAGCGTTTGCTTTAGTTTTTACACCCTAAAGGGTATAACTTATAATTCATCCCCACTGATTATACCCGATATGGTATAATTACCGTATGCTATTACCTGCCATTTCCGCTGATAATCATACTTTTTCTTTCAGCGTCATAAATATAGCTGTGTTTTACTGCGTGTAAAAGCAGATTATCACCACCCTCGTTTAATTCCTTGTATTTCTCAATGTAACTTTGTGTAAAAAGCACAACATATTGTACCGGGATCCGCAAAAAATACACTTTACATAAAAACTCTATGAAATCTGCCTTATCGTTGTGCAATTCAATGAAATTTTGACCCATTTCGACATTTTGTAAATTTATTCTTGCAAAAGTGTAAAATCAGCATTATAATTAAATAAGAAACATAACCTCATCGGTTTACTATATACTTTTGCGGTAATTTGTACCGCCCTACAGAATAAGGGAATATAATGCTTTATAATAAATACGGTTCCGTTTCGCCTAAGAAACGTTTCATATTGCTGTGTCTGCCGCTTGCGGCGGCTATTATATGCACAGCCTGCAATAACGCTTACGCTGTCAACATATCCGACGGCGGTATAAGCTATGACAATACATATTCGCAGACCGAAAGCACGTCTGCCGATACAGATAAGACAACTTCTCAGACAAAAGAAGAAGAACCTCTGCCCGTACCTGAGCCTGAACCTGATTACACCATCACAGACGCTATGTACAAATATTTCGACCAGTTCGCACTTGTCGGTGACAGCGTTTGCTCCGGCTTTGCAAGTGCAGGATACTTCAAGCAGGAAAACAACCTCGCACGACCCAGCATTGCGGCATGGAACATACACCAGTTCCTTATAACATCGGGCAATTTAAGCACAGATGTGCTTGTTCACCTTTACAACAAGCAGCCTAAATACGTTCTTTTCTCAATGGGGCTTAACGATGTAAACCTTACCACGAAAGAACAGTTTGTAGAAAACTATATGCAGCTTCTCTACCAGTGCAAGCAGGCAAGCCCGAACAGCGAGTTCATTATTATGGCTGTAACTCCCGTCCGCAGTAAGTTCTGCAAGAACGAAAAGATAGACGAGTATAATTCCGCACTGCGATATGCGATTGAGAACTGCTACTATAGTCACTATCATTTCGTCGACCCTACCGACCTTCTTAAAGGCAGTGATAACAAGCTGATGGAAAAGTATGCCTTTGAGGACGGCACTCACCTTGAAATGAGCGGTATGAGAGTCTGCCTGTGGTATATGTATAATCAGAATATCAGATACAGCTTCAAGGAAGACGAGCTTCAGCCCTCAAAATGCCCCGACATTTCGCAATACGAATATCTTTATTGATAATATCGGCTTTAAAAACAAAAAAACGGCGGAAATTTGCTGAAATCCTGCAAATTTCCGCCGTTTTATTCATTTTGCCTATTTACTTTTTCATATTTGTGTGTTACTATATTAAAGTAATTTTTAAGGCGTGTAAAACGCTCAGAAAGGAAATAAAAATGAAAAAATTAAATCTTAAGGCAATTGCCGTAGCTATGGCAGCCGCTCTTACGCTCGGTCTTGCAGGCTGTAGTTCAAACGGTAATTCTTCAGCCGCAGACAGCAGTGCAACAGCAGGCGACAGCACATCTGTCACAGAAAGCAAGGCAGAGGGTGACAACTCACTGCAGAAGGTAAAGGACGCAGGTCAGTTCATATTAGGTCTTGACGCTACATTCAAGCCTATGGGCTACACTGACGAGAACGGCGAGATCGTAGGCTTCGATATTGACGTAGCAAAGGAAGTTTGCAACAGACTCGGTGTAAAGCTTGTAAAACAGCCTATCAACTGGGATACGCTCACAACCGACCTTAATGTCGGCAAGTGCGACTGCGTATGGAACGGTCTTAGCATAAACGAAGAACGTCAGGAAAAGATGAATCTTTCAGAGCCTTATATGAAGAACGCTATGGTATTCGTTGTAAAGGGCGATTCGACAGTTGCAAAGATGGACGACCTCAAGGGCAAGAAGATTTCTGTTCAGAACGGTTCTTCGGCACAGACAATACTTGAAAACAGCGCAATCAAGGACGATATAACGATCAGCCCCATCGCTACAAATGTAGAAGCATTACAGCAGCTTGAGCTTGGTGTTGTTGACGCTGTATTCCTTGATGAAGTAGTTGCAGACTATGAAATCAAGAACTCCGGTAAGGACTACAAGAAGCTGTCAGAGGGTCTTGAAGAAGAACAGTACGCTATCGCATTCAGAAAGAACGATCAGGCACTGCGTGACGCAGTTCAGAAGACACTGGGCGAGATGAAGGCTGACGGTAAGCTCGGCGAAATCTCAACAAAGTGGTTCGGCTCAGATATTACGATAGTTAAGTAATCACATAAGCATAAAAATCCTCACGGTAAAACGTGAGGATTTTTTATACGATTATGCAGTTACAGCCCCGACCTTGCGGTCGGGGCTGTATGTTCTTATTTGGCTTTTATCCGTAGCTTATCAGCTTTTGGTGAAATTTATCCTGAGCGATACCTCAAAGACATCGTCGCCTGTCGGAATTGTGACATTTCCGTTTGTGACTGTCAGCTTGTCGCTTTCGTATGACTTTGTATATCCGTCCATGAATATATCGGGGAGCGTTACGGTTTCGCCTCTGTTCGTGTAAAGCATATAATGCGTTTCCGGATTGCCGTCAACATACACCTCTACGCCGAGCATAACCATAGTGTCATCGTTCTTGGCGAATCTTCCACAGAAGTAAACATCTCTGTCGGGCATTGTGTATCTGCCTTCCTTATTAACAAGAGAAACGTCCGTGCATATCCACGTTTCGTTGAACAGATAGCCTTCCTTGCGTGGCAGGTCGATATAAGCGAACATTTCCTTGCCTGCAGGGACATCGGTGATAGTCATATACGGCGTAGCTTCGCCATCAATCATATAGTAGACGTTGTAGGTTGCCGTTGTGTAAACGCACTCAACGCTTACATCATTATGAGGCATCGTAAACTTGTATTCGCCGCTTTCCTCATAAATAGCAACATCATCGGACTGCCAGTAGTAAGTATAGCCGCTCTTTTTGGGAGGTTCGGGAAGCGTTACCGTACTCATATACTGTGCTTTCATCGGGCTGTCGGAACTTGCGCTTCCGTCAACCGTCATATTGACATTATAGAACTTGGGTGATGAGGTCGCCTTGAATGTAACATCGTGAGCAGGCATCACAAACTTGCCGTCTGTTACAGTGATACCGTCTGCAGACCATTCGGTCACATCGTAATAATCCTTTGTCGGCTTTGCGATAAGGGTTATCGTATCGCCTATCTTGCCGACCTCCTTTGTGCCGTATACCGTACCGTCAAATTCGTAAGATATATAACACTTTGTGGTCGTACCTATTGCAGTAAGCGTTGATGCAGGCATCGTGTCGGGCTGTCCGGATAATGCACCCTCAGTGCCGTACCACGACCAGCCGCCGAAGATATATCCGTCAGCTTCTTCGGGTGCGTCAAATACGGGAAGTGCATCGCCATAGTGATAGGTCACTCTTTTTATCGTCTTACTATCGAGGACAAAGGTTATCGTGTATTCCTTGTATGCACCGTCAGTCCATACCGCTGTCAATGTCGTATCCTTTGTCAGCGTTATTATATCGTCAGCGCCGTAGATATTTCCGTCCTCGTCCTTCCAGCCGCCGAAGATATAATCTCTCAGGTCGTCCGTCTTTGACGCAGTCGCCATATCCGACAGCTTGATCTGAGTACCGTAATCCGCTGTGCGTTCATCGCTTCCTGTCAGCTTACCGCCGTTTGCGTAAAGTATTAATGTGTGCTTGTGAACATTCTTCTGCCAGTTGCCAAAGACTATATCAAGCGTCAGACCGTCCTCTGACGCTTTGCTTGATGAACCCTTGAACACGAGAGTATATCCCTCGCCCTCGACATCTGCAGGAGTATAATTATTGTACTTTTCAACGAATGCGAGATAATCATCATATCCGCCGCTGAACGTATCGGTCTTTTCTCCGTTCAGAAGTGCACCATACGGTGTGGATACATTTACCGTATAGGTCTTGGGCGTAGCTTGATAGATCGCTGTCAGCGTTGTCGAATAATCGAGCTTAACCGTCTGACCTAAGGCATATATCTCGCCTGTAGTGCTGTCCTTCCAGCCTGTAGGCTGATAATCGTTGTACTTGTCGGCATCCTTGGTTGCCCAACGTGAAATTTCTACCTCGTATTTATCCTGACTGTAGCTCTTGAACTCTTTGCTTTCTTCAAATATCAGTCTGCCGTCACCTGCGTCCAGCTTAATTGTAACATTACGTTTGAATCTCGGACGGAGTATAATACTCTTGTAAATGAGCGTCTTGTCGGGTATAAACTCGTTGAGGTAAGCATCACCGTATTCTTCACTCAGGTATACATCGCTCCAGTCGATGAACTGTATCGTTGTGCCTTCCTGCCGGTTGAGCTTGCTCCACGCCTCGTCAAATACCGACTGAGGTACCTTTGAGCCGCCCTCTATTTTCAGCGTCTTATATGTCTTGAATTCACGGGTCGCATCATCGTAATACTGAATCTCAACATCGAATATTCCGGCTTCGTAAACCGCATCGTATACGGTATCCTCATATACATAAGGCAATTGCTCATTGAATACGGTATCCTTATCGTATAAAGTTTTACCACCGTCGGGAGTGTAGCCCATGAATGTCTTACCGTAAGGCCAGCTTGAAATAAAGAATTCCGGTCTTGTGCCGTAAGGTGTCTTTACGGTTGTTGACTTCTTATCGCCGGCATAATTATAGTAATTGTACGTTACGTTCATCAGCGCTCTGTCATAATTTGCACTGAAATGGAGCGCAACCTTCTGATAGTCGTTGTGATGATTGAAATAGAAGTTTTCGGAAGCCGCTCTCTGGGTGTTGCCTGTAACCTTGTAAAGCGGTTTGTCTGTAGGCTGACCGCTTGTATAGTAATCCTTGCGGCATCCGGAGTCTATCGCTCTCAGCTTATCACCGGCATACTTATACATCTTTTCAAAACCGAACGGTACTCCGTAGGTTGCGTGCCAGGAGCTTAGCTTCATATACTCGTCACTGGAGTTATCGGGAACTTCGGGAACATCGCCGGCATTTACCGCCCATAATTCGACTACCCATTCTTTGTTTACGGTGTCGTAATACTCTATTTCCGTAAGAGCCTGCGCTCTTGTTGCAGTGTATACTATTTCGTAGTTGTCGTGGTCAACGGTTATGAAGTACGGGTCTTGGTCCTTCCACTCGCAGTCAATGTACTTCCAGCTATCGGGAGCGTTATTTGTGTTGTAAGAGCCTGCAAGACTGCCCGCAGGTACTTTTCTCGTTTCAACAAGAGTTTTAACTCCGTCAACCTCTCTGTAGAAATTGACTGTGAATATCTTGCCTACGTCCTCTTCCTTAACTCTCGACTCATCGTACCAGATGACCTTCACCGACTTTGTAAGGCTCATTTCTGGGTCGGCGGTCTTTGTGAACTGAAGTGACGTGCCTGTATAGTGTATCTGAGCGACACCTTCGGCTGTACTGTTCTTGTAGAAGCCCGACATACTGTATGGCTGCTCGTAACGGATAAATCTGCCTCTCCTGTCATAGAGCATTCTGAAGCCTTCGCCCGAAACATTCATCGACAGCTTGCTCCACGGTACAGACGCATTGTAATTTATCACGCCTGTTGTAATATCAAGCGTCTGTGCGGACACTGCCGGAAGATTATCAATATTGACTTCTCCCCAGTAAGTGCCGTTTGAGCTGAATAATATCGGAGTTGTCACATCGTTAAGGCATATAACAAGGTTTTTGTCGCCCATTGAGAACAACGGCCATTTGATTTCGGGTAACAGCGGTGCTTCAAGCCGCAATTTGAATACCTTTGATTCCGCGACAAGATTTACTTCGAGATAAATTCCCGCTTCAAGATAAAATCCGCCAGTCAGCGTCCGGTATACCGTACTGTATCGGTGATCCGGTTTGACGACGTGATATTTTGCCAGGCCGTATATATCAAGATATGCGCCTACCTGGACCTCAACGCCGACCTCGCCCAGTCGCCTTAAACCCGTGAACGAAACGGTAAGCTGTCCGGAAACGCCCATCTTGACACCGACATATCCGAATACCGTAAGATCAAAGCTGTATCTGTCGCCCTCGACCAGCTTGTTTTTGTACATACTGAACTCTTTATCCTTTGAGTTGCCGTGTGTACCTACCTGCGTTGCGTCAAGTATCGAGAACTTACTTCCTATACCGCCTGCAAAGCTCATCTTTACAACAAGGCTGAGTTCAAAGTTAAGCTGGAACAGCGACAGCGGTTTAAATGCCGTGAAGAACGGTATACGGCATATTTCTATCTCTCCGCCCTTCTTGTTAAGCATATCCTTGACATCCTTTACAAGACCTGCGGTATCGTTCTTCTCATCACTGCCAAGCATCTTTGCGACTTCGCTCGTGATATTCCTGTAGCTGTTTGCGCCTACCGAGCAGACAAGAACTTTAAGTTCAATATCCGTCTGCGTATAGATATTAGCCGCATAGTTGAATTCAAGCTCAGGCAGTTCAAACCACTTGAATTCGAATGAATTATAGCCCTGGAATGAAACATTAAGATATTCGCTTACTGTAAATGTTGCATCTACCTTGAGTTTTTTCTTAATGGTAGTCTTATAATTCAACTCGAATGTAATGACCGACCAGTAATCCGGATTAACGGTAGTAAAGTTATCATTTTCTGCTTCACCGACCTTTACGGATACGGAAAGACCGATAGCAAGACTTGCGGCGATGCTCTTGAGCGTATCCTCTTTAGGACGTGAATAGTCCGAGAAATCCTTTAATCTATCATCGTCCGAAGCGGCATAAGCAGTGGCGGTTACTGTATCGGTAACAAGCGGCTCGCCCTCCATTATCTCGTTTACGGTTTCATCCTCGGCAAGCAGTGCCGCAAGCACAAGGTTCAGCTGCTGTACGCCCTCGCTGTTCTTTACTTCTTCCGCTATCGCCTCGGTGTCGATCTGCTCCTCAAGGAACTTGTTTTTTGCAGGCTCGACAAAATAAACATCAACATTGTCATAAACATCTTCCGCTTCGCAATCGGCTGTCTGAATGTAGTAAATGTTTCCGTCCTTTATTGTATCTGTAATTTTTACAAACAGGCAGTCTTCGGTAAAATTCTTCGTGCCGTTGTCAATGCAAAGCACATCGCCCACAGCAAGAGAATTTTCTTCAAAATAATCCGCCTGAACCATATACTCATCGGTTTTATCCGTAGCGAACAGCTTGGCTTTGTCGAGATACTTGATATTGTCCCTAACCTCGATTATATTAGTCTGCTCTTTGTATATCTTGAATGTATACTCGTTGACCGTATCGTCAAGGCCCTTGAATGTAACTCCCTCGCCTGCTGTCATACGGTACATACAGCCGGCTGTGTATGCGGTTTCAGGAACGAGTGTATATTCATCCTTCTCGTTTGATGTTACAACGAAATTTTCCGGAGTATCACCCGTATACGCAAATAAGGTGATATACTCCCATACATTATTTGCCGTTATTTCTTCGTCACATATAAGCGTGATCGGCTGATATTCCGCACAATCCTCCACATAGTAGGTGGTTCTCACGCCTGATTGGAAATCATCGGCAGATTCCACAAACGAGGCATATACGGTCATATCCTCGTTTACCGGAGTATTGGTGAAAAATTCGGTCGTGAATGCCGTATCGGTAAACCAGCCCATAAACGCCTTGCCCGCACCGAATGATTCGGGAAGTCTGCTTATCGTTTCGCCCTTTTTAACGGTTATCGGAGCTACGGGCGTACCGTCACCCGCATCAAAGGTCACTGTGACCTCATCTTCTTCTGTGGGCTTATTCTCGTTATATGTAACCTCTGCGGTTATTGTCTTTTTAGCACCGTTTACGGTTATGTCCTTACTTGCCGTAACACTTCCGCTTGCATTCGGCATTACGACCTCGTCTGCAAATACATCTGTCGGAAGTGCTGTCAGCGAGATCACAGCACATAAGAACAGTGACAATATCTTCTTGCCGCACTTCTTTTTAATACCGAGGACCGCAAGCGTTCCACCCGATAAAATGCTCAGCGTCAGCCAAAGCGGACACAGAGAACCGTCCGTTTCGGGATTGCCGGGATTTACAGGATCGGTAGTATCGCCGGGCTTTGAGGCTTTCTCTATATAAGCCGTTATCTCATTTGACCTGCTCTGTCCTGCCGCAAGTGTATATTCACCGTCGGTAAGCTCGCCCTTCTTCAGTGTAAGTCCGTCCGGCAATCCGATTTCAGACTTTACCTTATCAATCCCGTAAATATTGCCGTTTTTCACCGTAAGAGCAATATTAACGTTTTCCCCTTCTTCATAGCTCTCCTTGTCCGTAGTAAGCGTTGCGGATACAAGCGACGCTTCCTGCGCCGCCGTCATAACCGTCATCACGCTTGAAAACGCAAACAGCGTGATAAGCGTTATTAACGCCGCCAGCCTTTTCCTTGTTTTCATCTTTTTTAACATAACCCACCTCCGTAATTATCCGTTTTCGTTTTTTTCGTTTATTGAACTTTCGATTGCTTTTTCAAGCCCTGTTTCCGCTTTTGCGATTATCTCATCTATAAGCCTTTTTGCTACCGAGTGCAGATCAAACGCAAGTACCGCTTCTATAAGGCTCGCACGTTTTTCCTTAGGCACATCATACAGCTTAAGACAGCACTCAAGAAAACGCTCTATCTTCTTCTGCACCGTGAAGTACATATCGCACTTCCTCGCCATAAAGCCACGCATGATACTTCCCGACGCTATATCCATCTCGTAGAAATCCTTATCCTCCGCATCCGGCATAAACAGCGAGAATATAGCCTTTATCTGTACGGCTGTACTTTTTAAAATATATTCCGTAGTGCTTGGCAGGGTATATGCCATTACATATATCTCCCTCAGCGGCTCGGACAGCTCGGTTATATATATCTGCAATGACGTTTCAAGGCAGTACACCATGAGCGGCTCCATATCCTTTGCGAATGCCCTCGCCTTTGCAAACTGATTTTCAAACATGATCTGCGTCAGCGTCAGAAGCAGCGCTTCCTTATTTTCAAATGCCGCAAAGAACGAAGTCGGTGACATTCCTGCCGCCCTTGCTATCTGTGCAGTGGTCGTCTTTTCATACCCCTGCTCTAAAAATAACTGAATAGCCGCAAGCAGCATCTTATTCCGTCTTGCTATGCCCTTTGGCTGTAATCCCTTCAATTTGTGTCCTCCTTATCAGCCTCAGTATTATAATCAACAGTTTAGTCTTGAGTTTACTCAATTATAACACACCGCTTCTTAAAAGTCAATAATTACCGTAATATTTATTTCGGCCTCGTTTATACAAAACCTACAAAAGCGATAAGGATTGTGTAATTATTTTCGACAAGCTAAATCCACTAAACCTATTGACAACATAGGTTTAGTATGTTATACTCATAACAACGAAAACGAAAGGGGCTGACCGGATGAAACCGACAACCGCAAACAATAAAATGCGAATGTGTGCAAACAATATAATACGTCTGTCCCGAAAGAAAGTCTGAGCCTGTCGGATATTCAAACGCACGGACGTAAAATAAACGTCCGTTATTTTATAGGAGGATATATGATAGAGCTTAAAAACCTTGAAAAGACGTACCGCACCTCGAAAGGCAGCGTTACTGCGATAAAAGACATCAACATAACAATAAACGACGGAGAGATATTCGGCATCATCGGACTTTCGGGAGCCGGCAAAAGCACACTCGTCCGCTGTATAAATTACCTTGAGCGCCCGACCTCGGGACAGGTAATAATAGACGGCAAGGAGCTTGGAAGCCTCAAAACAAAAGAGCTTCTTAAAACAAGACAAAACATCGGAATGGTGTTTCAGGGCTTTAATCTTCTCGCACAGCGAAACGTAATAAAGAACATCTGCTATCCGCTTGAAATCGCAGGTATGAAAAAGGCAGACGCCGTAAAAAGAGCCGAAAGCCTGCTCGAGCTTGTAGGACTTTCCGATAAAGCGAAGGCGTATCCGTCACAGCTTTCGGGAGGACAGAAGCAGAGAGTAGCAATAGCAAGAGCGCTCGCCGCAAAAACGCACTATCTTCTGTGCGACGAGGCAACAAGCGCACTTGACCCCGACACAACAAGGTCGGTGCTTGAGCTTCTTAAGAAAATCAACCGCACACTCGGAGTTACCATAATAGTGATAACTCACGAGATGAAGGTAATAGACAGTATATGCGACAGGGTCGCAGTGCTTGATAACAGCACGGTCGCAGAGATAGGCGATGTAAGAACGGTATTCGCAAATCCGAAGTCTGATATAGCAAAAAAGCTCATAATGCCGCAGGGCGAGCTTCCGGTAACAAGCGAACACGGAAAGAAGATAAGGATTATCTACAACGGCGAAAATTCTTCAAAGTCGCTGTTATCCGATATGATATTAAAATGCAACACTCCCGTCAATATTCTTCACGCAGATACAAAGGACATTGACGGCAAGGCATACGGTCAGATTCTGGTACAGCTGCCCGATGATGATACATCGGCAGAAAAAATAACAGCATATCTTAAAGCCAATAGCGTTACCTATTCACAGGTGTAAGGGGGAAGAAAAGTGTCAGGCGATCTTATACAGCTGTGGGATAAAGGCGTACTTTTACAGGGTATATGGGAAACGATATACTTAACGTTCATCTCGTCATTCGTAGCTTACGTTTTCGGACTTCCGATAGGCGTACTGCTTACAGTGACCGATAAGGACGGAATCCACCCTATCCCGTGGCTCAACAAAATAATCGGTATTTTAGTTAATATTTTCCGCAGTATCCCGTTCATCATTCTGATGGTTGCCTGCTTACCGGCGGCAAAGTTTATTGTCGGAACAAGTCTTGGCAATAAGGCGATGATAGTAATGCTCGTTATAGCGGCTATACCTTATGTGGCAAGAATGACAGAATCCTCTTTCAAAGAGGTTGACAAAGGCGTTATTGAAGCGGCTCAGGCAATGGGCAGTTCAACATTCAAAATAATATACAAGGTGCTTATCCCCGAAGCAAAGCCCGCACTCATGGTCGGCGCAGTCATTTCCCTTGTAACCATTCTCGGCTACTCGGCAATGGCAGGAACGATTGGCGGCGGCGGACTTGGTATGATAGCTATCTCATTCGGTTATCAGCGTTTCAATAACGATATTGTGTGGATATGCGTTCTGCTCACGGTTATCATAGTACAGCTTATTCAGGAGTTTGGTATGCTGATAGCACGCAAGGCAGACAAACGTATAAACAAGTAAGGAGAGATATAATATGTCACTGCTTTTCATAAAGCTGTTGCGACAGAATTTCCGTTTCGGACGAATGTGCCGATGTTGTATATAAAGAGATAAAACCCGTAAACTAACGGTGCAGAACAAAGAAAGATAAACGATAAACAAAATACAACATTGACAGGCGGTAAAACCGCAGAAACGGAGAATTGACATGAAAAAGATTTTATCATTAATACTTACAGCGGCTCTTGCAGGTGTAACGCTCACAGCGTGCAGTTCAAACGGCACAAGCTCGACAGCTTCTTCAAATGACGCTTCATCATCAGACGCAGCATCATCTGCTGCAAGCTCGGCAGAAAGTTCGGCAGACACAGACAACATTATCAAAATCGGTGCAACAGCTACACCGCACGGCGAGATACTCGAATTTGTAAAGGACAAGCTTGCTAAGGAAGGCTACGATCTTCAGATTACCATTTACGATGATTATGTACTGCCCAACAACGCAGTTGCAAGCGGAGAGCTTGATGCAAACTACCACCAGCACACACCCTACCTCAACAACTACAATGAGAAGAACGGGACAGACATAGTTCCCGCCGCACTCATTCACTATGAGCCGTTCGGTCTTTACGGCAACGGCGTTGAAAAGCTGGCAGATGTCAAGGAAGGCGCATCGATTATAATCCCTGCCGATGACAGCAACGAAACAAGAGCGCTTCTTCTCTTACAGCAGGAAGGTCTTATCGAGCTTCCCGAGGGTGCAAATGCCAAGGACGGCGTTACAACGCTTGACATAAAGGACGACCACGGCTATAAGATAACAACGGTACAGGCTGATACGGTTGCCGCTCAGTTTGCAAACAGCGACGCAGGTTCTTTAGCAGTTATCAACGGCAACTATGCTCTTGCCGCAGGTCTTGACATAAGCAAGGCTCTCGCAGTTGAAGACGCTTCCGGCGATGCGGCTCAGACCTACGCAAACATTGTAGCTGTAAAGAGCGGTAACGAAAACCTCCCCAAGATTCAGGCTCTTATAAAGGCTCTCAAGTCAGACGATGTAAAGAACTTCATCAACGAAAAGTACAACGGTGCAGTTGTAGCAATCTTCTGATTTAACCAACAAGATTTCTCCTGAAGTAAGTGATATACAGTCCGGCTCCCTCGCAAACAGTGAGGGAGCTTTGCTATTATAACTGTACTGTGAGACACATTGCCAACACCGCCGGAAATATTTTCAGTGCCGACAGGGTATTAATAATTTCGTGAGTATATCGGTGCAACTGCTCTAACATTGACCTTTCAAAAAAACGCCACTAACCTGAGATATATGTACTAA
>ERZ780157.603-NODE-603-length-46058-cov-30.149099_pt1 | contig 46058 bp, 48 predicted proteins | sample MGYA00511169_ERZ780157 | MGnify/ENA primary metagenome ERZ780157 (study PRJEB29588, sample SAMEA1965149) | human gut metagenome | biome: human gut; feature: human-associated habitat; material: faeces | place: Denmark | collected 2008/2010 ...
TGGCAAAGATGAAAGCCTTTGTCCGCAAAGCCGTTGACTGCTGCATCGAGTAATATCAAAACCTTAATAAAAGCAAGGAACATAAATAATGAAAAAACTGTTATCAGCCGTTTTGGTTGCAGCCGCTTTTTGCCTCGGCGGCTGCGCCGAAAAATCCGCTATTCAGAGCGACAAAATCTATTTTTTCTATTCAGAAACCTGCCCGCACTGCCATGACGCCGAAGCCTATATCAGCCGAAAACATCCTGGCCTGAAAATGGAAAAAGTCGACGTACAGACACCCCGGGGCTACGCCCTCTTTGTCAAATGTGCGGAAAAATTCAACCTCGGACAAAGGATCGGCACGCCGTTGTTCTGCATGGATGACAACTATCTCATGGGCTGGGCGCCGGAATACGAAAACCGCTTTGACGCTTATGCCCGGCCATTTTTATAAAACCGCCTCCGGCATTGTACCGCTTTTTGTGCTACAATAATGAAGATTAAATTTATTGCCGGGAGCGGAACAATGCCTCAGACACAAACTTTTTACCGCCATTTTAAGAAAAACTGGTTCTGGCTGCTGTCAAACCTAAAGCAACTAATAACAAAAAAAAACACGCTGTTTTTCTCAACAGCGTGTTTTGATACCTTCTCAAACATGGCGACATATTATTCTTAATTTCAGAATTTTACCTCGCACCTTGCTCTATAAGAAAAAACTTCATCTCATCGGAACAAACTATTTCCAGCAATCCGTAATATTCCTTTTCGTTAGTTTCGCTCCAACCTCTGAAATACCGCCAGTTAACATCGGCACCGGCCGCAATCAATGCCTTTACAGCCTGAATGTCATCCCGTTTAACAGCCTTTTTTAACTGCTTTTTTTGAACTTTTTTCTTCCCAAAAATCAATTCTCTTAAACTTTTCATACAAAATAATTTTAAGTGACATATTTATAACTATCATTTTTATATTACCACAAACGATAATAAAACAGTATTAAACTTTTGTGACAAATCTAGAAGCAAATAGGTATTTCTTTACGTTTGCACAATTCCCTTAATATAGAGCCGATTTCCAGACGATGACTGCCGTAGAAGGCTTTTCTGCGGTATTTGGGCGCGAAAACTATATGGTATTTACAATTCCAGCTCGTATGTGATATCGTATTTATATCCATAATAAAACTCCTTTGTTCTAAAAGTTAATGTAATTGTGAAGAACTACATTCTAGCAAAGGAGTTTTATTGGGTAAAGCTAGAAGCTACAATGCCCCCGGACTATCCGGGGGTTTTCGCACACAAAAAATACGCTGTTTTTTTTCAACAGCGTATTTTCTCAAAATTTTGCATCATCACTCTATACAAATGCCCGACTCTTTCAAGCGGATTGCGTCCAAAGCGTCGCAATATTCTCTCATAATTTCAGAATCGCTTTTTGCACCGTGCTCCAGAAGGAAAATCTTCATTGCTTCTGAACGAGCCAAATCCAAAGGTCTGTAATAGTTTCTTTCGTTAGCATCGTTCATACCGCCACGGTAACGCCAGTTAACGTTCGCGCCGGTTTCAACCAATGTTTTCACCATCTCAAGATTATCTGCCTTAACAGCTTTTCTGAATTGTTGCTTTTTTGAGTTTTTAATGTTCTTTTTGCCAAAAAATAATTCTCTTAAAGTTTTCATATTACAAAATAATTTTAAGTGACACATTCATATCTTATCGTTTCTATATTACCACAAACAGCAACAAAATGATATTAAACTTTTGTTACAAATCATAGCATCAACGCCCTATTTTTTCCCGGCCAAACGATAGCTCTCATCCAGCCGCCGGCAGATTTCTTCAGCCGCCGTTCGCCCGTCCAGACACAACGTCACCCAGTGGCTTTTGTTCATGTGATACCCCGGAAAATATGCTTCTCCGTCAACCAGTCGGGCAATATCGTCCGCCGCCGCCCGCAGATCGATAATATCCAGCTTTCCCTCGCCGGATAACCCGAGTTTCTGCGGCGGCAGATTCAACAGCACCGCATACCACTTGGCATTGTCCTTTCGCCGCAAAATCGCATTCATCGGAAACTTCGGCCATAAAAACTCCAACTCGCCCCCGTATTTCTTCCGCGCATAGGCAATCACACTTCTGGCAGCCGCACTTTTAAACCTGTCGGCATAAAAACACTTTGCCGCCACCTCGGTCAAAACCGCCTCAAGTTCGCTCCGGATTTTGCCGACAAAAGCGCCCGTCGCCGCGGCAACCTTAACCAGCGCATAAACTTCTCCTGTTTCAGCATCAATCGCATCCGCCGTCACCCGGCCGTCTGCCGTCACGCTGACCACCGCCTCAAACTGCCCGTCCGGCAAAAGCACCCGGTAAACATAACCGCCTGCTTCCGGCTTAAAACCGAAAGCCGCCAGTTTTTTCCACTCAGGCGACAGCCCGTCAAACATCGCAGTCAATTCGTTCATCAAACTCTATTCCCTGTCCCGACTTAACGGATAAAATTCGTCCGCGCCCCGCTTTCGTTCTGCGGCGCTGCAAGGCCGTTTTTCTTCGCGTTGTCAATACATTTCAAAGCCCAGGCCATATTCCGCCCCAGATTGCGCATTGTCTGCAAACCTTCTTTATCCTCTGTCACTTCCTCGCTCCGGCTGCCGTGAACATTGTTCCAGTAAGTCGACGACACCACCGGCATTCTGGCTATGGTAAAATATTTGTTGATAACGTCAAGGGAAGCCGTCGTCCCTGCCCGCCGGGACGATACGACCGCCGCGCCCGGTTTAAAGGCAAACACCCGGCTCCCGGCATAAAAGACCCGGTCGAGAACCGCCAGCAAACGGGCGGACGGATGCGCGTAATAAACCGGCGACCCGAAAACAAAACCGTCGGCCTGTTCCGCCTTTTCAATAATCCGGTTAATAATGTCATCATCAAAAACGCAGCGGTTATTCTTCATCTTGTGACAGGCGCCGCAGCCAATACAGTCCTTGTAAGCACCTTTTCCCAGCTGGATAATTTCCGTTTCAATCCCCTCGTCATGCAAAACCCCGGCAACTTCCGACAGCGCCGTAAAAGTACAGCCGTTCTCATTGCAACTGCCGTTAATCATCAAAACTTTCATCTCAAACCTCCTTATGCTGAGCACTGTTTGTACATAAGCCATAATATAACGCCCCTTCCCGCCTTATGCCACCTTTTTCGCAAAAAAAATCAACAACCGATGCGGAGCTATTAACTATTTTCTCCCAATATCTTTTTTCATACTTTCTACCAAAACATTAATATCCTCATTCAAACGTTCAACATCAAATTGGTAAGAAAGTATTTCGTTAAGTATTCTAAAATATTTATCCTTTATTTTTTCAGACGCATAAAAATTAATCATAGGACATAGACCAAACATTCGTTTTTTTACATTTTCTGATAAATCAGATTGTCCCCAATTACTATCAATAGGAATCGCCATAAATAAATCCAACGCTTGTACATAAACTTCTTCTTTTCTTCTTCGAAAATAACCTTTTTCCTCTCTTCCATTTTTTAAGTAATCTAAAAACCATGTAAATAAAGTTGTAATTATAGAACCAACTAAAACACCAACCAACGATTGATCCTGCATTTTTTATTCCTCTATAAAACTTATATATTAAATTTTCCACACTCCACAATATATTCCAACTTTACCAGATAAAAATAAAATATAACAGAAAAACATACAAAGAATATAATTCGACAAAAAAGGCAAATAGCAAATAAAAGTACAACAACGCCCAACAAAATAAATAACAAAGTTTTTTCATCCATAATTATACCGGAATATTTTAAGAGGCTTGTCTGACCGGATCCTCTTTTATTTAACACAATAATTCTAAAACTAAAACAAGTATAAACACAGGGAAGAATGCTGTCAACAAAACTCTGCCCCGCTTTCAATTCCGCCGTGCCGCAAAAAAGCGGCAAAACTTATTTTACAAACTTTTAAGCGGTAAATTTAAACTTTTTTGCCAGATAATATCCGCCGATAAACAAAAAGGTCAGCGTTTCGGAAACCGGCATCGCCAGCCAAATTCCCACAACCCCGAACAGCCGCGGCATTACCCAGAATATTGGAACTAAAAAAACAAAGCCTCTGAGCAGTGAAAAGACCGTTGCCGCTTTGACCTTCTCAACGCTTTGAAAATAGCCGATCGCCGTCAAATTGACAATAAAACAAACAAATCCGGCAGCAAAATAAAGCAAGCCGCAAACGGCCAGCTGCGCCGCCGGCACTGATATATCCAAAAACAACCCGACCAAAAATTTCGGCGCCAAAATAAAGAAAGTCATTACCCCCAAGCCGGCTGCAACCGCCGTTCGCAAGGCGATTTTCTCCGTTGCCCGCACACGCTCGCCACTCGCCGCGCCGTAATTATAACTGATAATCGGCTGGGCTGACTGCGCAATCGCATTGCCAACCATATAAACAAAAGGAATATAATAACAACTGACGCCAAAAGCCCCAACGCCGTTATCCCCCAGATAACGCATAAAAATATGGTTACCCATAAACATTAACACCGCCAACATCGCTTCAGTCCAAAGCGCCGCCATACCAACATAACACTGCCCGGCAATGGCTTTTACAAACAGATAAAAACCTCTCAAACCAATCGATAGCGGATACAAGCGCAAAGATTTTGCTTGAAAAAGCAAATACCACATAGACAAAACAGCGCCGACAAAAATACTGATTGCCGTTGCCAACGCGGCGCCGCCGATCCCCATTTGCAGCGGGAAAATAAACAGCCAATCCAAAACAATATTAATGGCGGAAGAAATTAAGTTGAACCACATTGCAAATTTAGGCGCACCGTCAAGTCTGATGACAAACATGGAAATAAGAATTACCACCTCAAAAACCAATGTCGGAACAAACCAAAACAGATAATCTCTGACCAAAGGCAGCAAATAGTCGGAACTACCCAGAACATACGCCGTTTTATTCAAATCTGCCATCATTAAAACAGAAAGAACCATCGTCAAAACAGACACAAACAACAAAGACTGGCTAACATTTAATCTGGCTAATTTAACCTTGCCCTTGGACAAGGCTATCGAAGCAATAACCGAACAGCCGATGCCAAACATCAACCCCACCCCGGTAAGAATCATTAAAAGCGGCATACAAAGGTTTACGGCAGCAATTCCGTCGCTTCCTATGCCTTTCCCGACAAAGATACCGTCAACCGCAGTCAAAGCGCAAATGCTCAGCATTCCGAGCAATGTCGGATAAAAAATCTTATTGAACAACACCGAAATTTTGTCTTTTGCAAAATTCATCTTCTCACCTTAAAAATATTAACATTAAAAACAAACAAAATAATACCAGACAAAATAATCAATTTTACCTAGTTACCTTATTTGATTTAACATTTTAGAGAAAGATGAACTAACAGAAAACTCCGTTATTCAGTTTATAAAAAAATTTTTTAATTGTCAAAAATTAAATTTTATGCCCGGTTTTCTCCTGACGGCTCCTTGCCTGACAAGCGCTTGTTAAATATTTTATATTTGAGCATCAATTTTGTTCATTAAGCATTCAGAATGAGGAACCGGACCTGATTGGCGCACATTCTCCCGAGAAAGCAGACGTTGAAACATGGGGTTCGCCCTTTCACCGTTGGATTGTTAATAAAAATGTTGTAATATTAACCGATAATCATATAAAATATCATATTATAATCGCTTAATAAAATGAGAAAAACAATGAAACAAAAAATAACAGCCTTACTGCAAAACCTGGAAAAAGAACATAACATTAAGATATTGTTTGCGGTTGAGAATGGCAGCCGCGCCTGGGGCATGAACAGCAAAGACAGTGACTACGATGTCCGTTTTGTTTTCTACCGCCCGCTGAACGAATACATAACCTTTAACAAAAAAGAGGACGTCATTACCATAGCTTTTGACGAAAATCTGCAATTACATAAAACTCAGGGTTCTCTGATTGATATGTGCGGTTTTGATATCTTTAAGTATTTGAAACTTTTAGCATCATCAAACCCAACAACTATAGAATGGTTAAACTCTCCAATTATTTATTTAGGAGATAACAATATTGAACTAAAATCATATATGGGGAGTAATTTCAGCCAGGAAAAACTGTTTCATCATTACTTTTCATTATTTCAAAACAACTACAAAATTTATATTAAAGATGGAAAAAAAATTACATATAAAAAGTACCTATATTCTATGAGAGGTATATTAAATGCATTATATGTCCTAAAATTTGATAAGGTGCCGCCGATTTTGATGAGAGATACAGTTCGGGCAATGCGATGCTATATACCTGAAGACATTGTATCCAAATTAAACGAAGTGATTGAAATCAAATCTCAAGGACTTGAAAAGGAAACAATACAACGGATTTCGCTGTTCGATGAATTTTTTGAACAAAAACTTGCTGAAACATATACCGGTTTCAATAAAAGAAAAATTGACGGAAAGCTTTTTGACAATTATTTGCAAAAGGTCTTAGGAATTAAAAAATAAAGGCAACGAATGAAAAAATACATCATAGGCGGATATATTAGAGATACATTAAGAGGCGCCAAACCGCACGACAAAGACTATGTGGTCGTTGGAGCGACGGTTGATAAAATGCTGTCACGAGGCTATAAGCAGGTCGGAAAGGATTTTCCGGTGTTTTTGCATCCCGAAACCAACGATGAGTATGCTCTGGCACGCACGGAAAGAAAGACCGGAGATAAACATACCGGCTTCGATTTTAATTTTTCGCCTGATGTTTCCTTGTATGATGACTGCCTAAGACGGGACTTTACCTGCAATAGTATTGCGCTGGATGAAGAAACGGGAGAAATAATTGATTATTTTAACGGCCGCCAAGACATAGAAAATAAAATCATCAGAATTGTTGATGAAAAAAACTTCAAATTAGACCCTCTCAGAATTTTAAGAGCCTATCGTTTTGCCGCAGTATTAGATTTTGACATAGAGCCGAAAACAACGGAAGTTCTGAGAAAAATGGTTGCGGACGGCACGTTGCGGCATTTAACGCCGGAAAGAGTATGGAAAGAAGTTCAAAAAGCGCTTTCACCCGCCGCCAATTCTTCCAAGTTTTTTGAAGGCCTGGCAAAAATCGGAGGACTGCACGATTGGTTTCCCGAGCTTGAAGCTTTGGTCAACACCCCGGAAATAAAGAAATACCATATCTCCGAAAACACTTTTAAACACACAATGTGCGCCCTGACCCGTGTCAGAAATGAAAACGAAATAATAAAATGGGCCGTCCTTAACCATGATAACGGAAAAAGCAACACACCGCCGGAAATTTTGCCTCATCATCATAACCATGATATACGGGGCTTAGAGTTAATTAACCGAGCCTGCAACAGATTAAAAGTTCCCAACGAATATCGCAATTTTGCGCTGCTTTTTTGCCGTGAGCATATGCGTATCAGTAAATTCACGACAATGCGTCTAACCAAACAATATGACCTGATAAAAGAAATCAGCGGAAATTTTCGCAACCGTAAACACCTGGAGATGTTTTTACAGTGCTTTTACGCTGATTATTATGGCGAACAAACGCTTAACGAATATAGCAGCAATTTGGAATTTCAGAATATTTGCAATACCATGACACGGATTTATGACATTCTGGAAGGCATAACATTAAAAGATTTGCCGAAAGAAGATCAAAAAAGCCTGGAAAAACAAAAAGGCGCCCAATTTGGCATTATTTATCGGGAATACATGATAAAGCTGCTTAAAACAAAGCTGAAAAACTGAAACAAAATTACCCGCCGCCCACCTTTTCCCTAATCTCCGCACATCTTCTCCATTTCCGCTTATCCCCTTCGTTCTCTCCCAATATACCCCTGCCACACCGTTTTCATCCGGCTTTCTTCTCACACGCCTTACACACGCCGCCGTTTTTCCTCACCTTCCGTCCAGCGGGCTGTGTTTATATTTTTTTTATCAATTCAATAATCAGTATATCAAATTTCCATACTTTTTCATTACCGGTCGGCCGAAAACCCCGTTTATGATAAAATTCCAAAGACGGACCGTCTTTCATCGTCCATACGAGGCATTGTTTATACGCCTTATCTTTCTTAAGATTGCACACATAATTGACCAACAAACTTCCCGCTCCCGATTTTTGATATTCAGGTAAAACATACAAGGCATTAATTTCAAAAATATGTTCATTCAATTCCCCAATATAGGCAAATGCGATTAGGCGTTCTTGTTCCTCAACCACATAACATTCCGTATAAGACAGCATTTTCTGCGTCCTCTGCAAAATATCATCTGTAATAATCAGGTTATCCAAATACGCATCAGGCACATAGCCGCGATAAGAGATTTGGTAAGTTTTGTTATGGATAGTTTTAATAGCTAAAGCATCTTCAGGAGAAGCTTTTCTTATTTTCATTTTACCGGACTTTCTTTCATATCACTCTGCTAAAATAACATATTAAAGCAACTAAAATTTTAAGCAAATATTTTTCATGATTTATAAAAAAACACTAAATTTTAAAACCAAGAAATCCCCCCAAAAAAAGCAATAAGAAAACACAATACCCAAACTCGCTGACACCTTACCCCATATAGCAAAACAACGCTCCTGAAAGAGTACTGTTTCTTACCGGTAATGCTCAACATCGGTTTACAAATAAAATTTACTTGTCTTTTTTAATTTATGTTTTATACTTTGGTTAGACAAATAATATTATTAACTTAAAACCTACTGAAAAGGCAGTAGTTATATTTGTGTATGAATATAGAAGAAAAATTAAACAAATTTAAAAAGGATCATGTCACATCCTTACGGGAACTTTCTCCTGTCATGCAACAAAATTATCTGGCACTTGCCAGAATGTTGATTGAAAAGGAGGAAATGCCCATAGCTGACCTTGTTCAATTTGCGCAACGTATTAAACCTGTAATGCGTCCCAAAGAGGGCAGTACATTGAAAAAAGGGCTATATTGGTCTAAGCCGGAACCGCTCACTCAAAGTTTCTATTTTAATTTCAATGATTCTTCGGTTCTCAAAAATAAAAACGGAGAGATTTTAGCCGTTGAAGCAATAGAAAAAGTATGCGAATTTACCTGCTTTCATCGTTATGGGGGATATTATGGTTGTCTGCGCCCGGGTATGGATGAAATAATACAACAATTCCCTGCGCATCTATTGGCAGATGAAAAAGCAGAATACGCAGTTGAAGTGGTTTTTCCGTCTTTGAATTTGTATGACATCTATGATTCTGTTCTTGACAGACACGTATCTACCGTAATTGTCTACCGTCCTAAAAAAGGATTGCCCCGAGAACTTAAAGAACAAGAAGTTGTCTACAAGTAACAAACTTACCAGTTCTTCAAAAGATAACGCTTTTGAAGAACTTTTTTATTTTACATTTTATAATACAAATTCTATTGTACTTGGCGACGCAAATTAAACAGAGATTATTGGGCTGAATCTAACCACGCAACTTCCGAACTGAATTTATAATCTTTTCCATGTCCGTTGTTTGTTTTTCTCTTCTTTATTTCGAAAAGCCTGTTCTAAATCAACGCCATGCATATTGGCCAAAGAACAAACATAAATAAAGACATCCGCAAGCTCTTCTGCCACATTTCCAACCACCGAACCTGAGCCTATGCTGCCGGATTTTGAGTTTTTTCGTATTGCCGAAATAAGTTCTCCGCATTCTTCGGCAAGTAAACAACATTCATAAAATTTGTCCGTTGTGTTAAAACCTCTTTCTTGCTTCATTTGTAAAACATATTTTTGATAATCTTTCAAAGTTGGTTCATTTTTTAATTCTAAAACCATAAGTTATCCCTTTAGTATTACACAAAAACGCAAAATCTTAAGAATTATAAAAACATATATGATATTAAAAAACAAGAAAAAACACAAATAAAGATGGCGGATTTAAAGGCCTCACCTCCAACACCGCCTTTTAAAACTTAGACAGAAGCCAGACTTTAAAGGCCATGCAAAACCACTCTGCCCGCTATACCACGAGTTCAAATCTCGGGGATTAACACATAAAAAACAGCCCCTCCCTTCCGGAAAGGCGCTGTTTTATAAGTGGTTCCGCTTATTTCAAATTATCCCGAAAAAACTGTGTTATTTTATCAAACGGAATAACCTCAGTTTTATCATACAAATCTGTATGATTAGCATTCGGAATAATCATCAGCTCCTTGTTATCGCCAACCAATTTTTTATAAGCATCCTCACTAAAATAGCGACTATGAGCCTTCTCTCCGTGAATCATCAAAACCGCACTTTTTATTTCATCGCTGTAAGCCAAAATTGGCATATTGATAAACGATAAAGAAGACGTCATATTCCAGCCTGTATTTGAGTTTTTAGAACGTTTATGATATCCGCGCGGTGTTTTGTAATAATCATAATAGTCCTTAACAAACTGTGGTTCTTCCCCTGTTAATTTATCCGGAAGACCTGCCTCTACAGCATAAGTTCCTGTTTTAAAATCTTCAGTACGCTGAGCATTAAGTTTTTCTTTTAACCGATATCGCTCCTCCTGCCCCATAGCATCAAAATAGCCATTGGCATTAACTCTGCTCATATCATACATCGTGGACGTAACGGTTGCCTTAATCCTTGTATCCATCGCCGCCGCATTTAACGCAAAGCCTCCAAAACCGCAAATTCCGATAACACCGATTTTCCCGATATCTACATCCGGTTGCACACTCAAAAAGTCAACCGCCGCACTCATATCCTCCGTATTAATATCAGGGGATGCCACTAAACGCGGATTTCCTCCGCTTTCACCGGTATAAGATGGGTCAAACGCCAATGTAATAAAGCCTCTTTCCGCCATAGTCTGCGCATACAAACCGGATGACTGTTCTTTTACCGCACCAAACGGGCCGGAAACCGCAAGCGCCGGCAATTTTTCTGCGGTTTTATTTTTAGGTGTATATAAATCCCCGACCAATTCAATACCATATCGATTTTTAAACTTTACTTTTCTAACCGAAACTTTATCACTTTTAACAAAAGTTTTATCCCAGGAATTTAACGGATAAAACCACCAAACCAAAACAACTGCACAAACAATAAATAAAGACAGCAAAATCTTCATACTTCCCTCCGAAAAAAATAACTAATAAACACCAAGCATAAAAATGATAATTTTTAGAGTATACTCTAAGTCAAGATATTTTTTTAAATATAAATATTTTTTATTCAACGGTATATCATGTATCTTAATTGCATGCCCGACAATCCTAAAGCTAGGACAATATCTCAACTCACTCAACGCATTGAAAAAAATAAAGAAATACAAACAAACTAGGCAGCCATTTTATACCTGCCGCTTGTATTGGGGCGCTTAATTCACGGTTTACGAGCTTTCAGGCAAGGTTTTTATAACCCGACAAGGATTGCCAACCGCCACGGAATTGTCAGGAATGTCCTTTGTAACAACGCTGCCAGCCCCAATGACACAATTATTGCCAATCTCCACTCCAGGCAAAATAATAGAACCACCGCCAATCCAGCAATAATTACCAATTTTTACAGGTGCCGAACGGGACACCGCCCAATTTGAATCATTAGCAAAGCGTTCTTTAGCACAGAGAGGATGATAGGCGGTATAAATTTGAACACTTGGTGCAATCAAACAGTGATGACCGATTGTAATTTTATTACAATCCAAAAATACACAGTTCATATTAATTTCTGTATCATCGCCGATAAAAATAAACTTTCCGTAATCAACATAAAAAGGGGCTGTAATTTGAACATTATTTCCTTTTTGCCCTAGCAACTCCGCCAAAATCTCCTGCTGAGTTCTGTTATCTTCATAAGCCAAATTATTATATTTTTGAGCCAGATTTTTTCCTTTATACCAAATAGACATTAGTTCCGCATCGGCACAATCATAAAGCTCGCCGGCTAACATTTTTTCTTTTTCCGTCATAGCTCATCCTTTCTTTAATCAGACTATAATTTATAATAAATTGTTAAGCTTTAAGAAAAAGTAAAACTAAAAAAATCATAAACAAGTATCCCAACAACTTGAGCAAGGTTAAAACTCACTCAACGCATTGAAAAAAAACAAAGAAATACAAACAAGCGAGTTCGCAAAAACTTCCCAAAATGCGATTTTCAAAAACGCAACATTGCGCCGCTGCGTCCTCGCTCGGCTAACGCCTCACCGGCATACTCCCGTCTGCCTCTCGTCCTTGTCAAACTCGTTCCCTCAAGTTCAAATCAAATTTAAAATAACCACTTATAATAAAACACCCATAAAGGGTGTTTTATTATAAGTGGTGATCCCAACGAGATTCGAACTCGTGTTGCAGCCTTGAGAGGGCCGCGTCCTAGGCCTCTAGACGATGGGACCATAACGTCATGCAAAATCTAATAACGCAAATTCGCAAAATATGCAAGCACTTTTTCGTCTCCTGCCAAACAAAAAAGCGGAACAATCGCCTGCCCCGCCCCAAAACTTGGCACCTCCCGGTAAAAAACTACTTCAGCGCAGCCTTTTCCCAGCTGTCGCCCAAACCGATTTTCTTCCAGTCAACAGGAATATTGTCGACAATCTGCATTTCCGCCACATAACTGTCCTTAATATTTTCCAGAATAGTTTCCACCATAACCACGCCCGGCGCTTTGCGCAGCTTGTCGCGCACTTCCGGGTGAATATAGTCCAGAATAATCTTCTCTTCCGGAGAACGGACAAACACGGCATGGTCCCGGCCGTCATAAATCACGCGCGGCTTTTCCGGCAAATCCTTCTGCGCGTCAATAAAAATATAAATCTCGCCTTCTTCGCCCTCGGCCACAACAAACTTGTTCGCTTTGATAAAACTTCCCATGGCCGTTATCTTCCGCCTTCTTTCAGCATTTTCATCTTGGCGGCTTCCTGAGCCCTGGCATTTTTTTGCTCTTCATTCATTCGCCGCAAAACATTCATAAAGACGGCGCCGGCGGCAATAGAACCGAGAATAACGGCTCCGCCCGCACGCATCTGGTCTTTCCAGCCGACAATTTCCACACCCGGATGGCCGTCATCGCCGATAAATTCTTTCGTTTCAAATTTTCCGCCGGCCAAAGAGGCAACCGCCGCCGCACCGCAGGCATAAGCAACAACATTATTCTTAACATGGGAAACCGTTGCATTCTTTACGGCTTCTGCTTTCTTGGATAAATCATTCAGGTTCATAACCGGACTCCCGTAAATTCTTTCTTTTGATTAATCATAGCATGATAGACAAAAATAGTCAAACACTTTTATTAAATTTTACTGAATAATAGACGACAAGTATTTAATTTTTCTTTAACAAAACAAACTTGACAAAATGACAAACAAAAGATATAATCACCCTGTATTTATTATAATTCTGTATTTATTAACTATAAAATTTTTTGAAATATGAAATCAATTTTTTCATTTCGCACCTTTGGCAAATGGACCAAAGGCGAGTTCGCCATCCGCTACAACGTTACAACACTTACCAAATGGGCTGTTGCGCTTTTGCTGCTTTACTGGACTTACTTAATCGTAAAAGGCCTGATTTGGGGCGGCAAAAAAGCCATTGACGGCCTGGTATGGTGTTGGGACAACTGGCAATGGACGCTTCCCGGCTTGCTTCTTGTGCTTCTGATTTACGGAATCTGGCGTTCCGGCTGGTTAAAAAACCTGTTCAAACGCCGCCCTAAAGTTGAAGAAATCACAGAAAGCCCTATGCCTTCCGGCAACAAACGCAAATGGCTCTGGCTTCTGCTGCTCATCCCGCTGGGTCTGCTGCTCTGGCTTTTGCTCAAACCTGCGCCCCAACCGGCCGTCATTGAAGAACGAACCGCCAAAGCAGAACAAGAACAAATATACGACCAGGCTTTTGACGACGTTGTCATCGCCCGTGCATATCTTGACGGTGTACAGACATCCGGCAGCCGTGTTCTTGTCGGCCTGAAATACATTCAGGGCTTGTCAGTAAAGGGCATGAACTTTGACGGCAAAACCTACGATGAAGCAAAAAAAATCGTCGCCGAGGAATGGAAGCCGCTGGTATTGGACAATCTCAACCCTGAGGTAAAACTGACCAAACAGCAGATGTCCGCCGCCGTTCTGACCGCCATGCGCATGGGACCCAATGGTTTTCCCCGCTCAACTTTCTGTAAGGAAGTCAACGCCGGAAACCTTGATGAAGCGACTGACTGGCTGCTGCTGCAAAACAGTGACGGCTCAATCCGCAAAACCGGAACCGAACCGCGCCAGTATTTTTACGTTCTGCGCCTGCTGTGGAGTGGTGAAATTGCCATTTCTGACTTGTCAGACTACCCGATGTTCTCGTACCGGGATATCCCCGACCGCCTCATGTATGACAATGACGGCCGGCATATCTTCAACCAAAACATCGCCAACCGTCTGAAACGCGGCCAAAACCAAACGCCGCTTCAGGCTCTCGATCTGGAAGACTAAACAAAAACCCCCGTGCTAAACTGAACTGTCCAACTTTTAAGGGATCGTTCAACCAATAGCACCGGGGTTTTTCTTTGTCCTCTTTTTCCCACACAACCGCCACTCTCCATCCCCCAAAACGTCATCCTACTTTTCCGCAGCAGGCACAAAGCGCACGCAGTGCCTCCTTATGCGCGGGACAACCAACAGCGAACTTTCCGCTCACCGCGTCAGTGCGGCAGGCACAATCTAAGCATCGCGCCTCCCTGTGCACGGAACAGCCAGCGGCAAACTTGCGCCCGCGGGGGCTCCCCGCCGCACGCAGTGCCTCATTACGCACTATTCCTCAGCGGCTAACCGATCGCTCAGGCCGTGCCTGTGAAGTTGCCTCAGCTTCCCGCGCCTGTGCAGGCGGCAACCAGACGTTCCGCCCCGCGCGCCACTTCACTGATTTTGGTGGCCGACATATAAGCCGGCGTTGTAAAAATACGGTGCGCAGCGTCAATACAAACACCGTCCGCCGGCTGATTTTCGTGAATAGCGCCGGTTTTCTCAATTCCCGCCGCCGTCTGCGGATCCGAACCAAGCGTAATTTTGATATGATGCCGGCCGAGAACACGGGCAACCACCGCCGGCGCAATACACATCGCCCCGATAACAAGGCCGGCGTCATAAGCCTCGTTAAGCACACGCGCCACTTCCTCATGAACATCGCACGCCGCACCTTTCTCGGCAAAATTGCTGAGGTTCATGGCCGCACCCATACCGCCCGGAAACAACACCCCGTCAAAATCGCGGACGGAAAACGCGGACAAATCCTTGATATTTCCGCGGGCAATACGGGCAGATTCTGCCAGAACATTGCGATTGTCGTCATCCCCGGCAACGGCTGTTGCCTGCCCGGTGTAATGATCGACCGTCCGTGCCTGCCAACTGTTGGGCGCAAAGCACTGATATACCGCTCCGGCATTATCCAGCGCAATCAGCAATGAAACGGCCTCGTGAATTTCCGCCCCGTCAAAAACGCCGCACCCGGACAGGACGACGGCATATTTCTTGGCTTTCTCTGACATTTTCTTTTCCTCTTTACTTTGTTGATAAATTGGTTATATGTATATACGACAATAATATGAGGAAAGAAATTTTATGCAATCAGATTTGACGACTTTACCCAACGGATTAAGAATCATCAGCGCCTCCCGCCCGGGGACGGAAAGCGTTTCGCTGGGAATATGGATAAACACCGGCTCCGCCCGGGAAGAAGAGGAAATAAACGGCTTGTCCCATTTTTTGGAACACATGGTCTTCAAGGGCACGCCGACTCGCACGTCGTTTCAGATTGACGCCGAGATTGAGGACGCCGGCGGCCAGACCAACGCCTATACCTCGCGCGAAATAACCTCCTTTTACGCCAAAATGCTCAAAGACGACGCCGAACTGGCGCTGGACGTCCTGGCCGATATCGTGCTCAACGCCAGCTTTCCGGACGAGGAAGTCGTCAAGGAGCGTGACGTCGTCATCCAGGAAATCAAACAGACCATCGACACACCGGACGACATTATTTTTGACTACCTCCAGCAACAGGCCTATGCCGGACAGCCGCTCGGCCGCCCGATTCTCGGTTCGATAGAAAAAGTCAGCGGCTTTACGGCTGATGATTTAAGAAAATACCGCAAACGCTTTTATGTCGCAGAAAATATCTGCGTCTGCGCCGTCGGCAACATTGAACATGAAAAGTTTGTCGACATGGTCAAAAAACGCTTTTCCAACCTTCCGCAACACCTCGACAGCGAATTTCCGACGCAGAAATACGTCGGCGGCTATTATGCCGAACAGCGGGACATCAAGCAGGCACACGTCCTGATTGGCTTTGAGGGCGTCAGCTACCATGATGACGACTACTACCCGGCGGCGGTTCTCTCCGCCATCCTCGGCGGCGGCTCAACCTCGCGCCTGTTTCAGGAAATCCGCGAAAAACGCGGCCTGGTCTATACCGTCTACAGCTTCATAAACGCCCACCGTTCCAGCGGCCTGATGGGAATTTATGCCGGCACAACGCGCGAGGAACTGCAGGAACTCATCCCGGTCGTCACCGCGGAAATCAACAAAATCCGCACTGCGCCGGTCCTGCCGGAAGAGCTGAAACGCGCCAAAGTCCAGTTTAAGGCCAGCATGCTGATGGGGCTGGAAAGTTCGTCCACCACGTCGGAAATCTACGCCCGCCAGATGCTCGTCTTCGGCCGCATTATCCCAACCGAGGAAATGACAGCCAAAATTGACGCCATCACCGCGGAAGACATCACAAAAATCGCCAACCGCATTTTCGCGTCAAAACCGGTTTACACGCTGGTCGGCGACATTGACGGCCACCCGGATTATGACGAACTGCGCCGCCTGCTGGAACAACGCTGATGCCTGACGGACTAAACCTCTACCTTGCCGAACCCCGCGGCTTCTGCGCTGGGGTCAGGCGCGCTATCGCCCTAGTTGAAGAGGCGCTTGAACGTTACGGCGCCCCGGTTTTCGTCCGTCATGAAATCGTCCACAACCAACATGTTATCAATGAGTTGCGCCGCAAAGGCGCCGTTTTTGTTGAAGAAACGGCGGAAGCCGACCCTGCCCGCCCGCTGGTTATTTCCGCGCACGGCGCCGGCCTTGCCGTGGTTGAGGATGCCCGGCACAGGCACAAAGTCGTGATTGACGCCACCTGCCCGCTGGTTGAAAAGATTCACCGCGAAATTAAAAAATATGCGGCCGAGGGACGGGAAATCATCGTCATCGGCAAAGCCGCCCACCCCGAAATCATAGGCACCGTCGGCCAGCTCCCGGGATACGGCAAAATCCATGTCATCAACAGCGCCGCGGAAGCCGAAAGCCTGCGCCCGCAAACCCCGGAGCATATCGCCTTTGTCAGCCAGACCACCCTGTCCGTTGACGAAACCGCGGACATTATCGCCGTGCTCAAGCGTCGCTTTCCCGCCATTTCCGGACTGAAAAGCAAGGACATCTGCTACGCCACCACCAACCGCCAGCAGGCCGTCAAAACCTTGGCCGCCAAAGCGCCGTGTATTCTCGTCCTCGGTTCAAAAAACTCCTCCAATTCCAACCAGCTTCGCCGTGTCGCCCTGCAAGCCGGCGCCGAGATGGCTCTGCTGATAAACGATGCCGCCGAACTCGACTGGCAGGCCGTCGCCCCTTATAACCACATCGGTATCAGCGCCGGCGCTTCCGCTCCCGAATATCTGGTGGAAGACTTGCTTAAAGAGTTTGCAAGGCGTTATGACAAAATTAACGTTCACCGGGTTATAATCGCTGAAGAAAAAGTTAATTTCAAGCTCTGACGGCATACGCTGGCAGAGCCGGCTCACCAACAGCGGAAAGAAAAAACCATGTCACGCGCGGAAGATATTTTTCAAAAACTGATTTACTTTGGGGAAGACGCCCTTGATGACTTCATCATCAACCGTCAGGCCGAAGAGCTGTTTCTCGACTTCAAACAAACCACACCCGGCATCGGCAAAAACGTCACCTCCCTGCCCCGCGACGACCGCAAAAACCTCGCTAAATGCATTTCCGGTTTCGGCAATTCCGAGGGCGGCGTCATTGTCTGGGGCGTCGAATGTTCGCGCGACATGGACATCGGCGACGTCGCCAAGGCCAAAATCAAAGTGCCTAACGTCCACCGCTATCTGAGCTGGCTTGAAAACGCCATTTCCGGCTGCACCATTCCCAGCCACAACAAAGTCCGCAACCACATCATCAGCAGCGACGAAAACGGCAACGGCTACATCGCCACATACATCCCCAAAGCGGAAGCCGCGCCGCTGATGTCCACCGTCGGTAACAACATTTACATCCGTTCCGGCTCCAACAACGTCCCCGCGCCTTATTCGGTCATTGCCGGCATGTTCGGCCGCAGCCCACAGCCCAATGTCGAGCTGATTTTGACAGACCGCAAACTGGAAATCCTTGACAACAAAACCGAGCAGCTCATCCACCCGGACAACGAAACTGCCGCCCCCAAGGCCGCCCCGGAAATTGAAAAAATCATCAAAATCAGCTTTGCCGTCCACCTCCAAAACGACAGCAGCGTCATCGCCCGCGAGCTTTACCTCTCCTGCAGCACCGGCAGCAGCGGCGGCGAATATAACAAAGTCCGCTTTCTGAATTATAACCAGATGGATTCGATTGCCGGCATGCCCAACCAGCTCAATCTCATCAGCCGCCCGGAACTGCGCCTGCCCCCGCGCGGCACGCTGAAATTTGCCAATATTGAAATGATTTTCACCTCCTTTGTCGACAGCGACTTTTTGTTTGACGGAGTTGTCGGCGCCGATGAAGCCGCCCCGAAAAGCTTCCGTTTTTACATCAACAAAAACACCCTGCGCTCTTATGTCGCCAAAGCCCTGCGTCAGGAGGAAGGCGACGAAGAAGAAAACCGCCTGCTTGTCAACGAATTTTTTAACGACTTTTTCAGGAGCGAGTTTTAAGATGTACCGGGTTGAAATTTTCACAGACGGCGCCTGCTCGGGCAATCCCGGCCCCGGCGGCTGGGGCGCCATTCTCCGCCATAAGGACACGGAAAAGGAACTGAGCGGCGGCGAAAGGGAAACCACCAACAACCGCATGGAACTGACGGCGGTGATTGAGGCGCTGAAAGCCCTCAAAAAGGAATGCGACATCACGCTGTACACCGACAGCCGTTATGTTATGGACGGCGTCACCAAATGGCTGCCCAACTGGAAAAAGAACAACTGGCGCACCAGCAATAAGAAATCGGAAGTCAAAAACATCGACCTCTGGCAAACGCTGGACAGCCTGCTCGGGCGCCACCAAATCCACTGGATTTGGGTCAAAGGCCACGCCGGCCACCCGGAAAACGAACGCGTCGATACCCTCGCCCGCACCCAGTCTCAGTCTTTCCTCTCTTAACCTTCCTCAAACCCCAACCATGCATACGCCCCTTCTCCCCAAAAAAGAATGTCATCTTCAGAGGAGCGCAGCAACATCCGGACATCCAGATCAAAACCAACCATCCCCATTATTCCGTTACGGGAATAATGGGGATAAATGATTATTAAAAGGCAATCACCAGCCGAACATAGGCAAAGTCTTCAATCTTAACGGAACCGCTCCAGTCATCACTAGCGTAACACCATATCAACGCACCATCACCAGAGGCCTCGGACGATGCCCAGTTCCAGTAGTCATAGTTTGATTTTGATGGCAACATTTTACCTCTGGCTTTTGACAGACCGGAATTAATCTTATCATAATTGTTCATCATTGAACACCCCACTCCCGCTGCCGGCAAACACCATTTCCCTTTTGTTTCAGGAGCTGCCGCAGGCGCATAACCTACCGCAGCCCATGCTGCCGGGTAAGTGTTTGCATTACCTTGTTTGATAATCTTTTGCGTATTGCCACAACTGTCAAAATCTTTTTCTGCTGCCGAAATACTTGTATAATTCGGTAAATCCGGAACATCAAAAAGTCCGTTTGACCACCGCATATTTCCCAAATCCTTCAATGCCAGAGCCTGCCCACATTTATCTTTGCCGCTGCTGATATAGGCAACAACCCCAATCGGTGTTTTACCGGAAACCTTATCATTTGAGCAAGTTCCGTCGCTGTTTAAGATTTGGCCGATGGCGCAGTTTTTAGCATAGCCTGTGCATTCGCCGAGGATAGCTCCTTTTGTTTGGCATTTGCCATCTTTCCACTCAAAGCCGGAAATACAATTACAAGATTTATATTTGTCGCCGCATTTGTCAGTTCCCGGTTGTTCATTTGCCCCGGTGCAGGTGTATTGATATGATACCTCGCACCGTTCCGGGCAGTAATAACTGTTTCCAAACGGGCATTTCAAACAGCCGCCTTTGTTGGTCGTTTCTTTATAACCAAGCTCGACACAGCTTTGGGCTGGTGAGCATTGCGCATAAGTTAAGTTTGGAATTAAGGACAGACTCGTCCCTAAGAGTAAAAATTTGAGTTTCATCATCAAGCTCCTTTGTTCTGTTAAAACAAACTCCCCTGTGTTAACAAAACAAAGGAGAGTGGAGCTGAAAAACTGCGTGTAACAGACGTGGGTATTCAACATATTAACCACACTCCACTCCGAAAGTGGATATTTTCTACACGGGGTGTTTTTCAGACACCACAGACAGAACGCCTATCTGCATTTTTTAGTGTAATTGAAAGGGCGTAAAATGTAAAGGTTTTTTCTATTTTGAATTTTATAGCGATTAAAAAAAGCCGTCGTTATCATCAAAATCATGTATAAATACACAATCTTGTTTCAAACGACGGCTTTGTAATCACCCAATCAGCCAGTTCAAACCGATTATTATAAAGACCAGCCAGAGGATAACGCCAAAAGCATCTTCCACATTAGCCCAGGCCTTTCCAATCAGTCCACACAGCCAAGAAGCGATTTCCCGCATAAAGTAGATGCCCGCGAGAATAGACAATATTCCTATTATAGTTCCCATGATATATTATTTTTGAGTTTTACATCAACATTAAAACTTGTATAAGACATATGAAAAATCATCAAAGACCAAAGCGCTAACCCCGGACGATAACAATTTTCCTCAACATAAAAATAAACCAAAATTTCATCTAAACTAATATGTCCTATGCTTTTATAGTAACACAATTTAGTTAAAAATACAATAACCTCTTCCCGCCATTGCCGTGAATTTTTTGTTACGAAACAACGGTTTTGCCGTTAATCTTCTTCCAAAAGCGGAAATTTTCCGTCAGCTGCCGCCTGCAGCGTCCGTTCCCCGCCGGGAAGGCCAAGCTGCATGCTGTAAATCCAATAATTAGCCATCACCCGCTCAATATACAAACGCGTCTGCCGCGCCGGAATAACCTCAATAAACAGCAGCGGATCATTCTGATAGCGCATTGTCTTCATCCATTTGACCAGGTTTCCCGGCCCGGCGTTATAAGCCGCCAGCATATAAAACAAATTGCCGCCGATATAGGGCTTGTTAAGCAGATATTCCAAATATTTTTGCCCCACTTCCAGGTTATAGGAAATATCAAACAGGCGGCGCAGGTCTTTTTTGTCCTGGCTGTTGCCGCTCACATGATAAGCCGTGTTCGGCATCACCTGCATCAGGCCGCAAGCGCCGGCCGAACTCCTGGCATAAGGGTTAAAATTCGATTCCTGACGGCTGACAGCCAGAACCAGCGCCTTGTCCCCGCGCATTTCCTCCGGCAGAAACGCCGGAACCGGATAAGCAAGACTGTCATAAAAAACGCCCTTTTCATGATCGTGCAATGTATTCGCCAAACGGATAACCATACTGTGTCGTTCGTTGTGATTAAGCAGAAACAAAACGGCTTCCCGCTGTTTCTCATTCATATTTTCATAAGCATAAGCCAGCTCTTTTTCCGCCAAATCGGGACGCTTGGCATGAAAGAGCACAACCGCGCGGCGAACGGCGCTTGAAGACGCCAGATTCTCGGCATAATCCGGTGAAGAAAAATCGTTCCAATAAGTCGCCCCCGACCAGTTGTAATCTATCTTCAAGCCCAGCACATAAGACGCCAGAATACCATAAAACGTACGCTGATAAACCGCTGCGCGCTCAAGCTGCCTGCGGGCGTTTCCCTTTTGTTTCAAACGGTCATAACAACGGTATGCCCAATAAGCTCCGGCGGCCTCCAGCCATTCGTCTTTGCCTTTCATGGCGCCAAGCTTGGCAAAATACCCGGCGGCGGCGCTGATTTTTTTCTGCCGCCATGATGCCAGACCGGCAATCCAATAGGCCGTCGGATTATGACTGCGCCGCATCGGTTTCAATGTCCACTGCAAAGCCAGCTTGTCCTGATTGTCCAGAAAATATTCCTGCGCCAGAGCCGCGCTCATCTCATCCCAGTATTTATCGGGAACGGCCATCCGAAAACGCTTGTTTTCCAAAACACGGCGGGCTTTCAGCGTCTTTCCCTGCCGCAAATATTTATAAAACAGCGTCACATTTTCCTGCACGATTTTCTTGCGCGCCGGGCTCAGATTTTCATAAGCGGCCATATCATTGGCATAAAGGCTGCGGTTATAGGTATCCAAACGCAAGAGCTTGGGGTCGGGCAAATCTTCCGCAACGTTTTTTGCGCCGGCTTTGCGCTTTGCCAGATTATAAATCCGCTGGGACTGCGGATTATCAGCATAATTCAGCAGCCAGTCTTTCAACTCTTCATAAGTTGATTGATAGTCTTTGGATAAATACTTTTCCGCCAGAACATGCCCGGCCAAAACATCGTTGTCCAAATCGGCGGACAAATCCGCTGCTTCTTCAATATCCCCCTCGTTCAGAGCCTTGAAAATATTCTTGTAAGTCTTGACATCATCGCGGGAAACGTAGCCCTGCTCCAAAATCAGGCGATAAACGTCGGCATCGATTTTCTGCTGTAAAACCTGCGGGTCAACCTGATACTCCACCCGCTTTGTCCCGGCCTCCGCCGCTGAAACAGATACTGCGTGAACAGCCAGTAAACACCCCAAAAAAATTCTAAAAAATATCTTCACCCGTAATCCCCTGTGAAACAAAAAAAACTTTACCGACTAACCCACACCGCTAATATTGATAATAATAAGAAATGCCCAAACAGATAATAAACAATCTCAGCCTTTAGCCGCTGTAAAAGTTCGGAGAGTGCGTTAGATAGAGTGATTTTAACGGCGGAAGTACCGCAGCGTACATAGAAGTACGTGAGGAAACTTACGACCGGAAAAAATCGCTCTAGATGACGTGCTATACGAACTTTTACTAAAAGTGCGATATGTGAGTCATATAATTAAAAAACCAGTGAAAATGTGAGGGAGTGTACACAAAAAGTACATAACCGAACATTTTACGCGCAGTTTCTGTATTAGATGACCACAGAGCGCGCTTTTAATCTACATAAATTTTTGCAGCCACTTAATCTTTCCCGCACACTCCTCTTGAGACATGCGCGCAACACGGCAGCGATTAACAATGACATTGGGTATTTTATCCATAGAATAGCAACCGTCGCCAACCAAAGTATAGTCAAAATAATTTTCGATATTCGGCGCCACATCGTTAAAATTCAGCGCCGTTTCCATGTTCGGCCATTTGAGCTTGACACTGAGACTGTTCAGTTTGCGGTCGAGCGTCGTCATGACGATAAAACGCATACTGCAGGTCACATCACCGGACAAACCGCGGCGAACCGAAAAATTGTCATAAAACAAAAAGATTGAAGAAACATCGGCAACTTCCAAATTGCCGTCACGACTGCGAATAACCTGCCCCATGGCAATGCCGCCGCGCTTTGAGCCGTCTTCCGTCGGCGCCAACGTCTGAAATTTGCGGTTAGGATTCTGCGCGGATGACTTTGCTGTGGCGGGGGCATCTTGCCCGGTCAGATAATTGCGCCGCAGGTTCGGATTGGACCGGGCCGCATTCCCGGAAGCCCGCCCTGCCGGCCTGTTAGCCGCCGTATTACCGCTTGGCGCCCGCCTGTTTACGGTACTGCTGCCCGGTGCGGCGGAACGGTTGCGGGTATAGGATGAAGAACCTTGGGCAGCATCTTCGCTGTCACCAAAAAATTGGGCTTTGCCCGCAGCGGAAATCCCGCCGGTCAGCAAAGCCGCCAAAATCAAAATTTTCAAGCCTCTGCAAATATTTAATCCTGCATATTTCATTTGTGGGCCAAACTTTCGGAAAAAAATTTTTACACGGGCACGCCGCAGCCTGAAAACCACTGCGGCGCATAAACTAAAGAAAAGCTATTTCGCCGCGGTGTCGGCAGCCGGAGGATTAGCCGCTTCCGCCGCCGGAGCCGGAACCTCAGCATTTGGGAAAAGGCTCTGCAGCTTGTCTGTCAGTTGCTCGGCTTCCGCTTCGCTTACTGCCGGTTTCGGCTTTTTAACCGGAGCCAAAGGCACATCGCTCTTAATACCTTCCAAAACGGTTGAAATTTTTGAAATTTCATTAACAACAGCATCATACTGCGTGTTGATGTCCGTTTTTTCCTGATTGCGGCGTGCTTCGGCCTGAATTTTTTCATCATCATAGGAAACCGGTTTAAATTCCCGATAGTATTCCGGATTTTCGGGAGAAACGAACGTAAAAAAGCCGTCACAGGAAGTGTTGCCGGAATTAGAAGCATAACGGCTGCGTGAAGATGTATCAGTATTGCCTTTAATATTACAGGTCTTCACCTGAACATCGACCGGCCCTGTCAACAAAAAGCAGCGGTCAGACTGGATTCTGGCGCGGACTGAAACCTGCTTATTGGGTGCAAGTGCGGGAACTTCGAGCTGGGAACTGATCTGTACCGGAGAGCTGGCTTCCATATTGGCGATAGTCTGGTTAAAGCCCTGGCGTCCTTCGCGGGCATCTTTGTTTTTCTCGTCCAGAATAACCGTGTCAATCGTGCTGTCCGTCCAGGTCAGCAGCAGGGAAGCGGATGAAAGGTCTTTTGGCGAGCGGTTGTAAAACGTTACGTTATAATCGCAGGCCGTCGTCTGATTATCCGTGCCTTTAATCGGCTGAACGTCATGGATTTTAAACAGCACCGCCTCGCTGTCAGCGGCCAAAGCGGAAGCAGAAAAAGCACAGCCGCCGGCCAGCAAACCCAAAACAGAAAGAAAAATTTTGCTATTGTTCATCTTTAGTTTCCCTAAATAAAAATTTCAACTTTGTTCTAATAATATTATAGTTAAACTTAAAATACCAACAAATTATGAACAAAGTAATAACATGTTGGATAACTTTAGGAAATTTTTTTATTCAGGCGCAGAAAGTCGGCCCAGATTTTGGCCTTCTGTCCGGCATTGCGCAGCAGATAAGCCGGGTGAAAGGTTGCCATTACCGGAATAACCCGCCCGCTGCCATCCTTATAGTCCAGCCACTTGCCGCGCATTCTGGAAATCGGCTCTTCGTTTTCGAGCAAGGCATTGGCCGCACTGCCGCCGAGCAGCACCAGCGCTTCGGGCTGAACCAAATCAATCTGCCTTTTCAAAAAAGGCAGACACACTGCCACTTCCGCCGTTGTCGGCGTGCGGTTCCCGGGCGGACGCCAAGGCAGGACGTTGCTGATAAAGCAGTCGTTTTCCCGGTCATAACCGGCCGCTTTGAGGATTAAGTCCAGCAAATGGCCGCTGCGTCCGACAAAAGGCACCCCGGTACGGTCCTCGTCCGCTCCCGGCGCCTCGCCGATAAGCATAATCCGCGCCGATGCACTGCCGTGGCCGAAAACCGTCCGCGTTGCCGTCAGTTTCAGCGCGCAGCCCTCAAAATTTTCCACCAGCTCCTTAAGCTCTTCCAATGTTCCGGCTTTCTCGCACAATTCGCGGGCATTTTTGCAGGCATTAATCGTCGCCTGCGCCAGTTCGGTCGTCGCCTTGCGTCCCTCCGCCGCCGATTCTGCCTGAACCGGATGCGTTGCCAAACCGACCGGCTTGACCACAGAGTCGGGCTTCGGCGCAATTCTGACCGCCGCCTTTTCCCCGGCAGACGTGTCCTTGCCGAACGGCACGTCGCCCACAATCTCGTCGACGCCGGCCGTAACGTACCAATCCAATATGTCCTTTATGCTCAAATTTTCATCATTCATGCGCCCTAGGCTAAACTAAATCGAAATTTTTTCAAGCATAAACATTTTAAAAATAAAATATTTACACATATATAGTATAAAAACATACGATTATGGTTGTATCATTTAAAAACTGCGGTACAATGCACAGAGTTAAAATTCAGGGTAAAAAAACAGCATGTCAAAACTTCGCGGCATATTCATAACGCTTCTCGGCCTCAGCCTTTTCATCTCCTGCTCCCAGTATGAACTGGAGCCAATCTCAAGCGCCCCGGCCAAACCGGAACCGCTTGCCGGACAGGACAAAGCGGACAGCGCCAAAGCTCCTGCCGGAAAAAAGAACATCGCTTACGGCGCTTATCTGGCCGGACGCGTTGCCCACCTGCGCAAAAATTTTAACGCCGCTGCCGACTATTACAGTGTTGCCGCCGACCGCGACCCCGACAACGAAGCCCTGCTCAGCAGCATTTACGTCATCCTCGCCTCCAAAGGGCGCATCAAAGAAGCCGCCGAATACGCCCAGATTTCCTTAAATAAGGGCGACAAAAACAATTTCACCCGCATCATCATCGCCACCCAGGCCATGAAAGAAGGCCGCTGGCAGGACGCCATTTCGCAGATGAACAGCCTGCAGGGCAGTATTTATGAAGGTTTTATCACGCCGCTGGCAAACGCCTGGGCCTACGCCGGCATGAACCAGCCGGACAAAGCCCTTAAAGCGCTTGAGCCGCTCAAAAAAGAACCGAGCTTCAAGGCGCTGTACAGCTTCCACGCCGGTATGATTAACGATTATTTCGGCCGTACCGGTGAAGCCCGCCGCAACTATGAAGTCATCGTCAATGAAGAAAGTGCGGAGATGTCTTTCCGTGCCTTACAGGTCATCACCAATTTTTATATCCGCAACGGCCAGAAAGACAAAGCCGTCGCCCTGTCGCAAAAATATAACGACGACAAACTCCTGGTCGATATGCTCCGCAACCTGGCCAAAGACAATGCCGACGCCGACCCCGAAAACACCGCGCCGCTCATCACCGGCGCCAACGTCGGCTTATCCGAAGCCCTGTTTAATATTGCCGCCACCATGCGCCAGGGGGAAAACGGCGTTGACATTGCCCATATTTTCATCTGTCTGTCGATTTATGCCAACCCCAAATATGACCTCGCCAAACTCCTCCTTGCTGACATTCTGGAAAGCCGCGGCATGTATGCCGACGCCAATGCCGCCTATGACGACATCCCCGAAAGCTCCCCGGCATATAATTCCGTTCAGCTGAAAAAAGCCGCGAATTACGTCGCCGTGCAGGATTATAAAGGCGCCGAACTGCTCCTCAAAACCCTGGCCGACGATTATCCCGACAATCCTCAGATTATGATGGATCTCGGCGACGTTTTGCGCATCAACGGCAACAACGAAGAAGCCATTGAATATTACAAAAAAGCCCTCGACAACCTCAAAGGCAACAACGACAGCAAGTGGATTATTTACTACGCCATGGGCATGTGCTACGAACAGCTTGACGAGATGAAACGCGCTGAAAAATATCTGTCACAGGCACTGGCGCTCGGACAGGGACATTACTATGTGCAGAATTATCTTGGTTACAGCTGGCTGAAACGCGGCAAGCATATTAACGAAGCCTTTGCGCTGATTGTCGACGCTTACAATCAGGCGCCGAACGACGGCCACATCTCCGACAGCCTCGGCTGGGCGCTATATAAACTCGGACGCTATGACGACGCTGTTTTCTACCTAGAAAAAGCCTCGGAACTCGAACCCGCCAACGCGCTGATTAACGACCATCTCGGCGACGCTTACTGGCAGTCCGGCCGCAAAACCGAAGCGTCTTTCCAGTGGAAACATACCCTGAAAATGAAAGACGATTCCGGCGAGTTGGACATAAAGGCTGTCCGTAAAAAAATTGCCGAAGGCATGAAAGCGGAAACGCCCCTGCCCTATAATAAGGAACTGATTGCCGAAAAACTGGCAGCTCTGCCGGAGGAAGACAAAGCGGCGGAGTAACCCCTGGGAACCAGAGTGCATAAACACCGCCCGGAAACAGCTTTCCAATAAAAAAATAAAGCATCCCGACGACCCGATAAAAAAAGTTTTAAGGTAACAAACTGATATTACAATAAAAACAATTTTTTTTGAAAAAAATTAAATTTTCCTCTTGACGACGACGGAAAAAGTTGTATAAATACCTACGTTGAGAGCGAAAAGGTACTCACACAATTGGCCGGTTGGCAGAATGGTTATGCAGAGGACTGCAAATCCTTTGATATCGGTTCAATTCCGGTACCGGCCTCCAAAATATTATTCCGACTTAGCTCAGCGGTAGAGCAATCGGCTGTTAACCGATTGGTCGTTGGTTCGATCCCAACAGTCGGAGCCACTAAAAAAACCTTCCCTAACCGGAAGGTTTTTTTGTTTCAAAATTAAAACATAATTACAGGATAAACATAATTATCCCAGTTCATATATTTACTATAACACCTCACCCCTCCTCCTGTTGTTCCATCACTAGTGATGAAATATGTATTTGAAAATCCCCATGCCTGTTCATAATCACATTCAGCTGATGACCAAATATCATGCCCCCGATAAATTATGCTTTCGCCCAGCTTCGTACGGGTATTATTAATCGCATCCAAATTGCTATACAAAACATGCAGCATACCAATCGCCGGCAGACACCACTTTCCTTTTGTTTCCGGTACAGATGCCGGCGCATAATTAACCGCCGCATAGGCTGCCGGATATTTGCTGCTGTCGCCTTTGCTGGCCTGAATTATTTTTTCCGTATTTCCACAAGCATTATAATCAGTAAATGCCGTTTCAGAATCCGTATAATCAGACACTCCGGGAACACTGCTGTTATAATCTCCCCAAGCAATACCTTGAGCAACCGGAGATACCGTCATCGCCCAACCGCAACGACCGCCGCTGATATAAAGAACAATACCAATCGGCGTTTTTCCGTTGATTTTATCCCCGGTGCAAGTCCCGTCACTATTCAGGATATCGCCGATTTTACAGTTCTTGGCATAACCATTGCAACTTCCCAACTCAGCTTTAGTCACCTTCGGACAAGCCCAATATTCGCCAAAGGGGCATTTCAACCCGCCGCCACACGATTTAAGAGAAGTATAGCCCAGTTGCAGACAGTCGGTAACCGCGCATTGTGCATAAGTTAAGTTTGGAATTAAGGACAGACTTGTCCCCAAGAGTAAAAATTTAAAATTAACATTCATGTTGAACATCCTTTGCTTAAGGTTAAACAAAAACCCGCTTTAAAAAGAGCGGGAGGATGTTGACAACCATAAATACATAAAATGGCTCAGTGCTTTCGTGCACAGCCTTATAACACTGACATCCGTCCCCTAGCACATATCTGGACAGATATCAGCATATCCTTATTTTAAGTCGCAATTATGCTCAACGACTATGTATTTACAGGGTTGTCACGCCCTCAGCAGCAAACTCTGCCGCTTAAATTTAAAGGTAGCATAAGGGGAAATTATTGGCAAGGAGTTTTTGCAACAAGAAACATATAAAGATAAATTGTCATCCTGAAAGCCGCGCCGACAAGCCCGTTCTCAACAAAAGGCACTGTCCACGCTGACGCTTGCCAATCGCCAACTATCGACTCCAGGGTCTAAAACCATCAACAAAACCGTAACCCTACCCAAGCAAAAGAACGTCATATTCGGATTTTATCCGGACATCCAGGTAAAACAAAGATTCCATATTTTCACCTGAATCCCCGGATGTCACACGCTCTTACAGCGTGTTCCTCCGAGGATGACATTCCTCTTTCTCACGGTATCTCCTATCTAAGCATCGCGCCTCTTTATGCACGGGACAACCAGCGGCTAACCGATGGGGTGAAGCTGCCCCAGCTTCCACGCGGGGGCTCCCCGCAAAAAATTCCTTTACATTTCCTCGCGCCTCAGCTACAGTAACAAATGCAGACAGGCGTTCTGTCTGCGGTGTCTGAAAAACACCTAGTTAGAAAATATCCACTCATGGAGTGGAGTGCTGGTAATATATCGAATAACAGCGACTGACTAACTACAGTTTTTCAGCTCCACTCTCCTTTGTTTTGTTGACATCGGAGAGTTTGTTTTATTCAAACAAGGAGCTTTAAGAAAATGAAAAAGAGCAAAACAGATTTCTTCAAAAGGCTGGGACTAAAATTGCGCGACTGCCGCCGCAAACGTCATTTTATCTTTGAAGATATGCCTGAAATCACCGGCCTGACACCCTTAAACGTCATGCTTCTGGAATGCGGCAAAAAAGAGCTTTACAACTGGACGCTGGCACAACTCTGGACTTATCTTAATAAAATGGGATACGACCTCCGTATCGACGCCCTCCCCCGGGAACAAGGCGAAAATACTCCCTCTCCAAACACATAATCATTGTCATGCAGTTCCGCCACCTCAAAGAACGTACCTCGCCGTCACAAAGAACGTCATCCTCGGATCTAGTCTGACAATGACATTTCCCTTTCTCCCGGCAGGCGCAATCTAAGCAACGCGCCTCATTATACACGAAACAATCAGCGGCTAACTTTCCGCGACCCGGCGTCCGGGTGTAAAAGTTTTTGCAGAACTTTAAACGATTCTTCTCCGGCTGTTTCCCAAAAATTCTCATATTGAGCGGCATGATTCGCCACACCCGGTGTATCGCTGATAACCCGCAAACTCAAAAACGGCACCCGATACATATAACAAACCTGCGCCAGCGCCGCGCTTTCCATATCTACAGCCACGGCATCGGGACAGACTTTTTTAATTTCGGCAACTTCCGCGCCTGAGGTCACAAATTTATCCCCCGAAGCAATCACCCCGCCGGTAATGCCCAAAGCCAGCGCTTTTTGATAAAGGGAAGCATCCGCATCAAAATATTTTGGGAAATCCTGAACCTGCCCCCATTCACCGCCGCAAAAAACATCATAATAAGCCGTTGTTGAAGCTGCCACGACATCCATCACCGCCAAACCGGACGAAATTCCGCCGGCCGCCCCGGTATTAATCACCGCATCGGGATGAAAACGGTTGATAGCCTCAACCGCCGCCACAGCCGCACAAACCTTGCCGATTCCGCTTTTGATTAAAAGAATTTCCTTCTCACCGACCGTCCCGTAAAAGAATTCCGCCACCGCGGTCTTCTCAACGCGAACCGCACCCAACATGGATTTTATCAAAGCAATTTCCTTGCTCATCGCCGCAATAATAACAATCTTCTTCATTTCCGTCCCTTCTTGTAATCAGGATTACTATTTCAGCTTCACACCCCACCTAACCTCCCCTACCTCAGGGGAGGAAGATAAGGATTTTTTATTTTTGAATTATCCTCAAACAAGCACAATCCAGTCCCTCCCCTGAGGTAGGGGAGGTTAGGTGGGGTGTGAATTATTCCTGCGACAGGCACAAGGCGCACGCAGTGCTTCCTGACACACGGGACAATCAACAACTAAGTTGCGCCCGCGGGGGCTCCCCGCCTGCGCCGTGGCTTTTTGACGAAGTGTACCCCTGCACTTATTTTCAGACAAGAAAAAAGGATGCTGCGCCGAAACTGCTGAACGACGTGTACACAAACAGTACACGAGAGAAGCTGTTTCAAGCATGATCCCTTTTAACTGTCTGAAAATTTAGTAGAAGGGGTAAAAACCTACCCTAACCCCCACTAAAATCTCCTGCGCATGCTTCATGCCGTCAAGCTCGGTAAAGATGTAGCGATACATGGCGCGCAAAGAAATGTAACGGTCAAGATTAATCTGAAAACCGGCACCGACACGAACGCCCAAACCGTCGTCTTCAACAGTCTGCTTGGTGATGCGCTTCAGATAGTGGTATTTGTACTTGGTTTCGTATTCATACTGAGCAACGCCGGCGGTCAACAGCCAGTCAACCTTGTCGGTCGAACCGATATAGCCGATCATGTCCACACCATAAGCCTGAAAACTGGTTTCGGCCTGCAGCGTATCAAGAGAATTCCAAATGCCGTAATACTTGTCTTTTTCCTTGCCGGAAGTCATATAAAAGGCTTCAATACCAAAGTTTTCGCTGAAATTGTAACCGACATTGATACTCGGCAGGGAATAATCGTCGGCATAATCGGTGTGATAATTGATTTCGGGATTATAATTGCGGAACATCGGACCGTTGCCTTTGTCAACACTGTTCATGCTGTAAACATAATCGGCACCGATATAAAACTGGTTTTGCGCCGCCTGAGCCGGTGCCGCCAATCCCAAAGCCGCCAAAGAGCAAGCTAAAAATTTTTTCATCTCAACCATCCTTTTGCAAAAAGTCGTACAATTTTCTTAAATTTACGGCAGTTTGACTCACAAATCAACCGCGGCCTTCATTTTATCCCTCATTAAAATGCTTTAAAATTTCCGCAAAAGGCCTATAATCAGCCCACAAAGAGTCGCAAAGGAAAAAGCCATGAACAAAACATATTCGGAAATCGTTATCTTAACCGGCGCCGGCATCTCCGCCGAGTCCGGACTGGCCACATTCCGCAGTGCCGACGGCCTGTGGAACAACCACCGCGTTGAAGACGTGGCAACGATTGAGGCGTTTCAGCGCAACCCCGAATATGTGCACGATTTTTACAACCAGATGAAACCTGAACTGCTGCAAGCCAAGCCCAACCCGGCGCACCTGGCAATTACGCGCCTGCAAAAGGAATACCCGGGCAAGGTCAGCATCGTCACCCAAAATGTCGATACCCTGCACGAAAAAGCCGGCAGTCAAAACATTTACCACATCCACGGACAAATCAACCAGGCCGTCTGCCTGAACTGCGGCCGGGTTTTGGAAAGCTGGGGCGACATAACGACGGAAACCGCCTGCCCGCATTGCGAAACAACCGGCATGATGAAGCCCAACATTGTCTTTTTCGGAGAAATACCGCTGTATATGAATCAGGTCGAACGGCTGCTGCAAAACTGCGGCTTGTTTGTTTCCGTCGGCACCTCCGGCGTTGTCTACCCGGCGGCGGGATTTGTGCAGACAGCAAAACTGCATGGCGCCGACACCTGGGAATTTAATATGGAACAAACGTCAAACAACTTTTATTTCGACCACCATATTTTCGGCCCGGCCGGCACAACCCTGCCCCGCTTTGTCGACACCCTCATCAAAGAAGCCGGAGAGAATCAGCCCTCCCGCTGAACCCGTGCCATTCCGAGCCGCCCGATAAGCGGCAGTTTGAGCGCCGGACGCAAAAAGTCAATCCCGAAGTTCAAACCGAGGAGATTAATTTCCAGCCCCTCGACCAAACCGACCGTCACGCCGGCAATGCCCCACAGAGAAACCTGCCAGCCGGTTTTGCTCTCGGATTCGGCAAAAAATGTATTATGCCCGAGATAATCCTTGCCGATGGCAATGTTCGGCAAAGCGATTTTGAGCTGCGGCACCTGCCGGATGATGTGGGAAATAAAGGTATTGCTGTTCGGCCCCGGATAAGCGTAATACATATGGGCATAAGGATAAGACCTCGCCGCCTTGTCAATCAGCGGAATGGCCTCAGCCGCCGCCTGCCCGCGCAAATCTGCCAGAAGCTCAGGGTCGCGTCCGTACCAGCGGCGGTCGGGAATTCCCTCCTGAATGTCAACCGCCGAACGCCCGCGCCACAGATAAAAACCGATAACCTGATAAGTGGTATATTTTTCGGCGTTTTCAGGCTTGACCGCAATCCATGAATGCACGGCAAAATATCCCCGCCAGTTGTAGGTGCGCGCCGCATAAACCTGAACCACCGCCTCCGCAGTCTTATCGGGAGCAGGCGCAATCCCGGCGCTGCTGCGGTCGGCCGTCCGCCAGTCCACAAAATTAAAATACATATCAAAACATACCCCAAACAACACCAGAACAAACACCCAACGGAGAAAGTTCTTTTTATCAAAACGTAGCCTGCGCATTCACCTCTGCCCCATAAAAAAAATTCACTTCAGTATAAACGCTGCGCCGTAAAAGTCCAGAGGCGGAAACAAAAAAGGAGGGAAAAAAACGCCCTCCTTTTTCCTCAGCATAAAAATTATTTTTGAATCAGATTAATTTTATCAACGTCAATATTCGTCGGCTTTGACCAGTGGGTATCAACCTCGCCTTTTATCTCAACCAAATCAGAAGGCTGAACTGTCAGGCCGTTCCAGTCGTCATCGTCAATTTCAACGGCAATGGAACCGGTGCTGTCCTTAAACATATAATCTTCGCCGCCGAGATGGCTCTCAATATAACCGCGCAAAATGACATGCGTATCGTCTTTCATATTTTTGGCCTGTTCAACCGTTACCACATTAACATTGGACGGACCGGCAAAACCGCCGCCGTGTTTTTTAGCCATAACGGCAGTCCCCGCCGTCATAATCGCCACCGCGACCAAAGCCGCCAAACTTGCTTTTCTCATATACTTTCACTCCAAATAAAGAATTGTGTAAACACTAATTAGAACATAGTTATATCTAATCAGCAAACCGGAAATTTAAAGGGAGAAAAGAAAATATTTTTCATTCTGATATAATTTTTCTTTCCGTCTCATCCCCTCCCTGAGTAAGAAGGGGATGAAACAAAATAAATTCTCAATTTAAAAAGCAATCACCGGCCGAACGCTACGAACGCTGTTAGCGTTTGTTTTATTGATACTGCACACGCCGTCGGGACAAGTATAGTCGAAGGCCCATGCGCCGCCGCTGGAGCTTTCGGACGACGACCAGATGTTTTCTCTACTGCCTGTAAGTTGTCTACCGCCAATTTTATAAATTGTATTGTCAATGACGTTCAGATTCTTGTAGAGACTATTCAAAATACCCGCTGTCGGCAACATCCATTTACCCTTAGATGTTGGTGCAGCACTTGGGGCATAGTTTAAGGCCGCCCATGCTGCAGGGTAACGAGTGCTGTCACCATTAGCTTTCTGAATAATCTTTGTCATATTACCGCTGACATTGAAATCTTTGATAGCTTCTTCCCGATACTCAGACTGAAATGCACCGGTACTACCAGTCTTTACCGACCATTCGATACTATCTCTTATCCTACTTGCTGTCATCGCGTAACCGCAGTTACCTTTAATGGCAACCACAAAACCAAGTGGCGTCTTTCCCGAAACTTTATCCTTTGTACAAGTACCGTCACTATTCAAAATATCGGCGATTTTGCAGTTTTTGACATAACCGGTGCATTGTCCAAGAATTGGTCCTGGAATTTTCTCGCATCTACCGTCTTTCCATTCGTAGCCTTCGGCACAGGTACAGGAAGTATATTTGTTGTTGCAGGTTTGTCCGACGCCGGAAGCATAACCTGTTCCTTTGCACTCATATTTGAAGCCGTTTTTGACGCAGTTGTCGGAACAGCAAGCATAGGTCGTGCCAAAGGGACAACGAATACCTTTGCCGTCGGGACAGGATTTTTCGGTATATCCCAAAGTTGCACAATCGGTTGTGGCGACACACTGGGCTTGGGTTAAGCTTGGAATTAAGGACAAACTTGTTCCTAAGAGTAAAAATTTAAAATTAATATTCATGTTGAACATCCTTGTTTAAAGTTAAAACAAAACCCGCTTTTCAAAAGAAAAGGCGGGAGGATGTTGACAACCGTAACTCATTACAACGGCTCAGCGCTTTCGTGCAAAGCCTTATAACGCTGACATCCATCCCTAGCACGAAGACAGATATCAGCATATCCTTATTTTAAGTCGCAACTATGCTTAACGACTAATGAGTTTTAAAGGGTTGTCACGCCCTCAGCGGCAAACTCTGCCGCTTAAGATAAAGGGTAACATAAGGGGAAAGTTTTAGCAAGTTGTTTTTGTGGTCTGGAAGATGTGAAAACAATTTGATACTTTACACTATTTCACACCCGCCTTAGCCGCTGTAAAAGGTCAGGGAACATATAAAAAAACATCCGCCGCATTTATAATATAAAAAAACATCCATGGCTTTGATAAATGCCTGTGCTGCGCCCTTAGCCGCTGTAAAAGCGCGATATATGAGTCGAGTAGTAGGCGTCAAGTGCAAAAGTACCGCAGCGTACATAGTAGTACGTGAGGACACTTTTGACACGCAGACAACGCACTAATCGACCATAGAGCGCGCTTTTACTAGAAGCGGAAGTAGATAAACGGATTATACGTACTAGCCGCTAATGAAATCGTCGATAAAAAGAAAAGCATAAAGAGCCAGATGTTGATGACGGTGCGCAGAACTTTCCGCTCATAACGGACTTCCAGAATACCCCGCATAATCGGCATGGCCAAAAACAGCCCGGTAAGCGCGGCAAGCAGAAATTTATAGTTCAGACCATAGTCGTATTTCGGCAAGTTGTGATTATCGATGAGGCCAAACATCACCTGAATAAATTCGGAAGCATAGTCAACCGACGGCGCGCGGAAAATAATCATGCCCAAACCGACGGCAAACAAGGCGTATATATGGCGGAGAGCCTTGCCGTACCATGTTTGAAGCGTGTCTTTGCCCCAACCGAGCGCTTTCTCAATCACGATAAACACGGCGTTCCATACACCCCAGGCAAAATAAGTCCAGGCCGCGCCGTGCCAGATACCCGTCGCCAGAAAGACGATAACCAGATTGATATAGGTACGAAACTTCCCTTTGCGATTGCCGCCGAGCGGAAAATAAAGATACTGCTTAAACCACGTCGACAGAGAAATATGCCACCTGGTCCAAAACTCACTGATTGATTTTGAAATATACGGATAATTAAAGTTCTCCATAAATTTAAAACCAAACATCAACCCCAGCCCGATAGCCATGTCGGAATAACCGCTGAAATCATAATAAAGCTGTAACATATAAGCCACCGCGCCAATCCAGGCTATCCCCTGGCTGAGCAGCTCCGTATCCTGCGCAAACACCTTGTCGGCCACGACCGCCAGCGTGTTGGCAAGCAAAACCTTTTTCGCCAGCCCCATGATAAAGCGCTTGAAACCGATAATCACATTTTTAAATTCGACCTTGCGGCTGTCAATCTGGTCGCACACATCGTGATATTTGACAATCGGCCCGGCCACCAGCTGCGGAAACAGCACGATATACAGCGCCAGCTTGTAAATGTCTTTCTGCGCTTTCACCTCGCGGCGGTATACGTCAATAAGATAAGACATCGCCTGAAAGGTATAAAAGGAAATGCCGATCGGCATAATCACATCGATATAATCAAACTCCAGCTCCAGCCAGTTGTTGAGGTTTTCGACCATAAAGTTGAAATACTTGAAATAAATCAAAAAGCCAAGGTCGGTCAGAATTGTCGCCGCCAAAATCAGCTTGCGTTTTTTGCGGTTGGCAAAACGCGCCATTTCAATCGCGCCGACATAATTGACCAGAATGGTGATAATCATAATCGCCAGATAACGCGGCTCGCCCCAGGCATAAAAGACAATGCTCGCCACCAGCAGCACATAATTGCGGATTTCCTTTTTGGACAGGCCGTAAACGGTAATGACCAAAGGCATAAACACAAACAAAAACGTCATAGAACTGAATAACATGTCTTAAATCTCCGGTGCATTCAAAACCTTGAGGCGGTCAAGCAGCCTTTCGGTCGTCTGAACAATAAAGATATCGGGCTTCTGCGCCAAAATATCGTCCGCCATATACGAAACGTCAAAATTCCGGCCGTAACCGGTGTAAATATGCTGGAAAGTCGCAAAACTCTCGGCCATATACCAGTTCATGCGCAGGGTAAAGCTGTCGCCGTAAATCACCGCCTTCAGCTTTTTGGACTTATCGGCGTTGACAAAGTCAAAAGTTTCAATCCGCCGGTCGTTATCCAGAAAAGTATGCTTGCTGGTCGTCCGCGGCTTTTTAACGTTAAACACGTCATAAGTCAGGTCTTCCTTCGGGAAAGTGTCATAAGCGTTGATGCCAAGCGCCGAAGCAATGTCCACGTCGGCCTCAAGCTTCGGCTCAATGTCAAAGTCCTTTTCACGCATCACATAGAGCTGCGGAAAATCCTTTTTAATCCGCTTCATCAGCTTGGTATAGGCAACGAAGGCCCCGCGATGATTCCAGTGCGTCCCGGTTTTGTAATAAAGGATATGGTCTTTTTTGGCCGCCATCAGTTCATCATAGGCATAAACCACCGGCACATTGACATTTTGGCGAATATAGTCATAAGTCTGCTGAATGCGGGACAAATCGCGCACCTTGTCATAGCCGTCGGGATAATATTCCGGATAAATCCGCTCTTTGTCGGGGTTAAGCAAAACATAAAACTTAATGCCGCTTTTCCGTGCCCACTTGTTAACGTCTTCCAGATTCTTTTTGATTTCCTTCAGCTCCGCGTCGCTGTACAGCGTCTTGTTCTGAAACGTGTCAACCGAATTCCAGCGTTTGGTAAACAGCCAGTTTTCTTTGCCGGCCATAGCCGTGGCGTTTTTAAGGTTGCGGTCAATCAACCGCGAAATCTTGCTGTGAATATTGATAAAAAAAGCGCGGCTGTTAAAATGGTCGTTAAACCAGCTTTCAAAATCGCGCCCGTAGTTAAAGTTGATTTTGCCGTTTTCAACCAGCGGCTTATACTTGGCCAGATTGCGGTTTTCCTGAACCGAAACCGTATCATGATTGATATGCGACGCCGGAAAATACATAAAAGCCACCACACAGACCACAAACACAATGTCTATGCGCGAATTTTTTTCAACAATTTTGAACTGCGCCAGATACTGCACAACCTTATACATGGCAAAAAAGCCCAGCGTCAGGAAAATAACAAACATCTTCCAGTCAAAACTGCGCCAGCCTTCCGGGCAATAAAAGCTGTATGCCCAAAACATGATAACCGCCGTCAAAACAATGCTTACAATCAAACGCTTCATATCTTATCGCTTTTCCGAAAAATTTATTCTCCGTCAGTTTTAAAGAATATCGCCGCCCTTGTCAATCAATGTTTCGCATTTATTCTTTAAGCTTTGTTAACCAGATTGGCCTTATAGTAGGCTGTGTTAAATTTCATAAAGGGACAAAACAATGAAAAAAGGTTTGCTTTTAACCGTTGCCGCCTGCAGCTTGTTTTCCGTAAGCGCCAATGCCAAAATCTGGCGCCCGTATATCGGTGTTGATTATTCCTATATTGACGCCAAATACGAGTCGCCCTACAACAAACAGCTTGCGCAGGAATTCAACTCCGTCACCGGCAGCGTCGGTATCAAACTGACAACCAATCTGGCAGTCGAAGGCTTTTACCAGCAGTCGCTGGGCAGTGAAAACAACACCGCCTACAACACGCAGCTGATTAACGACGGCAGTGATTCTTCCGTCAAAATCAAAGCCTACGGCGTTGACTTGGTCAGCGATTTCATCAACCTTGATATGGTCGAAATTCTGACTTCCGTCGGTATCGGACAGTATAAGGCGGACGTCAACCGCAATTACTATTACGGCGGCAAGATGATGAACGTCACCAACTCTTTTGACGGCACCGGCGTCCGTTTTGGTGTCGGCGCACAGGTCAACATCACCGACAGCTTAGGTGTCCGCGCCATGGGACGTTATGTGCTGACCGATGTCGAAGCAATTAAGAGTATCAAGGAATTCACCGTCGGTTTAAGATACACTTTCTAAACCGTCCGGAATTTTCCGCAACAAAAGCCCGGCAAATCCGGGCTTTTTTATCACCCATTCATTCCGTAAGATATTATTGTCCTCCTGGAAGCCCTGCCAAGCAAAAGAACGTCATCCTCCACCCCTCCCAAAGAACGTCATCCTCGGGCAAGCGCAGCACGACCCGGGGATCCAGGTAAAAATAAAGAATCTTTATTTGACCTGGATGTTCGGATTTAATCCGAACATGACATTTCCCTTTCTCCCGGGAGCCCCTATCTAAGCATCGCGCCTCCTGACCACGGGACAACCAGCGGCGAACCGATCGCTCACCTCGCAGGTGCGCCTGCCGAACAGGCTCCCCGCAAAAAAAATCCCTTTACATTTCCTCACGCCTCAGCTACAGTAACAAATGCAGACAGGCGTTCTGTCTGCGGTGTCTCAAAACACCTAACCAGAAAAGTATCCACTCTTGGAGTGGAGTGCTGGTAATATATTGAATAACAGCGACTGTCTGGTTACAGTTTTGAGCTCCACTCTCCTTTGTTTTGTTGACATCGGAGAGTTTGTTTTTCCCCAAACAAGGAGCTTTAAGAAAATGAAAAAGAGCAAAACAGATTTCTTCAAAAGGCTGGGACTAAAATTGCGCGACTGCCGCCGCAAACGTCATTTTATCTTTGAAGATATGCCTGAAATCACCGGCCTGACACCCTTAAACGTCATGCTTCTGGAATGCGGCAAAAAAGAGCTTTACAACTGGACACTGGCACAACTCTGGACTTATCTTAATAAAATAGGATACGACCTCCGTATCGACGCCCTCCCCCGGGAACAAGACGAAAATACTCCCTCTCCAAACACATAATCATTGTCATGCAGTTCCGCCACCACAAAGAACGTCATCCCCGGGCGAGCGCAGCGCGCCTCATAACGTGCTATACGAACTTTTCCTCTTAGCCGCTGTAAAAGTTTGGAGAGTGCATTAGATAGAGTGGTTTCTAGGTGTGAGAAAAATCCTAGTGTACAATGGCTAAGTAAAACTGCTCTGGATGACGTGCTATACGAACTTTCCCCTCAGCCGCTGTAAAAGTGCGGAGAGTGCGTTAGATAGAGTAGTTTCTAGGTGTGAGAAAAATCCTAGTACTGCGGCAGAAAAATAGTCCAGTGAACTATTTTTCGCCGAAAAGCACGGCCGAAGCAAAAAGCAACCAATGTTGCTTTTTGAGAGGAGACGCAATGAGACTTTTCTTTTGAAGAATGCGAATGCTTTCGAACAAAAGAATTAGTCGGAATTGTACTTGTTGTTGTGAGAAGCGACAGCGCAACGAAACAACAACCTAGTCGGAATTGGCAAGAAGTACATGGATTTTTCGAACCACCGTAAAACTGCTCTGGATGACGTGCTATACGAACTTTCCCCTCAGCCGCTGTAAAAGTTCGGAGAGTGCGTTAGATAGAGTGGTTTCTAGGTGTAAGAAAAATCCTAGTGTACACACTAGTACATGGATTTTTCGAACCACCGTAAAACTGCTCTAGATGACGTACTATACGAACTTTTACCCGTGCCTGTGTAAATTTCCTTTTATAACATCATCCGACACATCTTCAAAAGCGGTCACTTTCCGCCAGATTTCCGCCGCCTGCCGGGCAGTGTAAGGCTTGTATAAAAAATCCACCCGGTAAAAATCCGCCGCAATCTCTTGCGCTTCCGCCGCCGCACAAAACGGTCGCTCGTCAAACAACATCGTCTGACAGTCCTTTGACAAAGCCTGATAACGCTTTCCCTCCCGCATCAAACTAAGCCACTTTGTCCCGCGCGGACATTCCTTGCACGGATTGCTGCGAATGCAGGCGGCGCTGGTAAACAGCTCCGTATCGCCGTAAACAATCATCGCCACCGGCAACGGCGACTTTTCCGCCACTGCCCGCAAATTCGGCAGCGTGTCCTCAACCGACAGCGTCACCCGCGACACGCCCAAAGACTTCGCCTCTTCCGCCGCCTGCGTATTCAGCACATAAATCTGCCGGTCAAAACTGATGTCGGCGCCCTGCCGCGGCAGCGCCGCAATTCCCCAGTAATTAGCAACTTCCCAGCGGCGATAGCCCTGCTCCCAAAAATGCGCAATCACTTTTTCAAACGCTTTCGTCTGACGGCAAACCGCAGGCAAAGCCAAACGCAGCTTGTGCTTCGGCAGCCCCTGCAAATCGGCGTCCGTCGTCTGCGGACTGAGCATAAAAATCACTTCCGCGGCCTGTGATAAATCAATCTCCGAGAGCGTTGCCGCCTTGTCCGTTTTCACAATCCACAGCGGCTCCTTACGCTCCCGCTGTGCTGAAACCGGCGGCAAACTTCCTTCTCTGCGCTCCGGCACAACCGTCGCATACAAACGGCGCCGCAGCTCATTGAGCAGTGAAACCGGCACAAACAGCCCCGCTTCGTTATGAAGCGCCAACCGCCCCAGGCTAAACGCGGTGTCGCCGGTCTTGGCAAAGGCCTTGGCCACCGCTTCCGTCACTTTTTCAGGCTCTTTCGCCGCCGTAAACGAACCGTCCGCCGCCGCTTCAAATGCCCCGGCCCGCGCCGTAATCTTATCCGCCGCGACAAAGACGTCAACATCAAGCACCTGCCGCTGACGGAAAGCGCCGCTCTTCGGCCGTTCATAAGAATAAGCGCCCTTCACTGCGCTGGAGGATGCCAGATAAACCCTGTCGCCTTTTTTCAAAACCGGCGCCTGCGGCGGCAAACCGATTTCAACCTCTTCGCCGGCTTTGGCCTCAAAAACGTTCCGTCCCTGCACCCGCATTTTCTGTAACGAAAAACCAAACGGCTTTTCCATGCCCTCTGCATCAATCTGCAAACCGTCATGCCGGGCAATCACATGATTAGGACGAAAGACAAACCGCCCTTTTGCAACCTGCCCGACCGTCCCGACCAGCAAGCCGCGGTGCCCGACAAAATCCCGGTCAATAACCTCTTTGTCTTTGCCCTTGAAATGAAACTTGCACCACGGCCTGGAAAAAATCTGCCGGATATTGTCCGCCCGCTCGCGGCTCGCCCCCTTACCGTCAAGAAGACGTCGATAAAAATCCGTCACGGCTGCCACATACAGGGGCGACTTTTTGCGTCCCTCGATTTTCAGAGAATAAGCCGGCATTTTCAGAACATCTTCTTCCAGCGCCATGTCTTTCATTGAAAAATAATGCCGTTCCCCGTCTTCACCCTTAAAACAGGCGCGGCAGGGATAAAGGCACTTGCCGCGGTTGGCGCTTTTTCCCGTTTCCATGGAAGAAAACAGACACAACCCGCTGTAAGAATAACACAATGCCCCATGAATAAAAGCTTCTGTTTCCAACCCGGGAATAGCTGCAATTTCCTCAATCTCCGCCCGGGTCAGCTCCCGCGCCAGAACCACGCGCGAAAATCCCAGCTCTTTCAGCGCCAGCGCCCCTTCTTTGTTGTGAACGGCCATCTGTGTGCTGGCATGCATTTCCAATTCGGGATACTTCTCGCGCACCACCCGCGCCGCACCCAAATCCTGCAAAATCACCGCGTCAACCTTGCAGCGCGAACAAATGTCAAGCGTCTTGAGCAAATCCGCCAGCTCGCTTTCCTGAACCAGCGTGTTAATGGCTACAAAAACCTTCCGCCCCTTACTGTGAGCAAAAGCGGTAAACTCGTCCAAATCGCTCTCGCTGAAATTCGTTGCCGTCGCCCGTGCCGAAAACTGCTGCAATCCCAGATAAACCGCGTCTGCACCGTAATATAAAGCGGCGTATCCGGCTTCAATATCCCCGGCCGGCGCCAGTAATTCCTTTTTCATGTCCGTAATTCCCAAAACAAAAAACCGCCGGCTCCCTGCCGAACGTCAAAAAAAAACATACCCGGAAAATACCACCGCCCTACATTTTTGTCAAATTCTTTTATGGTAAAAAACGCCCAACAAAGACGAAACTCCGTCAAGCAAAAGAACGTCATCCTCGGGCGAGCGCAGCGCGACCCGGAGATCCAGGTAAAACAAAGATTCCATATTTTCACCTGGATCCCCGGATGTCACACGCTCTTACAGCGTGTTCCTCCGAGGATGACATTCCTCTTTCTCACGGTATCTCCTATCTAAGCAACGCGCCTCCTGACGCACGGAACAACCAGCGGCTAACTTTCCGCAGCAGGCCGTGCCTGCAAAAAACTCCGGAAAAACCCGGAGTTAAAAAAACAAATCATTCCTCGCGCAAATTGCCGTAAGCGCATTTCCCGTCCTCTGAAAAATAAAACCCCAAAAACGAACGCTTTGCACCATGTTGCCGACATTTGTTAAGCCAATAAAAAATCTCAGCCAAACGCACAATCGGAGAAATCAAACACACAAAGACCAGAAAATAAATGGCAGATGCGCCGATACCGGCTAAACCTATCGTCTTTCCGTAAAAAATAAGCAGGCCGAGAACAACAATAATCAAAAACTCCGCCAAGATGACAATGCTTTTAGTTAAAAGCGCCTGCCGAAACTTCTCCTGTTCGGCTTTTTGACATTGCTCCCAAGACATTTTTTCCACTTCCGCAATCTTCATGCCTTTACTTTCCAACATCTTCTGAATCTGTTGAAAAGCCTCGTTTCCAACCAATTCTTCTCTGCTGATTTTCTGCCAGCGGTAAATATCGGAATATTTATCACAAATATCCCTGCACACACCCCAGACAACCACCACAAAAAAAACATGAAACAGGCAAAGCTCGATTAACAGAATGTTTCCGTCCCCGCTGCCCAACTGCGACAGTATAACCCCGGTCCATAAAAACAGCAAAGCCTCAAGCAACGATACTTTACAGTCATAAAGAAATAATTTTTTTGCATCCATAATAATATTTTTAGTTTTACAATAATAAATTTTCCGCTTCACCCTACACTATTTAGACAAAATGTCAACAATAATCATCCTCTCCCCAAACAGGGAGAGGATGATTATAAAAGCAAAAACTTATTCCTTATGGTGCTTCTTTTCTTTTTTATATTCACCATCATGATGCTTTTTATCTTTCTTGACTTTCTCGCCATCATGATGTTTCATGCCTTTTTTCATTTTTTCGCCTTTGTGATGCTTCTTGTCAAAGCGCGCCCTTTTCTCGGCTTTGATTTTATCAAATTCGGCCTTCTGTTCCGGCGTCAGAATTTCCTCAAAAGCTTTCATGTTTTCGGTTCTGACTTCATCCATCTGCTCTCTGGTTTCCTTCATCTTTTCCATCAGCGGCTTCATTTTCTCGCGGCCTTCTTCACGGATTTTCTTGGCCTGCTCCTGCTGCTCTTTGGTCAGGTTCAGCTCTTCGGCCATCTTCTTGTCCATCTTGGCTTCTCTTTTGCGCATTTTTTCTTCAAACTTTTTCGCGTCAAACATTCCGTCACGCGGCGGCATCGGCGCCATATCTTCATGCGGCGGAGGCGGCGGGGGCATTCTGTCGGCTTCCTGCGCGTTGGCCGCAACGACTCCCAAAGTCAGGGAAGTTGCACAAAACAACATCAGTAAATTTTTGTTCATATTTATTCTCCTTTAAGAAATTTAAGTTCTTCGCTCAAAATTTTCCGGGCGTTAAATAACCTTGATTTAATCGTCCCGACAGGTAGTCCGGTCTTTTTTGAAATCTGTTCGTAGCTGAGTTCCTCAAACTCAAACAACACCACAACCTGCCTCATCTTCCGGGGAAGATTGTCCACAGCTTTCAAAATTGCCTTTTGGCGCTGCCTGGCGTCAAGCCTCTCCTCCTGCTTTCCGCTGACGGCGGCAGCCTCCAAAATCTCTTCGTCATTGACCTGCGCCTCACCGATTTTATATTGCCTGGAGCGGAAATAATCCCGGCAGACATTCGCCGTCAGCGCGCTGATCCATTGTTTAAACTTGCCGTTTTCCTTATAGTTGTCCAGATTGCGCCAGGTCTTGATATAAACCTCCTGTTCGATATCTTCATTATACGAACCGGTAAGTTTTTTAATAATCGCCCGGATTCTGCTCCGGTTTTCCGCAATAATTTTCTTCATCAGACAACCATCAGCAAACCGTAATCATCTGTCGGCAGCCCCATGTCGGCAATAACCGACCCCTGTGCGGCGCTGTCAACGGCCTGAGCCCACTCGTCATTAAAGACATAAGTATAGCTCGTCGTTGTAAATATATTCATCATCACGGCGCAAAACAACACCGCCACCCCGCATTTAATAAAATTATTTCGTCTTTTGCGGGCAAAATACAACGGCTTTGCTTCTTTAATCAATGCAGAAATATCGTCCATTTTATCCTCCGTACACAGACTAAAACGAAACCTCTTAACATAAGGTTCATTTTTTTTATAAAAAAATTTCGCCCCACAAAAAAACAGGCAATTCCGCGGGGAAGCGCCTGTTTTTCGTTATGTAAACCAAAATCGGTCATTTATGAGAAACATATATTAAAGGAACATAATAGTCAAGAATGAT
>ERZ780157.620-NODE-620-length-45428-cov-12.285699_pt1 | contig 45428 bp, 51 predicted proteins | sample MGYA00511169_ERZ780157 | MGnify/ENA primary metagenome ERZ780157 (study PRJEB29588, sample SAMEA1965149) | human gut metagenome | biome: human gut; feature: human-associated habitat; material: faeces | place: Denmark | collected 2008/2010 ...
GCACCAGCGCCTCCAAATCTACGATGATTGGCTCATGCCGTGCATCTTTTCTCCAACCTTCCATGTAAACACCCCCGTTTCTTCTATTATAGCAGAAACAGGGGTGTTTGGGTAGTTTTTTGACAGGCTGACCGGCCTTACGGCCGGTTTTTTATGCTTCGGAAATGTAGATTTCTTCCGCCTTTTGCTGCGCCGCAACCAAGCATGCCATTGCTTCCGACACTTCGGAGCGGGAGATCAGTTCAATCGCATCAGTAACGGCATTAAACAATGTGGTATAATACTTGGGCAAATTTTCCATGTATGTCACCTCAAATTTTGTGCTACAAAATATAATGCATCATTATAACGCAAAATACAATACATTTTTATCATAAATTTGTATTACGGGGTGCATTATGGCAAAATTCAAGATTCCCAAACCGCCGGGTTCTACCAACAAATCCATCCGCTTTCCCAATGAGCTTATCGAAGCTGTAGAGAAAGCCATTCGCGGAACCGATTGTACATTTTCCGCATTTGTGGTAGAGGCTGTGCGTGTGGCATTGGAAAATCTGGAAGAAGAATAAAACCGGCCTTACGGCCGGTTTTTTCTTATTACGGCAGTTCCCTGTACATCTCATGGCACTTGCCGTTGGTGGCCCAGACGCTGCCGGGCTCTCTGGGGTCGATGGCGCTGCCGTCCAGACGGGTCAGACTTCCGCCCGCTTCCTGCAGGATCAGGCTGCCCGCCGCGAAATCCCACGGGGACAGGCGGCACTCGAAGAAGATCTCGATACGCCCGGCGGCCACCTGACAGATATCCAGCTCGGCGGAGCCGAAGCGGCGGAAGTCCAGCGTGTGGTCGTACAGCCACCGCATGATGGCAAAGCTCCTGTCCGTATAGCTGCGGTCATAGATGGTGCTGCCGCACATGCAGATGGCATGCGCCGCGTCATGGTCGGACACATGGATGGGCCGCCCGTTCAGCGTGGCGCCGCAGCCCTTTTCCGCCGCGAAAAGATCCTCGATAAAGGGATTATACACCACGGCATACCGCACCTCGCCCCGGCAGCACAGGGCCACGGCGATGTTGCTGTAATGCAGCTCCCGCACAAAGTTGGTGGTGCCGTCGATGGGGTCGACGATGAAGACCCAGTCCTTGGTCAGCGTCTCGTGCTGCCCCTCCTCACCGAAGAAATCGGCCTCCGGACAGACGCGCAGCAGCTCACGGCGCAGAAACTCCTGCACCGCCACATCGTATTTCGTCACCAGATCCGCCGCGCCGGTCTTTTCGCGGGTGTCCCGCTCGATGTTGTGGGCGTCGCGGATCATGTCTCCCGCCGCACGAACGGCGGCAACGATCTTTTCCAGCATATAGTTACCTCCTGACAGCCCGTCCGGCACAGATACCGGTGGGCTTTCCGTTTTCCAGAGCGATCTCGCCCGCCACCAGCACAAGAGACATCCCCTGCGAGGTCTGCTGGGGCTCCGTATAGGTGGCCCGCTCGTGGAGGGCTTCCGGCGCAAACATGCACACGTCCGCGTCGCAGCCCGCTTCCAGACGGCCCTTTCCGGTCAGTCCCAGCACCTGAGCGGGACGGCCCGTCAGCTTGTGGACGGCCTGCTCCCAGCTGAGTGCTTTCTTCTCCCGAACAAAATGCTCCAGCAAATGGGTCACGTTGCCGCAGACACGGGGGTGCAGCTGTCCCTCGGTGGGATAGGTGGCATCGGAGATGACACAGGACAGGGGCGAACGGAGAATGGCGCAGATATCCTCCTCCGACGCCATGAAGTCGATCATGGTGATCTGGCCGTGCTCCCGTGCCAGCAGCTCACAGCAGGAGGACAGTGGATCCTGTCCCATCAGGGCGGCGATCTCCATCAGGTTGTGTCCCTGATAGGGGTGATCCTCCGGACAGTGGAGGGAGGTCAGATAAATGCCGTCCCACCCCGCCAGCTTGGCGATATCGTCAAAGCCCACACCGCTTTCGATCCGCGCCGCCAACTCCCGGCGGACGTTCTTGTCCCGTAGACGCTCCACCACCGCTTCCATGCCGCCGGTGAGGTAGTCCGGCGGCAGAATGTGCAGCAGCTGGGTGGAGCCGGCGGTGTAGGGATACACGTCGCAGTCCACCCGCAGGCCCTCATTTTGCGCCTGCTCCAAAAGCGTCAGCACCTGAGGGATCTTCTTGCCCCAGTTGTCCCGTCCCATAGCCTTGAGGTGGCTGATGTGAACGGGGCAGTTCAGCGCACGGGCCACGGCGATCATCTCCCGCACCGACTCCGCCACACCGCCGCCCTCCTGCCGCATGTGGACGGTGACGGGGATATCCGTCCCCGCCACCGGCTGCAAGGCCCAGATCAGGTCGGCGGTGGAATAGAAGCACTCCGGCGCGTAGCCAAGGCCCAGACTGACGCCCAGCGCACCATCGGATAGTGCCTGCTCCATATTCCGGTGAATGGCGGCAAAGTGGCCGTCCGCCAGCTCCGTCAGCTGATAGCCCGCCGCGTCGGCCCGGAGAGTACCCGCGCCCACCAGCATGCCCACGTTCAGGGGCAGGGCGGGCAGAGAGCGGAAGTACCCCGCCAGCGAGCGGCTGTACAGCCGGGGCGGCAGGTCGCCGGTGATAGGCTGCAAATACGCCCGGATGGCGGCCTCATTATCCGGCCCGAAGGGCGCGGCGGACAGGCCGCAGTTGCCGTTGACGATGGTGGTCAGCCCCTGACACAGCTCCCACTCCCCGAAGCCGGGGCGGAACGCCGCGCCGTCGGCGTGGCGGTGAATGTCGATAAAGCCGGGGGTGACGGTCATTCCGGTGCAGTCCACCGTCCGCCGCGCCCGGGCGTGGGACAGCTGTCCCACCGCCGCGATCTTGCCGTTTTCAATGGCCACATCTGCCGCAAACGCGGCGCGGCCGGTACCGTCAATGACAGTACCGCCCCGCAAAAGTGTATCAAACATGGGAAAAACCTCGATCATTCTGTATTATCCCCGGTGCAGTGGCAGCGTCACCGTAAAGCGGGTGGCGCTCTCGTCGCTGGCGGCGGTGATGGTTCCCTTGTGCCGCGCCGTGATCTGGTGGGCGATGGCAAGCCCCAGCCCGAACCCCGCCGCGCCGGTGCGGGCATCGTCCACCCGGTAAAACCGGTCAAACAGGTGGGACAGCTTCTCGGCGGGGATCCTCTCGCCGGGGTTCTCCACCGCCAGCACCGCATTCCTTCCGGCGGCGTTCAGCGTCAGGCGGATGGCACCGCCGGGCGCGGCGTATTTCACGGCGTTGTCCAGCAGGATATCCACCAGCTGATCCAGCTGTTGGCAGTCGCCGGTCAGGGACAGGCCGTTCTGAATGTCGTATTCCAGCGGGTGTCCCGCCTCGAACGCCACCGGCTCGAACCGCAATGCGGCGTCCGTCACCAGATCGCTGAGATCCAGCGGCGCAAAGGGCGCGGCGGCCCGGCCGCTCTCCGTCCGGGAGAGGGTCAGCATATCCTCCACCAGCTCCTTCATCCGGCGGGATTCCGCCAGAATGTTGTCCACATACCGCTGCTGCTCTCCGCTGGCCGACTCCTCCAGCAGATCGGCGGAGGACAGGATCACCGTCAAGGGGGTTTTCAGCTCGTGGCTGGCGTCGGAGATAAACTGCTGCTGATCCTGCCACGTCCGCACCACCGGGCGGGAGACGAAGCCGCTCAGCAGCCAGCTGACTCCCAGCAGCACCAGCAGCGCGCCCAGCCCGATCAGCAGGCACACCTTCACTAATGAGCGCAGGGTGGCCTGTTCAAAGGTGCTGTCCATAAAGGCAATGCGCACCGTCAGCACGCCGTCCTGCCGGTAAAACCGCAGATGCCGCTGGGACAGCACGCCGCTTTCGCCGCCGTCGGCCAGCGCCTGCGACACAGCGTCCAGCAGCGCCTCCTCGTCGTCCAGATCGTAATAGCTGCTGCCGGACACGCGGACGGTACCGCTGGGCAGCACCTCCGCCACAAAGCAGGGGAATCTTCCGTCCACGACGCCGGTCTGCACCGCCTGCTTCAATTGATGGATATAGCTCTGTGCGATATTGGCCTGCGAGAAAAAGTACACGCCGCCGAACACCGCCAGCAGCACCATAAATGCCACCAGCATGGTCACGCCGGTGATCTTCCAGCGGAGCCGGCGGATCATGACTGCCCCTCCTCGTCCCGTGTCAGGCAGTAGCCCAGCATCCGCAGCGTCTTGATCTTCACCGCCGAGTGCAGATGGGCCAGCTTCCGCCGCAGGAAGGAGATATACACCTCCACGTTGTTGTCCTCCGCCTGGGAGTCATACCCCCAGACCTTCACCAGCAGCTGCTCCTTTGTGACCACCTGACTGCCGTTGCGCAGCAAAAGCTCCATCAGGTCGTACTCCCGGCGGCTGAGACGCACCTCCCGTCCGCCGCAGGACAGGGTGAACGTGCCCCGCTCCAGCGACAGGTCGCCCCAGGAGAGCGCCGTGCTCTCCTGCACCTGACCGCCGCTGCGCCGCAGCAGCGTGCGGACGCAGGCCAGCAGCTCCTCCGGCTCAAAGGGCTTGGTGAGATAGTAGTCCGCGCCGCAGTCCAGCCCGTGTACCCGGTCGTCCAGACTGCTCTTGGCCGTCAGCATCAGCACGGGGGTGGACACGTTGGCCGCGCGCAGCTTCTGGGCCACCTGAAAGCCGTTCATCCCCGGTAGCATCACGTCCAGCACCACCAGATCATAGATGCCCGTCAGGGCGTTGTCCAGCCCGCTTACGCCGTCATGGCACACGTCGGCGGTGTAGCCCTGCCGATACAGCAGCTGCCGCAGGGTGTCCGCCAGACGGACTTCATCCTCCACGATCAAAAGACGCATGACACGTCCTCCTTACTTACAGCAGCGCCAGCAGCGGCGCCACCGTCTCCTGCGCCAGCAGGTACACGGTGGTCTCGTCGTTCAGCGTGGCGTAATAAGCGCCGTCCTCCCGCAGCGTGCCCAGCGTCAGGGTGACGGTGGCTTCCGTTCCTACGGTATTGACATAGGCCAGCGTGATAACGGCAGTGGGCGCGTCCAGCCCGCACAGGGGCGCGGCGTCCGGCGAGGGATCGTAGTCGAAGCACTTGTCGAAGCTCAGCTCCGCCAGCGCCGTCTCGATCGCCTCGATGCCGTCAGGCAGCGCCTTTCCGCCGCTGACCCAGCCCTCATCATTCTTCGTCAGGCGAACGGACTTGCCGCTCTCCGTCTGGTGAACGGTGATGACCGTCAGGTTCTCGTCCGTCAGCTCCGGCAGGGTGGGCAGCACCGCCATATCATAGATGCTGCGATCCATCAGCGTCACGAAAGCGTCCTCCACCAGATACACGCCCTCCTGTCCGTCGATGGACATGTACCACGTTCCGTCGTCCTTCTGATCGCCGAAGCGCAGGGTCGTGACCTCCTCGCCCACGGTGACGGTCATATACCGGTTCGGCTCGTCCAGACCGCACTCTGCCGGATCCACCGTCGGATCCAGCGGCGTCAGCGCGGCGGACATGGTGTCCAGCGCCGTCAGGATCTCCTCCACATAGGCGGCGTCCAGCGGGAACGTCTCGTTATCCACCCATTTCCAGCCGTCCTCGTCCTTCCGGAAGCGGCAGGTCACACTGCTGTTGTCATACTCCAGCGCACCGGCCTCGGTGATGGGCAGCTGTTCGCCGTTGGTCAGCACATTGGCATCCGCCGCGTCGGCGTCGGGATCCTCCTTCGCCTTGCCGCAGCCCACCAGTGCCAGCACCAGCAGCAGGCTTAACATCAGTAAGAGTAATCGTTTCATTGGGGTTCCTCCTCGGGGTAAAATGCATTACAACATTTTAATATAGCAGAATACGAAGGAAAAGGAAAGTCAAAATTGTGAATTTTGGCCGCTTTTTGGTGTACCGTGCAAGCAGCTCTCTTGCCTCTCCCAAAGGGAGAGCCAAGAATCTGTCCCCCGTTACATAGCATGTTGTCATGAGAAATGGAGCGTATCGATACCGATACGCTCCATGAACTGTTTTACGGCCACCTGTCAAAGCCGTGCTGTTTTCTTTTCTATCATTCGATTTCCGTATCGGGCATCTGCACGGCGGTACCGCCGTCCAGCCCGAAGTCGTCCGCCGCGGTAGCGGTGTCCCGCCGCAGCATGGTCTCCATCACCCGGATATCACTGTCGATATCCATGGCGGCGTCCTGATACAAAGCGTCAAGCTGATGCTCGAACCCGGCGATGATGTTGTCCATGGTGTCCGCGATGCGGGACTTGGCCTGATCCAGATTCTGCCCGCTGACGCCCGCTTCCTCAAAGTCGGCGTAGCTGTCCAGCAGCTTCTGGGTGGTGGGCAGATAGTAGTTCAGGAAGGTGCTGGCCTGATTCTTCTTGGCGGGCTGCTCCTGGATCACCTTGAAGATCTGGCCGGTAACGGTCTCCAGCCGGTCGATCTTGGCGCTGAGCACCTCGTCATCGATGCGGTCATTGGCACGGCGGATGGCCAGCAGCATCCCCTCGTAGCCGTCGGCGTTCTGCGCCGCCGTTTCGGCGGCCTGCCGCTGCTCTCCGGCGCGCTTGGCGGAGAAATAGGCGTTGGCCGCCGCCTGTGTGCGGAACAGCATGTCGTTGCCCCGATCCAGATAGGCGTCCGGCCCCCACATGCCCTTTTCCACCATGGCCTCCAGATCACGCTCGGCCTTGGCCTCGCCCACCTCTGCCGCCTTCATCAGATGAGCCAGCGGGATAGTGTCCCGCGTTCCGGCACAGGCCAGATACTTGGCGTAGCGGCGCATCTTCCGCTTCATGACGGCGCTGCCGATCAGCAGCGAGACGCCGCCTGCCAGCAGTCCCACAGGATAGAACAGCTGCCGCAGGAAATACCACCACTCGCTGTACTGGATGGCATAGCCCAGATCGTTGGCGGCCACGTTCAGCAGCGCCGCGCCGCCCAGCGCCGCCAGTACGATGCCCACGATCTTCAGCGCCTTGGCGCCTCCGGCGGAGGGCTGCGGCGTTTGCGTCACCTTCTGCACGGCGCTCTGCTTCTTCGGCTGCGCCGGTCTTGCCTGCTGGACGGACGGAGCCGTCTGCGGGGCGCTCTGCTGCGCCTGTGTCCGGGTCTGCTGGACGCGGCTTCTTACCTGCGCCGCCGTGTTGGCTGCCGCTCGTTTGGTCTTGGGATTGTCGGTAAGCTTTTTAATAAGAAGGATCAGTCCCACCGGCCACGCCACCAGAAACATGATGCCGATCAGCAGCCACGCGCCGAAATCGTTGCTCTGCCCGTTGGGATTGGGTGTGCGCTGGGGTGTGTTGGGCTGATGCGGCGGCTGAGCGCCGTCCTTGTCGTTATGATAATCGTAATGATACTCCATTTATTCTTCCCCTTTGTGCCGCAGCTTCCGCTTGTTGCCCTTTTCGTCCACGATCCACGTGTTCTCCAGATGGCTGCGCAGGCTGCCCAGAATGGCCTCCTTGTACTCCAGCCGCAGGGCCTCCCGCTCGGCTTCCTCCTCCACGGTCAGGCCGTCGGCCTTGGCCTTGCGGGCCAGCTCATTGATCCGATCGATCTTCTCCTGTTTCATAAGGTATCTCCCCCAAGTTCTGTGTATGATACAGCCGGGCGTAAGCGCCCTGCTTCCGCAACAATTCCTCGTGGCTGCCCTGCTCGGCGATGCGGCCCTCCTGCACCACCAGAATACGGTGGGCGCTGCGGATGGTGCTGAGCCGGTGGGCAATGATCAGCGTGGTGCGGCCCCGTGCCAGCAGGTCAAAGGCGTGCTGGATCTTCGCCTCGGTGACGCTGTCCAGCGCCGAGGTGGCCTCGTCCAAAATCAGGATGGGCGGGTCTTTCAGAAAGATTCGGGCGATGGCAATCCGTTGCTTCTGTCCGCCGGACAGCAGCACGCCTCGCTCGCCCACATAGGTGTCGAACCCCTGAGGCATCGCCAGAATGTCCTCGTAGATCTCTGCCCGCCGCGCGGCGTTTTCCACCTCCTCGTCGGAGGCGTCGGGGCGGCCGTAGCGGATGTTCTCCCGCACCGTCCCGGCAAACAGGAACACGTCCTGCTGCACCACACCGATGGCCCGCCGCAGGTCGTCCAGCCGGATGTGCCGCACGTCCACGCCGTCGATGGCGATGCTGCCCTCGGTCACGTCGTAGAACCGGGGGATCAGCTGGCACAGGGTGGACTTTCCGCCGCCGGAGGGCCCCACCACCGCCACCGTCTCGCCTACCGCCACGTGCAGCGTCACATGGTGCAGCACCTCGTCGGCACCGTCGTAGGTAAAACTGACGTCGTTCACGTCGATGGCGCCCCGCACCGCAGGCATCGCCGCGGCGTCCGGCGCGTCGGTGATGGCGGGCTCGGTGCCCATCAGCTCAATAAAGCGGTGCAGGCCCGCAAAGCCGTTGGAAAACAGCTCCGCGAAGTTGGTCAGCTTCCGCACCGGCGTGATAAACGTGGTGATATACAGGCTGAAGGTAATCAGATCCACATAATCCATGCGGCCGCCCATCATCAGCCAGCCGCCGCCGGCAATGACCGCCACGTTCAGCAGCGTCACAAACAGCTCCATGGTGGCGTTGAACCGCCCCATCTCCTTGTGAAAGCCCCGCTTGGCGGTCTTGAACGTCTCATTGGCGCAGTCGAACCGCTGCTGCTGGATACGCTCGTTGCCGAAGGCCTTCACCGTGCGGATACCGCTGAGACCGGACTCGATCTCGGCGTTGATGGCGCCGGTCTTCTGCTTGGCCGCCACCGAGGCGCGGCTCATCCCGCCCCGCAGCAGTAGCAGCACCACCAGAAACACCGGAATGATGGCCATGACGATAATGGCCATTCGCCACTCGATGCGGAACATCACCGCCAGCGCGCCCACGATGGTGATGACGGAGATGGTCAGATCCTCCGGCCCGTGGTGGGCCAGCTCCGTCAGCTCGAACAGGTCGGTGGTCAGGCGGTTCATCAGCTGTCCCGTGCGGTTGCGGTCATAGAAATCAAAGCCCAGCGCCTGCATATGATGGAACAGGTCGCGGCGGATATCCGCCTCCACACGAATGCCGAAGGTGTGGCCCCAGTAGGTGACGATGTAGTACAGTCCTGCCCGCAGCACAAAGGCCAGCGCCACCACCGCCATGACGATAAAGAACACCCGGTAGTTCTTCTCCGGCAGCCAGTGGTACAGCGCCGTGCGGGAGATCAGCGGAAAGGCCAGATCCACCATGGCAATTAGAACGGCGCAGCTGATATCCAGCGTAAACAGCTTCCAGTGGGGCTTGAAGTAGCTCAAGAAGATCCGCAGCGGACTGCGGGTGCGGTAATCCTGCGTGGTCATATATCGATTCCTTTTCCAAAGATAATTCTCCAGTTTCGATTATACCACAGGGCGCAGGGTTTGACAAGGCGGGTGAAGGAAATCAAGAAACGCGGTCTCGTCAAAAGCCTCCCCTGTGTAAGGGGAGGTGGCACGGCGCAAGCCGTGACGGAGGGGTTGTCTGCCGTCAAGACAATCTCCCAGTCTCGCATACGCCCGACAGCCCCCTTTACACAAGGGAGCCTTTCCTGTTATGCCGTTCATAAGCCTATGCCGCAAACGAAAGAAAAGCAGCGGCACAGCCGCTGCTTTTCGGGTGTCGTATGTAGGTCAGTTGTCAGTTGACGCGCACCAAGATCTCCGCCGTGGCGCTGCCCAGCGTGATGGTGATGGTGGCCGTACCGGAGCCGACACGCTCCACCGTGCCGCCCTCAGAGACCTTCACCACATTGGTGTTGGAGCTTTTCCACGTGGCGGTACCGGTCACGCCCTCCAGCGTCAGCTCGCAGGCGGGATCGCCCTTGTTGACCGTCATGTCAAACTGGCCGTCGGGGTTCTTGTCCAGATATGTGCCGTACATGGTCTTAATCTTCAGATTCTTCAGGGAAGAGCTGGTGTTGGTGTTGCCGTTGTTGGGCTTATTCGTAGTATCCGGCTTATTGGTGTCGGGCTTATTGGTGGTCGTTCCGTTGTCGGGGGTGTTGGTGGTATCCGCCTTCTTCTGTACGGTGATGGCGCAGGCCACGCTCTCCTCGCCGCAGGTGACGGTGACAACGGCGCTGCCCTCGGTCAGGGCGGAGACCGTGCCGTCGTCAGACACCTTCAGCACGCCGGAATCGCTGGTGATCCACTGATAGCTCTCCTCCGCGCCGCCGGTGGCGGTCAGCTTCTCCGATTCACCGGGCGCCATCAGCAGGGACATGTGATCCAGCGCCAGTGCCTTGACCACCGGCTCGTTGTCCACCGGCGTATTGACCGGCTGGTTCTGCGTCGTACCGGGGTCAACGTCCTCCGGCTGCTTGTCGCCGCCGAACCAGCCCCGCACGGTGTCGCCGGCAAAGGCCCACACCAGAATGCCCGCCAGCACCAGCACCGCCAGCACCAGTACCGGGCCCACAACGCTGGGCGCCTTCTTCCGCTTCTCCATCTGGCGGTGGCCGCGCTTTTTCACTTTACCGTTGTAGTATTCTTCATCTTCCACGCAGAAAGGACACTTTTTATAGCTGTCGGAGTACACTTCTCCGCATTTATTACACTTGATCAGGCTCATGCTGTTTTTCCCTCCAAAGGACATACTCTTGATAATACTTTGCTATCATACTCCAAAAACAGCCGTCCCGTCAACTGAAAATGCTGGAAATTCATCATTTTTTTACATCTTTTCTTGCTTTTCCGGGGATGACTTTCTATAATAGAGGGGAATACTGCAAGGGAGGCGTTCCCCATGAATACCATTTTTATCGGCGTGGCCGGCGGCACCGGCTCCGGCAAAACCACCCTGACCGAGCATCTGGCTGAGCGGTTCGGCAGCAACATCAGCGTGGTACATCATGACAACTACTACAAGCGGCAGGACTGCTCCTTTGAAGAACGCTGCCGCCAGAACTACGACCACCCCGATGCCTTCGACACCGATCTGATGATCGAGCATCTGAAAGCTCTGAAGCGGGGCGAGACCATCCACTGTCCCGTGTACGACTACGCCATCCACAACCGCACCGACAAAACGGTGGAGGTGCACCCCCCACCAAGGTGGTGATCGTGGAGGGCATTCTGATCTTCCAGAACAAGTCCCTGCGTGATCTGCTGGATATCAAAATTTTCGTGGAAACGGACGCCGACGTGCGTATCCTGCGCCGCGCCCTGCGGGACGTGGAGGAGCGTGGCCGCTCGCTGGAATCGGTGGTGACCCAGTACTTGACCACCGTCAAGCCCATGCACGAGCAATTCGTGGAGCCCACCCGGAAGTACGCCGACATTATCGTGCTGGAGGGCGGGCACAATCTGGTGGCGCTGGATATGATCATGCAGCGCATCGCCAACCATATCGCGGAGAACTGATCGTATGCTGTTACCCATCCTTGGCACGCTCTCGCTGCTGGGAGCGGTCTATTTCCTGATGCCGCTGGCCATCGGCGTATGCCATATCGGCATGTTCTGGCCTGCGGCGCTGCTGCTGTTGGCGGCGGCTTGGTGCTTCTTCCCCGGCTTCTTCCGCCGCTTTCCCAAATGGCTGAAGGCGGTGCTGCTGTCCGGCGTGGGGCTGGTGTTGGCCGTGGCGCTGGCGGTGCTGGCCGTTATGGGTCTTGCCGCCGCCGACCGTCCCTCCGGCGATGACGCGCCGGAAACGGTGGTGCTGCTGGGGTGTCAGGTGTACAATGGCCGCCCCAGTATGATGCTGCAAAACCGCATCGAAGCTGCCTATGAATACCTGACCGCCCATCCCGACGCGGTATGCGTCACCACCGGTGGACGGGACAACAGCAATGAGACGGTGACGGAGGGCGGCTGCGCCGCCCGTGAGCTGATGACCATGGGTATTGCCCCGGAACGGATCTACGCCGAGGAGAAGTCCTTTGACACGCGGGAGAACCTGCTGTTTGCCGCGGATATCATCCGGGAGAATGGGCTGGATACTCATGTAGTTATCGCCAGCGATAATTTCCACCAGTACCGGGGCCAGCTTTTCGCCCGTCAGGCGGGGTTGGAAGCCCAGTCCGCCGGATGCTTCAGTCCGTGGTTCCTGGGCGCGGGTTATGCCTGCCGGGAAGTAGTGGGAATTCTGGCCACCTGGGCAGGAATTGCGTAAGTAAATAATTATTTAATAACGGAGGATCCGTGTCATTTGCCACGGATCCTCCGTTATTTCGTAAGGGCGGACGACTCTGTCCGCCCTTACGAAGTATCCTTTGCCGCTTATTACAGCTTCGCCAGCACCACAGGTTCTCCTATCTGCAGAGCATAATGATAAATGCGTGCGCTGTCCTCGATGTACTGGGCGCGGGTGCGGGCCTCGTTTAAGTCCTTGCCCACCGCCAGCGCACCGTGGTTGTTCAGCAGGCAGCCGCCCCGGCCATCCTTCAGGCACGGCACGGCGTTTTCCCCCACGGCAAAGGTGCCGGGCGTGGCGTATTCCGCGCATTCCACGCCGCCGTTCAGAAAGATCTGCGTCTCGATCAGCACCGGGGGAATGGGCTTATGCACTACCGCAAACGCCGTGGCGTAGGGGGAATGGGTGTGGAAAATGGCCTTGTGCTCCGGATAGGCCCGGTATACGGCGGCGTGCATCCGCCACTCGCTGGAGGGCTGCAATTCGCCTTCAATGATATTGCCGTCCAGATCGCACCGCACAATATCCACCGGCCGCATCACCGTATAGCGCACCGACGTGGGGGTGATAAGCATAGTGCCGTCCCCCAGCGCCACGCTGAGATTGCCGCTGGTTCCGGTGAACATCCCCTCATGCAGAGATTCCAGACATACGTCCACCATCTCCTGCCGCAGTTCCTTGTGAGAATACTCCATTTTATACCCTCTTTTCGTAATAGAACAATTATTTACTTTCCTTAAACTACCATTTCATAGGGGCCGAGTTCACTGACCTCCAGATATTTTTTCAGCTCATAGGGGGAATAGATGCCAAGATCCGTCACCACACCGGTGATGAGCTGTGGCGGCGTGATATCGAAGGCGGGATAGTAGCCCTTCACCCCGTCGGCGGCGGTCTTTACCCCCATGGCCTCCAGCGTATCCTGCGGGTTCCGCATCTCGATGTGTACGGTATCCACGGTAGGATGGCCCTTGTCGGGAATGCCGCTGATGTACACCGGCACGCCCAGATAATTGGCAGCAATGGAGATCTGGAAGGTGCCCACCTTGTTGGCGATATAGCCGTCGCAGCAGATGGCGTCGGCGGCACAGGTGAACACGTCCACATGCTCCCGCTGCATCACGTAGGCGGGCATGTTGTCGGTAATGACCGTCACGTCAAACCCCATGTCGTGACACACGGTGGCCGTCAGCCGTGCGCCCTGAAAATAGGGCCGCGTCTCCGGGCAGAACAGGCGGATGCTTTTGCCCCGTTCCCGGCACTCCTTCAGCATCATGGCTACAATGGTCTCGCCGAAGCACTGGGTCATGACGGTGCCGTTGTCAGGAAATTTGTCCACCAGATGCTTTGCCATCTGGCCCACCCGGCTATAGCGCCGGTTGTTGGTGGCCACCGTGTAGTCCCGGATGGCCAGTGCCACATCAGGCACGCCCTGCGCGATGGCAGCCTTTGCCACCTCCAGACAGCCGCCGCAGATCAACTGCATCCGTCCCACGGTGGTGGGCCGGGCGTGGGAGATGGTGTCCATGGCCTGCTCCAGATAGGCCACCTGCTGCTCCGCCGTCCTGTCCCGGCACTCCCAGGCCGCCAGCGCCATACCCATGGCGGCGGCGGTGAAGGGGCCGGTGGACTGGGTCACCATGTCCGTCAGCGCCTGCGCCACCTCTCTGTGGGTGCGGCAGGTGACGAATTCCACCCTGCGGGGATACACCCGGCGATCCAGAATGCGCACCTCGCCGCCATCGTACCACGCCACGTTTTCATACTGCATCATAAAGGCAAGGCCCTTGTCTGCTCGTTCCATGTGTGTTCTCCTTTTCTCTCACACGCCGTACAGCCGCTTGGCGGCGGCTCTGGCATCGTATAATATCCGCTCCCTGTCCAGCGTCAGGTATTCGCCGTTTTCGTACAGCACTCTGCCGTCCACCATGGTCATGCAAACGTCGGCGGCCTGTGCGCTGTACACCGCCAGTCCCGCCGTGTCAAGATGCGGGACAAGGTGGGGCGCGCTCAGATCGATAGCCATGATATCCGCCCGCTTTCCGGCCTCGATGGCGCCGGTGTCGTCCCGGCCCTGCAATTTCGCACCGTTGATCGTCGCCATGTCCAGCACCTGCGCCGCCGGCAGGATGGCCGCGTCATGGCGGTATCCGTTATGGAGGATGGCCGCCAGATGCAGCTCCTCCAGCATGTTGAGATTGTTGTTGCTGGCGGCGCCGTCGGTGCCCAGCGCCACGTTGATACCCTCTGCCAGCAGCTCCGGAACCGGCGCGAACCCGCTGCCCAGCTTCATGTTGCTGGTGGGATTGTGGATCACGCTGACGTTCTTTTCCCGCAGCAGCGCCCGATCCTCTGCCGTCACCCACACGCAGTGGGCGGCGGCGCAGGGCACGTCGAACACTCCCAGATCGTTCATCCACGCCGCCGGGGTCTTGCCGTATTTCTCGATGCAGGTATCATGCTCGCTTTTCGTCTCGCTGAGGTGGATGTGCATTCTCACGCCGTTCTGGCGGCACCACGCCGCCGTTCCCGCCGCCACGTGGGGATTGCAGGTGTACTCCGCGTGAAGGCAGCCGTCCACCCGAATGCGTCCCTCGGCGGCGTTGTGCCAGTCCTTATAGAATCGTTCCAGCTTCCGGGCACTTTCATTCTTCTCGTAGGGCTCCGCCGGGTCGAAGGCCTGCACCGGATAGCAGAGGTTGGCCTTGATGCCGCACACCGCCACCAGCTCCGCCGCCTCCCACGGGAAGAAGTACATGTCGGAAAAGCTGGTGGTGCCGCAGGCCAACATCTCCAGCAGCGCCAGCGCCGTACCGGATCGGATATCCTCCGCCGTCATGCGGCCCTCCACGGGGAATACGCTGTCAAACAGCCACCTTTGCAGCGGCAGGTCAGTCCCCACGCCCCGCAGCAGCGTCATAGCGGCGTGGGTGTGGGCGTTCACCAGTCCCGGCAGCAGCAGCTTGCCGGACATGTCCTTTTCGCAGTCGAAGCGGCCCTCCGGGCGCTCCGCGCCCACCGAAACGATCGCCGCCTCATCGATCACCACATAGCCGCCCTCGATCACGCCCTGCGGCGTGTAGATCCACGCGTTTTTCAGTAATGTGGTCATGGGCTCACATCCTCGAGAGCACCTTTTTCAGATAGGCGCTGAAGTTGTCGGCCACCAGATGGCCCACCTCGTTGACCTCCTCGTCGGTGAGGGGCTGATCCAGAATGCCCGCCGCCATGTTGGTGATGACGGAGAAGCCCAGACAGGGCAGACCGCAGTGGGCCGCCGTCAGCGCCTCGGTCACGGTGGACATGCCCACCGCGTCGCCGCCCAGCGTGCGGATGGCGCGGATCTCCGCCGCCGTCTCAAACTGGGGGCCCTGCATGAAGAAGTAGCAGCCCTCGTGGAAGGTCAGACCGCTGCCCTGAGCGCATTCCTTGGCGATGGCCCGCAGCTCCGGACTGTACATCTTCTGTACGTCGAAAAACCGTGGGCCGAACTCCGGAATGTTGGGGCCCCGCATGGGGGAGCAGCCGGGCAGCATGATCTGGTCATTGATGATCATAATGTCGCCGGGCTTAAAGCTGAGATTCACGCCGCCGGCAGCGTTGGTCAAAATCACCGCCCGGCAGCCCAGCAGCTTGAACAGCCGGATGGGCGCGGTCAGCTGGGGGAAGTCGTACCCCTCGTAGGAGTGGAACCGCCCGGACATGCACACCACCTTTTTGCCGCTGACGGTGCCGCAGATCAGCTTGCCCGCGTGGGTGGCCACGGTGGAGCGCAGGAAGTTGGGGATATCCTCATAGGGGATCACCACCGGGTTTTCCACCTGCGCGGCAAACGGCCCCAGAGACGAGCCCAGAATAATGCCGATCTCCGGCTGAAAATCCAGCTTTTCCCGGACGTATTGGGCGCTTTTTTCAAAAAATTCATAGGTGTATTCCATGGAACGGCCTCCTTTTTCATTCTATATGAAATAGTATCACATTACCCGCATGGTGTCAATTTCACGGTCTTCCACAATTTTCGCCCCGTTTCCTTTCAGAAAGGTCTTGCATTTTTTTATTTTCATGATACAATAGCGTTGACAAATCTTAATGGAGGTACTCAAAATGGCTTATCAGATCGGTTCCGCTTGCGTCAGCTGTGGCGCTTGCGCAGACGCTTGCCCCGTGGGCGCTATCTCCCAGGGCGATTCTCAGTACGTGATCGACGCTGGCGCTTGCCTGGATTGCGGTTCCTGCGCGGATACCTGCCCCAACGGCGCTATCAGCCCCGCTGAATAAAATGCGTACATGAAAAACGGCCGGACGGAATGTCCGGCCGTTTTTTTATGAGCGGGCCGTCGGGGACGTCGGCCCCTACAAAGTCTTGCCGGAAAGCCATACGTATGCTATACTATCCCCAGAAAAGGAGGGCTGTCCATGGAACGCGCGGAACGCCTGTGGCCCGACGGGCCGCGGTATCGGTATGACGAACAGTGCTTTCCGCCCTCCACGGATTCGTTCCTGTTGGGCGGCTTCGCCAGCCTGCGCCGGGGCGAGAAAGTCTGCGATCTGGGCGCCGGGGCGGGTCTGCTGGGGCTTCTGCTGCTGGCACGAGAACCCTCATTGCAGGTAACGGGCATCGAACGGGACGCTCACGCCTGCGCCGTGCTGGCGCAGAACGCCGCGGAAAACCGCCTGCCCCTTACCGCCCTTTACGCCGACCTGCGGCAGCGGGAGACGCTGCCCGCCGGAGCCTTTCAGCTGGCGGTGTCCAATCCGCCCTATTTCGCGCCCCATACGGGAGCGGTGGCGAAGGGCGTCCGGGGCGACACCCGCGCGGAGCTGACCGCCACGCTGGAGGATATCTTTGCCGCCGCCGAACGAATGCTGCAATGGGGCGGACGCTTCTGCCTTGTGTACCGGCCGGAGCGTCTGGCGGCGCTGCTGACCGCCGCCGTGACCCACGGTCTGGAGCCCAAGCGGCTTCGGATGGTGCAGCACACCGCCCGGAGCGCCCCGTCGCTGGTGCTGCTGGAATGCCGCCGGGGCGGAAAGCCGGGGCTTTCCGTGGAGCCGCCGCTGCTGCTGCGGCTGGAGGACGGCGGCGAATCCCACGACGTGCGCCGCGCCTACTTCAGAGACAAGGAGTGATTCATATGCCCGGAACATTATATCTGGTGGCCACTCCCATCGGCAATCTGGGGGATTTTTCGCCCCGTGCCGTGGAGACGCTGCAAAACGCCGACTTCATCGCCGCCGAGGATACCCGCGTGTCGGTGAAGCTACTGAACCATTTCGATATCAAGAAGCCGCTGGTCAGCTACCACGAGCATAACCGTGCCTCCGCAGGACAGGCCATTCTCACCCGTCTGCTGGGCGGCGAGACCTGCGCGCTGGTGACCGACGCGGGCATGCCCGCCATCAGCGACCCCGGTGAGGCTCTGGTGCGCCTGTGCGCCGAAAACGGCGTGCCGGTGCTGGCCATTCCCGGCTGCTGCGCCGCCGTGTACGCGCTGGCGGTGTCCGGCCTGCCTACGGGACGTTTTACCTTCGAGGGCTTCCTGCCCTCCGGCAAAAAGGAGCGCCGGGAGCAGCTCCACGAGCTGACCGGCGAGACGCGCACCATGATCTTTCACGAAGCGCCCCACCGGCTCCGCGCCACGCTGGCGGACATGGCAGAGGCCCTCGGCGGCGAGCGGAAGATCGCCCTGTGCCGGGAACTGACCAAGCTCCACGAGGACACCGTGCGCACCACGCTGGCAGCGGCGGCGGACTACTACGCCGCCAATGAGCCCCGGGGCGAGTACGTGCTGGTCATCGCGGGACGGGAGAAGTCCGCAGCCGCTGCCCTGACGCTGGAGGAGGGCGTGGCGCTGGTGCTGCGCCGCCGCGAGGAGGGCATGCGGCTGAAGGACGCCGTCCGCGCCGTGGCCGACGACACCGGCTTGAGCCGCAACGCCCTGTACGACGCAGCATTGAAAAATCTGGCATGAGAGCGTTGCTTCTGCGCTGATGCAAAAAAATGCCCCGCCATCGGCGGGACATTTTTTTGTGCACCTCAGTTGTTCTTCAACTCTTTGAGACACTTGGGACAGATATTCTTGTCCTTGTACACCATCAAGTCTCTGCTGCTGTCACAGAAAATACAGCTGGGACGATACTTTTTCAATACGATGGTGGAGCCATCTACATAGATCTCCAAAGCATCCTTCTCAGCGATATCCAATGTGCGGCGCAGTTCGATGGGCAAAACGATCCGTCCCAATTCGTCCACCTTTCGCACAATTCCGGTTGACTTCACGGGAAACCTCTCCTCTGCTTTGCTTCTCACGACTGTCGTGAATTCCTCTGCTCATTTAGCATGCCATATTTTTACCATTTTGTCAACCGCTCTTTGCCATTTTATCCAAAATTTTTACAAATATTGCCATATGCTCTGTGCATATAGTGCATTTGAGGTGAGGAGTATGGCGATGTCTTACATTCTGGCGGCGTTTTTTGTGCTGGCGCTGGTATGCGGCGGCATCAGCGGCCGCATGGCGGAAGTCTCCGCCGCCGCCATGGAGGGCGCCGGTGCGGCGGTGGAGCTGTGTCTGTCCATGGCGGGCGCCATCTGTCTGTGGAGCGGCGTCATGACGCTGATGGAGCGGGGCGGCCTCAGCGAAAAGCTGGCCCGGCTGCTGCGGCCCGTGCTGCGCCGCATTCTGCCCCGGGCCAGCCGGGACACGGAGACCATGGCCGCCCTCAGCGCCAACGTGTCGGCCAATCTGCTGGGGCTGGGCAACGCCGCCACTCCGCTGGGGATCCGTGCCGCCACGCGGATGGCGCAGGGCTGCGGCGGCGTGGCCAGCGACGAGCTGTGCCGCCTTGTGGTGCTGAACACCGCCTCCATCCAGCTGCTGCCCACCACCGTGGCAGCCGTGCGCAGCGCTCACGGCTGCGCCGCGCCCCTTGATATCCTGCCGTCCGTGTGGCTTTCCTCCCTACTGTCGGTCACGGCGGGACTGCTGGCGGCGCGAGGGCTGCAGGCCCTGTGGAGGCGGAAATGGAGTTGACATCGCTGGTGATCCCGCTGCTGCTGGCAGCGGTGGCTGCATGGGGCGCGGCGCGGCGGGTGGACGTTTACGCCGCCCTCACCGACGGTGCCATGGACGGCCTGCGGGTGGTACTGCGCATCTGCCCCAACCTGATCGCCCTGCTGACGGCGGTGTATATGTTCCGGGCCTCCGGCGCGCTGGATCTCCTCACCTCGCTTCTGGCCCCGGCGCTGACGGCGCTGGGCATCCCGCCGGAGACCGCGCCGCTGCTGCTGATCCGCCCCTTGAGCGGCAGCGGCGCTCTGGCGGCGGGCAGCGAGCTGATGGCCGCCTACGGCCCGGACAGCGCCGTGGGCCGCACGGCGGCGGTGATGCTGGGCTGCACCGAGACCACGTTTTACACCATCGCCGTCTATTTCGGCGCGGCGGGGGTGCGGAGGATCCGCTATACCGTGCCCGCCGCCCTGACGGCGGATTTTGTGGGCTTTCTGGCGGCGGCGTGGTGCGTGCGGCTGTTTTTTTGAGCAAATGTAAACTTTTTACCAATTTTTGGCCCTTGTCAGGTTTTTAACTTGCTCCCGCCGCTGTTTTACGGTATACTATTCTCGGGTATCTATCGTGGCGCACCGGGAAACGGCGCGCCACTATCAAACTTGAGAGAAGGAGCGTTATCTTGACCAGTCGTAAAATCATCAACAGTAAACTGAAGGAAGCGGTGGATTCCGTACTGCCCATCACCCTGATCGTGGCGGTGCTGTGTTTCTTCTTCGTTCCCGTGGGCAGCGGACTGATGCTGGCCTTTCTGGTGGGCGCGGTCATGCTGATTTTGGGCATGGGCCTGTTCACGCTGGGCGCGGAGCTGTCCATGACCCAGATGGGCAATCTGGTGGGCGCGAAGATGACCAAATCCCGCCGCCTGTGGCTCATTCTGGTGCTGGCCTTCGTTCTGGGCGTGGTCATTACCATTGCCGAGCCTGACCTGCAAGTCCTGGCCCAGAACGTGCCGGGCATCGACAAGACCATGCTGATCCTCACGGTGTCCGTGGGCGTGGGCATCTTCCTGACCATCTGCATGCTGCGTATCCTGCTGGGTATCTCCTTGCGGACGCTGCTGCTGATCTTCTATGCCATCGTGTTTATTCTGGCCGCCCTGTCCGACCCGGACTTCCTGTCCGTGGCCTTTGACTCCGGCGGCGTGACCACCGGCCCCATGACGGTGCCCTTCATCATGGCGCTGGGCGTGGGCGTTGCCTCCATCCGAAGCGACGAAAAGGCCAAGTCCGACAGCTTCGGTCTGGTGGCGCTGTGCTCCATCGGCCCCATTCTGGCGGTGCTGCTGCTGGGCTTCCTGTACCCGGAAAACACCGCCTCTGCCTCGGAAACGGTGGTCAACAGCTTTGAAAATACCCTCACCGTGGGCTACAGCTATTTGGAGGAGCTGCCCGCCATGATGGGCGAGGTGGCCATCGCCCTGCTGCCCATCTGCGTGTTCTTCCTGCTGTTCCAGATCTTCTCGCTGCATCTGCGGAAGCTGCCCCTGCTGCGCATCCTCATCGGCGTGGGCTATACATATGTAGGTCTGGTGCTGTTCCTGACGGGCGTCAACGTGGGCTTCTCGTCGCTGGGCTACGTGCTGGGCGGCGTCATCGTGGAGGAGGGTCTTGGCCTTCTGATGATCCCGCTGGCCACCCTGATGGGCTGGTTCATCATCAACGCCGAGCCTGCCGTCCACGTGCTGAACAAGCAGGTGGAGGAGCTGAGCGCCGGCGCTATTTCCTCCAAGGCCATGGGTATGAGCCTGTCCATCGCCGTGGCCGCCGCCATGGGACTTGCCATGGTGCGCGTCCTGACCGGCATCTCCATTCTGTGGTTCGTGCTGCCGGGCTATATCATCGCGCTGGGTCTCAGCTTTTTCGTCCCCAGCATCTTCACCGCCATCGCCTTCGACTCCGGCGGCGTGGCTTCCGGCCCGCTGACCGCCACCTTCATGCTGCCCTTTGCCATGGGCGCTACCACGGCGCTGGGCGGCAATGTGATGACCGACGCCTTCGGCCTTGTGGCGCTGGTGGCCATGATGCCCCTGATCGTGGTGCAGGTCATGGGTGCCATCTACGTGGTCAAGACCCGCCGCAACGCGCAGGAATCCGCGCCCGTATTCAGCGACGAGGGCGTTATCGAACTGTGGGAGGTGGCCTGACATGGAACTGTACTATCTGATGAGCATTACCGACCGCGACCGGGCGGAGGACATGGCCGCCCTGTACCGCGACGCGGGACTGAACCTTGTGACTACCATGCTGGGCCGGGGCACGGCAACACCCCAGCAGTTGGCGCTGTACGGCCTGTCCCGGACGGAAAAGGCCGTCACCGGCGCTGTGGTGGGAACCGACAGCATGAAGCAGCTGTTCCGCGCCGCCAAGCGCAAGCTGTTTATCGACATTCCCGGCAACGGCCTGATGCTGGCCGTGCCCCTGAAAAGCGTCAGCAGCGGCCGGACGCTTGCCTATCTGACAGACGGCGGAAAGTCCGCCACCGGAGGTGTACCGACTATGAACTTTGATTATGAACTGATCGTGGTGATCCTGAACGAGGGTCATTCCGACATGGTGATGGACGCGGCCCGCAGCGCGGGAGCAGGCGGCGGCACGGTGCTGCACGCCAAGGGCACCGGCGCCATCGGCACCGAGAAATTCTTCGGCGTGACGCTGGCCAACGAGAAGGACGTGATCTACATCGTGGCCAGCGGCAAGGAGAAGGCCGCCATCATGAACGCCATCAATAAGGACGCCGGCCCCTCCACGGCGGCAGGCGCCATCAGCTTCTCTCTGCCAGTGTCCGACGTGGCGGGATTGCGGAGACTGGACGACGAATAAAGACAAAGCCTCCCCTGTGTAAGGGGAGGTGGCACGGCGTAAGTCGTGACGGAGGGGTTGTCCGAAACTGCTTCATGAATTGGACAATCCCTCAGTCACCTTCGGTGACAGCTCCCTTTACACAAGGGAGCCAACGGCTTCCTATATTGGAAATAAAAAAGAGACCGGCATTCTGGCATCTTTCATAGGTACACAAAGTGACCTGACCTTTGTATGGGCAGGCAGTGGCGTAAGCCGCTGCCTGCCTGTTCTTTTTTCTGTCTTGATTTCTGCGCTTACGACACCTGCGTCTGCGACGCCATCTGCTGTACGACCATTTCCAGAGAAGGAATGAAGTGTACTTCGGCGTTCTCCGCGTCTTCTGCTGACAGGGTGCTGTCCACGACGCCGATATCGCGGTAGATGATCCGCACCTCCTGCATACCGTTGCGGTTGTAGCGGCCCGGCCTCTCACCAATGTCGATGCGTTCAATGAACGTCCACAGCAGCTCCGGCGCCAGTTCAGCTATCTCTGTGTATCGGCTGGCCTTCTCGATGAAGACGTCCACGTTGGCAGCGGAGGCTTTCAGTTTCTCCAGCTTTGCCTGCTTCTCTGGAATGGACGCTGCCAACTGCTTCTGCTCGGCGTTGTAGTCGGCGGACAGCATTCGGAACTGCTCGTTGCTGATTTTGCCCAGCACATTGTCCTCGTAGAGCCGCTTGAACAAGGCCGACAGATCCGCGTTCCGTTTCACCATTTTGTCCAGCTCCCGCTGGGTGGCGGTCATCTCCTTGCGAAGCTGTGCTGTGTTCTTGCGGTTGATGTAGGCGGCGAACTGGTGCTTCTTTGTCCTTGCGAAATGCGTCACCCGCCGTAGGTCATCCAGCACGATGGCTTTCAAGTTGGCTTCTGTAATATGGTGGGGTGTACAGGCATCCTTGCCCCGCTTGCCGTAGGTGGAGCAGCGGAAATAGTACTGCTCTGGCTTCATTTTACCAGTGCGGCACAGCACCATGTACCCGCCGCAGTCGGCGCAGTAGACCAGTCCGGCGAACAGTCCCGGCTCATCCATGTGCTTGGGTGGGCGTCGTTTGTGCTCACGGATGCGCTGCACAGTGTCCCACAACTCTTGGTCGACGAGGGCCTCGTGGGTGTTCTTCACCAGCACCTGTTCTTCCGGCGGGCGGTGAATGACCTTCTTGTTCTTGTAGGACAGTGTGCTGCTCTGCATATTTAGCGTGTGGCCAAGGTATACGGGGTTGGAGAGAATGTCCGCCACCGTTGCGCCGCACCAGTGGTAGGGTCGCGTGGTATCCAGCCGTGTGCAGGCTACGCCAGTCTGTTGGTAGTACTGGTTGGTAGGGTTGAGTACCTGCTGCGCTTTCAGCATACGGGCGATCTGACAGGGACCTTTGCCCTCAGAGCAGAGTTGAAAGATGCGCTGAACGATCCCCTTTGTCTCCTCGTCAGGAACAATATGTTTACTGTCACCATCCCGCTTGCGGTAGCCATAGGGCGGCTTGCCGCCTAAGCGTTCGCCGTTCTCCGCCTGCATCCGCTTCACGGAACGCACCTTGCGGCTGGTGTCCTTGGCGTGGAGCTCATTGGCCCAATTGCGGATAGGATTGAAGTCACTGCTGCTCTCTACCAGAGAATCCACGCCGTCGTTGACCGCGATGAAGCGAACGCCCTTTGATGGGAAGTAGAGTTCCGTCAGCTCACCGACCTTCAGGTACTCACGACCCAGCCGGGACATGTCCTTCACGATCAGGGTGCGTACCAACCCCGCCTCGATGAGTGTCACAATATCCTGCCATGCGGGACGGTCAAAGTTGGTGCCGCTGTAGCCATCGTCCGCCATGAATACGGGGTTCGGGAAGCCATTGTCAGCGGCGTACTTCTCCAGATAGCTGCGCTGGTTGACGATGCTGTTGCTGTCACCGGCGTGGTCATCCTCCTGACTCAAGCGGCCATATAGAATGTCCACCGGTTCTCCATTTTTGATGATATTGGCTGTGATTTGACTTGCCATGTTGCCTCCTTTCTTCAAGGGCAAGCCGATGCGGTACACACAACATACCGCAAGGCTCGTCCAAAGTCTACTGAAAGATTTACCGGTTTTCCTTCTCTATGCTTGCGTCGATGTAGGCCAGCAGCTTCTTCGTGGCGGTAGCGGTAGGCTGGCTGGGGAAGATGGAGGTGACGTGGAAGCAGTGCTTGCCCACCATCATGTTCCGCTCCACAACGACAGCATCCTCGTCATAGTAGTACGCCGCGTCACGGAACACGGGCTGTACGCCATCGTCTGTCTTACGCAGTAGAGCACGTTCCGGCTGGTAGCTGCCCAGCATATTGGTCTGCTTGTATTCTTCATAATCAGTCATAGTTGTCCTCCCGAATCACATCTTTCAGCGAGATGGTACCCCGTGTGCTGTTGATCTCACGGACACTGTTGCCGCGCATCTTGTTGTAGTCATCACGGCTCATGTCCACGTCGGCGGCCAGCAAGTGGTTGGTAATATTGTGCTCGACAGCCAGGTTAAACAGCAGCTTGGCCATGCGGTTTGCGAACACGCCCAGCGTCCCCTCCAGAACGTCAGCCACCGCGTGGGGCAGAAACGCACCGGCATTTTGTGCCTTCAGGTAGCCATCATAGAACCGAACGGCCTTCTCTACGAACTCGCTCTGGCTGCCGCAGTTGCCCAAAGTGACATCTGATTCGACCATTTTCTTCGCTTCCGGCGTGAGCCAAAAAGCGTACTTTTCTTTGTTGTTTGTCATTTTCATTTTCCTCCTTGAAGTTTTGCTGTGACCCCGCAGGTTGTTCCGTAACTGCGGGACTTTTTCTGTTTTTGCCCCCACCGCCCACCGAAAATGCCGCCCTACAACGCCGGTGGTGGAATCCCGCAACTGCCCGCACTGTGGGCAGAAGTGGCTGGGGTGGGGGCGCGCACGACGCCACCCCTTTCTCCTGCTGCTTTTTCGGCGTACCGAAAAGCTCCCCGACACGCTCCAAAATAGGCCGGGTGGTATCCGTACCCCACCTCCACCCTGCGAGGCCACAAATCGGCCCACAGGCGGCAACACGGCGGGCAACGGGTGCGAGGTGCGGTGTGGCTGGGAATTTTCCTTTTTCTCCTCTTGTTTTGCTCCAAAATCGCAATTTTTCGGGGTGAAATAAGCCGTTTGTTCTCCAGGTGAAATCGGAATAAAATCGTACATTTTCCTCCGTGACGGCTGTGACAGGTGTGACGGGAAATTCCACATACCCCCTATATCACTTTTTCCCGTCACTGCCGTCACTCCCGTCACGCGGGAGGCACAGGATGCTCAGTGAACGCGCAGTTCTTGTCCGTGTGCTGACGACACGGACACCCTCCTGCTCCAGTACCGCGGCGTACTTTACCAACCGCTTGGACAGCACGCTGGGCGTCAGCTTTTCACCGGTCTGTGCTTCCAGCCGCTCACTCAATTCCGTGGCCGTTCCCTCGAAGCTGCCCAGCGTGTGTAAGAACGCAGAGAGGGAAAGTGCCTCCGGATCGACATGGATGTGCTCTGCTTCCACCGGCGCTGTCAGCGTCCAGACAAAGTTGGCTTTGTCAAATTTCAGCGACAGCTCCATGTGCTCGATGTCACGTCCCATGCAGGCCAGCGTTGCTTCGCTGCATCCACGCTTGTGTGCTTCCAGCACAAAATTGTTGTCGGCAGCACCACTGATGCCTGTCGTACCGGAGATCTTGTCCATAGGATCGTCGGCCTGCTGCTTCCGCGTGTGATGTACTAACAGCAGAGAAATGCTGTGCTTGTCGGCGATCGCTTTCAGCGCAGTGACATCACGGTAGTCGCTGGCGTAGGGAGGGCCGGTGTCGTTGCCGTCGCGGATGCGCTGGAAGGTATCAATGACCACCAGCGACGTGTCGGGGTGCTGTGCGAGAAAGTTGGTGAGCTGTTCCTGCAAGCCTGAATAGAGCCCCGCGGCGATGGTGGCGAAGTGCAGCGTTTCCGGCGCGTCATCCGTGATCTGAAACAGACGATTCTGGATGCGGGTGAAGTTGTCCTCCAGACAGAGATAGAGCACCGTGCCGCCGTGTGTGGCGAGGCCCCAGACGCTTTCGCCCTTTGCAACTTGTAGACACAGCCACAGCGCCAGCCACGATTTGCCGATCTTGGATGACCCTGCGAGGACGTTTACTCCCTGCGGCAGCAGCCGGTCTATGACGAACCGGAGGGGTGGCAGCGACGTGGACATAAGCGTGTCCGCGTCAATGGTGTAGAGATGTTGGTGATCCATGTTGTATATCAACTCCTTCTTGGATTATTTTCCGGGGTGTGATATACTGTAACAGAAGAAAAAAACTGTTCTGAATCTCAAAGTGACTTTTGCCAAAATCGAGAAAAGTCACTCCCGCTGTTCAACAGGAGGTCGTTATGCTGGAAGGACTTTACATATCCATACTTCCCAATGGCGACGTGGAGCGGACACTTGTGACGCCTTCCGGAACGATGGTGTTAGAAAAGACGACGATTGCGGATGAGCTCATCCTCTTTTCTGAGCTGTGCTTTGACCCGTATAGTGAGGTCGGAAAGTATCTGGCGACCATTGCGATGTACCTCCCCTCGCCATCTGAACACACCTATACGCAGGAGGAGATCAACGCCTATGAGCTGTTCTGCGATGTGACGGAAGATCTGGTCGACACACTGACAGAGGAGAATCCGCTGTCTGGCACGTTGCTGGCAACGCTGCTTTTTCACGGTGTGCTTCGCCCCGATTGGCGAGACCTTGCTACCGCCGATGATACCAAAGCAGGGGTACTGCAGGCTATTGTCGATCCGATGTGGTTCCATTTTCAGCTGAACGATGTGTTCTTCTCCATGCTGGACGGTAAGGAATTTGACGCAGGCGAGAAGTTTCCGTACTTGAAAGAGTGCTATGTTACGCAGATGGTATCACTGGGCGAGGAACTGACCACACAATATGTTTTCGCTTCAGAGTCGAACTATCTCGCCTTTTTGCTGATCCATTTCATCATGGCAAAGCCACGGCTGCAAATGTGTCAGTGCTGCGGCCGGTATTTTATCCCGAAAACAAAACAGCGGACACTGTACTGCGACCGCATCTTCAAGGATGATCGTACCTGCAAGCAGGTCGCGCCGAAGCTGAAGCATCAGATCGCAGCCATGAACCATACCGTCATCCAGACCTTTGACCGGGCCAAGCGGCGAATGTATAAGCGCTATGAACGGGCATTGGAGGGAAAGGCCTTGTCAGAAAAAGATCTGACGTTATTTGAATACTATGAGTGGCTACAAGCCGCCACCAAGGCCAGAGACGCCTGCCTGTATGGCAAGCTGTCTCAGGAGGAAGCGCTGCGGATTATTGATGTACCATAAGAGATAGAGGGTGAGCAGGCCATGGGTCTGCTCACCCTCTATCTCTTATGGTTGATCTTTTTCCTGATGAAAAACTAAATTGTGCTATTCTATGCCTTTCAGTCCTCTATTCCACTACAGTCGAGTGTAAGCACAGGAGGCGGAAAGAGCGGAAGTATTTTGCCTCTAAAGAAGTCAGCTCGTCCCCATAGATCATTTATCATCAAAGGCAATTCATGCTTATCAGTTTTAATTAAAATGCCGCACTCATCCAATTTTGGGTTTTTTAAACCCCTATTTACAGGAGCAAGCACAACGGTAAGTAGCAGCCCAAGGATAACTTGTCTGCTTAAGCGAACCTTGCCGTTTCCAAGATACATACAGGGGTGATTGCCATTATTCGCAATTAATTCACATCCTTCAGGTAACGCTTGACCGTGATCGTGATTACATCTGTGTACGCCATAAATGATATCTGCGATGTCGGGCAACCCACCCGTCGCCTTTGGATTAGGAAGAGTCATCTTAAATCTTGACGTTGCAAAATTCACCCCTGGTGCTACGCATACTCCCAATATGTCATAATTGTCTCGCAAAAAATTTGTAAAAATTGCGTTTTTGCCAAATCCCTTTCCGTCAAATGTCCTTACCGCCGTACCTTCAACTGCGTGGCATACGTTCATCATTGCCGCATCAAATTCATGCTGATACCAGTCCCGAAGAGTCAGCCGAACAGAATCAGAAATCTCCATATACTCCTCCTTCTTTTGTCATATAATACTTCGATATATTTTAATGATACCAGCCAGATGATTTCTCGTCAAGGTAATAGCTGCTGGCTATAGCGTATTTGCAAGCCATTATCGGGATGGTAGTTTACAGCGTTAAAGCGTATCAAGAGACGGGAAAACAATGCCTGGCTGCAGATTGTTCGCAGCCAGGCATTGTTCCGTTATTCTTCGGTGTCTACTATGAGTTCTACCGTCAGCAACGCTGCCAGCCGGAAGCCGCAGAGGAAGCTTCGCTCCGCCACCTGTTCAGCCACCATGTTGTGAGCGTCCTCGGCGATCAGTAACAGGTGCTTGTCCTCTTTGGACAGGCGCTTGACCAAGCTTCGGAAGGCATCTTCGGCCTCTGGCGGGAGGTCATACTGGCCTTTTCGCTCACAGTAGACGCGGTATAAGGATTTCAGCAGTTCTTGCATACCCCACCTCAGCCGTCGTAGAGGACATAGATCAGCAGGCTCCCGCCATCCTCCACGATACAGACGTTGCAGTGGAAACCGGCGTCTGCCACACTGTCCCGCCCTACCTGTATCATGAGCTGGCAGAAGGTGAAGTCCACCATGTCCCGTGCCTTGGCCTCCAGCGTTGCTTGCGAGGCGTCCACCGGCACCGCGGCGGGGAAGCGGTAGGCGCTGTTGTCCAGCGACAAGCCGCTGTCTGTGACCACACCGTACTGCGTTACCGCATAGGCGTTGACCGCATCGATAGCCGCCTGCCGGTCTGCCGGGGCTGTTGGTGCGGGAGCAGGTTCCGATTCCGGTGTAGGCTCTGGATCCACATAGCCCGTCTTGGCATGGACAGTCTCGGAGGGAATGTCCGCTGAGGGTGTGGGTTCTTTGACCGGTTCAACAGTCTGAACTGCTTGTTGGATAGTTTCCGTCTGAGGAGCTTTTTCCTCTGTGGGTTGCTTCTGTGGTGTGACCGATGCCGTGTCCGGCTCTTGCACTGCCGTGACGGGAGCAGGCGTCAATTGCGGCTGCTGGGCATCCTCCTGTGCCACAGTTGCCTGTGGCGGTGCCTTTGTTGGGCTGCTCTCCACATGCCCACAGGCCGCGAGGAGCAGCAATATGCTGACTACCAGTAGCGTGATCTTTTTCATTTGTGCGTTCTCCTTTCGTTTTGGTAGCACAAACAACTACCACACACCTTTTGACAAGTCAACGAAAAGAAGCGAACATCGGAAAACAAAAGGTATGGCAAAACGCTTTTGCCATACCTTTTTGTTTTACTTTCTATTCTTTGTCCCGTTCTTTTTCCGCTTCCACAGCAGAAATTCCTCATACTCCCGCAGGGCGCGCCACTCCTCGTCTGTGAAACGCCGCTGGTTGCCCCGCGGATCGTAGGCGGGATCAACGTCTGAGAGCCCCAGCAGGTAATCTGCCGATATGCGGTACATCCGGCAAATGGCCACCAGCGCGTCGTGGGATGGTGAGCTCTTTTCCTGTTCCCAACTCCGAACAGCCGCCAGCGAAACGTTGAGCCGTTCCGCCAGTGCTGCCTGTGTATCGTGATTGTCTTTCCGGACTTCCGCCAAACGTTCCCCGACCATATTGCCTCACCTCTTGGCAATAGTATAAGCAATATTATCACTTTCAACAAAAACTAATAAGATTCTTGCCACAAAACAAGCGAAGTGATATAATTCTTATTACTTCAATCAAAAAGAAATAAGAAACTTATTAGTCGAGATAACGAGGAGGGGCATACCATGGCGGATAACAGAAAAGAGCAGGAGCGCGAGGAGCTTCACCGCACCATATGGAGCATCGCCAACGACCTGCGGGGCAGCGTGGACGGCTGGGACTTCAAGCAGTACGTTTTGGGAATGTTGTTTTACCGCTACATTTCCGAGAACTTCGCCAACTACATCAACGAGGGCGAGCGCGAGGCCGGTGACGCCACATTCGACTACGCCGCCCTGTCTGACGCTGATGCGGAGCAGGCTCGGGCAGACCTGATCGAAACAAAAGGATTTTTCATCCTGCCCAGCCAACTGTTTGCCAACGTCCGCAAGAGCGCACCGCTGGACGAAAACCTCAACGAAACGCTGGAGGCCATCTTCACCGCCATCGAGGACTCCGCCAAGGGCAGCGACAGCGAGGACGATTTCAAGGGCCTGTTCGACGACATGGACGTGAACAGCAACAAGCTGGGCGGCACGGTGGCCGAGCGCAACAAGCGGCTGGTGAAGCTGATGAACGGCGTGGGCGACATGAAGCTGGGCAACTATCAGGACAACACCATCGACGCTTTTGGCGATGCCTACGAGTACCTGATGGGTATGTACGCCTCCAACGCCGGCAAGAGCGGCGGCGAGTACTTCACGCCCCAGGAGGTGTCCGAGCTGCTGACCCGTATCGCCATCTATGGCAAGACGGAGATCAACAAAGTCTACGACAAAACCACGCCGAGATTGATACAATTCCATACCCTCAAAAATGCCGTAAATCCGCCGTTTCTGGGCGGTTTTTCTGTTTTCGGTGCTATGGCGGCATAGGTGGGGAGATGTCTGTGCCAGGATGATTTCATGTTTTCGGTGGTACTCTGTAACGATAGAAAAGTTATCGTTACAGAGTAGGGCTATCGTTAAGATGTAGGTGTTAGCATTAAGAACGCATGAGGAGCATTGCTCCCTCGTTATGAAAAACAGTCCCTTTAAGCGAAAATGGCAAGGGACTCTATTGACATTTTCAACTTAAAGTTTTATAATGACTATGTGTAGATTGAAATATGAAAGAGGTACCCTGAATGACAATATCAGAACAAATCAAAGTGCTATGTGTCAGAAGCAATATCAGCGTTTCTGAGTTGGCACGAAGGATGGGAACTACTCCGCAAAATTTCAATGCTAAACTTAAAAGAGAAACTTTTACAGTGGCGGATTTAGAACAAATTGCGGACGTGACTGATAGTTCTTTTGAAAGAAAATTTGTCTTAAAGAATGGAGAAACGATATAATGACTGCTGATAGATTGAATCATGCGTACAGCCAGTATGCATCAAACCGGGATGTGATTTCTCTTTTCTCCGGGGCAATGGGACTTGACATTGGAATGGGCAACGCAGGGCTGAATGTTGTTGTTGGGCAAGATTTTGACAACGCCTGCGTAGAAACCATGAAAGCAAACGGACACAATGTTTTGAGCGGCGATATCCGGGATATTCAGCCGCAGGAACTGCTTGATATTGCTGGCCTGAATGTTGGAGAGCCGTTTATGATCTGTGGCGGACCTCCCTGCCAGCCGTTTTCTACAGCCGGGAAAAGGCTGGGAATCAATGATCCCAGAGGAAGCCTTTTTATGGACTTTATCAGGATGATTGATTATATCCGTCCGAGATTTTTTGTGATGGAAAATGTAAAGGGCATAATGTCCGCACCTTTGAAACACGTCCCGACTGCCGAAAGAGATGACAATGACCCGGATCAAAGATTAGGAACGGTGCTTGATGTCATTCTTGCTGAATTTGATAAACTGGGCTACAAAACAGTATACGGTCTGCTTGATGCGGTAAATTATGGTGTGCCGCAATTCAGAGAACGGTTTGTACTGATTGGCAGCAGAGACCATGAAGATATTTTCCTGCCCGTCCCGACCCATTTTCAAGCACATCAGAATCCTGCTTACAGGTGGAAAACGGTCGGAGACGCAATACGGGATTTGGAAGGAGTAAGCAGCGAATGTGCCACGCTTAGTCCGGAACGAAAAAAATACCTTCATATGGTGCCTGAAGGCGGGAACTGGCGGGATCTGCCTGAAGAATTGATTCCTGCGGCTATGGGCGGCGCATACGCATCTGGAGGCGGAAAGGTGGGCTTTTACAGGAGACTCTCTTATACACAGCCCTCTCCTACGATAACCACATCACCCGCACAAAAGGCGACTATGCTTTGCCATCCGAAATTTGACAGACCGCTAAGCGTCAAAGAATATGCAAGGATACAGCAATTCCCAGATGACTGGGTCTTTGTAGGTACTACCGCAGCAAAATACAGGCAAATTGGAAATGCCGTCCCGGTAGGGCTGGGGACTGCGATTGGGCTGGCTGTTTTGGCTACCGCCGAGAATACTGCAGTGGTGGAGACAAAGCGGTTCAGAGGAACAAGTGTCCACAATAAAATTAAAAATGCACTGGAATTAGGAGGAAACGCAATTGGCTATTAATAGTTCTTATGACGAAAACGCTGTCGTGTCGGCGATTGCTACAGCACTGGAAACATTCTACGGCACACTGATCGAGAAGATCGACAAGCTGGATATCGTGAAAGTGATGAAGCGGAAAAATCCTTATCTTTACCGTGCTAAAGCAATGGAAAATGCTTCTGAAATCGTGGAATCTGTGCTGAGTGCATTTGTGAGTTCAAGCGAGGAGACCATTTTCGGCAACTGCTTTTTTGAACCCATCGCAATTGCCGCAAGCGGTGGAAACAAGGCACTGGCAGAAGGAATCGACATCATGATTCAGGACAATGATGCCAATACGATTTATGCGGTTGCTGTTAAAAGTGGCCCCTCTGTGTTTAATGCCGACAGCAAGAAGCGTCAGGAACAAAATTTTATGGCTGCATCTAAACTGGCCCAGCAGGCTAAAGCCCGGTATGAGGCATACATTGGATACTGCTATGGAAAGAAAAAAGAAAGCGGCCGCGGCAAACCGAAAATGTACCAGGAACTTGCCGGTAAGAGGTTCTGGGAAGAACTTACCGGCGATGAGAATTTCTACATAAAGATTATCGGATTCATGGGAACCCTGCCGGAACAGTATGTGGCTTCTTACAAAGAGAGCTACAATAAAGCGTTCAATCGCCTGGTAAGAGAATTTTCTAATGATTTCTGCAAAGAGGACGGAAGTATCGATTGGGAAAAACTGGTCGAGTTCAACTCAGGCGATTAATGACAGATTTTTAAGGGGAGGACTTTCGTGTGAGACAAAGCCGATCATTCAAGGAGTATGTTGAGAATAAACTCGATAATCAGATGTGGAGGGCAATCGAAGAATTTCTGCAGTCGGTTGACCCCTCTGTTCTCGATTTGCGCCTTAACAGAGTCCGGAATGTCGGCGAAATAGAACTTTACGAAACAGAACTGCAATTTGTGGATGTATCTGACCTCCCGGATTCAGCCATTGAGTTCGATGCGGTTATGGATGCGACCCTCATCGTGCATGATGAAGACCGCTACCATAATGATGAAACCGAGGCGAAACATCAATGGTTTATGGTTCGCTGCCGTGGGGATCTGGACGGCGGATTGAGTGACTTGGATATTTATGATGTCCTTGTGTATAGCAGCCGTAACCGACAGAACCGCCCGATGTCAAATGCGCTCGTACCGATCATCTATAAAGAAAATCTGGAAAAGGAAGCTGAGGCGTTCCTGCGGAAGCATTACAAAGAGGCTCTGTTGCAACCAATGTGGATCAATCCCATCGAACTGGCAAGACGGATGAAGCTGACAGTAATCCCACACCGTATTTCTGAGGACATGAGCGTGTTCGGCCAGATTTATTTCCGGGAGACAGATGCAAGACTGTACGATGAAGATAAAGCGGAAGAAATCAAAAAGCACGTTATGCCGGGAACCGTCATCGTTGATCCGTCCGTGGCTTTCCAGAGGAATCTTGGTGCTTACAACAATACTATCGTTCACGAGTGTGTCCATTGGGAACTTCATAAAAAGGCGTTTGCTCTGGAACAGCTGTTCAATGAGGATGCAAGCCAAATAAAGTGTAAGGTTGTCGGCGGCATAGAGGGGTCGAGTAACGATGACACTAAGTGGATGGAGTGGCAGGCGAATGCCCTTGCTCCCCGCATCCAGATGCCGCTTGCCATGTTCAAGCGGCAGGCTTCTGCCACCATAAGGAAATACCGGGATGAGCTGGGCATTTTTGAACTTTGCGAACTGATGCCGTTTGTGATTGAGGACTTGGCGGGATTTTTCATGGTATCGAGGACGGCAGCGAAGCTGAGGATGATCGATGCCGGATACGAGGAAGCTGCAGGAGCTTTTATCTACATAGACGGGCATTACGTCAAGCCCCACACCTACAAGAAGGGTTCAATCAAGCATAATCAGACCTATTCCATTCCGGCGAAGGATGCGGCGATCCAGAGCATCATCAATCCCAAGCTGAAGGATGCCGGCCATTATGTCTATATCGATTCGCACTTCGTCCTGAACCATCCAAGATATGTGTATCAGAATGAAGACGGCGAAACCCTGATGACCGATTACGCCCGGTATCATGTGGATGAGTGCTGTCTGGCATTTGACCTCTCTATCAGAGGAAGAGTCGAGGAACGTTACCACCGGGAATGTTTTCTAAACCGTGATAAAGGTTCTGATATCGACTTTGATATTGTGTATAAGGGAGAAAACGGCGAGCTTGATGCGGAAAGCAGGAAGAAATTGCTTCGCGATACGGTTATGGAGGAGGCCAGAGTACTGGACGGGCTTTCCAATAACTACACGAAAGCATGGAGAGAACTGCTGAAATGGAGAGGCATTTCACAGGCTGAACTTGCCCGCCGTACCAAGATTACGGAAAAGACCATCGGGCATATCATCAATGGCGATACTATCGGAACGCTCAACAATGTAGTGCTGATGTGTCTTGCAGCCCATCTGCCCTGGGAAATGAGCGATTACCTGATTCAACGCTCCGGGCATAAGCTGCTTTTAAACAACGATGACCACAACTGGTATCGGTTTGTACTGAAGAATATGTACCCAAAAGAAATACTGGAAATACAGGTATTTCTGCAGGAACAGGGCGCAAGCCCATTATAAGTACGGGATTAAAACATTAGGAGGGAATCCTATGAGTGAAAGTGTACGCCTTGGCGACGGAATTGTTGACGAAGCGAAAACGGAGTTTAATAACAGAGCGGGCGGCCTGGTCAAATTAGCCATAAACATGGTTTTTGATTATCTTGAGAACCATGTGAATGATCTTCCGGATGCAGTTAGACGTTTGCGGAATAATAAGGAGATTGAGCAGAAAGTAGAAGCACTATGGTCAGAAAAGTTATATGAAGAAGGGCTTGTCCCCGAGGGATATAGCGGTCTGCCTGACGAATTGCTGATTGAAAACCTCCATCAGACGGGGTATCTGGACGGACTTTATGTTGGATATGCCCTTGCTATGATGGCGATGGTAGATAACAATGCTGATGAGAACTTGATTCTTGCTGTCCGCGATTATATTCGTCCGAATTTAATGGGGCATCATTTTAATGATAGAGACGAATTTATCTGCCAATATAAAAACGAAAAATATAGCTGGGTTGAAAAAGGCAAACGATGATCATGCCTTTTTGAGGATCAGCCTATGGATTTAAAAAATTGATGCAAAAGTACGAAAACATGGAAATCCGATTACCATGCTCAAAATAACATAAAAAGTGCCTAACAGAGCCATATGTGACCTTAACGGTCATGTATGGCTCTATTTTTTTGCCTTTTTTCAGGGGTTATAGGCGTCAAACATGGAAATGTGCTTACAATTCCGTGTCCTGCGCAAAGCGGCTAAAATGGAATTATCAAAGGGAACACCTTTGAAATAAATCAAATCCGCTTTGTGAAGTACGCGCGTTAAGCAGAGCGGTGGATACATACGGAAGTCTGAAACTGGCGTTATTGCGCCGGTTCGGAAAATCCGATGTCCACCGTTTTCTTGCCATGCCCTCACAAGGCTGCCGGAGTCGGTGTGTCATCAGATGCACCGGCTTTCTTCGTGTCCACCGCTCGACAAGCGGGGAAAGGACACGAAATGAAAGCCAGTCAGAGTAACACAGAGTCAAAGAAGTTCCAGATTCCGATGGTGGTAACGGACGAGGTCATCCATGATTTTGGCTTCAAATCGGATGACGTCACCTGGCGGCGCATCGGCAACCGTAAGTGCCGGGTGGTGATGGTGGACGCAACCGAGGAGGAGTATCGGGCGTATATGGCGCCGATTTGGGCGGAAATCAAACGGGAAGACCGGGACGGCCGTTGCATGGTCAAGGGCAAAAACGGCCGACTCATCCGCTGCCCGGAGAGCAACCGCTGTGAGGAGTGCAAGCACTTCTCAGAGACCAGCCGTGAGCGGAATAAGCCCGCGTCCCTCTCCGTACTGATGGATGAGGGTGCGGAGCCGATTGCTGAAGGGTCATTTGAAGATGATGTGATTTATGAAACCATCTTGGAAGACCTTATCTCCATGCTGACAGAAATTAAGCCGAAGTACGGCAGGATCTTCCGTCTGCTCTATGATGGAGCCACCCAGCAGGAGATGGCGGATGAGCTGGGCATCAAGCAGCGGACGGTGTCGGACGATATTAAAAAGATCCGCAGTCTGGTGCAGCCGCTGGTAAAAGACATTTTCAACCGTTAAAAAGTGGGCGGTGCTTATCATTACGATAGGCACCGCCTTTTTCAGTCTTTCTTGTAAAACATGGTTTCATAGCCATCCGCCCGGAGATTCAGCCCCTCTATCCACGGCGGCGTCCTTCCCATCTGCTCACAGACAGCGTCCAAAGACACATCCATGCTGCATTCAATAATCAGCTCATCGTGAACATGGCCGACAATAAAGCAGTGAGACAGCGTCCGTATGGCATACATGAGGATATCTCTGGAAACCGCCTGGACGATGTTTTCCACGAATTTCGGGCCGTAGGATTCGATGCGCTCCCACTTCTTTGTACTGCCAACACCCTCATAGGTGACGGAATCACCGCCGAACTTGTTTGTCCCCATCTTCGGCTTCACATAGCAGAGCTGGCGGCCGGATGGCAGAACGATGAACAGCATCCCGCTGCGGTAACGGAACCGGATGCCGTGCGTCTCTGTGTCCAGCCGCTGGCGGACGGTGGTTTTCACCGCATTGTCCACATCCCACCAAAGCTGCACGATGTTCGGATTGGAGGTGCGCCACGCATCCACAAGGGGCTGGAGTTCCTCCTCGGAAAGCCCCATTTCCAGCGCACCCATCGACTTGAGGGCTCCTACCGACCCGCCGTATCCGAGGGCCAACTCGGCAATCTTGCCCTTCTGCCGCAGAGGTGCGTTTTGCCCGTGCTTTTCTACCGGCACATGGAACATGGCTGAGGCGCTGGCACAGTAGATATCACCGTTTTCCGCAAAGACCTTCAGCCGCCATGACTCGCCGGCCAAAAACGAAAGCACACGGGCTTCGATGGCGGAAAAGTCGGAAACGATGAATTTGTATCCGTCCCTCGGCACAAACGCTGTGCGGATGAGTTCCGACAGGACTTCCGGCACGGAGTCATACAGTGCAGAGAGCAGTGCGTAATCACCGGAACGAACAAGGCTTCTCGCATCCTCCAAATGTGCCATGTGGTTCTGCGGCAGGTTCTGTAACTGAATCAGCCTGCCCGCCCAGCGGCCGCTTCTGTTCGCGCCATAAAACTGGAACATCCCCCTCGCTCTGCCGTCCGCGCATACGGCGTTCTGCATGGCCTGGTACTTCTTCACAGAGGATTTGGCAAGTTGCCGGCGCAATTCCAGCACCTCGGCAAGCTCTGGCGGCGCGGTCTTCAGCAGTTCCTTCACGGCTTTCTTATCCAGGGAGTCCACCTCAAGGCCATGCTTTGTAAGCCACTCCTTCATCTGATGGACGGAGTTCGGGTTTTCCAGGGCGGTAAGCTGCCGCATCTTTGCGGAGAGTTCTTCCCTGGAACGCTCATCGATGGCGATGGCCTGTTCCACCAGCACCATGTCAAGCTGGATGCCCCGGTCGTTGATCTCCTGGTCGAGATGGTATTCCTCCCACAGAAAATTCGGCACGGGGAACTTCGACAGCTTCTGCTGGATCGCCATTTCGGTTTCCACATCCCGCTTGTTATATGCGATGAAGGTTGACCACTTCACCGGGTCATGCTCCGGGAGGTTGCGCGTCCTGCCGCCGTTGGCCTTGGTAGGCTTGCAGGGGACGCAGAAATAGCGGATGAGCGCCTTTCCCTCAGCCATCTTCTGATTTTCCAGCTTCAGGACTTTGCCGATTCCCTCCAGAGAGAGGGGCAGCCCCATGTATGCGCCCCATACCAGGGAACAGCGCCAGGAGGACGGGTCAAGGTAATTTCGGACGGTGTCCTCCTCTATACTGTAGGAGGAGAAGTGCTGCGGATAGTTCCGTCTCAACCAGACGGAAAGGCAGACCCGCTCGAAAGACGCATTGTACGCCCACTTGATAACGGAATCGTCCGCAAGCGCCTGGATGATCTCCTCCGGCACGGTATCGCCGGACTCCAGGTCATATACGGTGACCTCGCCGCCGTTCACGGACACGCCGAAAAGCAAAACCTCGAAGTTAGGGGACTCGGCGTATTTATACACGCCGCATTTTTTCAGATCGACATCGGAAAAGGTCTCCACGTCGATGGATAGGGTATGGATTGCCATAGTGCTGTTACCTCCATAAAAACAGGCGGCAGGAGTGCTGTTCCCGCCGCCCGGTGCGCATTGCTTATTCCTCCGGCTGTTTTGCCGTCTGGTGCTTCTTCTCCCTGTGCTTCTTGAACTTTGTCCAGCACCAGTGCAGGAAGTCGGTGATCCAGTACACGATGCTGCCGACGGCAAATCCGTACAGGAGAATGAATATCACGATCACATCGAACTGTTTTGCAAACTCATAAAACTCTGTCATATCCATTTACCTCGCATTTTCTTTGAATGGGCGGGCAGCAGCGGTGACTGCCGCCCTGTGTTGTCTCAGGAAAGATAATCGTCATCGTCCTCGGTGGAGAAATCATCCTCGGCACGGCTCTTGCCGCCCAGCGGCTCCCCATCGGAGATCTTCTGCAGGTTGTTCAGCCCGCAGGCGATGCCCCGGTTACCGTTGGAGTTAAAGGCATACAGGTTGATGCTGGCCCTGCCGTATACACCGGAGTATACCTCGGAACGCTCCAGGATGGGGTTCAGGTTCGCATCCACGATGCCGGGGGCGGTGGCGGAATTGGCGTTGATGAAGTACGCATCCGCATAGACCGGATCGTCCGGGCGCTCCACATCGCCGTCACGCAGCGGGGTCTTGATGACTGAGAGCGCGGGGACGGTCTTGCCGTTGCCCTTCAGCTTGGACTCGCCCTCCTCATAGGCTGCCTGGATTGCCGCCTTGATGGCTTCCACGGTCTTCTTGTCGGACTTCGGGATAATCAGGCTGACGCTGTACTTGGGCGTGCCGCCGTTGATGCTCTTGGGATCCCAGACATTCGCATAGCTCCAGCGGGTTCTGGGGCCGGTGATTACCTTCGTCTTATTTACGATCTTTGCCATAGTTGTTGTCCTCCTCATTTTCTTTGAAATCATTGATGGCTGTGTTCATGGCCGGGCGCTTATCGCTCTCCGGCACAAGTACGGGTTTGCCGGGCGGCTTATAGACAAGGCCGCCGAGCAGCTCTTCAAACTTCTTCCGGCCGAGGGCCCGGCTCATGGCCGTGATGCCCAGCAGTTTCTTCTCATAGGGTTCATAACCGGCATCCTCCACCGCTTTGGCGACTGCATCCTCATCGGTGTACTTCCGGTTGGAGCGGCCTTCGACCACTTTGAATCCTATGAACTTCGTCCCGGAGAGGGCTTTCTGCAGGGCGTAGTCCTTGACGTCACCAGCCCAGGAGACCAGTTCGTCCGCTTTGGTAAGAATAGCGGCGACCTCATCATCTCCCAGGAGCGCGGGCATCTCGAAGTCATACCGGGCCAGCTCCAGGTTATATTCCGCCCGCTTGCGGCAGTTAGCTTTTGCCTTGCAGAACTGGCAGTGATCCCCGGCTTTGAACTCGCCCTTGCCCTCGTATGCCAGCTTTGCGGCGGGGGCAAGCACGGTCTCAGCCCAGGCCAGAAGTTCTTCCCGGCTCATGGTGTATGTGCTGACATTCTCCCGGCGGGGCTGGTAGATGGTCAGGCTGATCTGCGCGATATCGTAGATGCCATCGAACAGGTCGAGGGCGCCCAGCGCATAGCAGGAAAGCTGGCTGTTCTTCTCCGCCGACACCAGGACGCCAAGCCCATGCTTGTAGTCAATGATGTGGAGAAGCCCATCCGATACGATGACGCAGTCCCCGGTGCCGAAGCTGCCTTCGATCCCCACATAGCGGGAATAGTCGAGCCGCTGCTCCACAAGCACCAGCGGGTCGGCGCAGCGTTCCATGGCCTTTGCCGCTTCCTCCATTACGAAGGAGCAGTACCCCTCGGCGCAGTCCTCCATCTCCTGGGAGTAGTAGGTCAGGTTCTCTGTGGGGTCCTTCACCCTGCGGCCAAGGGCTTTTTCTACCTTATAGGCGCACAGTTCATGGCAGTCGGTCCCCTCCTGGGCGTATTCGCTGGGCCTGTCCGCATACTCTTCGCAGAGCCGTGCCGATGGCGGGCAGTTGATCCACCTGTGGCTTGCGGAGGCGGAAAGGAAGGAATGCTTACCCATCGTTTCCTGCCTCCGGCTTTCCGAGCGCGTCCGCTTCCTTCAGAAGCCCTTCGAATTTAGAAGGGTCGATGTCCGACAGCTTCCTCGCTCCGTACTTCGTAATGAGGGCTTTCACCTCTGCTGAGTGCCCTGCCTGGGCGATCACCGTCATGCGGTGGCGCACCTCCTCAAGGGTGAGTGCTTTCGGCTTCTCCTTCGGCGGCGCATCCTCTGCCGCCTGGGAAGAAAACATCCCCGCCAGCGTGTTGGCGATTTCGATGATGGTCTCCCCGCAGGAGCGCAGCTCCTTAATCTGTAAGTCCAGGTCGCTCAATTTCCCCATCCGGCGTTCCTCCTTCCTGATTGGCCGTCTGCAGCTTTCTGGCGAGACGCTTCGCAATCACGCTGATGGCAATCAGCACATCGGCGAGTTCCTCGTCAAGCTGCCTGTCTCTGCTTGTCTCCGTGTTTTCCTGCATCCGCAGCACCTCCGTTTCCGAGCGGTTTTCCTGCCCCTCTGTCTCTGAAAGGACAGAACCGGATTTTTTCAGCGGAGAAAAATTTGCCGTCCCTGTGCCTCTCACTTCTGAAAGGACAAGGACGGCATTTTTTAGCGGTGTTTTTGCGGAAAATCTGACAGCGGCAGTTCGCATTTCAGCAGGATGCGGGCATGGTGGAACGACGGTTCGTGATTGCCTTTCTCCCGGCATCCGGGCATAAAAAGAGCAGGGAACCTCTTTCAAGATTTCCTGCTCGGTGGTGCTGCCGGTTGCGGCTGATGTTTAATTCTCTACAGTAAAAATATCTTCGATTGAAACATTGAATACTTTCGCTATGTTCCACGCTAACACCAATGATGGATTATATCTGCCTTTTTCTAAATTCCCTATGGTTTCTCTTCGGACGCCCACCAACTTTGCCAAGTCTTCCTGCTTCATGTCATACTTGGCTCGATACTCCTTAATTCTATTCTTTATCATTTTCCAGCCCCCATTTTTCTTTGAAGCCGTAGTAAGCAGTAGATAAAGCATAGATTACAACGGATACCGCCCAGCCAAATGCAAGACCTGTTATCAGAGCTTCCTTTTCTTCTTTTATCCCAGCAAAGAAACAGACAAAAGAAACAAGTGCCACAGAAATCATTCCGCAGTAAAATGCGCGTGAAGCTGACTTGTTCATGTATTCCTCCAACATTTCATCTGATTTGATGAAGAAATATTCAAAATCAACTGCAAAGGCAAAGAAGCCAAGAAAAGACTTTGCTTCTGTGAAAACGCCAATAAAACCTAATAGAGAGAGCAAGCCCATAAGTCCATATAAATAGCGTTTTGATTTCATAAACTATCCTCCTAAATGTGGTGTATTTCACTCTTTATGAGATAAATATACCACATACATTGGCGATAGTCAAGGCATTGAATAACAGTGCAAAAATTATTTTTAGAAGATTCTGGCTATCAAGTGTTTGCAGGGCAAGGTGTCCCCAGTCTGGCTGTTTTCTCTTGGAATGTGGATTTTCCGCCCTTGGATTTTGAAAAGGTCCAGACACCCACCGCTGAAACGGAGGATTTCTGTCCTTTCACAATTAGAGAGGTGTAAGCCGCTCAATTTTCAGAGAAAGGACGGAAAAAGCTATGGGAACAGCGAAATCAAAAGGTCTGCCGCGCTGCACGGCGCATCGGGACTGCTTTGCTAATAAGGACGGTGTGTGCGTCTGCCTGGGTGACAATGACTTCCACGGAAAGGTCTGTCCGTTTTTTAAGACCACGGCGCAGTGTGACGCGGACAGGCAGAAAAGTTACGAGCGGCTGGTCAGCATCGGACGGGACGACCTGATCGAGCGGTATCAAGTGAGGGGTGTGTATGGGAGTTAGCAGATATAACAGCGAAGGCTACTACGACCCGACGGCCTATGAAGCCCTCACAAAAATCGTTCAGGAGGAAAAGGCGGCGAGATACCGGCCGCTGGTGTATATCTGCTCCCCGTACTTCGGGGACACGGAGGGCAATACCGAAAAAGCAAGGCGGTACAGCCGGTTTGCCGCAGACGCCGGCATGATCCCCATTGCGCCGCACCTGCTGTTCCCGCAGTTCTTATCGGAAGAAACGGAACGGGAGCTGGCGATTTTTATGGATCTGGTGCTGCTGGGCAAATGTGAGCAGCTCTGGGTGTTCGGCGGCGAGGTGTCCGATGGGATGCGCCGGGAGATCTGCAGGGCAAAGCAGAAAAATATGATGATCCGTTATTTTACGGAGGATATGGAGGAAACGGAATGCAGATGACAATTTATGACGCCGCGACGGTGGGGAGCCGGTCAAACTGCGTGTATCCGAATCCCGTGACGGTCACGGATGCGGACACCATGCGGCAGGCGGCGGCCTTCGACCATGTGTGCGCGGCATATAAGCAGAACTACCGCAGCGTGGACAATTTCCTGAAAGCGGACTGCCTGCCGATGGACTGCGATAACGACCACTCGGATGACCCTGACGACTGGCTCACGCCCTTTGATGTGGCGATGGACTTTCCTGGCGTGGGGATGATCTTTGTCTACAGCAGGAGCCACATGAAGCAGAAAGGAAAACGCGGCCCCAGGCCCCGGTTCCATGTGTATTTTATCTGCACGGAGACAACAAATTCAGAGATTTACAGTTCATGGAAAGACAGATTGATTGCCGATTACCCTTATTTTGATGATGGGGCAAAAGACAGTGCCCGGTTCCTGTTTGGGGTAAAGGACGCGGTGGTCGAGGTGTATGACGGCGAGATTACCATTGATGCGTTTCTGGCAGACAGCTTTGCGGATTGGGATGCGGCGCAGGGGCAGATCCCGGAGGGTTCCCGGAACAAGACCATGTCTCATTACGCCGGCCGGATCATCAAGCGGCTGGGGAATACGGAGGAGGCCCATAAGCAGTTTCTGAAGGAAGCGGAAAAATGCAGCCCGCCGCTGGATGATGCGGAGCTTGCGGGTATCTGGGCCAGCGCCGTGAAGTTCGGTGCGAAGGTAGCGGCCCAGGAGGGATATATCCCGCCGGAGCAGTATAACCAGGACTTCCTGCTGATGCCGGAGGATTTCTCAGATGTAGGCCAGGCTATCGTATTGTCGCGGGAGTACATGGATCGTCTCCGCTTCTCCCCGGCTACGGACTACATCGTGTTCAACGGCTCGTTCTGGGAGGAATCCCAGCCTAACGCCCAGGGCATTGCCCAGGAGCTGACCGCGAGACAGCTTGAGGAAGCGGAAACAGAGATACAGCGGTGCATGAAGGAGATGTCGGAAAACGGCGCGTGGGCCATGCTTGCCGCGATGGGCACCAAGAAAGCGATGGCGGCGTTCAGCGAAGCCCAGCGGCGCTCCTTTGAAAAGTATGAGCGGGCGGAAACCTATCGGAAGTACGCCATCAAGCGCCGGGATACCAAATACATCTCGGCGGCTTTAAAGGAAGCCCGTCCGATGATCCAGATCGAACAGCGTGTCTTGGATGCGGATGAGTTTTTACTGAACCTGCCGTCCGGCACCTGCGATCTGAGGACGGGGGCTGTTCGGGAACACAACGCCCAGGACTATATCACGAAGCAGACGGCGGTGGACCCGTCCGGGGACGGCATGGATGTCTGGGAGGACGCCCTCCAGACCTTCTTCCAAGGGGACGCCGACCTGATCCGCTATGTGCAGGAGATCGTGGGGCTTGCCGCCATCGGCAAGGTCTACATTGAAGCCTTGGTCATTGCCTACGGCGAGGGCAGGAACGGCAAATCCACCTTTTGGAACACCATCGCCCGTGTGCTTGGCACCTACTCCGGCAATATGTCCGCAGACACCCTGACCGTGGGATGCAAGCGCAACGTGAAGCCGGAACTGGCGGAAGCCAAGGGCAAGCGGATGATCATCGCCGCCGAGCTGGAGGAAGGGATGCGCCTGAACACCTCCAACGTCAAGCAGCTCTGCTCCACAGATGAGATCTATGCGGAGAAAAAGTACAAGGCGCCGTTCTCCTATGTCCCCACCCATACGCTGGTGCTGTATACCAATCATCTGCCCAGGGTCGGGGCCATTGACCAGGGTACCTGGCGCCGGCTTATCGTGATCCCCTTCAACGCCAAGATCGAGGGAAAAGCAGATATCAAGAACTATTCGGACTTCCTGTTTAAAACGGCGGGCGGCGCTGTGCTTTCGTGGATCATCGAGGGCGCAAAGCGCGTCATTGCCAGCGATTACAAAATCGTCCAGCCCAAGGTAGTGCAGGACGCCATCCAGAAATACAAGGAGAACAATGACTGGCTGGCCCATTTCCTGGATGACTGCTGTGAGGTAGGGGACGATTTTGAAGCAAAATCCGGGGAGTTTTATAACGCCTACAGGAGCTACTGTCTGCAGATGGGCGAATACACCCGGAGTACGACTGATTTCTACTCCGCGCTGGAATCCACGGGAGTGGTGAGAAAACGTACCCGTACAGGCGTGATCATTTACGGGCTGAAACTCAAATCGGAGTTTGAGGATTAACAGGTGTGTAGGTCATGTACCTCTCTACCAGAGTTGCTCTAAGGAGATAAAAAAACAATATATAAGAGAGAATCGGGGGAAGAGGTACATGACCGTCACACAAAGAACGAGGAGAATAAAACCATGAGAGAGAAAGTCATCGAACAGAAGCTGGTTAAAGCGGTCAGGGCAAAAGGCGGGATTGCGCCAAAGTTTGTGTCGCCGGGATTTTCCGGGGTTCCTGACCGCCTTATCCTATTGCCGGATGGGAAATGCGGCTTTGTGGAAGTAAAGGCCCCTGGCGGGAAACCACGGCCGCTGCAGGAGTCAAGGATACGCCTTTTACGGCGGCTGGGGTTTCTGGCATTCGTCCTGGATGACGAGAGCCAGATCCCGCACATT
>ERZ780157.630-NODE-630-length-44906-cov-7.596999_pt1 | contig 44906 bp, 43 predicted proteins | sample MGYA00511169_ERZ780157 | MGnify/ENA primary metagenome ERZ780157 (study PRJEB29588, sample SAMEA1965149) | human gut metagenome | biome: human gut; feature: human-associated habitat; material: faeces | place: Denmark | collected 2008/2010 ...
GGTTGGACTAAGCATCCTTTTTTACTCTAAAAAAAGAGAAAGGGAAATAAAATAGCCAATCAATTTAACCAACTTTAGCAATGAGAGGTTAATTCGTACAAGAATTGAATTTCAAAAACAGAAGATTAGAATACACATCAAGTGTGTCCTGTCTGCTATAAACAATAAGATATGGAAAAAAAAGATTTGAAACCGGCCGGCGTGTTCCACTATTTTGAGGAAATCTGCCAAGTGCCGCGTCCTTCCAAAAAGGAAGAAAAGATTATTGCTTTTCTAAAAGCATTCGGAGAAAAACATAAGTTGGAGACAAAGGTTGATGAAGCCGGAAACGTACTGATTAAGAAGCCTGCCACTCCGGGCATGGAAAACCGTAAAACTGTCGTACTCCAGTCTCACGTGGACATGGTATGCGAAAAGAATAACGATGTGAAACATGATTTCCTCACCGACCCTATCGAAACAGAAATAGACGGAGAATGGTTAAGAGCCAAAGGTACGACGCTGGGAGCGGATAACGGCATCGGTGTAGCAACCGAGCTGGCTATTCTCGCTGACAACAGCATTGAACACGGCCCTGTCGAATGCCTGTTCACCGTAGATGAGGAAACAGGACTGACCGGCGCCTTTGCCTTGCAAGAGGGCTTCATGAGCGGTGACATTCTCTTGAACCTCGATTCCGAAGATGAGGGAGAACTGTTCATCGGCTGCGCAGGCGGTATAGACTCCGTTGCCGAGTTTACTTATAAAGAAGTAGACGTGCCTTCCGGATATTTCTCCTGTAAAGTACAGGTAAAAGGACTGAAAGGCGGACATTCTGGTGGCGACATCCATTTAGGACGCGGTAACGCCAACAAATTACTGAACCGTTTCCTGAGCCAGGCTTTCAAAAAGTACGATATGTATCTCTGCGAAATAGACGGCGGTAACCTGCGTAATGCCATCGCACGCGAAGCGCATGCAGTCATCGCCATCCCCGAAGCAGACAAACACGCGTTACGCACCGACTTAAACGTATTCGCCGCCCAAGCGGAAGCCGAGTATGCGGTAGCAGACCCTGATTTACAGTTTACCCTCGAATCGGAAAATCCCCGTACCAAGGCTATCGATAAAGATACGACCAAGCGTCTGTTACAAGCCCTTTATGCAGCTCCGCACGGAGTATATGCCATGAGTCAGGATATTCCGGGCCTGGTAGAAACTTCCACCAACCTGGCATCCGTAAAAATGAAACCGGACAATATCATCCGCATCGAAACCAGCCAGCGCAGCTCTACCGAGTCTTCCAAACAGGACATCGCCAATATGGTACGCACCGTATTCGAGATGGCAGGAGCAAACGTTTCCTTCGGCGACGGCTATCCGGGCTGGAAACCCAACCCGCACTCGGAAATTCTGGAAGTCGCAGCTGAATCATATAAACGGCTGTTCGGTGTAGACGCTCAGATAAAGGCCATCCATGCCGGACTGGAATGCGGATTATTCCTCGACAAGTATCCCTCTTTGGATATGATTTCCTTCGGTCCTACCCTGCAAGGAGTACATTCGCCCGACGAACGGATGCTTATTCCCACCGTACAGAAATTCTGGGATCATTTGCTGGATATATTGAAACATATCCCCGCCAAGAATTAATGGACATACCAATACGGAGATACAAAGAAAAGATGCGGAGCAAAAAAAGAAGTGCTCCGCTTCTTTTTATCTCTCTATCCGCTTTAACGCTTCTTACTTTCGCATCTTCTTTATACGGACAGATAAAGAAAGACACCCTTACCTTTCGCGTCATGGGTTATAACGTAGAGAACCTGTTTGATTGCCGTCATGACACCCTGAAAAACGATTATGAATTCCTACCCGATGCCGTCCGGCACTGGAACTACTCTAAATACAAAAAGAAGTTAGACGCCGTTGCACGTGTTATTATTGCCGTAGGCGAATGGTCTCCGCCTGCATTAGTAGCCCTCTGTGAAGTAGAGAATGACAGTGTATTGCGTGACCTTACCCGTTACTCTGTCCTGCGTGAAGCCGATTACCGTTATGTCATTACACACTCTCCCGACGAACGGGGCATCAATGTAGCGCTGCTTTATCAAAGGGGACTTTTTAAATTACTGTCCGGCCAAAGCTATTCGGTAACGAAAGCCCATAAAAGCAACCGCCCCACACGCGATATCCTTCATGTCAGCGGCTTACTTTTAAATAAAGACACGTTGGATGTATTTGTCGTTCACTTTCCGTCCCGTTCCGGCGGGGCTAAGGCGTCCGAGCCCTACCGTCTGTCAGCCGCACAAAGATTGAAGGAAGTAACAGACAGCCTGTTCCGGGTCCGCACTCACCCTCAAATAATCGTTATGGGAGACTTCAATGATTATCCCTGCAATAAGTCCGTACAAAAAATACTGAGAGCAGGAGTTCCGCCGATAGAAGCGGATTCTTCAGACACCCGCGCTCTCTACCATCTTTTAGCAAGAAAAAGCATTGCCGACAAACATTTCGGCAGTTATAAATATCAAGGAGAATGGGGACTGCTCGACCATATCATTCTTTCCGGCAACCTACTAATAACAGATTCTCCGTTATCTACCGCAGAAGCTAAAGCCGGCATATTCAGTGCTCCTTTTCTTCTGACTGAAGATAAGAAGTACGGAGACAGCCAGCCTTTCCGCACCTACTACGGTATGAAATATCAAGCGGGATACAGCGACCACCTTCCCGTATGGGCGGAGTTTACATTACGATATTAATCGGAATACTGATAGAGCTTCAAATCAAACTTACCCACCATCACCAGCAAGTGGTCGAAAATATCGGACTGAATACGTTCGTATTCCTTCCACACCTTATTACGCGAGAAGAAATAGACCTGAATGGGAACTCCATAGGTAGTAGGTTCCTTTTGGCTGATAATTAAATCCAAATCCTGATTTACAACCGGGAGACTGCATAGATACCTTTCAATATAGATACGATAAAGCTGTGCATTGGTAGGCACTTCCCCTTCGGCCGGCTGATAATCCGCCATTAAAGGAACATCCTTACGAATGGTATCCAGCATATCCGGAGTACAGAATTTCAAGGTAGTCATATCCAGATAGATATTCTTATTCACACGACGCCCGCCACTCTCCTGCATTCCGCGCCAGTTTTGGAAAGAGTTATTCACCAATGTATAAGGCGGTACGGTAGAAATCGTATTATCCCAATTCCGTATTTTCACCGTGTTCAGAGTAATTTCTTCCACAGTACCGTTGGCGGTATTATTGGGCAAGGCTATCCAGTCGCCGATGCGCAGCATATCATTGGCGGAGAGCTGCACCCCCGCCACAAATCCGAGAATACTGTCTTTGAATACCAGCATCAACACAGCCGCCGACGCCCCCAAACCCGCAAACAAAGTCATCGGGGATTTATTCACCAGCACCGCAATGATAATAATACCGCCGATAAAGAACAATAATACCTGCAGAACCTGCACAAAGCCTTTCATCGGACGATTCTTCTGTTTGTCCCTTGCATTGTACACATCCAGCATCACCAGCAGCAAACCATTGATAGTAAACAGTATTGCGGCGATGATATACACCGCACATATTTTTTGTGAGAACTCCAGGATTTCCTTCCCCCGCACAAAGGCCAGAGGTAATAAAAAATACACCAATATACCGGGCAGGATATGAATAAGATGATGCACTACCCTGCGCTTCATCAGCAGTGTATTCCACTGGTGGGGCGCACGCTTCGTATAATGCCTCATCCCTCCTACGAATATGGCCTGACACAGATAATCCAGCCCTATTGACACGCCTATCATCAATACGGCAATTATCGTTTCATCAAACATGTTCGCAAGTTTCGGGTCTACTCCCCAATCGATGAGGATTTTATTCATCCAGCTTCCTAAACTCATCATAAGTATCTGTTTTATTAGTCTATCGATAAAGATAACAAATCAAAAGGAAAGATGTTTATTTACTCTTTGCCCGGAAGAAGCTGGCATAAAAGAGACGTTACAACAAGGTTCGCATCAATGCGTAAACCAGAATGCCGAGCGTGGTAATCCCCCCTACCCAGATTGGAACATGGATATGCTTATAATGCTCTTGCCGCTTATATCGGCACAACCGGCTGAAAAGCCAGTAACAGAGAGAAGCGCCTACAAAACCGACAAAAGCGCCTACCAATAAATCACCCGGATAATGCACTCCCAGATAAGAACGGGAATAGCATGTCAACAACGCCCATAACATAATGAACCAGTTCAAGGAGCGGTTACGAAACAGATAGAACAAGAAGAAAGCCAGCCCGAACGTATTGGCGGCATGGCAGGATGGAAAACCGTATCGTCCGCCCCTATAACCGTTTACTATCTGTACGAACTCCGAGATAGGATTCTCCAGGTTCGCCGGACGGGGTCTGCATACCAACGGACGGATAACAGTCGCTCCCATCTGGTCGGCAAAAGTTATCGTCAGCGCAATGGCCACTGCGCAGCCTATGGCCACCTTCCAGTGCAAGTTACGTACTATCACATAGAAAAGAGCTACATACAAGGGTACCCAAATCCACTTCCCGCTAAAGGCATACATGAAAAAGTCCGCCCATTCGGCACGCCATCCGTTGATAGCGAGCAACAGGTCGGTATCTATTTCCACCAACCCCGACAAAACATCTGCTAATATCATTCTATCTTTTGGCTATATCGTCATACAACTTTTGCAGATAAGCCTGTCCCAAAGAAAGGTTCTGTCCTTTCTTCGAGCCTTCATCCACGGCTATTGCATCCGCTTCATTATTAAATATCAATTGATTGTCCGGAGTCACAAAACCGAAAGCGTCCGGCACGGTGAAGAACGCGAAATGAGGAGAAGCCGGATTGAGCATGTCTTTACTGAACGTAAACTCGCCATGCGGCACCGACAACTGCGCCAATAAGGTAGCGGCAATATCCTGCTGGGAACCGTAAACATCGATACGCCTCGGTCCGCGTACCGCACCGCCCACCATTAACAAAGGAATCTGATACCTGTCTATTTCAAGATTGCCGATATGTTCGGGATAGGCTCCCAAATGGTCAGGCACAAGTACGATTACCGTGTTCTTCCATTGCGGCAACTCACGGAATTGCTTCACAAAGTCACCGATACAGCTATCCGTATATGCAAAAGCATTCAAGCGTTCGTTCTCCAAACGGCTGTAAGGAACTTCAAACGGCTCGTGACTGCTGGAAGTTTGCAGCACACGGAAATGCGGTGCATCTTTCCTTGCCAAACCGCTATCGGCGGCTTCCATTTTCAAATCGTCCAGCAAACGGCGGAATACGAGATGGTCGTGCACCCCCCACTTGCTCAAACGCTCCGACACCGGAAAATCCTGATCGGCAACAATATCCTCAAAGCCGGACGACATCAGATAAGAACGCATATTGGTAAAGTCGGCATCACCGCCATAGTAGTATTTCGTTTTATACCCCGCATTCTTCAAACTGCCTGCAATGGCAGGGATAGACTGCGTTTTACGGGGATATTTCATTATGCTGGTAGTGGGTTGCGCCGGATAACCACTCAAGACGGCAACCAATCCGCGGTCGGTACGGAAACTGTTCGCGTAGAAATTCGTAAAGAGCACACCCTCTTGCGCCAGACTATCCAGCTGTACCGCAACATCCGGTTCTCCCCCAAGCGTTGTCATAAGCCGTGAAGAGAAGCTCTCCATGATAACAAACAGCACATCGGGATGCTTTACCGTGAACAATGAACGCAAAGAGTCCGGAGCCTGCCGGAGCGCATCCGCCGCGCTGTCTTTCTTCAAGACAGCAGGGTCTGCCAAACCGGAGAAAATACGGTCGGCCGCATCCGCTTCCATAAAACGGTATTGACTGCCGAAATCCTTTTGTTTGGAAAGGGATTCCATCAAACTGAAAGCCGGATTAATGGCAGCATGGTTCAAGCGTTGGTTAGTGCTGAAATACACCTTTCCCGTATTCATGGTGGAAACAGTGAAGCCGCCGCGAATCGGAATAAACAATAACCCGGTCAGCAGCAACAGCGCGCCCGACACCCTCAAACGCCGGTAAGGTATCTTCATGCGTCTGAACGCGCCTTTCCGCAACAGCACGATATAGAATATCCCATATAATACCGCCGCATAAACAGCCATGGCAATCATTCCCCCGATTACCATCCAGACACTGACGCTTGCCACCGCATCTTTGGGCGAAGAAAAGAAATAAAACAAAGGGGTGGCGTCCAACCGGAATCCCCAGTATTCGTACAAGCCCAAATCGACGGTAAATATAATAGAGAGTAAAACGGAAACGAAGATAAAGTAACCGCACCATATACGGCGGAGAAGATTAGGCACAGCCCAAGCGGAACAGATAAAAAGCAATCCCGGAATAGCCGTCAGATAGCCTGCAAGCGACAAGTCCAGCGGCAGTCCGTGCCACATCACACCCAGCCATTCCGTCCACGAAACACCTTCGTACAACGGCCGGTAAAAGAGCATGAAAAACGGTTTTTGTAATGCGAATATGCAAACAAACAAGAAATATGTCTTGAGGAATCCTATAAGCCTTTCTTTCATCGGTGCTTTTTCTTAAACTGAATATATTCGGCAAAAATAAAGTTTTTTATTCTATTTCTCGCCAATATTGGTTAAGAAATACGTGAAAGATAGGCTTATAAGATTTTAAGAGTTATCCGTTTACACGTTTATAGTCTTCCAGAAACTTCTTTAATCCGGCATCCGTCAGCGGATGGTTTAACAGTCCTTTTATGGCGGAAAGCGGGCACGTAGCTACATCCGCCCCCACCTCTATGCACTGAATAATATGCGCCGTATGACGGATGGATGCCGCCAGTACCTGAGTGGTATAGCCATAATAGCGGTACATCTCCGCAATCTTACCCACCAGAGCGACACCGTCCTCACAGATGTCATCGAGACGGCCTACAAACGGCGACACGTAAGTAGCCCCGGCTTTTGCCGCCAGCAATGCCTGTCCTACGGAAAACACCAGCGTGCAGTTGGTACGAATGCCTTTTCCCGAGAAGTACTTAATGGCTTTTATGCCGTCCGCGATGCAGGGCACTTTCACCACAATATGCGGATTGAGCGCGGCGAGCTCTTCACCTTCCTTAATCATACCTTCATAATCGGTGGCAATAACCTCCGCGCTGACGTCGCCCTGCACGATATTGCAGATATCCACGTAATGTTTGCGCTGGTTTTCCACTCCTTTGATACCTTCTTTCGCCATGAGCGAAGGGTTGGTAGTCACTCCGTCAAGTACGCCCATATCGTAGGCTTCCCGAATCTGGTCTAAATTTGCAGTGTCGATAAAGAATTTCATGATATAAATTGTTTAAGGATTGATTTCACAAATATAACGATTTACGGCATGGTTTGTTCTTTATCGGCGGGATATTTCAGCGGTTGCGTTTCAGGTACAGACGGTCGGTTATGGTGGCCGGCAGCTCGCTCTCGTAGTGGGTCACCATTATCATTGTCTTATCCCGGCGACGGCAAAAGGCTTCTATGATTTTCTTGACGCGACGGCGGTTATACGTATCCAGCCCATGCAGAGGTTCGTCGAGAATCAGCAGTTCGGGGTCTTTCACAAAGGCTCGCGCCAGCAGGGCAAGGCGTTGCTCGCCGCTGGAGAGTTGCAGGAAAGGTTTGTCCTTCAAATCGGCCACGCCGAAAATGTCCATCCACCACTCGCACACAGCCATTTGGTCGGCATGCGGACGTTTGTACAGGCCGATACTGTCGTGCAGCCCGGAAGCTACGATTTCAATGGCCGGCAAGTTTTTCAGGTAAGCGCGATGCATCTCCGGACTGACGTAGCCTATATGCTTCTTTATTTCCCAAATACTCTCGCCCGTTCCCCGTTTACGGCCGAACAGACTGATGTCGCAGGCATAAGATTGAGGATTGTCCGCGCATACCAGACTGAGCAAAGTAGATTTGCCCGCTCCGTTCTCTCCGCTCAACGCCCACTTCTGCCCGCGCAGCACCGTCCAGTCCAGCTCTTTCAGAATCGTACGGTCGTCGTAGCGGATACTGACTTTATTCAGCCGGACAACTTCGTCCGAAGTAAAGTTCGTGTTTTCGTAAGGAAGGTCGATAACGCGTTGCTGCAATTCGCTGAAAGAAACGGCATCGGCCTCGGCACGGATGGCGTCTTGCTCACGAAAAGCCTGCATATAAGCGGCACGCTCCATTTTCTTCCCCACCGCTTTATTCTCCACGGGGACTACGTGGGTGATGAAAGACGGTATATCATCCAGCATGGAGAGCACCAGCACGATTTGCAGGGAGGCGAGTTGCGCCAGCTTCTCCAGAACCGTAAACAACAGGTCGCGTGTGGTGGCGTCCAGCCCGATGAAAGGATTGTCCATGATGAGGATGCGGGGAGCCGTAAGCAATGTTTTGGTCAACTGAAACTTACGGAGTTCGCCACTGGAGAGGAGAATGATTTTCTTATCGAGCATCGGTTCGATACGGAAAAGGTCGAATAGCTGTTGTTTGAGAGCCTCGTCCTTTACCTCGCCCAACAGTTCGCGCACCATTGGGGCATCTTCCTGGTCGTGGGCATTCCAGCGCTGCTGATAGTAGTAATTGGCATCGGCGGAACCGTAGGTATCGCGGAAAGCGATGTACTTGATATTGTCGTAAGCGGTTTGCGTGACGGAGGGACGGAAATCATATGTCAGAGTACCGTCGCGCAAAGGGTATTTACCCGTAAGCAAATCCACCAACAGGCTTTTTCCTGCCCCGTTAGGACCTACGACAGCGATATGTTCTCCGTCGAGAAAATCGAGAGTGACGGGTTGGGATAAACGGATAAGCGGATTGCGCGCTACGCCTCCCTCTATATATAAGGTATGTTGCTGCGTCATTTTAAATGGTTTTGTTTAGTTGACGCCGCAAAGGTACCAAGATTTTGGTTCTGTGGGAAGAATTCGGGTTCCAAAGTAGCGCAAAGCTTCCATATTTTCAATTCATCAACATCGGCCTTCACCTTCCACGCCCCTGTTTATGGGAAATAGCGGGTGAAGCCTGTTTTTTCACATCGCAACGCCTGAAGAAACCGCAACTACGTATCCGGACATTACCATACCGGCAAATCCGTTCCGCAGGACAAAAATATCCATCCCGCGAGACAAAAAAAATCATCCCGTAAGCCGGATAAATCCGTCTCACAGGATGAATAATTTCATCTCACGGGATGATTCCGTACGCGCGCCCGCCAAGTATGATTCGCTACGGTTGATAATCTTTTTATCCTATGGAGATAATTTCGTTTGATACGATTGGAAACCGGATATCATCATTGATAGAAAATCATCGCCGACTGCGCCGGAACCGAAATCTCCGGTCCGTACATCGTGCCCAAACCTTGCTCACTGATAAATCCGTCTTTGCAAACCACCGTATATTTGCCTTCGGGCACTGATACCTTAGCCGTTTCCTTGCGTGCATTCAACACTACATAGATGTTTCCCCACGTATCGCCGCCGGCATGTCCCTTCAGCCTATAAGCTACCACATTGCTGCCTTCAACCGATAAGAACTCCAGGTGCTCGCGCACCAAACCGGCATCTCCCAGACGGAAAGCCGGATGGTTCTTACGCAACTGAATCAATCCCTTATAATAGGCGAATACATCGGCATGCTCCGTCTTACGTTTCCAGTCGATGGCGTTGACAGAGTCCGGACTTTGGTAACTGTTATGCACCCCTTTCTTATCGCGCATCACTTCCTCACCTGCATAGATAAAGGGTACACCCTGTGAGGTAAATACCGCCGTTTGCGCCAGTTTGTCCAATCGGGTCAGTTCTTCGGGCGTAATACCGGGGACGCTGGCCTTCAGTCTGTCCACCAAGCACATATCATCGTGGCAAGATACATAACTTATCATCTGCGTAGGTTGTTCCGCCCACGGAGCTTTACTGTAATTCACCCCTTCATTGTTGACTTGCGGATGCTTGACAGCGCCTGCAATACCAAACTTGATACTCTCCTCTCCCCCCGGCAGTCCGGCAAGGAAAGCGCCCTGATGATTATCGTTGAACGGGCCGCGCAGCGCATCACGCATCTCATCGGAGAAAGCGGCGATGCCCGGCATCTTATATGTGTTGGCTTTCATCGCCAATGAGTCCTGAGGCAATTGGGGAGCCGACGCAGCCCAGCCCTCACCATAGATAAAGATGGTAGGGTCTGCCGCTGTCGCCGCCTTGCGTATTTCGTTCATGGTTTCAATATCATGGATTCCCATCAGGTCGAAGCGGAAGCCGTCGATATGATATTCGTTTATCCAGTGCAATACGGACTCTACCATATATTTGCGCATCATGGCGCGGTTACTCGCCGTTTCGTTGCCACATGCGGAAGCGTCCGCAAAACCGCCGTCCGGTGTCTGGCGATAGAAATATCCGGGAACGGTACGCTCGAAATTACTCTCGGCCGTGTTGAAAGTGTGGTTGTACACCACATCCAGCACTACACGGATACCTGCCTTATGCAAGGCCTGCACCATCTGCTTGAACTCGCGGATACGTACATCCGGTTTGTAAGGGTCGGTAGAGTACGAACCGTCGGGCACGTTGTAATTCTGCGGATCGTAACCCCAGTTGTATTTATTCTCATCCAGTTTGGACTCGTCCACGGAAGCATAATCATAGGAAGGCAGGATATGTACGTGCGTCACTCCCAGCTCTTTCAAGTGGTCGATGCCGGTTGCCAGTTTATCGGGGTTGACCGTTCCCGTTTCCGTCATCGCAAGGAACTTGCCTTTGTGGCGGATACCCGAAGACGGGTCTATGGAGAAGTCGCGATGGTGCACTTCGTAAATTATCACATCGGCAGGAGATGCCAACGGCGGACGTTTATCCTCCGCCCAGCCTTCCGGGTCGGTTTCCCGCATATCGATAACGGCCGCGCGCTTACCGTTTACACCCACTGCCTGCGCATTGATACCCGGGGTATCACCCAACCATTTACCGTCGATTTTTACATTGAAAGTGTAGAACTTGCCTTTCAAATCCTGCTCTACCTTAGCCGTCCACGTACCGTTTTCGGCAGGTGACATGGCAACTGTCTCGTAAGCGTGCCCGCCGTCTCCCGCATCATACAGCATCAAGCGCACTTCGTCCGCCGTAGGCGACCAGAGCGTAAACCGCGTAGCATCCGGAGCGTATTCCATTTCTGTCAGACTGCCCGTACGGACAGGATAAAGTTCGTATGAAGCATATTCTTTTTTTGAGGGGGCACAACTGACAACTGTTGTCGCCGCTACTCCGATAATGACAAGATCGTTTAATTTCATGGTTGGTATTTTTAAATTAGGTATGAAGTATAAAGTAGTAAGTCTTAAAGCATGGGATCGGATTATCGTTTTACTTTGTCGGGATTCTTGGCTATAAAGTCTTTCCAGCCGTGATAGCCTTTCTCGACAACAGGGCGTCCCATTTGCAGGAAGTGGCAGTAAGCGGCGGCAAGGCCGTCGGTGGCGTCCATGAATACGGGCATGTCTTCTTTCGGAAAATGAAGCATGCGTTGCAGCATATCCGCCACTTGCTCTTTGGATGCCTGGCCGTTGCCCGTTATCGCCATTTTTATCTTCAAAGGAGCGTATTCGGTAATAGGAATGTCGCGGCTCAGAGCGGCGGCCATGGCTACTCCCTGCGCGCGTCCCAGCTTCAGCATGGATTGTACGTTTTTTCCAAAGAAAGGCGCTTCAATAGCAAGTTCGTCCGGCAGATAACTCTCGATGATGCCCAGCACCCGCTCATGGATGTGGCGAAGTTTCAGATAATGGTCGCCAAACTTACGAAGGTCTATGATACCCATGGCAATCATTTCGGGCTTTACTCCCGCTACCCTCAGCACCCCGTACCCCATAATGGTAGTACCGGGGTCGATGCCCAAAATAATTTTTTCCTTTACCGGTTGTATCACACTATCACCTCCATTAATGTAGGAAAACCGATTACTTTGTCTTTAAAGATTTTCTGCAATTCTTCATTCAGCTTCACGCCTTGTTCCTGATGCCAGCGATGCAGTATGGCAGAGTCTTCCACCTCGAATTGCACAGAGTAACAGACACTTCCCTCTTCAATATGGCTCAGTATCCGTGCTATGCGCGGGGCATGCAATGTACCGTGCTTCTCTACTTCGGGAAGGTAGAACTCATTCATCCAGGCAAGGAAGAATTTCTCCTGCCCTTCTTCCACGTGATAGGTCGTATTATATATCAGCATAATTTCTTTTTTCATTTTATTTCGCAAACATAGCAATTATTTCAGAATAATGCATTATATTTGCGCCATCAAAAAAGCAGATAGCTCTGCAAACGTTAGCAACGGGGCGTTAGCTCATCTGGCTAGAGCGCGACACTGGCAGTGTCGAGGTGATGAGTTCGAGTCTCATACGCTCCACAAAATCATTAAAAACAATTATTTAAGTCCTTGAATTTCAGCAATTCAAGGACTTTCTTTTTCTTTCTACTCCCCCTTTTACTCCCCCTATTTTTTTATACTCATTTAACCACTCAACGTTAAGAGTTATAAAAAGAAATCCATTTTATGACAGCAAAAGCTTCGTTTTTTTATCTAGATATAAAAAGAGGAACTATACAATGTTATGTATGGCTCCTCTTAAAATACATATAGAGAATCTATATTTATAACTCGTCAATTTCTTCCTTGGTCAATCCAGTTGCTCCTATAATTAACTCTATTGAAGTTCCGGATGATTTTAAATAACGGGCAACTTCTATAGCTTTTTTTCTTTCTCCCTCTCCAATTCCTTCCGCTCTACCTTCCTCACGCTCAGTATTGATATTATCACGGAGAATAACAATATTATCCAAGTGGCGGTAATAAGCAGCAAGTTCATCCTTGTTCATACTATCCAGTTTCAATCTTTCACGGGCCTCTTCAAGACCGGGAGCTGTAGCGGTAGAAGGTATTTCCCCAGTGTTCAGGTAGTAGATCCATTCTTCCAGGGGACTCCTGGCTACCTGATTGAAACCGTTTACTTTCAGGATATAGTATTCGGGGTATAATTGACTGACCGTATCCACCTTGAACGTCTGCTTCTGGAATGGAGTGAGTTCAAGGAGATCATTGGTGTGGATGCCTCTGAACTCCGTCTTTCCATGATATACATAGTCCGTTCCATGTCCCAGAGAGAAGTAGACGATATTAACGCTATATACCTTACGGACCTTGTCATAGCTTTCTCCCCTATTGATATACTCAGTCACCAGTTTGGAAGTACCGAATAACATGCGCTGGAAGTAGGCATACTCATTGTTGTTCTGCACCTCTATCAACACCAGTTCACCCTTGGAGTTCTCAGCAAGCATATCGACACGGTTATACTTGTCATACTCATCCTCCTGATTGCTTTCGCTTTCAAGGAGTCGCTGGATAATAATCCTCTCACCCAACAACGTAGTGAGCAGACCCTCAAGGACACTGAAATTGGCTTTGTTCCTGAGCAGACGTTTCATCGCCCAGTCAAAACGGATTATCTGATTTTTATTGTTGTTATTCATAATTATCTAATATATTGGTTAATACAAAGGTAAATAAAAAGATCCATACCTGCAATTTTTTTAGTATATGTACAGAGTTTCAAATAGTATCATATGATCATAGTAACTTCCATATACGATCAAATCTTAATTTCCCAAATACATCACTGGTTATAAATTCTTTTACTTTTTCTTTTATTATTCTATTTTTCAGTAAAGCTTTTATCATTTTATCCTCACAAAAACACACCCAAACAGGTTGTATTCTATCTATTTTCTCAAACTTTATAGGATTTAAGAAAAACTGCAAACATTCATTTTTCACAGCAAAGTTATCTATCAAGCTATATAAAGATTGATATTCATGATTTCTTCTTATACGCTCCAATGCAGCACATGAAAATACTTCTTTTTCCACATATGTATCATCACTAAAATCAGGAGAACTTATAGCTTTTCTTAACATTTCTTCTTCAAGAATAGGTATCTGATAATTTTCATGAATTATCAGTAAAGTGTATAAATCATGAATGCTTTGTTTAAAATACGTAATAACTTCTTTTTGTACATGAACATTTAAGACTGAAAAAAACGAACTGACAAAAAAAGGATTTTCTTTGTCTGGAATATCTTCTATATTATGAATACTCTCAATTGTTTTAACTTGTTCTTTCAACACCTGACTCAAATTGAATATAGCTTGATAGATTTTATCATGTTTATACCCCCTAAATACCAAATGTTCCAAAAAAAGAACAGCGTCACTTAACTCTGGTTTATACTTGTATGTAAAGATAGATATTTCTTGGTTAAAAAACAAAAAGTATTGTGCATTCCACAAATAATTGATAGCTGAATACATTTTATACACTTCAGGAATTTTATTTTGCATTCGATTGACTACAGTTATCATGTTTAATACAATATTTATTAATAAATCTTTCCAATCTACAATGTATTTCTTATAAAGTCTATGTGCTATAGTTTGTTCTATATTTTTAATCATGCGTGCAAGATATTCACAAGCATTTTGACTCAAAACAATTGTTTGTATATCATATTGTTTAAATATTTCTAACAGTTCTTTGTTATTTATGTGAAAAAATAAAAGGAGCAAATGTTCCTTTTCCAACTCTTCAATCCGAGTATTTTCTAGAAAAGCATTCTTCTTTGCTTTGAGAGTAACATGACTGTTTAATATTCCAACGATTGTATTGTAGTAAAGAGTATTCGAAAAACGATTGTTATCACATATGATATAATTATCATTACAGAAATCGAAAATTTGATAAAATTTACTTTCAAGTGAATATATATTACTATTCATTGATACTCCACCACGTTCAGCCAATTTTCGTTGATTAGTTATTTTCTCTTTCAAGTTCTCAGATTCTACCAATTTGTCACCATGGAAACGATATGACAATAAATCTTCAAAAACATGCTTGATGCCAGTATCTATTGGTAATTTATTTAAAATAGAAGGTAAGTCAAAAAAATCGATATCTTCCAATATAGACGAAGTATCTACATCCTCCCTTTCTATTAACTGTTTTTGTATTCCATAACGTATAGAATACATATTATACACACAAATGAAATATAGAATATATTTTTTATATTTCCACGTTATATTGGCTAAGTCTCTATAAATTAAATATGCCTGATAATAGTCACCTAGTTTATACAATATAAATGGGAACTCCAAATCATTAATATTACACTGGTATCCTTTCGATCTCAATAATCTAATTTTACTATATAAATTTATATAGTCCAGATCATAGAAATCATCAATGGCCTGCTGAGGAATATATTCATTTAAATGGCGATAAAAAGTTTTATTGACCAGCTTTAGATTGTTTATAGAAAAGAATCGGTTGAGGTAAGCTTGTTTTCTCAGTTCAATAAGATGCTCTTTATACTGAATGACAAATTTTCGTCTGCCAGCAAATGTTTTTAATTGCTTCTTAATGCTTTTAATGAATGAAGATTCGACATATAGGCCTGAAGAAGAATAAGTCCAACCTGATTGTTCATTTTGTGGAATAATGTATTTAAAACCATCTCCAAGCACTCGAATTTCATCTTTATATGAATTTATATAATCATACATATATTCAATCAGATCCTGTTCTTTTCGAAAATGTTTTATAAAAACAAGCTGTCTATATAAGCTTTTCCCGACTTGTGAAACCAATTCACTAGATTTATCTTTTATATGGTATTTATATAAATAACTAGCAACCTCTTCTTGATTAATATTAACAACATTAATACCCTTATTTTCATAATAAGCACGTTGAATTGGATCAATATCATTATTTGCAAGAAGATATACACGTTGCATATTTTCTTGAAGAATATTGCTAACTCTATTTAAAATGAATTTAAGATTTATGTCATTAAAAGAAAAACCGACAAATAGTACTAACTTTGTAGCAAAAAGAGATTGGACAAACGATTGTATCAAAGGAAAGTTTTCTGAATAATTATAATAATCATTTTCTGTTAGAACAATATTATCTGTCTCAAAGTCTCCATGCATTTTCACAACTGTATTTGGATATTGAATATATGGTAAATCTGCATCTTTTCTTATTATATAATACTGCTGAAATCTCCGTAAAATACTCTGTTCTATTAAATCGTCATAATTGGTGGTGATTATGTGACAAGGTTTTAAATCAAGTAGAACATCATGGATGGGATTAGGAGAGCTCTTACCATACATTAATACATCTTTGATTTTTTCTATATACTCTTTATACCCTCTTGAATCCTTGTATAATTGTGAGATTTTAAGTTCATCTGTTTCTTCCATTAACTCTGTAGGCAATTCCTTTTTTAGGCTTTCTATGAGTTTTTTCCACATGGGAACACCTGAATTTGCAGAGATACCAGCACCAATAAAAATAACAAGTTTATCTTGTTTACAAGCATTCTGAATGTGCTGTATATTAGCTAATTGAAAGTTGTCCATAAAAATTATTTATATAAATTGGGAAATATTTTTTAATTGAAATCGATCCACTGAATGCCAATCTAATACTACAAATATACAATTAAAAAGAAATATCTTTGTATTAGTATCTATTTATATATTTGTTTATTAAAATTTGCTGCTTTAGAATCCCCTCAAATCCTTATATATGAGAAAATAGCTTGGAGCATTATTAAGCACTGCAATGAAAAGTGCGTCAGCTTCAAGCATTAATAATAAAAACAATTACCGGGTCACACTTATTTTCAGAAGATGGATAAGATGGCGATTCGATGATGCGTAGCAATTTCAGTATGTGGACAAGACATAAAGTTCCCCACGAAAGGATGTATGCCGTATGATAGGCCAAGTAAATGCGAGGAGCTGTTTACAACGGTTCAACTATCACAACCAGTCGAAAGACTGGTTTATTTTTTCTTCTCCCCATTTCTCCCCCTCCAAAGCCTTATATACGAGAATATAAAAGGAAAAGGAAAAAGAAACATAACAACAACATTAACAACTTAAAAATCAAGAGAAATGGGAAATCTAGTAAAAGGAATCAGAATCGCAGCGTATGTAGCTGAGGTTATTATCGCAAGTTCAGTAGTAATCGAGCTTGTAGAAAAGTATGGCAGTAGATCCAAGAAGTCCGCTGCGAGTAAAAAAGTTGATGCAGGTGATGCAACAACTGAAAACTGATATAACGTCTGGGAATGGATTATGACAAGAAAGCAGACGTACTAATAACGGTATTGGAGGTAGCAACTTCAATACTCAAAGGAATTAAAAAGCTAAGAGGAATATTTGTAAAAGCAAAGAAATAATATCCTCTTGGCTTTTTTTCGTTTATCGGATTTTATTAACAATTAAAACTATAGAGTATGGAAACAATGACTAATGAACTTACTATCATTCCACGAACAATCGGAATGGTAACAAGAATGATGGATGTAGTTAATATTGAAGATGCTGTAATCGTATCGGAAGAAGAGCATCCAAATTTTATTGAGAGTAACACTTCGGGTATCACACTTGAAGAACTTGAAAGAAACTGTATCGTACCAAGCTTCAGTGACAATCAGCTAACGATCAGCCACCAAGCATTTATTCATCAGGTAGAGGATGCTGCGAGAGTATATTTTGCAGGTGAGAACTTTGGAAACACGGAAATCAGAGTGTCACATAAGATTCTAGGACGTGTGCCGGGTGCATTGACCAAGAAAAAGGAAGAGCTTAAACCGGAGGACGAGACTGTCTATTATCAGAGAATGGCTTTCTGTTTTCATATCCGTTCCATGAGCAGAATAATGAACGGAGAGGAAGTCCATTTATGTATCGGTGGCGTTAGAAGTTTGAATGAAGAAAACTTATATGCCAGAAAATCACCTGAGAAATTTAAGATATTCATAGGTTGGCGTGTACGTGTATGCAGCAATCTGATGTTGACAAATCAGAGTGTCACATAAGATTCTAGGACGTGTGCCGGGTGCATTGACCAAGAAAAAGGAAGAGCTTAAACCGGAGGACGAGACTGTCTATTATCAGAGAATGGCTTTCTGTTTTCATATCCGTTCCATGAGCAGAATAATGAACGGAGAGGAAGTCCATTTATGTATCGGTGGCGTTAGAAGTTTGAATGAAGAAAACTTATATGCCAGAAAATCACCTGAGAAATTTAAGATATTCATAGGTTGGCGTGTACGTGTATGCAGCAATCTGATGTTGACAAATGATGGATTGACCGGAAGACTGGAAGTGATGAGTGATGCTGATATATACAGTTCAGCACTCAGACTATTTCAAGACTTTAATCCGGAGCAGAATCTCAGGTTACTTGAAAACTTGGGAAGAACAATGATTTCACAGAAACAATTTTGTCAGATAATAGGTAGGCTCAGACTATATCAAGCATTACCAGCATCCAGACTTAAAGAACTGCCTAAAGTTATCTTGGGTGACTCCAATGTCAATGCGGCTACGAAAGGCTACATAGAGAATCCTAATTTCGGGTTACGTGGCAGGAATAAGATTTCATGTTGGGATTTGATGCAGCTACTCAATGACACCGCCAAACAATCCTATATTGACAGGTTCTTGGAGAGGAACCGGAACTGTACTGACTTTGCTGTTGGTATTCAGAAAGCCTTGAATGGTGAAGATACTGAAAATTATAATTGGTTTTTGAGCTAGACCTGAAAAATAATTAGCTCACAAGGGAGAAAGATCTAAATTATAACAAACTGGATCTTTCTCCTTTTTTTGTTGAATCAATTTTAAAACCTATAAGAAAATGAACGAAGAATATTTGAATGAAAACAGCAGAGAATTCAAAGCAGCTAAAGAACTTGAACATGCTTTGAATGATTATGGGTGGAATGAAAAGAGATTCGCTTTGGCAGTGACTACATTCCACAGGACATTGCAACAGACTTTATTCAGAAGTATGGTTGAAGTAATTAGGATTATGGGGAGCGAGGATTACAGATATGATCTAAGGAACAAAGCTTCACATGAGATTTGTAACAAGATAGTGGATTCAGGAGTTTTTGGGGACTATCATTTACCTTTTATTTAGGCTATGACTTATGAGTGTTGCTGTTCCGATATAACTTTAGAGGAATGGAACAGAAAAATGAAAGGAATAAAGCCTATCAACTATAGATGGTTGATTAATAAGATTAAGAAGCATATACCTCAGTTGTACGAGATACTTGCTTTACAGTTTTATAACCCTTATGAGAACGAATGTGGAGTGACGAAAGACTACTATATTCTGGTTCATTCCAGCATTGAGTATTTCATAAAAAAATAGAAACAATATGGCAATTAATATCAATAACGAACTTTTCAAGAGATACGCTCCGAAGAAGAAACTGGAGATCATAGAGCATCTTACTTCTTCCGAACTCTTGGCAACAACTCCTGCTACTATAGAAAGAATCATAAAGGAAGCAGGCCGGAATCAATATAAGTCCGGAAACAAACGCTTGTTCATAAGCCGGGACAGACAGAAAGGAAATTCCTGGAATAGTACAATCGAAGCAGTCGAACTTATAAAAGGAAAACTTTATCTGGATATCTATTTCCAGACAGATTCAACGGATAGAAATAGCACGGAGCAATACAACATTTTTTTCAACCGTGGAGAATATAGAGGAAAGGTTATTCTTACAAACAGATACGGTGATCAGGAACCTTACTACTTCATCTACTCCGAAAAAGACAAGACGATGGTTTTAAAAAGTGTTCTCCTTGAATACGTTTATACCAAGTACTCTTCAAAATTGCAAGAGGATAGTCAAAAAGGAAGTTTACAATGAGATTTCCAGACAGATAATGGAATCTATTCCATAACGGTTGAAACATACCGGACTGATATTCTGAGGAGGGATATTTCCGATTAAAAGGAAGTATCTCTCCTTTTTTTTATTTATCAACAATTTAAAATTCAGAAGCTTATGTTATACTATAATTTTTATGGTTACAACGGATTTAAAGCCCTCTTCGGACTTGAAAAAAGAGATAATGATGTAGCGGTAAGAAAAAACAAGATACTGCTGGGTCATTTGAAAAATCCTGCATTGCTCGGATATTGCAGGGAACATAACGATTATACCTTGCTGCATATATATAATATGGCTGATCTACAGAAGAAAGTAATGGAAGCCATTATTAAATCAGGAGAGAATGATGAAAAACTGCCTTATGAAGTGGAACTGATAGGTAAAACATACCATTCCTCCAAATATCAGACTGACGAAGCTAAAGGTCTGTGTGAGGATCTGGATAAAAGCTCAGTCCGTTATATCAATGTTGAACGTAACAGAATTTTCAAGATGCGTTCAGGCAAATTTATGAGAGAACTTATCCTTGAGACTGAGATAGGAAAACTGCTCTCTCCAAGTGTCGTGAATTGGATTTCAGGAGACGTATTCACCCAGCAATGGAATACATATACACATGGAAAATCATCTGATATAGAACTGCATGTCAACAATGACTTCCGGAGAATCTATAGCAGCAGTTATTGCAAGGGAAATTTTAGTTCATGTATGGTGAATGAGAACAGGACTTCATTCTATCATGATTCCGTAAAAGCCAAAGCAGCATACATAACAGATAAAACAGGATTGATTGTAGCCAGAGCCATTCTATTTACTGATGTTACAGATCAGGACGGCAAGAAATGGAGGCTGCTTGAAAGACAATATTCCTCGGAAAGTGATGATGTATTGAAACGTCTGCTTGTAGATAAGCTTATTCAGGAGGATTATATTGATGGTTATAAGGTGATTGGTGCTTCCTGTCACCAAGCAAATTCATTCGTGGATATTTATGGTAATTCGCTGTCCGATAGAAAATTTGAAATAGACTGTGAGCTGGAACTGGAAGACACACTTTCCTATCAGGATTCTTTCAAATGGTACAGTTACAATTTGGATAAAGCCTATAATTACGAGAACTCCAACTTTTCATATAACCTTGATACCACAGACCTTAACTTATATGGTGATACTGATGATAATGAAGAAGAAGATGATGGTGAATGGGACAGCTATCATCAATACTATTGTAATGATATAAGGCTCTGTTATCGGAATGGAAGGGAAATCTGGGTTGATTCCGAGAACTTGGATGATTTTGTATGGATTGAGTCAAAGAGAGAATATCATCATGAGGAAAACTGTATTTGCTGTGACGGTTGCCAGACATATATCTTAGTGGATGATGCTATATATTCAGAAGTGACAGAAGAATATTATTGCTACGGTGAATGTATGGAGAAAGCAGAGTATGAATTCAAACGTAAGAACTGGTATTATTCCGAATATGACAACGAATGGTATGAGAACTTGGATGATATAACCAGTATTCATATCTGGAATGAATCAGCAGGTACCTATGAAGAGAAGTCCATTTGTACAGACACATTGGACAAACTTATTGAGAATGAAGATGTATGGCAGTTCGATGAGGATGTATTTGACAAAGTAAATCCGAGCACCAACCTTCCATACGGTTATAAACTTAAAAAAGAGATAAATCATGAATATGCAATTATTGAAAAAGCTGTATAGTATCTACAGCCCCAGTGGAAAGGAGCAGAATATGATAAAGTTCCTCTGTTCCTATATAAAACAGCTTCCCGGCCACATATCAATATCAAAGGATAAATTCGGGAACTTGTATATAGTGAAAGGAGAATCAGAAACGTATCCTTGTTTAGTGAGCCATATCGACCAGGTATCACATTGCAACCATTCAAAGGATTTCAAAGCAGTGGAAACCAGAGACATCATATTCGGTTATTCGCCAAAGAACAGGAGATTTGAGAACTTGGGAGCAGACGATAAAAACGGTGTCTGGATCTGTCTTGAATGTTTGAAGAAGTATGATTCTATTAAAGTAGTCTTTTTCAAGGAGGAAGAGACCGGATGTCACGGTAGTTCAGAAACAGTGATGTCTTTCTTTGATGATGTAAGATTTGTTATCCAGCCTGACCGTAAAGGCAATTCAGACCTTATAACAAGCATAGGTTATTCCGGGTTGTGTTCAGAAGAATTCATTGAGGCGATAGAACCTGAAAAATGGAACTATAAGGAGAAAAACGGATTAATGACTGATGTTCTGGCTTTAAAAGAAAAAGGACTTGAAGTTTCCTGTATCAACGTCTCATGCGGTTATTACAATCCCCATACTGACGAGGAGGTAACAGTAAAGAAAGACCTGCTGAAATGCCTGCTGTTTGTAGGGCATATCATAGAGGATTGCACCAATGTCTATCCCCATGTTCAGGAAGATCCATATTTCAACCATTATGAGTTTGAGGATGAGATTTATGACATACTGAATAATGACCCTACCTTGAGAGCCGAAGACCTTTATGATATGTATTCCACCAATTTTCCTCATTTGAAATTGGAGGATTATCGGAGGATATGTGAGGATTATCGGATGTTCTAGTGTGATGATGAATTAAACAAAAGCGGATATGAAAACGAGAAGATTCTGTCCTAAGTGTGGACGTATGCTTTTAAAATCAAGAATTAAAGGCTATGCATTTCAGTGTATGAGTTGTGACGAGGATTTCTACAGATTTGAAGTCCTTACGAAAAAACAAAAAAGAAAAAACAAATAATCATGGAAAGAGATAAGAGTTACGATTTGGAACTGGCCAAGTATATCTGGTCAATCCTAAAATCCAATCTCCCTGTTCTGATGTCCTGGGGAGTTGAGATTGAGACAGTGAAAACAATTAAGTATGGTATTGAATTCAAGGTAAACGGATTCAAGCATACAGGAAAAGTTCAGATAGTATTGAATGAAGGTACAGACTTGTTTGAAGCTTATCTGATTGGTGAAGATGGAGCAATCAAGGACAAGAGTGAAGACATCTACTTTGACATGCTTGTTTCTGAGGTGGATGAACTTGTAGAGAAAACCGATGATTATGAAAAGAGAGTTTCTGATACATATAATATAATAAGGTATTAGCACTTCTCTGAAAAATCGGAATATGTGAAAACTGGCTTTCTGTGAGAGAGTAGAATTTATAAGAACTCGAAATCTCATAGGAAGCCTTTTTTATAAATCAGCTTAAAGGTTATTGAACGGACGTTTAGTAAGCGAGAAGAGCGTTAAATATATGTTAATTATGGAACAGAAAAATTATGTAGCCTATTTACGACAATCCACGACAAAACAGGAAATGTCAGGATTGGGAGTAGAGGCACAAAGAGAAATAATACAGAATTACCTGAAGAACAGAAAACCGATCTCTGAGTATATTGAAACAGAGAGTGGTCGTAAATCCAACAGACCTAAACTTACAGAAGCTTTGGAATTATGTAAAAAAACAAAGTCTATCCTGATTGTAGCCAAACTTGACAGACTAAGCAGGAATGTAGCTTTTACCAGTAAACTATTGGAGAGTGATGTTGAGATTGTCTTTTGTGATTTTCCGGAGGCTAATAAACTGGTCCTTCATATTATCAGTAGTATAGCAGAGTATGAAGCGGGATTAATCAGCCAGCGGACAAAACAATCCCTAAAAGCTAAGAAAGCAAGGGGATATAAACTTGGTAAATCAGAGAATTTGCTGAACAGACTGGATCAAGCGGTAAAGAATAGCAATAAGACCAATCATCAGAAGGCTCTTGATAATCCCAATAACAAGAGAGCCATAGCCTTACTTAAAATCTTGGTAAAAGAAGACAAAAGCTTATCGGAAATGGCTAGGATCTTGAATAATGAAGGATTTGTGACAGCTCTAGGAAGTCAGTTCAGAGCTTCACAGGTCAGTATATTATTGAAAAGGTATAACTTAAAATGAATTTGAATTATGGAACCACAGTATGTTTTAATTTTAGATTTTTGTGTCGGCTGTTTGAATATCATAAAACTAACGGACGAAGAGTTAAGAGAATCAGAAAATTACGAGGACTTTGAAGATTTTCTCTCAACTATTGAAGAGAAATACGGATTCAGATTAAATAATTGCCAGTGGATGACTACAGAAAATCTGGATGTTTATTGTTTTCAAGATGGGAAAGAGATAGATTATGCTGAACTGGTGTGAACTCAATTCAGTAGAGTAAGAGTAAATAAAGGGAAACTGAGGTAATACTTGGTTTCTCTTATTTTTTCTTTCTCCTTTATAACCCAATAGAAAAGGTTTTGCTGTAAGGGTTAGTCGGAGACAAAAGTATGGGTTATGTACTATACTCATACTTCGTATAGGCTTTTATCTTCGATTAACCGATACAAGAATATAAAAGGAACCATCATTATGACTCACTCGTAACATAGTATAAGAGTAAAAGTATCAATTCTACTATGCTAAAAGCTAACCATTCAATGATATTTTCTTAATTTTACCGTCTCTGAAAGTGTTGTTCCCCTTATTATTGAAGAAATAATACTCAAAATAAGAGCGTAATATTGAACGAAAAACGTATATTTGCATTGTCTGATCGGAGAAATGGTCAGACTTAACATAGAAAGCGTTTTTGCTTTTGTCCTGCAACTGAAATCGCCAATTTCAAAAAACAGAAGGATGAAAGACAATATTACGCTCATTTCTGTTTGTATATGTTCCTGATATAGCCAATGTTGTATCAATAAACATATCATACGGCGTGGGAGTATTGTTTCTTCATATTCATTTCTGTATGGCGTTTGGCGATGCCTAGTTGCGATGAATAGCAGACAAGTCCTCACGCCTTTTTTGTATAGTTAAATCTAATGCTGAATTCCGAGGACTTATAGGCGCATAATATTTTTGTTATGGCTTTACAATCACTCACGGCTGTTTTTGATAGTAATCAGGCTGTATTAAAAGAAAAATTACAAGGATTGAGGCTTCCATCAGATGCATCTCATATTCAAGACATCCTTAACAATTATTTGAATGAAATGTTTGATAATGAAGGTGAGTTTCGTCAGGGACTTACACAATCGGAAGATTATATCCTCCAGGCAGCACTCTCACTACTGAACGCACAGCAATCTATTACTAAAGAAATTACTCCAAATGTTGTTCTTCAAGAACCGGTAGCCAAGTTACAATCATCAACTCAAAAAGGTTTGAAAAAAGAGCAATATCCTATAACTTTGGCTGGTACTGCCATAGGTAGTGGAATAGGTGGTGCGTTATTAGGTACATGGGGAGCTGTATTTGGAGCTATTGCAGGCACGGCAATTGTCTTGTATTATGCTTCTACTGAATCCAAATCTACTTCTAAGATGATTCCTGCTGCCATTGAAAAACCTAAAATAGTACAATCCCAATTGGATGTCGATTTATTTCTTTCTATAATAAAGAGTATTTGTGAAAGTGTGGATTCTTTAATTGACACATTTAGGGTGCAAATCAATAAGGTAGTACATAAGTATGAAAGCCAAGAAAAACCAACTATAGAAAGAGAGTATCGCTTTCTATTGGAAGGCATACAATCATTAATAGGATATAAACGTGCTCATAGTGAGGATGAAAAGTTCATACGAAAAATTCAAGAGCGTATAGAAGATATGGGTGAATTGTTGGAAAATTACAATTTAACCGTTGAAAACTATACAGAAGAGCATGAATCTTGGTTTGATATTATTGAAGACTCCAATGTAACGGTATTGACACAAGTATTTCCTGCAATTGTAAAAGATAACCATGCGGTATTAAAAGGAAGAGTTTTTATGCCAAATTAAAAAAACAATTAGGAGATATAAGCATGAGTTTAAGAGAATGTATTCTACAGATTATATCAGAATGTTCATCACGTTCACGTTTGAATGAAGGTTGTAGTGTAGGATTTGCAGGATTGAATCAGTACAAACTGCAACAAGACATTTATTCCTTTTTCCATTCTAATGCAGGTCTGTCTCGAATTAAATTCGACTCTTCAATGACTATAAGTCAGGTTGCAAATTATATAGAACAAAATTTACCTGATGATGCTATAAGTTATTTACAATCTAACGCTCAGGCTGAAAATGAGTACAACTATTCTTATTCAGAATCTGAGCACTTTGATGATAAGCAAATGATAAATATGAAAAATCGAAAGTATGAATATATAATCGGTATAGATTTAGGACATGGTGAAACCTCTGCGGCTATTTGTCCTTTGCAATGGGATACGCCCGTTGAGCAATTAGATCCAGCCAAAGATCTTGAGATGGGTGGAAATAAAAAAGTAATTCCTTCTGCAATCACAGTTTTGGATAATGGAACTGCTTATATTGGAGATTCCGCATTTAATCCAGAAATATTGAAACAGGCAGATGTCAATGTATGTTTTAAAAAGGCTCCCAAAGATATCAACGGAAAAGCAGAAAAATTGATGATACGCTATATGCAAGAAGTATATCGCCGTATTCGTGAAAATAACTCAGCGATGTTGACTGATAACAACCATTTGGTTTATATTGCAACGCCTTCCGGTTGGGATAAAGTTACGCAGAATTTATATCTGCAAATGGCAAAACAAGCGGGACTTCCTATTGCGGGATTAACAAAGGAATCCAGAGCAGCTTTCGTTCGTGCCCAGCACGATGTAACATCCGGAATAGGGAAATATGTGGAAAAAGGAGCAATAGTATTTGATATGGGTTCAAGCACATTGGATTTTACCTATATGAATTCTGGTAATAAGTTGATAGATCACGGCTATGATTGCGGAGCTTCATTTATTGAAAAAACAATTTTTAAGCAATGCGAAGATAGTGATTCTGTTATTCACCGTTTTGAAGATAAATATCCTCGATTAGTGCCATTCCTCCTTTTTGAGGCAAGAAAAATAAAAGAGCAAATTTATTTTGATCCCTCCTTAAAAGTAAAAAAGACTATCAACTTTGAAGACTTTATAGATGATGAAGATTTTGAAGATGACCGTTTTAAAATGATATTTCAACCTGGAGAATTGAACGCTTTATTGGAACGGGTCGGTTATCTAAAAAAACTTGAAGATGCTGCCCGTGATTTTATTGTAAATCATACTAATAACGCCCAAATATACGGCGTATTTCTTACAGGTGGAGCTTCCCGTATGGACTTTATTAAGCCTTTGGTAAGTCGCTGTTGGAATATTCCTGAATCCCAAATATATAGAGATCAAGATCCTTCTTTGACTATTTCCCAAGGAGTGGCAGAAGTAGCCCGCATGGATTTGCGAACAGAAGGTATGGATGAGGGGTTGGAAGAAACTATAAATAGGCTGCAAAATGCTGATACGATTTACGATACTTTTGTTGAAAAATTCGGCTATGCTTTATGGGATCGCATAACAGATGAGGTCGGTGGAACTGTAACTGCATTTAGAGATGCAGATGAAGATTACTCCCTTGTTGATTTACAAAATGCAATCGCAAATAATGTCCAAGAGGGTATAAAAGAAATAGTTCCCAATATATCTTCTTATATGCAAGAAGCCATATCGGAGAATACACAGGAAATTCAACAGAAAGTAGAAAATATCATATCTCATTATTCCAATCAAGGTATTAATATACCAAAACCAAGTTTGAATATAAACACATTGAATACTGGGAATATTAATTTAGATAGCATATTACATTCTATATCAGAGAAAATTGCTTCAGAAAGTGGAAATTGGGCAGGAGCCATCACCGGAGCTGCTGTTGGTGGAGCAATAGCTTTATTATTAGGCGGACCTTTGGCGTGGATTGTCGGTGGAGCCGCTTTTCTGGGGCAGATGTTCTTTGGTAAATCAGAAGAAGAAAAAAAACAAGAGGCTATGCAAAAGGAACTGGATAAAGATGGCAGAGCCAAAGTGTTTGATTCAATCAGTGAAAAATGGGAAGAAATTCAAGAGGACATTCGTCAGTCAATTTATAAATCTATTTCACGAAATAAAGTCATAAAGCAATCTATCAATCAGACTACTTATCAATTGTTGCAGAGTTATAAAGAGAGCTTGAAAAAGGCACGGATCTTAATTGATTAAAAATATGGAAAATCAGTTACAAACATTAGAACCTGCGGCTAAAGTATTAGCAGCCACAGCATTGTCCCAATCGCTGTCTTTTTGTACAGAACGCAAATATTTGGAAAAGATTGGGGATAAAAGTTTGAATGACATCTTTTCATTGGAAGCAATTCCCTGTACTTTAAGGGAGGAGGCTACATGGATTGAAATCAGACAAATAGGAAAACCGCTGGAGAAATCTGCTGAGAGTTGTTTTACCGCTATACAAAAGATTCTGTATTCATGTTTCTTGCCAAAAGAAACCCAATTGTTATTTCTAATTGTAGGCAACGGGGTAGAAACCCAATTGTATTTGGGACTACGTGCTATGGGAGAGAATATACATTCCAAAAGTATAGTCAAATATTTAAATGAATTTATAAAAGGTACATGGCCGGGATTGCAAACCTTGGTAGTTTCGGAAGCAGATGAAAATCTGGTGAGGTTTAAGAAAGATGTCTCTGATGAAGTTTTTGAGAATATCTATGCTTTGACCGGAATTCCGTCTATGGAAGGGCAATATAAAAACCTATATCCTGCTACGATAGATAAGCTCATGGCTGGTATGAGCAAAAGCAAGCATTATGCCTATTTGGTAGTAGCAGACCCTATTGAACCGAATGATGCGGATGCTATGCTTTATCAGTGTAGAGAAATGAATGGACAGGCAGAATCCTTAAAATCAATGAATGTAACTGAGAGTTTATCCAGGGGTACATCTAATTCCCATTCGACTTCTGATAGCTATACACAAGGAACAAGTGAGAGTGCTCAGAAACGGGATTTTTCAAAACTTGGAAGATTAGCCTTAAAAGCAACAGGATTAGGATTGGCTGCATCCGTATTTCCGGCAGCAGGCTCTTTGTTGGAAGGATTGTCTGATGCGACAGGAGCTTTATTACCTACAGCAGCAAACATGTTGGGTGCCACTGTTGGTTTAGCAGGAATAGGTAATATCTTAACCGGAACAGCACCATCTAAAACAATAGGCACATCTGAATCTACTACTAAAGGAACTACTGATACTTATGGTACTAACGAAAGCCAATCCCAAAGCCTAAGCCGAAATATAGTAAATAAACATATTGAGGCTGTGTCAGAACATTTGTTCTATCATTCCAAACGATTGGAGACGGGAAAGGCTATCGGGTTATGGAAAGTTGGGACTTATCTGATGGCAGAAAAGAAATCGGATATACAAGGAGCGGCTTTACAGTTGCGTTCCATATTAAGCGGGCAGGAATCTATTTTTGAGCCAATCCGTATTCATGACATATCTAATATACTGGATGAAGAAGATGGTATTGACAATAAAACTTTGCGAGAAATGAGTTTGGGACATTTGAGTGCACCGACTCTGATGATAAATACCCGGAATGGAAAACGTTTTGATCATCCGTTGGGAGAACACTATAAAGAGTTAAGAACAGTTCTTACCACGAAAGAATTATCTTATCTTATCAATTTTCCTCTTCGTTCTGTTCCCGGAATAAGTGTGATTGACAGTTCACCGGAATTTAGCTTGAACCAATTTGAAACAATAGCAGGGGAAAGTATAATTGACTTCGGAAAGTTCCTATATGGTGGCTCTGAAACAGAAATTCTTTATAAACTTCCTGTAAGTTTATTGGCTAAACATACTCTGCTGTCAGGGATTAATGGGACTGGCAAAACAAACACGGTACAAGCCATTTTAAACAAGCTTTCTGGAAATATTCCATTTCTAGTTATTGAGCCTGCAAAAACAGAATATGTAGATTGGGCTATTGAGTATAACAAACAGCAACCTGATAGCCCCATATCCATATTTATTCCCGGATGTAAATCTTACAAAGACAAGACGAATAGGCAGGATATAAAGATAACTCCTCTGAAACTTAATCCTTTTGAAATAGTTTGGTTGGATAAAGAGCAGGAACCTAACGTACTGACCCATATAGATCGTCTGAAATCAACATTTGCAGCAGCATTTCCAATGTATGATATTTTGCCTGTGCTGATGGAAGACCTTATTTATACAATATATCAAAACAACACAACGGATTGGTTGTCGAAAGAGCCTGTATTCGGTAAGACACTTCTTCCAACATTGAACAGTATGCGTCTTGCTGTTGATGAGGTTATTGGTAACAGACAGTATGAGGAGCGTGTGGAGCGTAATATGAAAGCTTGTCTTAACACACGTATTGACAGCTTGAAACGTGGTTGGAAAGGTGAGATGCTGAATACTATGCACTCCATTTCTTGGAATGAATTATTTGAAAAGCCATGTGTTATCAATCTTTCTTATGTGGGAGATGATACGGATAAATCATTCTTTATGGCATTGATTTTGCAATTCCTTTATGAATATTGTACAGCTAAAGCAGAATTGGGGTTGATTGACTTTAATGATAACGGTTGCAAACATCTGACGGTGATTGAAGAAGCACATCGGGTTATGATGAAATGTGATAATCCGGAACTTCCCCAATATAAATCGGCAATGATGTTTAGTAATATGCTTTCAGAAATACGTGCTTATGGTGAGGGTATGTTTCTTGTAGATCAGATTCCAACCCGTCTGATTCCTGATGCAATAAAAAATACTAATATAAAAATCACCCATCGTCTTGTTGCGGAAGATGATTGCAAGGCTGTGGGAGAATCTATGGGAATAAATGAGGAACAACGTAAGATTATTCCAAAGCTTTTAGTGGGGCAGTGTATTATTTCAACAGCATTATCTCCTGATAAGCATTGGATTAAAATAACGAAAGTTAAATGATTGAATATGATAGAAGAATGTGATGATATAAAAGAAGTTCCTGATTTAACTGGAATGGAGAATTCATTTGAATTGGGTAAACTGCAAGCTGAATATTTGAAGGAGTTAAATATTCCTTCAGATGTTTGGGAAGGTATGACTAAAGAAGACCAATCCCAACAATTAGGTTTGATATTGGAACGTTTCAATGAGATTAATACTCCTCAAAACATTAATAGAGAAGTCCTTTTTTCTAGAATATATTCTTCAGGAATAATGGAAGCTTATAAACAGTTGGAAGCACCACAAGATTATATCCAAATAGAACAAATCTCCGATGTGTTTTCTGAATGTAAGGAATTGAGATACGAAAATTGGCAAAGTCTGGAATTGTCGGAAAAAGTTGAGATATTAAATGATTTAGAACAGAAAATTGCAGAAATAGAACATAGGCAGGCATGTCCTATTAAAGCATTGGAAATGTCGCCGCACCAATTCGGAGGATATAGTCCCGATTCCAAAACTATTAATATTAATGCATCTTGTATTGAAAGTTCCGGTTATGACCGTAATATGTTTAGGGAAGTATTAGATACATTGGTTCATGAAGGAAGACATGCTTATCAGGATTATAATGTGAATGTTTGCGAAATACATCCTCGTCATAGTGAAGTCGCAAGTTGGGCTGAAACAATGGAAGGTGGAAAATGGGGGTATCATGGTGATACAAGTACATTTCTTGGTTTGCGTCTTTATGAACAGCAATCCATAGAAATAGATGCACGTAATTTTGCAATGGATGTGTTGGACAAGTTTGAACAAAAACAGATGATATGATGGAAAAGGATTATATATATAATGTCTTGTTGAAAAGAGGATACAATACTTATACTGCCCAATTAGCTGCGGAAGACTTGTCGCAATTGAGTAAGCCTCTTAGTGATTATCTCTTACGTTGGCTCAGTGATGAATCTTGTAGAGAGGATTTTATCACCCTTGGTTATTCTATTTCTCAATTACAAGCAGAGCGACAGATGAATTATCCGGCTGCTTTATTGACTATGGATTGGTTAATCAAGGAACCTGAAAAAGCTATTGAGAGTTTAAAACATATAATCAAATGAATGATTGGGTATCATTTGAATATATATGTAATAATTGTTATCACAAATTTCATATAAAGAAAGTTGATATGTCGGCATTTATTTTAACTCCCAAAGTAAACATTCCATTAAATGGTGGGATGAAGATTGAAAAAGGACAAACTTTCATTGTAAACTTGCCTTTTGGACATTTGCCGTTTGATTCAATTGATAGTAAAAACCGAGTAACAAAAATGTTGGAATTACAAGGTTTTGATGTTAGAGGGCACGAAGGTGTATTGAGTTCTGCTTATTTTGATTTTAAGAAAATATAAATTTGATAGAAAGCATAATGAAATCAAAAAAATATAGAGTTTTTGTCTCAACTATTATAGCAATGGGACTAATGCTTGTAATGTCAGATGATATTACCTCGGACTCTGTATTGTCAATATTATGCGGCAGTCCAGATATAGAGGTTAGTGATTTTTATAATAGAGTGATTGGTGGTACTAAAAATAAATCACTGGATGAAAATATCGTGATAGTAAATATTGACTCGCTTGTGGAGCGAAAGGACCTGGCTGAATTAATACAACAAGTAAATGCTTGTGCTCCCCGATTAATAGCAGTGGATGTCATTTTTGAAGAACATAAGGATTCTATAGGGGATTTATTGTTAATGAATACATTACGTGATACTAAAAATCTACTTATGGCACAAGCTTTAAATCCGTATACAATGATTCCTGAACAAGATTTGATTACAGAGGAATTTCCCAAAGCGTTGCGTGGTATAATTAACCTCACAGAAAATGTTAGGTACGGCATTATTCGGGATTTTACCCCTTTTTTCGGAATGGAAGAAGAGTATATGTCTTTTCCGTGTGCTATTGTAGATATGGTCAAGCCAGATGTTATAGATAAAGTAAAAAAACGGGATAAAGATGAAGAAACTATATTTTTCTCTCCAACAGAATTTTATGTAATAGACCCATCTAATATTGCAAATAATATGGTCAGCTTAAAAGATAAAATAGTCTTGATAGGCACAGTAACAGATCCATTAGATCTTCATAGAACCCCCATAGATGATGATTATCCTGGGATAATGTTGCAGGCACAAGCTGTTTCAATGCTTCTCCATAACAAATTAATAAGAGAGTTTAGTGATGTAATAAACTGGATATTGGCAATAGTCTCATGTTTGTTAATGACTTGCATATATGTATATATGGATACAAGTAATATGCAAAACATAGGTTCTCGTATAGTCCCTATATTATGGATGCTGTTGATTGTTTGGATTGGATGCTATGCATTTTCTCATTGGCAGATTTATCTTGATGCTCCCAAGACATTACTTCTTTCTGCATTTGCTGCATTGGTCATTGATTTTTGGATAGCTTTGGGAGGAATAATGGAATATATGTGCAAATTTAGAACAAAAAAAGAATGAAAAGATTTTTAATAATTTTCATAATGTTAGTTGTGGCTATTAACGGCATGTCTTCTGAGCTGATAGTGTATAAAACAGTAGGAGTAATAAGGAAAAAGGTGTCTACTTTATGGAATGTTTTAGACAAGCAGGCAATAGTAAATGATGCGGATACCATTCAAATAGGTAAAGGAAGCTCATTATCGATATTGGATAAGGTAGAAAACCGAGTCTATATTTATGATGTAGAAGGTGAATGGCTCATCTCCGATATAGTAAAGAGATGTAAGAAAGATAATCTGAATGTAACAAACAGAATGATTTCCGAAGCCAAGAAACAGATATCAAGAGGACAACAAAAGTCATACGTTGCACTTGGTGGCGTAAAAAGAGATGTTTGTGATGAGGAGGTGATAGAAAACATTTATAGCCAGCTTTGCACGTATGTAGCTTCCTCCAATATTGTTCAGTCATCTTCCACTATGCTCAAGAGAATACAGAATGTTGATAGAACATTTTATTTTGAAATTTCCAATAATGAAGAGATCCCAATCTATGCAAATATTTTGTATCGTCCTAATCAAACAGGTAGTTGGCGAATATTATATAAATGTTCTTCCGATTACCCTTGTTTGGAAATTCCTACTGGCTCTACAATTGAAATGAAACATGAAAGAATGATTGATGAGAAAGGATGCTATATTCTATTTTCTACGAATATTCTATTTGATAGTAGTGAATTGGATTATATGTTTAAAGAGAAAATGGAACCGGAGGAAATAAATCCGGAGTTACAATTGGTTAGAATATCCACTCTATCTGAGTAGTTATGTTAAGATTCGTAATCATATATTTATCGTTTCTTTTAAATGTGTCGCCTGTTATGGCATTTTTAGCTTCTGATACGGAACTTCATAGTACTTCCAATATGATTGTCCTTGCGAATGAAGCAAAACAAGGGGGAAATTATGATGTCGGTATCAAATGGGTAAAATTGTTTTTTGAAACATATCTTAATACTATAGATTGTAATAGTGCTGTTTTTGTTGCACAAATGCAGACACTAAAGTACTGTATGTATGCACAAGAATTGTTTGAAGATTACGATGAATACAAAAAATATATTATCAGGAAAATGGATACAGGACGACAAGGACATTTTCTGAAGTCTTTTACATTCCTTTTATCTGACTTTAAAGATGATTATTATCAATCTAAGGAAAAATGGCATACTTACAAGGTTCATGGAGACAACACAAAAGCCATTTCTTTTTTTGAAAACAATGTAAAAGCCATTTCTCCCAAAACTATTGAAGAATATCCATTCATTGAAATTTGGCTTAATATCCTAAAATCTGATTTGTATATTTATGGAGGAAATTATCCAAAAGCGCAAGAAACATTAAACAGGGCATTATCCTTATCTATTGAAAAGTTTGGCAAGACAAGTAAGGAATATGCCGTAACTTCCATGTATCAAGAGATTATATATGCTTATCAAGAAGAATACGATAAGGCTATTGACATGGCTTTAGCTATATGGAGAATTATCTATCAAAGTAATACTGATTGTAAGGAGTGGTATGCAATCAACAGTCGCTTGCAGTATTATTATTACATGAAGGGTAACTTGGAGAAGTCTATTCAGTATGGTAATAATAGTGCTGTAAGAAAATCATTATATACTATAGCGCCTAGTTTTTTTGACTTTAGTAAATATGTCGTAGAAAATGACTTTAATAATCCTTCTTCCTATCTTACAATGTTAAATTATGAGCAGATCTATTTTACATTAGCGGATGCATATTATAAAATGAATGATGTAGAAAAAGCCAAATCAAGAGCAAGTAAAGTCTTATATATGCTTTCTAAAGAAGTGTCAAACAATTACAATTCTTTTGCATTCAACAGAGCAAGCGAATCATTAAAAAAACAAGTGGACTATCTTGTCAGTAAGGCTCCACTATATGCGTATCGGATAAAAAACGATAGTTTGTTACAATCTTTATCCTATAATGCAACTTTATTATATAAACAGTTAACTCTTAATGCAGACAAATTGTTTCGTAATCAAATCACAAATCTCAATAATAAAATATTGACTACCAGATATGAGCAGTTGCAAAATATGCGGAAACTTTTGGATAATGTAAATAATCAAGCTGTAGATTCAATAGTGAAAGAAATTAATAGATTAGAATTAAATCTTCAAGGTCATATAAGTAGAAGATTGGGAAAAGAATACCTCAAAATGCCTACATGGGTGGATATTCAGATGACTTTGGAAAATGATGAAATAGCCATTGAATTTGTGAATTGTGAAAACAATGAAGGGAAAACAGTTTATCTTGCGAGTGTTATTACCCGTGACTTGAGTTATCCCGCTACAATTGAACTATTCAAGGAAACTGAACTTGATTCTATTTCTGACTTTTATTCATCTTCTCAGCCCTATCAACTATTATGGGAACCTTTAAAGCATTATATGTCGGGGAAAAAGCGTATATATTTTTCTCCAACAAAAAGATTGTATCACATAGGTATTGAGTATTTTAAATATCCCCAAAAAGAGAATAGCACTATTTCTGATATATATTCCATGTATCGTCTTTCTTCAACAAGAGAATTGCTGTTAAAAAAGAATTATTCATCAGTTTATAAGAATGCTGTACTTTATGGAGGCATTAAATATAAATTGGACGATAATGAGCTGGTTCAAAAAAATAATCATATTAGCGATGCTGATTCATTCAATGATAAAATTGAATTGGATAAAGATGATAAATTTCTACGTGCAGGACTTGTTTATCTTCCTGGAACTAAGTTGGAGATAGAAGAAATTTCTAGAATTCTCAAGGAAAAACGTATGAATGCTATCTGTCTTTCTGGTAAAAATGCAACAGAATCATCTTTTAAGTCACTTTCCAAACAAGATATTTCATTGCTTCATATCGCTACACATGGTTTCTATATGAAGAAAAAATCACGGTCCCGATTGGGAAGATTGCTTACTGAACAGGAAAATAGTTCAACTTTCGAAGAAAAATCTTTAAGTCGTTCAGGCTTGATGTGTGCTGGTGCAGCTAATGCTATAGATGGAATGATGCGACAAACTTTAATAATGGATGATGGTATTCTTACAGCCAAGGAAATAGGGCGGTTGGACTTGACGAAGGTTGATATGATAGTTCTATCAGCTTGTGAAACAGCCCTAGGGGATTTGAATAGTGAAGGAGTTTTTGGACTACAAAGAGGTTTCAAACGAGCCGGAGTAAAATCTATAATAATGAGTTTGTGGAAAGTTGCAGATGATGCTACACAAATACTTATGACAGAATTTTATAGAAATCTATTTTTAGGGAAGTCTAAACAAGATTCTTTTAAAGAAGCACAACGTTTTTTGCGAACAACTGAAAACGGAAAATTCAATAGTCCTGAATTTTGGGCTTCTTTTATTATGTTGGATGCATATAACTAAATGAATAAGAAATATGGGAAATGAACGAGTACTTATAGCATTTATAGCACTATTAATATGTTTTCCAATTAGTGCTCAATCTACTTTTGAGGTTGATGGAATTGTTTATTCGGAAGATTTGTCTCAAAAAGATAAAATGGTGGTCTATGTTGTTAGAAAAGCAAGAAATGATCCTGCCAGTAACCCTTATGGAAGTTATTATGAGGGAAACATTAAAATCCCTCCTATGATAGAGCATGATCTTGACCATTATTTAGTATCTGGCATTGCTCAATCTGCATTTAATTTTTGTTCAAAAGTTGATAGTATAGAGATAAATTGTAATGTAAGAACTGTCGGTACTAACACTATCATTGGATGTCCAAACTTAAAATATATAAAATTTCCCGATAATCTTGAGTCTATTGAGTTGAGCGGAGTGGATCTTCTTCCTGAGTTGGAGGGGGTAGAATTGGGAAATGGATTAAAATATATTGATGATTCGAACTTTAGATCTACTCAACTTACTGAACTTAAAATCCCAGACAGTGTGATTTCAATAAAAGGCGTTTCTTTTAGCGGAAATAAGAAATTGATAAAGGTATGTTTTGGTAAAGGAATAGAAGAAATTGGAGAGGGTGCATTTGCCCTTTCTCCACTGAAAGAAGTAATTTTCACCCAAGAAGTTCCATTAATACCTAGACCATTTTTTCTTCATCCTGCTTTTCGTAAGGAGCTACATGCTGAGTTTATTATCAAAGTGCCTAAAAATTGTAAGAAGAATTACGAAAAAGTTTGGGGAGATGACTTAAATATTGTGGAAGAATAAACCTTCAATATAGATAAACGCACTAGGACATAAATCTTAGTGCGTTTCTTTTTTCTCCTTATCTCCAAATCGCTTTTTCGCCATTCTCACCAGCTCAGATCCTAATATTTGAAATATAAATATAAAGTCGTTATACTGAAAAAGATGGCGACTTTCTTTTCTATTTGGATTATTTCTGTAAGAAGATATTATGTACAATAGAGGAATAATAAAAGGGAAACGAACTTTATAATGTTCAATCTCCCTTTGTAGTTTTTTTATAACATCCCTTTGGGTTATGTACTATACTCAATACTTCGTATCTACTTCTGTCTCCGACTAACCCGGTATTAATATATATTGTACCATAATATTCAGAATCTCCGGTGTTGTTTCTTTATCTTTATATTTATATTTCAATATAATATACATGGAATAGTTGTTTTTCGGCCTATATTAATTGTATATCCACATATAACAGAATCCATTTTACAAGTCAATCTGCTTCCCTGTTGCCTGTAATAAGTGACAGGGAATAAATTTGCTTTGTTCCTGTAAAATATCTATCTTTACATCCATATAGTATCATAATCCGGCCGAGGAGTCAGTCGGAATATTGTTAGATTTATAGGAAAGGAGGTAGCGGACGTTGTGAAATGTCTGTGTACCTCTATAAAAAAGAGAATAATCAGAAAGTATCGGCGTGATATTTCTTATTATATATATGATAGCGGGTGTAGTGATATGCTTGCTATTTTTTCGGGGCAGGAATAAGAAAAAGTGGAGTCTGATGTTTCTGGTTATATGGATCATTTGTTTTTTATTAACTTTATAGTCGGAATGGAGGTGTTGGTTATGAGAATATTATGTTTGTTAGTGCCTTTCATGTTTTGCTCTGATATGATGGCCCAGAGTGTTGATTTAAGAAGTCTGGACAGTTTGGAAAGAAAGGATTATCTGATATCCTTGTCCGAAGATGTTATCAGAATGTTCGGTCCGGGATATTATAGGGAGAACGTTGATATTGTTGTCACTGAGGAAGTTTTTGATACGGATGACAAAAGGCGTAAGATTTCCCGTAATATAGGCCGTGAATATTATGAGGTTACTTATTCTTATGATAAATCCAGAGAAGTATTGGATTTTGATTTCTCGGCAAAAGTGAGGGTTTGGAAAGATACAAGAGAGCCACTGGAGGTTATTTTGGGTAATGGTTACGGCCGGAATTTTTTCTTCAGGCCGTATCGTAGATTGAAAAAACGGAAAACGGAAGTGAAACAGGTTCCATATCAGCAGACCACAGTTCAAGAAGCTGGATTTATGGATGAATGATTGGCAGGGAAAATATCTGGGAGGTTGGTGGAAGAAAACAGAGAATTATATATGTTTGTCCGATATTTCAGATTAATAAAGACTATTTGCCAGGTTTATGGTGCCTATTGATTGAACAGCTGGAAAATAATATACTATTCGGTTTGTTACAGACAGGATAGTATGATTTGATGAGTGTCCCGGATGAATGGTGGGACAGGATATGATTGTTTTCTTTCCCTACCTCAAAGGGATAAATGGGGAAAAGCCTATTTTACTATAACTTTTTTAATTTCATCCATTCAAAAATCAGTAAAAAAATAGGTTTTAGAGGTTCCGCTTTCTCCTTTCCCCCCTTCTCTCTCTTGAGGACGAGAAAGAAGATAAGAACATGGTAACTATATATTACCTTACAGTGTGAATCCTTGTTTAGCAGTAGTGCATATTAGAATATAAACCTTCTATAAATCATTTATAGAGAGTTTTTCTGTAAGATAGTATAGTCACCAATACAAATATTCAGAGAGCGATGAAAGTCTGAGCTACATCTGGACTTTTGTACATACGATAGGAAAAATTGCCATTACATTGATTACTCTAATTTTTAACTAACGAATAAAATGCTGATTCGCATTAGTAATAAATACAGCACATACAGTTTTTCACACTTATAATATTCTACCTTTTTGAACAATTTTAGAAAGGAAGATCGTCATCGTTCATTATGATAGGAGGCTCTTGTCGATTACGCACCGCTATTAGACGAGAGATAATGGAGTCAAATTCTTTATCATGATATTTGCGCATATATTCCTCAATAACAACCTTTTGGGCAGCAGAAGAAAAATTGTGCTTATGAGCATCATCTACTTCCGAATGGCATTTGATGCACAAACATTCAAGGTTGCCCTCTCGATTGTCGGTTTTTACTCCGTTCTTGTGGTGGGTCTGCATAAAGTAATGGTCGAAGCCGTCTTCTACATGGGTACCGCACCGTTCGCAGGTAAAATTCTGCTTTGTACGGTAAGCAAGGGATATTTCCTCCCAATTCTTAACATAACCAAAAATATCGATATCGTATTCGGTGGGTTCTTCCACCTCACCCGCTTCTTTAAGAATTTCCACAAAGTCGGTAGAATCGTTCACACGTTCTGCTTCTTCGTCCATCAGCATACGTTTACAATAGCCACACAGCTCCATTCCCTTGACTTCCAATTCTTTGTGAGCATTACGGGAATAGACTTTTATAGGCTCTGCATTGGCAAAACGGTAGGCATCACGACCAAAATTTTCAATGGCGGTGCATTTGCAGACGTGAAACTTGGGGCTCTTCTTCATACCTTGGTATTCAAAGTAGAAAGCGGTTTTATACATAAAGCCACGGCGTTTCACACCATCTTCATCAATATAGAAGATGCCACCGTCTTCAAAAAGAATACGTTCGCCTATGTCTTCAGGCAACACATCAACTGTACCCACTGAACGCCATGCACCCGCTTTTCCTATTTGTATCCCCATATCAGTAAGATGTTTTTTTAAATTAGGAAAATCGCAAATTGGATCAGAATCGAAGAAACAATCTTCTTTTGCGTCTATGTCAAAATTGAAATTCATTTAGTGTTTTCTTTTACAAAGTTTTCAAGAATTTCATCGCCAGAAGTAACAATACGAAATTCTACACGGCGTGAATAAACACGGTCAATCGGTTTTCCAGAACGAATGATAAAATCTCCTTCTGAATCAAGAGCTTTTCCATAAGAAAGTCCGTTAGCTGTAAACCAATATTCAAGTAATTGTTTTTGTTTTTCTGAATATATTTTAAATTGTGGCCTCGTACGGAAATACTTAACCACAGCCAATGCTCTTTCTTGAGACAGCATAGCATTGGCAATATAAGGGTCTGAGTGTTTGCTTGGCATCGGAACATCATCGGTATGTCCCTCAATACGGATTTCTTGAATATTAGAGCGTAAACTATCATTTAATAAAATATTAAAATAGCGAGGTAGAAACTCATCTAGAATTTCTTTGAAACGTGGCGTTAATTCAGACGAGCCTGTGGAAAAAAGGACTGTTGGTTCTTTAAACTTCATTGTAAGGTCTTTGCCAATAGTCATTTGCCATTTAAGAGTATCGCCTTCAAACTCTTTAACAAGCTTGTTATGCAGCTCATTCTTTGTTTCTACATAATCCGTTAGAACTGATTGATTTTTTTGTACACGGCTAATATAGGCGATTGCGACAAAAAGGAAAATCACCATCAATCCAGTCATAAGGTCTGAAACCGACATCCATACATTTGTCTTAGCCATAATTATCTACGTTTACCGATTTGTTCCACCATTTTAGTTATACAATTATCAAGCTCGGCAAGAGTTGCGCTTAAGCGACCATAAAATTGACGGTCAAGTGAGGTAAGTTGAGAGTTGAGCGTCTGTGAACCTTTCGCAATAATACCAACCCCTTCCTCCATCTTATCTTTCGTTCCCTTCCAAAACTGTTCACCATAATCACGTATTTTATTAAGTTCCTCAAGTTTAGCAATAAGGAGTTGCACACCGTCCACAAAATTACGTTGTTTACGCACCCATTCATTAAGAGATTGAGTGGATTTGTTGAATAATTCCATATTGGATTTGGAAAGATTAGCTGTTTCATGCAATTCCTTGGTAACCTCAATAAACCTCTCATCCTCTATGATGACCTGATTAAGCGCATCAACAAGCTGATGTAATTTTCCCCCTTCACTAACTAAAGTAGTTGTATCATTCTTAACACGAGTAAGCGAAGATGAAGTAGCTTCAAAGTTGTCCGACATCTCCTTGTACTGTTGAGTAAGAGAAACAATCATCTCTTTGTTTTCCTGTTGCCATTGGTTGAGCTTCTCTACTGATTTGTTGAGCTGGTCAAAGTTCTCTTGAATAAGTTTGTTGATAAGTGCGTTCATCTGCTTTTGAAATTCTTCGGTAACTTTTTCCATTACCTCGACAAGTGCTTCTGTATTACTCTTTTTAAGCAGTTCAGTAAACTCATTGAATTTATTTTCTAACAAATTATTCGTTTTAGTCATGTAATCCTCAATTTCGATAACCTCACCATGTATAATTTCTTTTAGTTTCCCAACCTTTTCGTTAATTTCCTCTTCAGTTCCACTCATTCCAGAGATAACATCGAGAATTTCGCCAAGATGATGTGTGTATTCGCTGACTTCTTGTGTGTTTTTCGCAACCGAATTAATAAAAATGGTCTGTTGAGTCGTAATTTCTTCAAGCTTACCAACCGAAACAAGTACAGAAGAGTTAACTTCCTTTATATCAGCAAGAGTGTTTTCTTGACTACGTTGCAACACCAATAACGAATCAATGGCGGAAGTTATTGTTTTCTGCGTTTCAGACATTTTAGACATCACATCACCAACTGTTCGGTAAAAAGCTTTGCGGTCAGCTTCTTGCTCTGCTAATTGTTGTTGAATGGAACGTATAGTTTTGGTATTTGCATCACTCATTGCCTTTACAGATTGTGTAATTTCACCTGCGGCTTGATTAATATCAGAAACACCTCCGTCTTTCTCGTCCTGCTTCCTACTAATGAAAGTAGAGAGCACCATAGACCCTATCATCCCTGCCAAAGATGTAAAAAAGGCTGTTTTTAAGCCGTCAAGTAAACCGGGAATGGACTTATCAAGATCGGTGGTATCAAAAATCATTAAGCCTTTGGTAATTCCCCAAAATGTACCCAATACACCAAGCGTGGAAACCAATGAAGGGAAATACTCCACTACACGACGATTAGCCACTAGTTTTTCCGTGTTTTTGTGTCTAAATACAAAAACAAAACAAAATACAAAAGCAACAGCAATAATACTTAAGCAAATCCAAGTGTCAGTTGAAATAGATAAATTCATGGCATGATATTATTTGTGTTGAAATTTCAGACTATTAAGAATACCTTCATTCAATTACATTGCGATTAAGTTTTCAAGTTGGTGAATTAAACACTTGTCAGCAGAGATATAATCATCTGACAGTTGCCGTGCTTGTGAACTTATTTTCTTCCTAAATGTGTCTAATAATCCCATTGTTATTTTCGATTTATATAATTTACTTATTCGTCTTTTACCAAAACAGTAGATATTGTAATGCAAAGTTATGCAAAATAAGGATTTTTTCAATAAAAAAACTGAAAAAACATTGCATATTGCCATTCAGATGAATTATAACAATGCGTTGTTGGAAGGAACGGTTAATGGAATTTAATGATCAAGAGGACAATGTATAACAGAGTAGGTATAAAACTATTGAGAGCGAAAATTATTTATGAATTATGACTTTTTACCACCAAACATGGCGAAGAACCGTGTTTTTTCCTTCTTTAATTAAGAATATAAGATCTATGTTTTGGTATTGATTAGCAGTGTTTAAGGATGAAGTAGTATAAATATCCTCTTCTACAATCAGATTTTTTTATTTGATATGTTTTATCGGATTGATGAAGCATGATCAAAATTTTCCCTTATATGAGAAAGCAGGAGTACAAAAAGTTAATAATAAATATTTTAAGAAATATCTAAAGGGTGTCATTCGAGTTCTTTTCCTTATTTTTGTAGAAATGAATTAATTGACAGTATATGAATAATCTATTTGATTCTATTGAGAAGAAACATTTAGAAGCCGCAAGACACAACGAAAATGTTTATGATTATTATAACACCAGTGCAAGAGCCGATATGACAATAATCAGAAATACTTTGGAAGGATGGTTTTTAAACTACCCTGAACATGAGAAGAAGGAATTGAAAAGTAGATTCAAAAAAGACTTTGATTCAGCGTTTTATGAATTGTTTTTATATGAATTGTTTAGTAAATTAGGCTATGAGATAACCATTCATCCGGATTTATCCTCTTCTCCCAAAAGACCTGATTTTTTAATATGTAGAGACGGTTTGGAAATATATGTTGAAGCCAAGGTGGTGACAAACAAAACAGATGAACAAGAAGCATTTGAACGAAAAAGAAATGAGTTTTATGATAATCTGAATAAATTAGATTCAGGAGATTTTTTATTATATGTTGAACATTTTGACATTCTTACTAAAAAACAGCCGGGTACAAAAGGCATAATAGCATATATTGAACAGGAACTGAACAAAATAAATCCTGATATGGTGAGTAAAGACATTAAGGAGAGCGGGATTGGAAAATTGCCAGTTATAGAATATAACAATGGAGATATTCACGTTGTTGTAAAGCCTATACCTGTTACTCCATCTGCAAGAAAGGTAAAGAAACGCCCTATTGGTATATATCCGGTAGAGACATTTCTGGGAGGAGGTGAGGAAGCTCTCAGGAATTCCATTGGGAAAAAGGCTAAAAAATATGGTAAATTGGATAAACCATTTATTATATGTCTGAATTCGTTGGATGTTAGAATGTCAGGGAAAACAGATGTTGATAATGCTATTTGGGGATCACCGGCATTATCATATCCTATAGATTCTGAAATCCTAGAGGATAAATGGAAACGCCAAGCGGATGGAGTGTTTTTTAATAAGAGAGGTGTCCGTTTTAAAAATCTTACAGGCATTTTCGTATCTGAAATATGTCCGCATAATATACCGGTCGCTAATTACTGGTTATATGAACATCCCTTTTCTGAAAACAAAATGGATTTCAACAAGATAGGGTTGAAGTTTAATTATATGTATGAAGATCATATTGTAGATAACACAGGTGATGATATAGGGGATATACTGCATATATCTAAGGATTGGTTGGTGTGAAGGAAGAACAAAAAGTGTGGCTCAGGAAGTAAGTTTAAAATACTTCTGTTTTCTTTTTTGTTAATCAACATTTAGGGGTAAGTCGGAGACAAGAGTATGTAACGAAGTGGAATGTATGACATAACTGAAAGACATAAGTGTAATAAAAAAGGGCACTGTCCACAATTTTGTGTAAATGTAAAACGGGATTCAGTTATAAGTTTTCTTATATCTGAATTCTGTTTTCAAAAATAAGCATAAATTGGTTCATAATCAATCCCCAGTTAGTAA
>ERZ780157.634-NODE-634-length-44747-cov-37.992750_pt1 | contig 44747 bp, 50 predicted proteins | sample MGYA00511169_ERZ780157 | MGnify/ENA primary metagenome ERZ780157 (study PRJEB29588, sample SAMEA1965149) | human gut metagenome | biome: human gut; feature: human-associated habitat; material: faeces | place: Denmark | collected 2008/2010 ...
ATATATCCAGAGATTCCGCCATCTTGCTTATGTATATTATGTCTCTCTGACGTCTAATATCATCAATATACTGTCCAAGTGTATCATATATCTTCGACAGCCTGTATGGTTCATCTTCAAGCCTGCCAAGGTCTACATACAAAAGAACTCCTCTATTTTCCATTATTTCCCTCATTCAAGTATTTGTCAACAAATTCAAACTCTTCCGGGTCCTGAAATCCAACAAAATATACCCGTTCTATCTGGTCATGGTCAAACATATATGTCTGTTTTGTAGATATATTTCCCTCTGGATACAGGCATCCTATATAATCCCTTACGCTATCTGAATCCTCTGCCTTCTGCAATCTTCCATATATCATCAACCTTTTATTTGCGTTCTTTAATAACACAACCGAACCGATCGGCAGATATTTCTTAAATTCAATCATAATAACCTCCTCAATCTCAAAATGCCATCTCTGATGGCTATCAGAGATGGCACTTCTTTCCTACGAAATAATATTTGCTGCAAGCGATTCCGTTGCCGCTGCATTCTTTTTCTCTGTTGTCGTATATTCTTTAGCAAGTTCTGTAAGATTATTTACATGTTCATTAATCATTCGGCCCATGGTATCCATATCCGTCTGCAGTTTTCTAAATTTGTTTATATACGATGCAGACGCATCTCCTGTCCATGATGATGAAAGTCCAGTGACATCATTCATCATATCATCTGTCAACGATTTCGTCTGAGTCATAACTGATTTAAAATCAGCAGCCTTAGCCTCCAATTCCGCCGGGGTGACTTTCAAATTCATATCTGACATATCTGTATTTTCCTCCCTTTAATACTTTCTCTGAGCCACTGTATTTGCATTTGTGGCTTCTGTAGTTTCATAATTAGCTATTATATTGTCCAGCGCTGAACAATACTGTTCTATCAGATTACTAAAATTTGTCATCTGTGAAACATCACTCTCAACTGCAGAGCTGAAAGCTTTTTTCGCGCTACCATCCCATGTACTGTTCAGAGCCTCCTTACTGTCTCTGAGCTTTGATATCTGCTTCTTAAGAGACTGATTTTTCGAGCGAAGCTCTGTTGTTCTTTTCGTCATCTCTGACGATGTTACTGAAAATGCTCCCATACTTGATCCTTCCTTCTATTATTGATTTTGGTATATATTTGAAGCCTCCCGGCTCATACCCACGCCTAAATTTTCAAGTGCTGTACATGTATTGGATATGTCATTGTATACACTTTCGAGTTTTCCAATATATTTGTCACTTGCATCCCCTTTCCAGTTTTTTCTTATAGTCTCGACTTCACTTCCCAAATCAGATAAAACATACTGCTTTATACTTGCTTCTGAATTCAAGTAGCCATTTATAGCCGCTGCTATTTCTGAATAGTCCAAATCACTAATCTTTTTTTCCATGTGCTTACATCCCTTCAGCGAATTATGTTATCTGGTAACGATGAGGTCATATCACCATTCACAACTTCAGCAGTGATGTAGTTTCCTATAACCTCACCCAATGTATCACCATACGAATACATATCCTCCATAAATGCCTGCATAGTATCCATCTTCGATACAAGATCAGAATAAATATCTGCCCAGCCTTCACTCTCCCAATATTCCTGTATCTTGCCACAGGTTGATATGATCGTATCATACTGATTTCCCAGATCTGTTGCCCCCTTGATCAAGGTATCATGAAATGTTTCCAGTTTATTTATCGGTACTTTCACCGTCTCAACATACATACTTTCCCTCCGTTATTAAGCACCCTAGCCAATCAGAGCAATTACATTTTTTTCACAAGTCTCAAACGTATTGCATACATCAAGCAATGAGTCCACTTTCTTTTGAAGATCCTCATACATGGATTTTACTTTACTATCGCTGTTCTCAAATTTTGTATTAAATGAGTCTGCTGCAGGGCCTTTCCATTCTTTAATAAGATCTTGATAATCATTCTGGATGTTTCGTCTGTCAATTGTGCTTTGATCCAGACAGTCCTGTATAATCACAAGATCTGTGTGCAGCTTCCTTGTATCGACATTTATCTTATCCGACATAATCTTTCTCCATTCAATTATTTTGCATTTTTAGTATTACATCTTTTAAACCGTTTTGTCAACAATGGTTTTGTTTTTCTAAATTTATTTGTTTACTTTTTTGTAACTACCAGCCACATTTTGACAAAATTTGTTTATTAATGTCAAAAGCATTATTGATTTTCTGATATTTTAGTATAAAATAATATTAGTTCATATTGAAATTGTATTAAAGGTAGAATGAAAATGAACACCAACTCAGCCAACTCAGCATATGAAAAAAACGAAAAAACTGTAGATAAGTATATTAAAGCTATTAAAAAAGAGTTTCCAATATACAGAAAGGGGGAAAAGAGATATTTAAATATGCTGCGTAGTTCTATGTATGATTACGCAGTAAGTTTTGAAGGCGAGTTGATCACAGTATCACATCTGTCTGAAAGGTTTGGAAGTCCTAAAGATTGTGCCAATACATATATTGAATATTTAGGCGCAGATACTATATGCCACAACATGAACGGAAAGAAATATGGGAAATATATTTTCATTACCGCGCTTTCTGTTATACTGGGTTTTGCAATATGTATATCAGTTATGTTGTATAAGGAATGGCAGATATCCAGGCGTACTGATATTGCATCAACTACTATTGTCATTCAAAATAGTGTAGCGCCAAATGATCTATCTGATAAATCATGGACGGATTCTGTTGAAGACGCACCATTAAATAATAGCTCGGAAACTCAGAATAATGATAATAACAATAATACAGATACGGAGGAGTAAATATGAATAAAAAATTACGCAGATTATTAGCTATATGTTGTATGATTTTCATCTGTTTGTCTACAATAAACGTTCCAACTGTTAAGGCCGCAGAAGAAGATACGAGCGATGACTCTCTTACATTTGTGGAAGTTATCGAGGAAATGCCAACTCAGCCATCTCTGAGTAGAGCCACAAAAACAAAAACTGCTTCCAAGACTGTATACTGTAATGATTCCAACGGAAACGTTCTCTGGAGTCTTCAGATTGTCGCAACATTCAGTTATACAGGTTCTTCCAGCAAATGCACATCCGCTAAAGCTGCAGCAACTTCTAATAGTTCATATTGGAAGACGTCTATGTCCAGTTGCACAAGATCCGGCAACAAAGCAACAGCAACTGCAGTTGGAAAAAAGTATTCCTCAAAGGGCGTACTGCTTCAGACAGTAAATAAATCAGTTACTATATCATGTTCAGCTAACGGAACTATTTCCTAATTTCCTAGTTAGTTATACAAGATAAAGAACAAGGCCACATACCACACGAAATATCTTACAGATTTTTCATATGGTATGTGGCCTTATTTTATCTGTACCGGCCAGACACCCCTGCTAATGCAGATCTTATAACCAGCTCCAACGCAGTAGCAACAACATACAATGCTATGCATATTACCAACTTCACGCCCGTAGAAAGCTTCTCACTTTTAGCAACCATAAACGTCACAACTGCCGCAGTTCCGAGCAGCAAGCCTCCTATGGCACCACCCATTATTCCCCAATATTCTATAAAATATAATACATAAAATACTACTATCCAGGCAGGAGCTTTTTGATTAGCTCCTGCACCATCTGGATATGTTCCCAGATCCATTCCATCCATAATGAGACTGATACCACTCACTGCGCTTATAACCAGATTCAGTTCTTTTCCTGCTAACGGAACTGTATAGCTCAACTGTTTATCTTTTCTTAAGGTGCCTGTTCTCTCCAGTGATCTGAGCTTGAAAGCCTCCCCACCATTAATAAATATACTTCCTTTCATGTACTCCACCAGATATTGAACACCATCTATCTGTACATTCCAACCATATTTCTTTGTATCTGCCATTGCATTAACTCTCCCTTTTCCGTTAAATTATTTCTCATTTTGTTTTTTATAAATTTCGGATGCCTGCTCACTCATACTCATTGCCATATTATATGCTGCGGTATTTGTGTCACTAATTGCATTGTATAGCAGCTCAAGTTTACCTACGAATAAGGTCTCCGCTTCGCCCTTCCAATTCTTGTTAAAGCTTTCTGCCGATTGAAATAAACTATCTAGAATATATTGACTTATATTATTTCGGATTCCCAATATACCATTTATAGCAGATTCTATTTGAGCATACTCATAATCTGTTATTTTTTCCAACACAAATCACCTCTCCGCAACGTTTTTTTTGCTCTTTATATAATTTATATATTTATCAAGTTTTTGCTCTGATAATTTATCAAATACCACTGGCATACATGTATGATCAGCCATAGAATAGACTCCTGAAAATTCCAGAGAATCAACAAGTGCATATTCAACGCTCTCTGGAAGTTTATCTATACAATCCGCCACAAAAATAAATGTAAATGCACAGACACACAGATCATCACGCAGTGCTTCCACAATTCTATGATTTTCCAATAAAGCCATATCATCTATAAACACTATGTACCGCGTTTTCATATTTTCTACGCCGTCTCCACTCAAAGCCTTTCTTTCCTCGATTGCCTGTGCCAGCATGTCTAATACTTTTCCTCTTTTTTCAGGAGTGCCTGCTACAAGACTAATGCCCGTCTCCATCTGAGTTCTCGTGAATGACTCATATTTATTCCACCCCTTACTATTAACACTATCATACACAAATGCAACCTTAAGATCCTCTGGCACTTCACTTACCAAAATCTGCGTAGACAATGCCCTAACTATATCGTATGCCTTCCTCTTGTCACCTTGTCCTACTACGCCAAGTAATCCCACCTCGTCCAGACTTATAGCTTTGGGGATATCATGTATTATTCCGTATTCCTCTTTGAGTTTTTTATAGGTTCTCTTTAATTTAATATTCTGTGGTGTATTTACCATATTGGGAAGTATGATATGCTCTGATATATCCAGATCACCTGTTCCTAGTCTATATGTGAGCATTACATCTCCCTGATTACGAATCTTTTTCTCTCCCCTCATAATTCTTCTTATCAGATTCTCTGCCGGCACAAACCGTTTGTTCATCCATTCTAAAGCGGCTTCTCTGTAAGAAATTATCTGCTTGCTAACATCCTCCAAATAGTTCTCTCTTATTTTTTTTATTTTCTTTCTTGAGGGTCTATTTCGTAAATAATCACGAATACTATCATATAAGGCCACAAGAGCAATCACTATTCCTACTGGTACAGCCCCCAGAAGCATAAGCGTATATCTTGTAACGGAAGGGCTTGTATGCGGTTCACCTGTCATCTCCATATATTTATAATACGCATACACGCCCAAAACCGCATAAAATGCTAATATTTTTATAGCTGTCCATATATCTTCTTTATTTTTATTAAGTTGGGGAATCGCATGCAATTTGAGATCACTCTCCATGCTTGGAAATCTTTCAATAATATTTTTATATGTATCTTCTCTAATCATTTCTTACCTAATAAATTTAATTTCAACATCGCTATCTAATGCACACTTTGCTTTCATGTATAGATCTTTTAAATCTCTATTTGATATACTCCGTCCTCTTGCATCAATAACTATTGTCTGCTTTGTTCCTGTGGGCAAATTTGCTTTCATTTTCTGGCTTCTTGTCGTGACATCTTTGATAAGCATTGCCCTTCCACTTTCATTTTGAATATTATAACTTCTGACATCAATACAACTTCCATCCTTATACAATGTCGGACTTATACTTCCTTGAGCATTACGCGTTGATTTTTCTCCATTTAAAAAAGCCTGATTTTGACTGTAACCTTCATTTTTACTTGTAATTTTCCGGACAGTTTTCTCTTTTGTCGAAAGCTTTCCAACCTTGCGCTTTTCTCCTTCCATTGCCTTATTTTTTTCTATACTTTTTGTTCTTTTTACGTCAACAAATTTCTCGCCAATTCCAACAGCAGTATCTATCGCTAAATTATATGTAAAATTCTCTTTATATTGAATTGCGGCATCCTCCAACGAAACGTTTCTACAATGTGATTTCTCTTGGGCGCAATATATGGATGTCGACAAAGCCGAATTCCCCGCCATTACTGCGAAGTTAACGCCATTTACATAACCGGTTATTTTATATTGCTGTAAAAAAGCTGCAGTATTAGTCATCGTCTTTGCACTTTTCACTATAGCCAACGTCTCCCCAAAACCTTCCAGTAATCCAGTGGCTCCACCTTCCAAAGCACCCCACATATATGCATCAGCAAAGGCATCCGCAGGATTTTCTCCATTTTTGCATGCCATATAACATGAATACTCTGCATTCATCATAGATGTTGTTAGAGAACCCCACGCCATGTCTGCCGTTACTGTCTCTATCATAGTTGCTGCTGTTGTACTTGTCATTGCGCCAGTAGACATCGCTGCAGCAGTAACCTCTGGTGCTACAATAGCAATCACCAGCAATCCCACTATTATGCTCGTCCCAATGACTATCTTTCCTTCATTTGTCTTTGCCCACGGGGTAATTGCATATTGATTTCCAAGGTCTATACCCATTTGAGTATATGTATCATTACACATCTTATACTCTTTGTATATATCTTGCAAAGCTTTTGAAAACTTGTTCAACCGATCAGCTTCTTCCACAAACTCATCATAAGTTCTTATAAGTGCTGGCATGTCATATAACCCATCTGCCATTTTGCTGTATCGTATAACATCCATCTGCCTTTTATACATATCTATGTAATCCCCAAAGTTTTTACTGACGTTATTAAATTGTTCTACTTCGTCCTCCAGCTTCTCAAGATGTACATATAGTTCTATACCAGTGCCGTCCATCATTTACCCCTTAATATTACTTTTTAACCCAATATTTCTTTTAGTTAATTACGTCTCCCGACAAAGATTCTCCAATATCCACATTAATTGCTTCCACAACATCATAGCTTTCTGTAATATTTACAATATCCACATAGTACTTAGACATATCGTCTACGATCTCATTCATACGATCTGATTTATCTGCCATATCTTCATAAATATCTGTCCAGCCATCACTTTCCCAATAACCATTTATTTTGTTGCATGTTTCTATAATACTTCCAAATCGCACAAGCATATCCGCAAAGTTCTGCGCATATAGTTTTTCAAATAGCAACATTTGCCTTAATGGCACCACTATTATTTCTGTATCGCTTTTCACATAACCATTCCTTCCTGAATTTTGCTCGATCAGAGTTCCTGAATCCTATCCAATACAGAAGCTTCACACTTCTCAAACAATTTACACATGTCATAAACGCCATCTATCTTATCCTTAAGATCACTATATAAAGCCTTCATATTGGTCATAGCATTTCGAAATCCTTCATCATAAGTTTTTGCGGCAGGTCCACGCCACTGTGACGCAAGTTCTTCATATCCACACTGAATAACAAGTCTTTCGCGCATACTCGCATCAATATCGTCCTTCAACGCCTTTATATCCGCATGTAACTGTTTTGTATTAATATTTATTTTTGTTGCCATACTCATCCTCTCCATTTATGTTATATACAGTATCTTACTTTTGGATATAGTTGTCAATATGTATTTAGATAATCTATTTTATGTTGATCAGTATTTATTGTCATCGTTTTTTGCATACAAAAAGCCCCACACCCTACGCGATATCCTGAAGATATCTCATAGTGGTGTGGGGCTTTTGTGTGACTGATGCTCAGGTCAACCGGCTTTTATACGTAGCTTGTTGTGTTAATCTTTACACCAGGGCCCATTGTTGAAGCAATTACAACGCTCTTAAGGTACTGACCCTTAGCAGCAGCTGGCTTTGCCTTAACAATAGCATTTATTAAAGTCTGGAAATTCTCGTTTAACTGTTCCTCTGTGAAAGAAACTTTTCCCACTGGCACATGGATAATGTTGGCTTTGTCAAGTCTGTACTCTATCTTACCAGCTTTGATATCTGAGATAGCCTTAGCTACATCCATAGTAACTGTTCCAGCCTTAGGGTTTGGCATGAGACCCTTTGGTCCAAGTACACGACCAAGACGTCCTACAACGCCCATCATGTCAGGTGTTGCAACAACAACGTCGAAGTCTAACCATCCCTCGTTCTGGATCTTTGGTACGAGCTCGTCTCCACCAGCGTAATCAGCGCCTGCTGCAAGAGCCTCGTCAACCTTTGCACCCTTTGCAAATACGAGAACCTTAACAGTCTTACCTGTTCCGTGTGGAAGAACTACAGCACCACGAACCTGCTGATCAGCGTGACGTCCATCAACACCGAGTCTGAGGTGTGCCTCTACTGTCTCATCAAACTTAGCTGAAGCCATCTTCTTAACTAAAGCAACTGCCTCAGTTGCCTCGTAAGCAGCTGTCTTATCATAGAGCTTGCTTGCATCTACATATTTCTTACTCTTTATCATTATTATAAACCTCCTGTGGTCATATCGGGAGCGACCCTCCCACTAAATATCTGTATTACTCTTCAACTGTAACGCCCATTGAACGAGCTGTTCCAGCGATCATGCTCATAGCTGACTCAAGGCTTGCAGCGTTCAGATCCTTCATCTTAAGTTCAGCGATCTCCTGAACCTTAGCCTTAGAAATTGTTGCAACCTTAGTCTTCTTTGAGTTTGCAGAACCTGACTTGATGTTACATGCCTTCTTGATAAGAAGTGATGCAGGTGGAGTCTTTGTAATGAAGCTGAAGCTCTTATCCTGGTATACTGTGATAACAACAGGAATGATCATGTCACCCTCATTAGCTGTTCTTGCATTGAATTCCTTTGTGAAAGCAACGATATTTACACCGTGCTGACCAAGAGCTGGTCCAACAGGTGGTGCAGGAGTTGCCTTTCCTGCAGGTATCTGTAATTTGATGTATCCTTCTACTTTCTTTGCCATTTTAGCATTCCTCCAAAATACTGTGGTACAATCCACTTGATAATTACAACTTCTTGATATCAGCAAACGCAATATCAACAGTATTCACACGACCAAACATTTCTACTTCGATGGCTACGGTCTGTTTTGCAGTATTAATTGCCTTAATTGTTGCTACTGTGCCTTCCCAGGCACCTGAAGTAACCGTTATTGAGTCTCCCACTTCAACATCGATGACAACCTCCTCTGAGGTCTGATACAGATTGCTCAGCTCCTCATCAGTGAGTGGTACAGGCTTTCTTGGATCTGATCCGACAAATCCTGTAACTCCTCTGGTATTACGTACAACATACCATGTAACATCGTTCATGATCATGTTGATGAGAACGTAACCAGGAAGTATCTTTCTCTCGATCGACTTTGGCTTACCATTCTTAATCTCTGTGGCATCTTCAACCGGAACGACTACCTCTAAAATCTGGTCTTGTAAATTTCTGTTTTCTTTTGTTTTCTCAATATCAGCCTTTACTTTGTTTTCATATCCTGAGTAGGTATGAACAACATACCATCTTGCATTCTCTGCCTCTGACATATTCTTCACCATCCTTTACCCAACTATGAAATTCAAACCAATCTGGATCAACCAATCTACGATAGCTATGATACAGCCGAGTACGACTGAGGAAACAACTACCGCAAATGACTGTCTTGCAAGGGAGCTCTTGTCAAGCCATGTAATCTTTCTGAACTCTCCCTTTAATTCCTGAAACCAGCTTCTCTTGAGAGTATTTGACTTTTCTTCTTTACTAGATTTAGACATAACTCTATTCCTCCTTACTGGTTCAGACTATTTTGTCTCCTTGTGTACTGTATGAGCCTTGCAGAATCTACAGTACTTCTTTGTTTCCATTCTGTCTGGATGCGTTTTCTTATCCTTTGTCATATTGTAATTACGCTGTTTACAATCCTGACATGCCAATGTTATTTTAACGCGCATTTCCACTTACCTCCATTGTTATTTTAAGGCACAAAAAAAAGACCTCTTTCATCGCAAAGTCTACAATAACACAATCGACCTATGCAAGTCAAGAAGTCTTTTATATAATTTCTAGTATATTTGATCCTGTCCGTCTATCTTCCGTTTGTACTCATGTCTTTTATGACATCTATGAGATCCATGTCGGAATCTGTGAGCTTCACATTGGTACAAATGGTCTTGCCCTCTGTATCTGTGATCTTCACTTCTATTATATAGCCTTCCTTTATTCCTGTGGCTGCGGCTGCTCTGAGGAACATAGGGAACTTTGGATGATTCTGGATGAACCGCTCCCAGGCTCCTTTGATCTTAAACATCATTCCCGGATTAAATGCCATATTTATCAACCTCTCTGTAAATCTTACTTATATCAGTATTATTTCAAAAGACCTATCGCTCCGAACAATCCTATACTTCCAAGGTACATAATCACTCCTGCCATGATCACTCCCAGCATGACCATGATAACGCTTTTCTTCCAGTCAAGCTCAAGGAAGCTGGCTGCCAGTGTTCCTGTCCACGCCCCGGTTCCCGGAAGTGGTATTCCCACGAACAGCAGAAGTGCGATATACACTCCAGTGCCGGACTTTGCCATGAGCTTCTGTCCGCCGTGCTCTCCCTTCACAAGACACCATGTGAAGAATTTGCCTATGAATCTCTTGTCTTTTCCCCACTCAAGCACACGTCTTGCAAACCAGTATATAAATGGAACCGGTATCATATTGCCTATGACGCACACTATAAATGACGGTATACTCGGAAGTCCAAAGCCCACCGAATACGGTATGGCGCCTCGAAGCTCAAGTATTGGTACCATGGATATAAGAAATATAGTCAGATATTTTTTTAACATAACGATCCTCTCATTTAATTTTCAAGTCCGGCTCTAACATAGAACGGCTCTGTCACCTCTGTCACTTTCTTACCAAGCATGTTGTCCGCTCTGACCAGTGCCACCTCGATGCCAAATGAATGAGGCTTCATAAGAGGTATGAGTCCGGCAAATACAGGCTTCTCGTCTCCGTTTACCTCAAGAGCAACAAGATACTTATCCTCCTGTCCCTGCTCCTCCATCATCTGTATATACGCTCTGTCAACATTCTCTTTGTCTGCCAGATACTCTCTTGCAGCATCAAGCATCTGTATCGGCTGATACTTTGGTGTTCTGAGCTTGACTGTTGCGCCTGGCTTGATCTTGCTCTGTACAAGTCCTGTACGTGAGCTCTCTCTGTACTGACGGATAAACTCTCCTGATATAAAGCAGTTCTCAGTGAAAGGATTCATAGCTATTCCGCTTATGTTTCCATTTGAATTGAACACAAGATCCTCAAGCTGCTTATATGGAAGTATTATTCTCTGGAAGCCATCATCAAACTGTGATGAAGCCATCGACTCATAATCTGTGAAGCATGGAAGTACCTTGTCTCCCTGCTCATTTGTCAGAAGTGAGAAGTTGATCTTCACTCCGTCCTGGAATGTAACCTTTCCATTCTCATCAGGCTTTGGCTCCTGGTCAAACTTTGCAGGAACTATAAATACTGCATGGACCACTGACTCAAAGAGCTGCTTAAGTGTATCCTTGTTCTCATTTTCTCTAACTGCGTGCATAGCCTCAACCAGCTCCACGTTCTCAATCTTTTTTCCAATGTCTTTTACGTCCATCTCGTTATCCTTTCATTAATTAAGTGTGTATTCTATCTCTTCTCACCGTAATACTCGTTGTAAAGCTTCACCGCTTCCTCATAGTGCTCTTCATCAGCCTTTGCCTGATCTGATCTCTTGGACAACACAAGGTCCGGTCTCACATCCGGCATGCTCTGGCCTATCCTTGAGGTAAATTCCGTAAAGAACTCCTGGCCACCTGCATATGATGCCATCGGTATAGCCACCATTCCCTTTGAGGTTGCAAATATGTATCCTCTGTTCACGTGATAGAACGGCTCTACAACGCGCTCATTCTCTACTATATCATCTATCTCGTATTTTCTCCACATAAATGGTATCTTACTGAAATATATCGCCTTGTCATCCATCTTCACCGCCGATGATACCGCTATCCTGCAGAATATCGCAAGTATAACGCTCACACAGAATGCAAGTATGACTGCAATCCTTCCCATACCTTTATTGAGACTGTCCACTCCAAATACAGCCACCACAATGAGGAACAGTATGAGCAGGCTTACTATGAATACCATAGGTCCAACTGTGGAATAACCTCTCATAACTCCGTTCTTATTCTTGCGGCATTTTCCGTAGTAGCTTATTCTTGAAGGCTTCATACCGAGATCCTCTCCACACAGAGGACAATACTTCTGGTTGACCGTACAGTTTGCCGGTATTGATTTGCCGCAGTGCGGACATCTGAAGAATATGGTGTTTATAATGCCTGATATAAGCGCAAGCACTACGAACAGAATCCAGCCCATGCTTATATTTCCTGCAAATGCAAATCCAAATATACACAGCACTCCTACTATTGGCAAAGCTGTAGACAGTAACTTTGATATATAAAGCTTCATCTTTCTCCTCCAAATCTGACAGTGACATCTACACTGTCACCATCTCTGACCTGTTAAGTATAACATAATTCATCTTTTTTTCAATATTCCAGCGAAAAGAGCTGTCTGCACAGCATTTTGCCGGATTCCGTGGCAAATATATTATCGTATGCCGTCCTTATAGTATCTGCGTCCGCCTTATCCTCATACATGTTGACGAGGAAATCGGCCTCCACCAGTATCTGATAATCCAGACCGTCTATATTCCTGTAGGTGTGGTGATGTGCCACCAGATAACATGCCCTCTCCACTGCGGCATCTTCTGCACCTGCCTCTCTGAGCAGCCGTCTTGCCTCAGGAGGTCCCTCCTGTTCCTGCAGCTTGCCATTATTATATCCATATTTCAATTCTGCGTTCTTTATGCCTATATCGTGGGCAAGTGCTGCGATCTCCAGGACCTGCATCTCGTCGGGCTCCATGCCCTCCATCTCAGCTATCAGCTTCGCAAATGAATGAACCTTCAGGAAGTGATGTACCCGTCTGGAATCCCCGGCATAGTATTCAATCATTTTCTCTTTTACTATAGAAACCAAATTTCGTGCCATGTCATCATCCGCCTTTCTTTATGACTCGTATCATTCTAACACCACTATTTGTGAATAGTCTATACAGTTTATAAACATTTAATCTTCCTTACGCCCGGATTTTCTGTTACTTCTATAATATATACTTCCGTAAGTTGTTTTTTATTGACTATAATAGTATAATTTTAGGTTGGAGATAAACTATCAATACAAGTGATACAAAACATTGGAGATTTTATTATGGACACACGTTCAATTGGAGTATTCGACTCAGGGCTCGGCGGAATAAGCGTTCTCCGCGACATCGTGGAGCTCATGCCCTGTGAAAATTATATATATTTTGGCGATTCGGCACACGCACCTTACGGAACAAAGACCAGAGAGGCTATTCTTGAGAGATCCGAGCAGTGTACCAATTTTCTTCTCGCAAAGGATGTGAAGGCGATCGTCATCGCCTGCAACACCGCCACAAGTGTTGCAGCCTCGACACTGAGACAGCAGTATCCTTCCATACCGATCATCGGTATTGAACCGGCTCTGAAGCCTGCGGTTCTGTGGAAGGAGCACGACAAGGTAGCTGTCATGGCCACCCCTGCCACACTGGCTCTACCTAAATTTCATGAACTCATGAAACATTATTCAAAGGAGTCCGATATCTACCCGGTTCCATGTCCGGGCCTTGCAGATTATGTTGAGAGAGGAATATTCGACGGTGAGGAGATCACAGAATTCCTGAAGGGACTGCTCGCCCCATCTCTGGAGAAGCATGTGGATGCCATCGTTCTCGGCTGCACTCATTATCCATTTGTGGAGAAGGTTATACAGCGTATTGCCGGACCTGACGTGAAGATCTTCAATGGAGCCCACGGCACCGCCCTGGAGCTTCAGAGGAGACTGCGCATCGCTGAGCTTCTCACGCCTTCCATAGAGAAGGGCACTGTGGAGTTCTACAGCAGCAGCACAAACCCTGAAACCATTAAACTTTGTCACCAATTGTTTGAAGCGTAATTGACGGACGGCTCAAAACATATATCCAACATAAAAAAGTCGTGTATGTACATGGTCAATCACGTTCTACAGCTGTCGCTTCAAGCATTTCTATATGCATGCGGCTCCGCACGCGATAAGGGCGTTTGCGTGCTATGCCTTAGCACAGAAATGCTCGAAGCTCGGCTGTATTCACTACCGATTGTCCATGTACATACACGGCTTTTTTGCTGAATATATGTTTTGAGCCTGACTACGACTTATTATTCAAAGCTGGTTCTCAGAATTGTTAAAATGCATATGGGCGATCCCAGACTTTGAGTTTCGTGCCGATATCATGTACAAGGGCGTAGGTGTAACACTCATATGCCCAGGCGACGTCCTCTGTCGGCATGCCCTCTATGGATACGAGGATGATCTCGTCGTCGGATTCACGGCCGGGCTTCTTGCCGCGGATTATCTCTCCAAATGTAGTAAGAGAATTCCTCTCGATCAATCCATCCTGCACCATATAGACGAAGTCCTCTCCCATGCAGCCTGTGTGGAGTCTGTTGCCCTCCGCATCATATCCAACATTATCTTCCTCTGCGTAGTTCTCGTACATTCCGTAGTTGTCTATGACTTTTTTCAAGTCAACAATACTCTTATGCTCCATATTGAAGGTACTTGTAGAGATGACCAGCGCTCCGGGCTTGAGCCACTCTCGCTTGTACTCTGGCCACTCGCCCTCCTTGCATGAGACTGCCTCAGTTATGATGTCGGCATCCTTAAGTGCCTCCTCCATATCCTTGCACAGAACTATATTTTTTACCTGAGGATAATTTTCCTCTATGTACTCTTTCATTTTAATCGCATTTGCCGATGTCGGTGAGCTGCCCTTTATCTTGATGGTGTCTATGTCAAATCTCTGTGACATGATGGCTCTCAGACTTGATCTGCATATGACTCCGGGGCCGACCAATGTGAGTACCTTTGAGTCATCCCTTGCAAGCAGCTTTGCCGCAAGTCCAGGCATAGCACCTGTTCTCATAGAACTAAGAAGATTTCCGGACATATATGCCAGAGGTTTTCCTGTCTCCACATCGTTGAGCATCATCATCAGTATGGAACGAGGGAGCCCTATGGCTCTGTTGTTGCCATTTGAACCATACCACTTCTCTCCTGCCACATGGAATCTTCCGCCCAGGTATGCAGGCATGGCGATGAATCTCCTGTCTCTGGCATTGTTGACCGGGAAATTCTCTATCGGTGACTTCTTTGGGAAGTACAACATAAGGCCATGTGCGTCATTGTACGGACCACCCATGAGGAAATCTCCGTCCTCCATGAGTCCCATGGTCTCCTCCATGACATCCACACATCTTCCCGGGTTGAGAACACCCGCATCTATCATATCCTCCTCACTGAGGTAGAGGAAGCTTATATTCTGCTTGTCTGTTTCTATATTGCTCTTTCTTCCTGCCGCTTCTGATTCTACATCTCGGTTCTTCATAATCCTTACCAAACCTTTCTCTCGTCATATATCAGCTGTTTTTTATTATTTTGCCGTGAATCTCTTTTGACGCACGACACATGATCACTATACATACAATGGACACTGCACTTATCACTACGCTGGAATCCATGAGCACTGTAAGTCCGTATCTGGAATTTATCCATCCACACAGCAGAGCTCCTATCCCCTCTCCGGCTCCCACCGTAAATGCGTTTATCAATGACATTCCCTTCACCACATCAGCGGGTGACAGCATCTCTTCTATAAGATACACACTTCCGGAATAGAATAACCCAAAGCCCAGCATCTCGCACCCCTGGGATATGACGATCACCCACACATTGTCCGAGAATGCCGCGAACATGTTCTTGAATGTCATGAACACCGCACAGCACAGCATTATCTTATCAAGAGATATCCGCTTTCTGAATTTTATGAGCAGGAATGCCGACGGGACTTCACTGACCGCCATCACGAACTCAGCCAGTCCATAATGAAAATTATTGCCACCCAGGCGTTCAAACACATTTATCAGGAATGTCGTTCCAACATTATATCCCATGAACATAACCGCTGAACCTATGAGAAACCACCTGTACTTCGGGTATGTTGTGAGCAGATATCCTGCGGTGTGTACCTCTGTTTTCCGGGTCTCCGTGATGTTTGCTGCAGCTATTCTCTCTCTTGCGCCCAAAGCCCTGCAATCGCTGCAGGATGATGTATCATCCATGACCAGCAGCACCGCCAGCATCATGGCGGTGAACAGCATCTGTAGTATCAGAAGCCTGTTCGCATCATACCTGTCACAGAACCCCCCAAACAGCACACATGCCACAGCCCACGCGCAGGAACCTGCTGCCCTGCATATAGGGTAGTTGATATTTCTGCCGTCGTTCATATACTTTATGGACAGGGAATCTATAAGCGGTGATATGCATGTAAATGTTGCACCAAATCCGATGAACAGCGTCACTGTCTGTACAAACGATAATTTATACTCATAAAAAACAGATGTCAACAGCAGCGCCACAACAGTCAGCACTGAGATGATATATTTTAACTGGATACGTTCTGCATGCCGGTCGGAAAATACACCTATGATTATCTGAAACACTACAGTTGAAAATAATTTTACCGCATTTATTACTCCTATCTGTCCGTCCGTAAAACCTTTGTACTGCAGCATCTGCGTGAGGTATGCGTACGCAGATGCCGCACAGGTCCAGAACATCATCTGTAATATTGCATATTTTATATTGAGCTTCGCGTTTTTCTTTTTTATAGATGTGTCTACGCGTATCTTCTTCTGCAATCCCATAGGCTGTTCCTATCTGGATGATTTGATCTCCATGACCGCATCTGTCTCAGCTGATATCGCATCTGCATCAAATGTATTTATCATAAATATTCTCTTCTTCATATCATCTGTGAGCACACACAGTGGACTGTTTTTCAGGTCATCATCCAGATATTCTACTGCTGCCTTATTGGCACAGATGAACTGAAATTCATTTGTGAGTTCTGCGGATATGTCAGGTCTCAATATAAAGTTAAGGAACAGCTCTGCCTCCTCTTTGTGCTTTGAGCCTTTGAGCAGGACCATTGTATCCATTGAGAGTGAACACTGCTCACCATCCATGACTACCTCAAGATCCGGATTCTCCTTCATCGCCTGAAGTGCCTCGCCGCTGTACATGAGAGCAACTGCTACCTCTCCCTTTGCCATACTGTCTCTCGTGTCTGTTGACGCTGCAAATGCCTTGATATATGGATTCAGCCCACTTATATAATCCTTTGCCTTTGCAATATCATCGAGGTTGCCCGATGTAGGATCAAGGTCGCATCCCAGCAGACCTACACTCATAATAGCCTGGGAATCATCCACAAGCAAAATATTATTCTTCAGATTATCATTCTTCAAGTCGTCCATCTTATGGATCTCTATACCATAGTCGTCCAGCATCTTTTTATTTGCTATCCATACACAGGATGTTCCCATATATGGAACACAGTACTCTCCATCCGGATCACACTGCATTGTCCTGTAAGTCTCATCGATATTGTCATAATTGGTGATCACATCCTTGTCCAGAGGCTCAAGCAGATCATTTGCCTTCATAGATTCTATGTAGAAGTTTGAAGGTACTGCAATGTCATATTCTGATCCGCCTCCCGCCATGAGCTTTGCCAGCATCTCGTCATTCGACTCAAATGTAGTCTCCACTACCTTTATGCCATATTCCTCCTCAAATTTATTGAGAACATCTTCACTCATATACTCTGACCAGTTGTACAGATATATCTCCTTTGCGTATCCGTCTGCAGTTTTCTCTTCTGAATCGCTGCCACATGCTGTCATCGTAAATACCATTGTCGCTGCAAGTGCTGCAGCCATCATTTTTTTGATTTTTCCTCTTATCATAGTCATTTCCTCCTTTTATTGAACACCAGTCTGGTTGTTTATTCTTACGCCCAGACTTTCTCACCACATATATAAGTGGCTGTAACCTGTGTCTTGTAGATGTCTTCCTTCGGGATAGTAAGGACATCCGAATCCAGCAATACGAAGTCGGCATCCTTGCCTGCTTCAAGGGATCCCTTTGTCTTCTCAAGCCTGTTCTGGTATGCTCCGCCATATGTGAGGACCTGAAGACCATCCTCAACACTTATCGTCTCGCCGGCACCCATCTCTTCCATCTCCGGATGTCCGGGCTGTTTTCTGTTCACCATGAGATGAAGTGCATCCATAGTTCTCGGTGGAACCGTTACAGGGAAGTCGCTGGCACAGCTTGTGACGATTCCAGCATCTGTGATGGATCTCATATAGTATTCCTTGGAGGCTCTTTCTTCTCCGAGAAATGGCTTCTCCAAAGTGTCATAATACACGCTGTTCCTGAAGTGCCAGTATGGATTGGTGACCGCTACCACACCAAGGCTCTTCATCCTGTCCACATGCTCCGGCACCATGACCTGAAGATGTGTTATGGCATTTCTGTAATCCCTGTCTGTTTCTGTCTGTCCGTACTCATATGCATTCAGCACCTCGTCTATCGCAGCATCGCCGATTGCGTGTGCATGTACATCGTATCCCGCATCAAGAGCACGTTTCACCGCCGCATTTGTCCTCTCCTGGCTGAGCATCGGCTCACCCTTATCTCCTGGGGCATCCGCGTAATCATCTCTGAGAAAAGCTGTATGACCTTCCACTACTCCATCTGCAAATATCTTTAACGTGTTCACCTGTATCTTAGGAACATACCGGAACTTCTCATGATACTTTGCAAGTTCAGCAAACACATAGTCCTCATCATCAACAGGCTCTAGCGTGTAACCTACCCTGAATGTCACCTTTAGTTTTCCCTCGCTGTTAAGCTTTGCATATCCGGCAAATCTTCTGTCATAGTTCTGTTTCTTGTCAAACATTGGCTCAAATGCTATTGTGACGCCATTTGACAAGGCTATATCCTGATAACATTCTATGGCATGTGCAAAGTTGTCAGCAGTCATCTCAGGCAGCACCACACTGAACAGATTGCCCGCCATCTCCTTGAACCATCCCGTTGGTCTGCTTGTTCCCGGATACCTCACTATCACACCATTGGGAACCTCAGCGGTAGTTTCATCAATCCCGACAAGTTCCATAGCTTTGCTGTTCACCCAATATGAGTGGTGATCCTCGCTTATCATGACCATCGGCACATCCGTCGATATGTCATCCAGTATGTCAGCGGTCGGTCCCAAGGATCCAAATACTCCATTTTCAAAACCGGAACCGCTCACAACCTTCTCGTCAGGGTGGCTCGCCATATAATCTTTTATCGCCGTCACATAATCGTCTATGCTCTCCTTATTTGCAAGGCTGACACCGTACACTATCTCAGTGGTGCTTGATATGTGTGCATGTCCCTCTGTCATTCCCGGTATCACAAGTCCTTTGTCATGTTCTATAACCTGTGTATTTTCGCCTGCATAGCGTTCTGCACCGGCTCTGTCACCCACGTATATGATCTTTCCATCGGCGACCGCCATAGCCTGCGCCAGACTGCGTTTGCTGTCCGCCGTATAGATTTTTCCATACACTATAAGGTCGGCTGTCATCTTTGTCGTTTCATCCATTTGTTACGCCTCCTTGCCATATATGTCTTCGGAACATATTCTGTACTCCCGAATTACTGCGCATCTATCTTACAGAATTACTGTGCATCTATCTTGCGGATGTCTCTTATCTCCCTGCGCTTTGATATAAACCTTCCAAGTGCCCCCGCAAGGAGGTAGATCACAACTATTCCGACTATCATCAAAGTTGATATGACATATACATTTGTAGTGATCTTGCCTCTGACCATTCCGTATACCTTGATAGGGAACGTGATATCCCCGGCTCCGGATACGAAGTAGCTGATTATTACATCATCTATCGAGAGCGTTATGGATAGCAGCGCTCCGGATATGATTCCAGGTGTCAGCATCGGGATGGTGACACGCTTTAACGTATGCCACTGATTTGCCCCGAGATCCATGGCAGCCTCCTCTATAGAGCTGTCAAAATTTGCAATTCGTGATCTCAGTGTGATGATGACAAATGGCAGACAGAATGTAACGTGTGCGAACACCATGGTCGCAAATCCCATGGTCATGCCCATCTTGGAAAATGATGCAAGAGATGCAAGTCCTATGACAAGCTCCGGGATGACTATCGGCACGTACAGAAGTCCGTTGATAAACTTCTTGAGCTTGAACTCGTACCTGTAAAGTCCTATGGTTGCCAGAGTTCCTAGAACCACCGATATGACCATAGACACTAACGCCAGCTCTATGGACAGCCAGAAGTTCTTCAGAAGTGAGTCCCCCTGGAACACCTCCAGATACCACTTGAGTGTGAATCCGTCAAACACCATATTTGTATTGTTCTTGTTGAACGAGAACAGGATGATGACAAATACCGGCATGTACAGGAACAGATATACAAGTGCCATGAATATGATCGATCCCGCGCCCATCTTCTTCTTTTCTTTTCGCTTCATATCCATCCCTCCTTATGCCAGATCATCCAGATCTCCAACCTTGCTGTACGCCTTCAGCACAACCAGAGTGAAGATGATCAGAAGTACCGAGAACGCTGCGCCCAGTGGCCAGTTACGTGCCACAAGGAACTGGTTCTGTATCAGATTGCCAAGATATGCCGCGCTGCCGCCGCCCATGACATCCGATATGAAGAATGCTCCAAGGCTCGGTATGAATACCTGTATCGTTCCTGCAAATATTCCCGGGAGCGTCATCGGGAGTATGACTCTGATAAATGTTTTTATCTTTCTTGCCCCCAGATCGTATGACGCCTCAACCAGCGAATGATCGAGCTTTGATATGCTGCTTGTAAGCGGCAGTACCATAAATGGGAAGAAGGTATACACCATTCCGAAGAGGACTGCCCCCTCCGAGTACATCATCTGTATCGGCTGGTCTATGATTCCTATCTTCATCAACAATGTATTTACAAAGCCGCTGTCTCTCAGTATATTTGACCATCCATTCAGTCTGATGAGACCATTTACCCAGAATGGCAGCATGATGAGAAGTGTGAGCATTCCGCGTATCTTGTCCGGCACCTTGCACAGCATATAAGCAAATGGATAAGATATGATGAGGCATATCACGCTTGTCTCAAATGCCATGACAACCGACTTCCACATGACCGTCAGATACAGCGGATCAAATATCTTCTTATAACTGTCAATTGAGAACTTGCCGACAACTCCGCCATATGCACCCTTCGTCATAAAACTTATGACCACAACATATATAAGTGGGATGAGAAGGAAAAACAACAGCCACAGGGATGTTGGACCAACCATACATAATATCGGCAGAGTGTTCTTTTTCTCCTTTTTCTTTTTTTCTTTCATAGCAAAGCCTCCTTGCATAGCCGAAACTAAATCCGGTTATCATTACACGCAGATATTTCTTATTTAAGAACTGCATCCTCTATGGCGTCGTACATCTTATCCTCCTTGGTGTGTATGACAACCGCCTTGTCCGGCTCCCAGTACACTGACACTGCCGTGCCATCAGGATATACCGTGGCATCAGGATGATTGTTGACCTTGACTTCCTTGCCATTTGGCAGTTCCACTATAGTCTTAAGGACCGAACCAACATAGATCTGATCCTTGACGATTCCTTTCAGTGTAAATCCATCCACCGGCTTGTCTGACAGATGCGTATTTTCGGGACGTACCGATATGTACACGATCTCTTCCTTAACAAATCCCTCGCCCTTCGCTCTGACCTTTCCATTCTCCATCGTAAGCCCAAGATCAGTGCCTTCTATGGTGTCCACATTTGCCTCAAATATATTGGACTCTCCTATGAAGCTTGCAACAAATTTGGTCTGTGGATTCTCGTATATCTCTTTTGCCGTACCGATCTGCTCGAAGTGTCCCTGATGCATGACAGCTATCCTGTCGCTCATGGTAAGCGCCTCCTCCTGATCATGGGTTACATACACAAATGTGATTCCCAGCTTCTTCTGCAGCCTCTTGAGCTCCACCTGCATCTGCTTTCTGAGTTTCAGATCAAGTGCTCCGAGCGGCTCATCAAGAAGCAGTACCTTCGGTGAGTTTACCAGTGCCCTGGCAATTGCAACTCTCTGTTTCTGTCCACCTGACATCTGCGATGGCTTTCTCTTCTCAAATCCATGGAGCTGTACCAGATCCAGCATTTCCAGAACCTTTTTCTTTATCTCCTTCTTATCCATCTTCTTCTCAACAAGGCCAAATGCTATGTTGTCAAAGACTGTCATGTGAGGGAAAAGAGCGTAACTCTGAAACACCGTGTTAACATCCCTGTTGTACGGTGCCAGCTCTGTGACATCCTTATCTTCTATGTATACATTTCCCTCCGTGGGTGTCTCAAAACCTGCAATGATACGAAGTGTGGTCGTCTTGCCACAGCCTGATGAACCAAGCAATGTCAGGAACTCTCCCTCGTATATGTCAAGGCTGATGGGCTTCAGCACCTGATTGTCGCCAAATGACTTTGTTATGTTTTTAAGCTGTACTATTGCTTTTCTCTCTTCCATCAGCAACTCACCTCACTCTTTTCTAAAGTAGTAATCAAAGTATTGATTCTCCGTGTTCTCCTGTCCTTATCCTCATGACATCGTCAACATTTGTTATAAATATCTTTCCATCTCCAACCTGACCGGTGGAGAGTTTCTCACATATCTCTGTGAGTATGTCATCCAGATCCTCGTCAAGTATCACGGTCATGACGTAGAGCTTTGGCAGGAGATTGATCTCCATCCCAAGCTTCTTGAATTCTTCGCTGTAGCCCTTCTGGTGTCCGCAGCCCATGGCCGACATGACGGTGAGTCCACTGTATTCATTCTTGCTGAGTATCTTCTTGAGTGGCTCAAGCTTCTCTGGTCTGATGATGAGTTCTATCTTCTTCATATCCATTCCTCCTTACAAATAAAAAAGAGAGCAGCGGAGTCATATTCCTATGAGCTCCTTTGCTCTCTTCCATGTGTTCTTGCTTTTAATTTTCACTCATTGTAGAGTCTGGTATAATACCAAGGTCAATGTTTTTTGCCAATTCTTTGATTGTTTATTTTATTCGGCAGACATGGTTTATTTTGGCAGCCAATGTCTAAATTTACTTAATATTGTTAAGTCCATCATTTACTTGAGCCATACAATTGCTGCCGTCATACCTGCAAAAGACTGCGAACCGTGGGGCCGACATTGAAATCCGGACAGTCAAAACTACCTCATATATGGTGTATCCCACAACTTGAGCTTTGTTCCGATGCCTTCCCTCAGAGCTCTCTGGTAGCACTCATAGCCCCAGCCGACATCAAGGATCGGCATGCCGCCAAGGCTCACAAGAAAGATCTCGTCATCACTCGTTCGTCCCGGCTCGAGGCCACGCATTATGTTTCCCAGATGTCTGATCTCACTCTTCTCTATCCAGCCATCCGTCACCATATTTACAAAGTGTATTCCTGGTGTTCCAAGTGATATCCTGTTGCCATCCTCGTCCCACTCCTGATACACATTTACATATTCCTCATACATCTGTATGTTGTCTACAACCTTCGTCACGTGGTCCCTGACAAACTCCAGATCCATATCCATGGTTCCAGATGATATGATCGTGCATCCAGGCTTCACCCATGCCGGATCTATGACAGGCCATTTTCTCGGTTCAACAGATACCGCCTCCGCTATGATATCTGCATCCCTCACGGCCTCCTCCAGAGTATCGCAGATGATTATCTCCTTGAGACTCTTATAGTTCTCCCTGGCGTAATCCGCCAATTCATGGGCTGTGTGCGAAGTCTTTGAGCTGCCCTTGATCTTCAGCACCTCCAGGTCCGGGAACTTTGCCATGATAGCCATGAGGCTTGTCCTTCCTATGACTCCTGCGCCAAGGATAGTCACTACCTTGCTATCCTTTCTTGCAAGATACATGGCAGTAAGCCCGGGCATCGCTCCGGTTCTCATGGCACTCAGGAGATTGGCTGACATGTACGCAAGCGGCTGTCCTGTCTCCACGTCATTCAGTGTCGCCATGAGTATGGATCTCGGCAGTCCCTTGTGCGAATTTCTGCCATTTGAGCCATACCACTTCTCACCGCACATATGAAATCTTCCTCCGAGATATGCCGGCATCGCCATGAATCTCCTGTCCGCCGAGTCCGCAAGCGGGAAGTTCGGAATGTCCGACTTCTCCGGAAATATGAGCTGTACGCCGTGGTCGTTATGCGCTCTGCCGCCCATGAGGTAGTCACCCTCGCTTAGGAGTGTTATTACTTCGCCTATGGTGTCCACAGCTCTGTCCGCATCGAGTACGCCCGCCTTTATCATGTCCTCTTCATTCAGAAATAAGAAATCAACCTTGCTGTCCATACTGCCACCTCCTGCTGTAATTCACTATACAATTCATCAATTGCATATTTGCAAATGTGTTCTATTTTACGTTTCTAAAACATCTTCTATAAATCTCCACGACATCCTCCTTCGTCAGAGGCACCCTGCAATGCTCAAGTCCCTCTGCCGCCGCCTTCTCAGCCATCTCGTCAAAGTCCTTCTCATAAGGCACGCCCAGCTCGCCGAGATCCGAGGTCAGACCCATATCCTCATATAACTTCTGTGTCTTTGATATTGCTTCTCGGGCTATATCATAAGGGGCCTTTGTCTTTTCTATATCCCATACATTCACGCCGTAATTTACCAGAACCGGAAGGCTCTTCTCGTTAAGAATGTAATCCATCAGAACCGGCGTGATGATCGCAAGTCCGTGTCCATGTGTTATATCATAGTAAGCACTCAGCTGATGCTCTATGGAGTGCGCCGGCCATGGGCCATCCTTGCCACACGCTATGAATCCGTTTATCGCCCACTCAGATGCCCAGAGGATATTTGCTCTGGCGTCATAGTTGTCCGGCTCTGAGACTGCCACCGGACCGTACTTTATAAGGGTTTTAAGAAGAGCCTCCATCATGCGGTCCTGCATGTATGTGTCTCCATTATCTGCAAAATAAACCTCAAATATATGGTTCATGATATCCGCCACACCTGCTGCCGTCTGGTATGCAGGAACGGAAAATGTATACTCAGGGTCAAGTATCGCATAAGCAGGATAGAGCAGATCGGATGCGATATCCTTCTTCTGCTTTGTCTCCTCATTTGTGATAACTGCAAATGGATCCATCTCAGAACCCGTCGCAGCCATAGTCGCGACAGCTATGATCGGCATAGCATTCTCTATCTTCTCTGGGTGTCCGACCAGATCCCATGGATCACCGTCATAGCACGCTCCGGCTGCTATAGCTTTGGAACAGTCTATTGTACTGCCGCCTCCCACAGGAAGTATCACCTTCACATCATGCTCCAGACACATCTGCACACCCTTCTTCACCGTTGTGAGTCTCGGGTTGGGTTCTACACCCGAAAGCTCAATATGGGAAATGTGACTACAGTCAAGTAACTTGATTATCCTGTCGTACAGCCCTGTTCTCTTTATACTTCCGCCTCCGTACACCAGCAGAACACTGTCTCCGTATTCGCTGATGTACCCTGACAGATCATCAATGGCGCCCTTGCCAAATGATACCTTTGTCGGAATATTATAAAAAAAATTCTCCATGTTATATCTCTCCTTTAGCTTATTGTTATTATTGATACTTTTGCTCTGTGGAGTACCTATTATATTGCTCAACAGAATTGCTTCATCAATAATATACGCCTCTGATCCATATGCTGTCTACCTGACAGCCTTGAATCTATCATATCGTAAGGACGATATATCCACCACCGTCTTCTCGCCGAGCACCATCTGTGAGAGCATAAGTCCAACAGCCGGTGCCGTTCCAAATCCATGTCCGGTAAATCCACATGCCAGTATAAGTCCCGGAACCTCGTCGACCTCGCTTATGACTGGAACACCATCATAACAGAGATCAAGCCATCCGCCCCAGGTCCTTACGATCTTGGCATCCGCCAGCATCGGTATATATCCCATGATCGCCCTGCAACCGGCAGATACGGTGAGCGGTGAGGTCCTGAGCTCATCAAGTCCCATGTCCGTTGTCTCCTCAAGTCCCGAATCTGAGCCAAATACAAATGATCCGTGCTGTGACTGATGTCCGTAAAAGTCAGCGGATGCAACACCAAGCATGATGTCGAACATGTGCGGCTGCACCTCCGTAACCAGCGCCTCCTCAAAATACTTTGTCATCGGCACATCTATTCCAACTGTCCTTGCGATGAATCTGCTCTCATATCCGGCAGCCAGTATGACCTTGTCCGCCTCGAACTCCTCACCTGATTCCAGTATGACCTTTCTGAGTTTTCCTTTCACCTTCTCAAGTGCAGCCACCTTTGCATCTGTGAAGAAATTTACCCCGAGCTCCGTTGCCCTCTTGTAGTACGCCAGAGTCGTCAGCATAGGATTTGCATGTCCATCTGTAGGACACCAGCTTGCGCCGATTATCTCGTCAGAGAGGTATGGGCAGATCTCCTTCACCTCTTTGCCATCTATGATCTTCATGTCAAGTCCGAGAGAGTTAGCATTTGCCGCAAGGTTTCTGAGCTTTTCCATATGGGCATCAGTCTTGCCAAGTCTAAGGTTGCCCTTCTGATAGTATTCCACGTCAACTCCAAGCTCCTCGGAAAGTGTCGGCCACATATTCTGCACCGCATACATTGCATATGGCAGCTCCCTGACATCTCTTCCCGACTGTCTGACTCCGCCTCCGTTTCGTGAGGAGCCTCCATGTCCTATGCTCGGACTACCCTCTAGCACTATTACATCCTTCATTCCTGCTTTTGCCAGATAGTATGCCGCAGCACATCCATTTACACCGCCGCCGATGATTATAACCTCTGCTGTATGTTTACTCATGAGCCTCACCTCCATCTCTCGCAAGTATCCGCATCTCTGTAGGTCTCATAGGTGCCCTTGACGTGGCAGGCTCTATGTCAAGAGGTGACACGTGAAGTTCCCTTGCCACAATGCCCTTCACCAGCTTGCCACAAGTCTGTCCCTGACACAATCCCATCCCACACCGGAGGAATCTTCTTATCTCTTCTATCGTCAGCATTCCCGCATGAACTGCCTGCCTTATCTCGCCCTTTGTGACCTCCTCACACCTGCACACCAGCATGTCGTCATCCGGTGCCGGAACATAAGGTCCTATGGCATCAAGTTTTTCTCTGATATCTATCATAACCGCACCTCCTTGAAAAATCTTGCCTTCATCACCATGTTCTTCGGCACCTTCATGGTCAGCAGATTGGTATGGTCAAATGCTTTTGCACTTCTGACACTTACTACCTCCGCCTCGCACACCTCATGGCCATCACGGCCAAGTGCCACGCCCTTTGTTCCTTTCTCTGGTATCGGAAGAAACTCATATGGAAGTGTCACCGTTCCATAGCCATCCCCGGTGTCCTCGTCCACTAGGAATATGGCCTGTCCTGAACAGCTTGCAACGCACATGCCACAGCCTATACATGGATTTTCCGTCACTGTCGGAAGAGAGGTTATATTTGCCCCTATGCTTATGCACCCCTTCGGACACGCATCCTGGCACGGATTGCACGGGATGTTCTGGGTGCACTCTATAACCGGATGTATTCCCTTCCTGTGAGTCACTCCCGGATATCTCTCTATCTCGTCATCTGCCACAAAGCCGTGCTCCAGCAGATTCATCGATACATCTATGCCTTCCTCAGTCTTCTCGATCAGCTTGCCCCTGTTCTTCGGTGCAAACATTCCCTCACGGAGGCTTCCAAGTGCATCCTCAAGCTCCGATGCACGCGCTTCCATCTCTGATTTTTCTATAAATCCGAGATCCTGCGATATGACAGATCCCGCTATTCTGCCCTCGATCATGGCTGAGCTTGCCTCCTCGATCCCGGACACATCCCCGGCTGCAAATATTCCCGGCACTGAGGTTCTGCCCCATTCGTCACACTCAGGAACGTATCCGCCCGGAGTATCCTTCATCTTTACGCCCGCCTGCTTTAAAAGCTGTGACATAGGTGAAAGTCCAACGGCAACGCATATCGTATCAACGTCAAATGTCTTTTCGGTTCCCTCTATGAAATTAAAATGGCTGTCTACCTGTGCGATCGTCACTCCTGTTACCCTGTCCGTTCCACTCGCCTCAACGATCGTATGTGACAAGTAAAATGGAACTCCACACCTCGATATCTTTGCAGCGTGTACTCCGTATCCTCCAATCCTCGGTGCCGCATCAACTAAAGCCACGACCTCACACCCTGCCTGCATGAGCTGATAGCTGACGACAAGTCCTACATTTCCTGAACCGAGCATCAATATCCTGTTACCCGGCTTTATGTGATGAAGATTCATCATAGTCTGGGCGGCACCCGCGCCGATGACTCCCGGAAGTGTCCAGCCTTTGAAGGTAACCATGTTCTCACTGGCTCCTGTCGCCACAAGCACACTGTCGCCCTTGAAATGCTTTATCCCATCACCGATCCTGACCGTCACTTCTTTCTCGTCATAGAGACCCACAACTGTTGCATTAAGCCTTACATCCACACCCAGTTTATTTGCCTCCTCAAGAAGTTCGTAACCTATGTTGAATCCTCTTATCTTCGCCTTGTGTTCCTTTGATCCGAAGAACTTATGTATCTGTTTGAAAAGCTGACCGCCAGGCTTTGCATTCTCGTCAAATACTATCGGCTTCATTCCGTTCTTCGCAGCCTCTATCGCTGCGGAAAGTCCTGCCGGACCTGCGCCTATCACTATCAGATCGTATCTCTCTATCATAGCAGTCACCTCCTAAAAATCCTTCTCTGCCGACGCACCGTACTGCGTCCTCACATCCATTCCCTCTTCCAGAGGAGTGATGCACGTTCTTATATTTGGCTTGCCATTTACGATCATGACACAGTCCGTGCATCTTCCTATGGCACAGAATACACCTCGCGGCTCATGTCTCTTCTTGGTATATCTGTGTGTCATGACACCCGCAACTCTGAGCGCCGCCGCTATCGGCTCGCCCTCTATTCCCTGAAGCGTCTGTCCATCATATGTAAAATTCACCAGCCTGCCCTCCGGGGTGTCCCCCAGTATCGGGTGAGTTAATATCCTATCCATAGCCATTCCTCCTTTTTGTGTGGTTAATTAACTTGGTGAAATGGTAAACCCTTGTATCATGCTAGAGTCAATGTACTTGATTTGTTTTTGCGAAATTCGTTAGATAGGAAGATTTAGCGGTCATATGGCTTAATTTTATTAAGTAATATCAAAGAAAATAGAATTTGATTAGGTGGTGTGTTACGATACAGTTATATGGGATCGGGAATTGGAGATTATATTATGAAGAAAAAGGATACTTTCAAGATTGGGGAATTGTCTAAGCTGTTTGATATCGGCGTGGATTCTATCAGATATTATGAGAAGGTTGGGATACTGCACCCTGTGAGAAATGACGAGAACAATTACAGGATGTACACCATTGATGACGTCCGCCGCCTTGCGCTTATCCGTGAGCTGCTGGGACTCAGCTTTTCCACTGACCAGATCCGTGAATATGACGAGGACAGAAATGTCGATAGTACGACATCCCTGCTCAGAGCCGAGCTTGACGTGGTTGACGCTGAGATTGCCAAGCTCAAAGCCACCAGGGACAGTATCCAGAACCGGCTGGACACCATCACATCCCTTTGCAGCCCGGATATACAGGATGAATTTGAGACTATTGTGATAAAGGAGCTTCCAGACCGAAAGTGCGTCATGGTCACTGACGACAATCTTCCTGATGATTATGTCTCCTATTATGTGGTCAAATACATGCAGAGCCACAACACCAAGATTGACACAATAGGTGCCTGCGACTGCTATACCCTTGACATCCCCGGAAGCAATCCAAAGTCCAAGTATTACCGTACCAAGAACGTATTCTTCTTCGCACCATACCTTGAGGACGCCGATTGCAATTATGTACTTCAAGCAGGAAGATATCTCTCCATGACATACAAGGGCGCCCTGACCAAGACAAAGGAACTGCTGCCACGGCTCTATACATACGCACAGGCTCACCAGCTTGAGATTGCCAGTGACCCTGTTGAAATGTGTCATATAGATGATTATGAGACCAACGATGACAGTGAATATATAATTGAGCTGCAGCTCATGATAAAATAACCATTTTGCCGCAGCTCATTTTGTTCTCTAAAAATGTAATTACAGATACTCACTCATGAACAGCTCCGTGTCGTATGGGGTTATCACCATTTTATCACGCTCATTCTCCACTGTGTCATTATTCAGATACAACGCAGTGTCAAACACAATGTCAGCATCTTCCCTGTTATCCACCAACACTCCTCTGCCCATGACATTGAGTGCGATAAGATCGTAGAGATCCGGCTTCTTCATATTCACCATGGAATAGCATACCGCTGCGACTCCAGAAAGATTGCTCTCCAGATTATTGCCGACGGTATTTGTGTGGACTCCACTGAGCGACAGATTCATGTCACACCAGATAAACTCCCGCTTAACACAGTCAAATATTACAGGAATACACACCGTGCTGCCCGCTGTGAGATCCAGCTTCTGTTCCACCGTCTTTGGCTCATATATCTCACCCGAGTTCACATCAGCCCTCTCCATCCAGCCAAACATTGCATGAGGCATCTCCGCATAGTTCTGACCGGTAAAGCTATACACCTGGTACACCACATACCTTGCACCATATCTCACAACTGAATCTACGTCCACATCAAGGAACTCACTGACACCATCACCATCCACAGGACCGCCATTTACAATGTCCCCCGAATGACAGGCCTTATATTTCTCAGATTTCAGATTGGTATATGACACATGCTCCATGTAGTTCCAGTTCTCGTCAAATATAGCCGCCGACAGGTCTATGTCGACTCTTCCATCGTCATACGACTCCAAATCACATTTGTCCATATTCGTCCACCATATAAATGCCCTCACAGCATCTGTCTGCGAAGCCATAGGGAGTCTCGAGCCTCTGACTATAGTCTTAAGCGCCTTGCTGGCACTTCTCTGGCTGAATGGAACCACATAATTCCTGTAATCCTCAGACAAGTACACCTTACCAATAGGCTCCCTCTGTCCATAGATCTTCACAAGGGCATTTTCACAGATCCGAACAACTTCCTGACAGTATCTCTCATCTATATCTGGCAGATTGTTTTGCTCGCTGTGGCACTTTGCAAGGCGCCCCTTTGGGAAGAACACTCTCACATCTGTATGCTCAGGTCTGTGCAGAAAGTGCTCCCTCACCTGAAGCAGTACTGGTGTCGACACCTTCTCCGCCACAGACGCAAAGCTTCTTATAACAGGCTCTTTATATGTCTCTCTGAGCAGCTGATCCAGTCTCCTTGCCAGTTCACCCGGTCTCTTCACCAGCTCGGCAAGCGCACTTTCATACTCACCATAGGCAAGGTCAAACTCAACCTTTCCTGCAAATGTCTCTATCTTCCTGTTATTTCTCAGCTTGTCAAATGCATTTATCGCCCTGTCATACTCCAGAGTGTATCTGCTGCAGTCAAACTCAGAAGGATGGATCCTCTCTCCAATTCTGATCCATCTCTCCTTATATCTGAGCATATCCTCCTCTATATTCGGACAGCCAGACAGAAGCTCCATGATCATCCTTCTCTGTCTGCGTGAAAAGCTTCTGTATCTAGTATTCTCCGCAAGGCTCACATCGCCATCACTCATGGCAGTCACAAGTCTCAGCACATCAGTTGCAGTCTTTACATATTTCCTGAGCTCACTGACATTTGCCAGAGGCTTCTTCTGCAGATAGAGCGCGGCGATGTATGCAGCATTCTCCTTGTGTGGTATGTTATCAGGCAGCTTCATATTCTCAGTCTCGAATAAATATGCTATATCCTCCCTGTCAGTTCTTGATATGGATGTTCTCGACGTACAGATATTGTCAAATATCTGTCTCACATCGTCCTCGCTTCCAAGCTGCAAAACCTTGACCTTCGTCTCGTCAAAAAGTGGCAGTCTGTCATTTACACGCTTTCTGTGATTCTTTGGATACAGGATACCATCCGACCAGTAATGCACCATCGCATTTATATACAACTCAGAAAAATGTGCATCCATAACGCCCTTAGGGAAATCGGCGTACATAGGCATATATACAACATTTGCACCTTTCAGCTTCATAAGCGTAGCTTTGAGTTCAAAGTAAAAATCTGACAGTTCGTTGACACTGTATGTTCTGAGAACGTCAAACACCTCCCTGGAAAATGTATATCCAAGTTCTTCGATGTTCTTCATAATGGCCGTTATGTAGCGATCATTTGCCACCCTTGCAGTACCAGTGCCAAGTATCACTTTGTTTTTACGCCTGAGCAATATCTCATTCATAACTTTTCTCCTTATTAATGAGGAAACCGGTGGCGGTAAGCTTTTACATTTATCATCCCAATTAAGAAGGAACCACCACCATAGCCTCTTTGTGTTTCGCGATAATCAATATATCAAATCGAAACTGTCCAATCAATGAACCGCTAGTTTAAAATGAACATCGTCTCTTGCAATCACGGACTTTGGCTCGTTGCTCTGCGCAAATACAAAAGACACATAGAGTATATGCCGCACTGTTTACTCTATGTGCCTTTTAATTTTATAGTTTTCGCTTTATATAGAAATTATGAATTCATCCCTCAAGCGCGACCTTTACAGCCTTTTTCTTTCTGGGAAGACAGAGCTGGAGCACCACCGCTATGGTTGCACCAACTGCAGTTCCTGATGACATGAAGTAGTTCAGGAACTGAGGCATTGCATTCACCACATCTGTAGGAATGACTATAGTTGCCACAGCTGCCACGACTGAGATTCCCACGATAAGTGACGATCTCTCATCAAGTGGCTCACTCTGTATGATCTTAATTCCATTTGATATGAGCAGGATACATACAACTGCAAATACACCATTTACGACAGGGGTCGGTATACATGATATGACGGTCATAAGCTTTGGACATACGCCGAGCACCATGAGTATCATACCACCCGCAATGATCGCCATACGGCTTCCGACCTTTGTGATCGCAAGGACTCCGGCATTTGAAGAATAACCTGTCATTGGAGTTCCGCCGAACAGTGAACCAACAAGACATCCAACACCTTCACCTATGGTAGCACGATCTATTCTCTTATCGCTGAGATCCTCACCTGTGATGGCGCTGATCGTCACCCATGTTCCTGTTGTATCGAGGAGCACGATAAGGTAAATGAACATCATGAGTATACAGGACTTAATCTCAAACTTTGGAAGTCCAAAGTGGAAAAACTCAGGCAGCTTGAACCATGCTGCATCGTGTACTGAACTAAAGTCCGCAGCTCCCATCGCTGCAGCAACCACTGTTCCGGCAACCAGTGCAAGTATTACTGATACCATGTGAAGTATCCTGTTATGCTTAAGCTTGTACTGAAGTATCATACATACGATGAGCACTCCTGCAGCAGTAAGACCTGATGCTACATTTGCACTTAAGTTTCCATCTGAGCTTGCGATCCCCTTGGCTGCTGTAGGTGTCAGCGATATTCCAACTATAAGTATGATGATACCACCGATAAATGGAGGTATTGCCTTTCTCACAAATTTCGAAAAGCCCTTAAATATACCCAGCAATACGATCATGATTGCTCCGGGTATCAGACTTCCTATCATTGCACTGACTCCCATGGTCGCGCCTATCGTACACATAGCTCCAAGCGGTACATACGATGGTCCCTGTATGATAGGATACTTCATGAAGAATCCCGCCTGCAATATAGTTGCAATTCCACATGCAAAGAAACTCATCTGAAGGAAAAATGATAACTCTCCTCCTGCCAGTCCTATCGCCGCTCCAAGTATCAACGGCATGATATACAGATCCATTGACAATACATGCTGCATTCCGAGAAATGCCGCCTTGCCACAGCTTATCTTCTCATTTACGCCAACTATGAGCTGGCTGTCATTTTCTATTATCTTCTTATCTTCCATATAAACGCGCCTCCTTATCTTATATTTGCTTCAATACAGATATTTCAAATATATTTATTATTATGGTCTGATGGTCTTCTTTGTTTATCCCCATCCATCTTATTTATCTGCAAGCTGCTTTTTCAGAACCACAAGCTCGCTGTTTATCTCATCGATCAGGCTTCTCTCATCTATTCCACATGTGAACTTTCCGCCCTGATATACAACCTTTCCATTTACTATCGTCGTGTCAATATTCTCCTCGGATGACGCATATACGACCGTCGCCTTTGCATCATGCATAGGTGCCGACTTCAGATGATTAGGGTCAAATATTATTACGTCCGCATTCTTGCCAGACTCCAATGTTCCCAGCTTGTCAGCCATACCTATAGCCTTTGCTCCCCCTGCCGTCGCCATGTGTATGATATCATCTGCGCTGATGACTGCCGCATCTCTGTGTATTCCCTTCTGTATGAGAGCTGCCAGCTTCATACTCTCCAGCATGTCCGTACTATTGTTGGATGCCGCACCATCCGTTCCTATAGATACATTTACCCCTGTAGCAAGGCTTTCCGGAATAGGTGGTATTCCTGAACCAAGATAAAGATTAGGTGCTGGATTGTGGCTTATCGACACTCCATATTTTGCAAATCTCTCTATGTCATGAGGTGTGAGGTTTACACAGTGGACTGCCAGGAATTTGTCTGTCAGGAATCCTATCTCCTCAAGCATATCCACTATATCCTTGCCGTAATATCTTCCGCACATCTCATTGTCGACCTCTGTCTCCTTGATATGCATTGAATATCTCACGTTCTCGTTGAGACAATACTCAAGCATCTCCTGATAGCCTTCCTTCGTGGTCGACCATGTGACATCCGGACCAGTCCATATCGAAAGCATGTCATTTTCTTTATATGCTTTCTTCAGTGCATCCACTTCCTTCATGGCCTTGCCAACAGGCTCAAGGAAGCACTTCGGCATTCCGTATTCCTCTCCGGTATCCTGAAATGTTCTGATAAATACACTACGGATACCCGTTGATACCATTCCCTCTATACAGGAATGAGCCAGTTCAGAATTCTGATTGGTGTAGAAGAACTCACTCATGGTCGTACATCCACTCTTTATTGCCTCCATACATGCAAGCTGTGCTGCCAGCTCATGCTGATGTGGTGTCATATACTGTCCATATGGGAGTGCTGAAAGATTCAACCACTCTATCAATCTGTGATCAGCTCCAAGACCTTTCAGGAAAGACTGGAATATATGTATATGTGTATCTATAAATCCCGGAAATACCACCTTGCCCTCGGCATCTATCACACGTCCGGCGCCCTCACATTCCTGAAGCTCCTCCGGTGTCAGCTCATTCATTTCCTTTATCAGAGTTATCTTCTCTCCCTCTATTCCTATGATTCCCTTCGCATACACTTTTCTGTCCTCATCCATTGTGTGTATCTGCGCATTTTTGATTATCAGATCATAACTCTTCATAGCTCATTCCTCCTGACTTTGAATATCCACTAAAAAAGGAGTCCTTCCCCGGCAGTGTGTGTTAAAATGTTCCACACAAACTACTTTTGAAAAGACTCCTTTGTCCTGTTCTAAATCTTCTGTATTACATTTTCATTTTCCGCGGTATAAACAAAAAAAGAACCATACAGCTATCTGTTTTGGTGTTAAGGAAAACAGATAAAACTTTTGGTTCCTGATGGCTCGTATCTTAGCACTATCCCGTCAAATGGTCAATACTCGTAACCTCTGTTGTTATATTTTTATTTTTTTAAAGGACTTTACCTTAATATCTTATGTTTATGCCATTTTTGCTTAATATTTTAAGGTAAAGAAAAAAGCCTGAAACCCTTGATTTTCCTTAGGTTTCAGGCTTTTAATTTAATGCCGGCGACCGGAATCGAACAATACAGGCATCAAAAAAATCTAATAAAATAAGGAGGTTGCGAGCATTTCAACATTGAATTAACCCTCAGTTAACCCCTCACTAACATATTTTTCTAATTATAGGATTTGGGGGTATATCATACTCTATTTTCAATACTCTATTTCTAAACCTAAATAATTGTCCCCCCAAATTATGATCAACCTTTAACGTATCTCTTCCATATATCTTTGAAACACACTTTTTATATTGTTCATAATCTTTATACTTTCCCCCTTCACTATAGGCATCTGAAACTAAATATAACTTTATATCCTCATATTTATATTTATCGTTCATAAATATTTCTTTAAATCTATCAGACAAAAAATCCGAAATAGTATTTTTAAACTTTTCATGTATATCTGATATAATTAAATGCTTAGGACTGTTAACATTTTTCAGTTCAAGCAAATACAGTACATATGTAGAACAAGAGCAGTCAACCACTATAGCAAAATCAACTGCTTTGGGAATGATTGCCTCATGCAGTCCTGCATAATAGTCATCTACTTTTATCCCTACATAATCTTCTGATGTTAATTTTTCATCTACATTGACCTCTATACCTGCATCCTCGATTTTATATCTTATATATGGTTTTAATGTACGCTCACCTTTTATCTTCTGTAACACACTTTACTCCTCTTCAAAAGAAAAATTCTTAATAATCTCTTCTCGTTCCTGATATAGCAATTCAGACACATCTACAAAGTTTCTATCAACAGCCCCTAGCTCATCTACATCTAAGACAGTCGCTTCACTTCCTTCTGGAGTTTGTTCCAAAAAAATTGGTTGATAAATATTATAGTCCAATTTTTTTGATAAAATTAAATTATTAATTTTATTAAAAATATAATTGCTATGAGAAGAAATCACCAAATTAACACCTGCCGATGCTAATTCAGAAAAAATTTCTATAAGCTTTATTTGATTATTAGGATGCAAATGGGCTTCCGGTTCTTCAATAAACAAAATAGACTTTCTTGTTCTTGCAGGTCGTCTAGAAATTACTCCTCCCAAAATATATTTCAAAAATGCGACTATAGGCGATATTTCAGATACCATTGATGAGACCTCAGTCATTTCAAAATTAGCATTCATATCTTTAGGAGTATATACTAAAGCATTTTCCGACTTGTCAAAAGTTACAACCCCTTTAAGTATTTCATTTTCTATTTTTGAATAATATTCTTCAAATCTAATATTATTTCTCGGTCTAATATTAGATAATGCTATAAAATAATCTGATATAGGCTCTGAAATGCCTGGCAACTCGATTTTTCTAGTCAACATTGCTCTATTCTTAGATAGCTCAGCTATTATTGAACCAAACGCATTCATACCACTATATATTCCCGACCTTGAGGCTGGCAGAAAATACACTTGATCAAATTCCATCATCACTGTCCTCGTAAAATCAGTTAAAACCTTCCTTAATTCTTCAAGAATTATTGCTAATGGTCGTCCAAAATCATTTTCATAAATATAAACATCAAAATGATTTTTATTATTTCTTGAGCTATTTCTATCACTACTTATTCTCTTTAACATAATAGGTTTTATTTCATATCCACCTATCATTGTTCCCTTTTTTATATCAATACAAAAATTATATTTCCCCAGTTCAACCTCTATACATGGTGAATTATCAATAATTTTATCAAAATTGCCAAATGTATTATTACATGAGGCTACAAAACTTGGCATAAACATTTCCTGATAAGTTATATAAAACCATTCCTTGGTTTTATTCGTAATATCCATCTCTTGTTTTTCACTTTTGTAAAACTCATCCAAAGTTTTCATTATCTGTTCATTAATATGTCCATCGTATGTTTCAAAAGACATACTATATCTACTTCGATACATAAATGGATAGTTATCCATATTAACCATGGTTTTTATCAGCAAATACACAATCTGCATGGCATACGATTTTCCAATATTATTATTTCCATAAGTAACTATAAATTTTTTACTCAAATCAAATTTAAATGATTTAAGGGGTCCAAAATCACTTATTTTTACTATCATATTTATACCTTCCCTAAATTTTTATATTTATAGTATCATATATCATTTTTCAATGCAAATGATACATTTTACTATCGTTTCTTTTTATTCTACATGATCTAACATATTTTCACAGTTTTTAACAAGGTATCCTCAATCTCCTTCTCTCCAACGCCAATATATCTTTGTGTTGTAACTACAGATGAATGCTGTAACAACCGCCTTACAACTTCTGTATTATATTCGGAATTAACATAGGCTTGTGTAGCAAAAGCCTTTCTAAATGAATGTGTGCCTATTCCCTTATACTCCAAGAAATCACAAGCTAATTTCAGATGCTCTGAAACTGTTCGCTCACAAATACCAAATAATCTTGTCTTAGAGCCTACCCCCTGTTTACAGGCATACTCGACAATTACTGTATATACCTCAACAGGCACCAAGAAATCTCTATATTTTCCTGTTTTTTTCTCATATATATTAATTCTGTATTTATTCCCGATCTTTACAAAAGAATCCAAAGTCAATCTAAGTATATCAGATATTCGCAAGCCCAAATTTCTTTCTAGCTGTAATACCATTGCAATCCTCGGATTTGGCTTATGGCTAACACCCATATATTCAAAACCATTTCGGATAGTCTCAATGACCACACAGTACTCTGAATCCTCTATTACCCTTGTAGTTTTATTCATATTTTATCACTTCCTATCAATATTTTCCAATTTTATATACCAAGATTTCCTATAATCGTTACCCCCATCTATAAATACCGCAGGATAAAAAGAAACTTCCTAATTAGATACAATTAGGAAGTCCCATAAACACCCCAGATTGAGCCGTGTTCGAACCATACCCCAAATGTAGATAAAGTACCCCAGACGAAACCAAAAAGCCAACGTTGAGCCACGTACAAAGCGTCACCCCACATTTAAGCCTACCCACGATGCAGAATTCCGTTGTTTCCAAAAGCCAACGACAAAAAGTTAACGGAACAACCACCTATGGTTTCAGCTACAAATTGGGCTGCTGCTTTATTCAACCTCAAACCTTGTACCAATCTGTCATAACCAACCTGTTCAACTTCAATCAATGTACTAACATGAGCCTGTACACTATCCTTCCATATTTTCCCATTTCCAACATCTAAATAATGCTCATTAAGAACTTTAAGGGAAGCACCTCTCTTTAATACTTCAGATGTAAATATATAAAATATATTTACACTCACGAAATCCCTGACGCTATAAACAACTACTGTGTCATTACTACATAATCTTTGAAATAACTTATTACACTCAGATAAAGGAAACAGTTCTGATTCCTTTATCTTTCTGGATCTCAATACCTCTTTCTTCATCTCTACGTTTCCCAATGCATAAACTCCAAATATCATTTTGTCTCCTTTCATAATAAAAATTCCGTTAACTATGAATACATATATAATAGTAGAAACTGAGTTTTTTATTATTCATCTGAAAATTTGGAAATCCATCAACAAAATAAGAATTATTACACAAGCTACGAAAAACAGTCTCAGCAACTCGACCATACCCCAAAATGAAAATACTTAATCAAAATATTTCTGTACTCTAAAATGCAGAAAATAGAAAAGCAAAGAAAACAAGCCATTAAATATACGAGTGCTAAAAAATACAACTAATATTTTTAAAATTTTAATCAAATAATGTAATTAAAATTTCGCCGCCAAATTTTTACTTAATCTAAGTCTGAACTTCAAAAATAGTGGTTCATAACAACCTTCAGATTTTATCGAAACAACTATGTTTAGCACAAAGCAAAACCAGACTATATCTTGACACCATTGTCATTATCAGCTACCCCGTTCATACCAAGGAAACAAGGGTACAAAAAAACTGACAGCCATCGAAATGACTGCCAGTTTTACAACCTATTATTTTATTAAACTAATTAATGCTTAGAAAAAGTACCATCTGTAAATTCTATATCGCCAACAATAACAGACTGCACCTGTTTATAATCAATATTTTCATTAAAATAAATAAAAGCAGAGTCAATCGAATTATTAGGGTCATCTGCGGCAGAGCCATAGTTGACTTCACCTGTAACTGGTGTTTCCGTTCCATCTTTCCATCTGATTTTTACATAACCATCTTTCTCTATTTTCTCTTGTTCATTCTCATCTATTACACTTCCGTTTGCAAAATAAATTCCTATATGAGAAGCATGTAAACCTATATACATTCCCGATGCATCCTCCGGGTATATCAAACTCGCATTTCCTTCATTCCAATCCAACTTCATACCATATGTTACATCTTTAAATATATAATCTGAAACATTACCGTCAAAAGGTTGGGCTTCCTTTATCTCTGTATCCATATCTTCCTTCTCAGTCGCTCCAGCCCCATTCAAAGCTAGAATCAAACCATCATACTCTGCTGGTACAACTGCAACCATTGTACAATTAATGCTATAATCCACCATAACTTTTGCCTTTGTGTTATTCTCGAAATATGACATACTTGGTTCTCCATAAATAGCTTCGAATGAACCACTTGTCGAAATCTTATATTCTTTTCCATCAACTTCAACAACAGAATCTGTAGCATATGAATTTTCCTCATCTGTCAGGTCTGCATTTGGAAAAACTGTACCCGTATATGCATCTACAAAATAATAATTCTTTACTGTCGTTCCACAACTACGTCCAGAACCAAGTGTCAATGTACCATTCCAAGTACCACTTGCATTATACGTTACAGTATATGTAATATTTCCATCCGCATCTGGCTCACTTACATCAACGACAGGCTCTGAATAGGTTGCATCCTGCTGCGTCACTTCCTCACTGTCATCTTCAGAACCATCTTCCTTTCTTACATATGTATATGCTGGAATGGATACCTCTCCCTCAGCAAACGAAATACCATTCTCACTAAACCAAGTGCTTACTTCTTCGACCTCTTCCTCTGTTGCTTCCTCGGTATCTGTATCAGATGCTACTTCAGCCTCTGTTGTTACATTCTCCGTTGTACCCTCTGCTGTTGTACTGCCCGTATCCTTACCACAACCAACCATGCTTAAGCTAAGAGCTAAAACTACCCCAGCTATTAAATACTTCTTTCTCATTTGTCTCCTCCTCGACATTCTTTGTTTTTGCGCCTTACTATATCGTAAGTCACTATATTATGCCTTATTGTATTGTAAGTTACAAGTCAGCACATCATTTTATAAAATAATTATCAAAAAGTAAGGGAGTTGTAACACATGGATTCAAAGCAAGACTATGGCTATTTAGAGCTACACATTGAAGAAATTCTAAAGAAAAACAATATCTCCAAAAACAAACTATGTAAAGATCTGGATATACCCAGAGCTAACTTAAATCGCTATTGTCAGCAAAGATTTCAAAGAATCGATGCGAACTTAATATGCAAAATCTGTTACTATCTCAACTGTGATATATCAGATTTAATTGAATATCATAAAAATTAAACTATAACCATCTAATAGCCTCTATCCAAAATTCCAATTGTTCTTGTACCACATATTCCTTATTACCTAAATTTAATTTTTCAACTAAACTATTATCTGAAAAATGCTATTATAAACTTATTACCAATTATTATCTTTATTGTCTATATAATCTATATAGTTGAAATGTAAGCCAAGCATGCAAACGCATGCTTGGCTATTTCTATGTATCTTATACCGCCCTAACAAATTTAATCTTTTTATGTTCCTCCTCAATTCAAAAATCTGTAAGACTTTTTACGTCATTTTTTCTTATATTAATAACTCCTATCGTTCTTTTTCTAAACTATCAAACTACACAATGCAAAACCATCTTATCTCTGTTTTCATTTTGATATGTCAGACAGATTTTTCATATCTCTGTTACAAATAAAAATCATAAGACAGGCTAAATAAAAGCTCTACAACCAAAATTTATATCTCAGATTGAATGTGCAAACATCAGGCAGAACCTCAGTTGACTGGTAACTCCTATAAAAAATATTAGGAGGCATACTCATGACAAAAAAAATTAGTATCAGATTATCTGCAGATGTATTATCGTCAATTTGTGAAAAGTACAATATTTCAACTCAAACTGTTGGAGCTTCCGACATCAGAAGATGTCTTTTAGATGCAGTTAACACACGAACTTTTACTGGAAATAAATCTTGCCGTCTTTTTACCCCGGCTCAGACATTAGAAAAAGTAATAACCACAAAACTACGCAATCCAAAGCTATGCTGCTGGAGAATTGATGATGAGTTAATAAAATATCTGAAGTCATATTACAAAACAAGCTCTACATCTTACGCCATTCGGTGTGCTATTTTTGATGTATTTAACACCACCACTGAACCTTTATGCGTTGAACTTAATAACAAACTTTTCTTCATGCCGGGACAAAAAAATTCCAACATGCTTGCATGGCTGAACCCCATCTTCTCGGAAGCCACTTCAAGATATAATTTAAAAACTTATCTTGAGCCATTTACAGGGACTGCAAATGTCCTTCTACATACTCAAAAAATGGACACCGAATTAATTAACGATTTTTCATATGATCTGATCAATTTGCACAATACCATTAAAAAATATCCTGCTGAACTAAAAATTCGTTTGAGTAATATGATAATCAGTTCACCGATAGAATCGACATTCAAAAAATGTAAAGAGTTTCTTCAAACAGCCCCTATTCCCAAGAGACACACTAAACACGAGGATATTAAACGTGCTTCTTCCTTCTTTATAATACGCTATTTTTCGTATTATGGTGATGGTTCATCCTTCAACAGAAAAAAGAATATCGGCAACTTCCTTAAGAGCCTTGATTATTTTTATGCTTTTTCACAAAGATTACAAAATGCCGATATTAAAAAGTCAGATGCAATTTACAGGCTTAAAACTTTTATGAATAAATCTGACTCGCTCATTTACATTGATGCGCCTTATATTAATACAGAAAGTTATTATAAGATCAATCAACCAGACAAGAGAAAGCAAATTTTTTCTAACCATAGGAAACTGCGAAATATCGTTGATAAACTTCGTACCAACAATGTGTGCTTAATTTCCTACAGAATTACTGCATCCATTTCAGCACTAGAAAAAGACCCAAACGCTGAAAAACACATACGTAATAGTCTGGATAGACTATACCTTAACTGTGGTTATTTTTATAGCCTCCATAAATTGCCAAAGAATCAAACTGAAATTTTGCTCAGCACACATGCATTACCAAACTTTATTTCCTACGATATCCCCCTTCTCAATAAGGAGGTGGAATAGAATCAATGACGTATTTTCCTCCTCTTAAGAAGAACAAAGTAGAAATTGATAATTTAATATTGATGAAATTAATAAATTCTGGTACTGTGTCATCTGTTGAAATGCTCGCGTATGAAGTTATGAATAAGCGCGAAAAAATATTAAAAGAACACACGAAACATCGCAGTATTTGGCAGAATACAACCACTGGAAAATGGCATACCAAACTAGGGGATGACAAACACATGATTGTACGAAAAGAAAGGAGTGATCTTGAAAATGCAATTATAGAATATTATTTATGTCCACCTTCAGCATCCATGACATTCGAGGAAGTATTTGTCGATTATTGCAAATACTGCAAAGCACACAACGTCATTGCAAATAAGACCGTAGATAATTATGAATCAGACTACAACAAATATATCGCTCCTCTTCCTCTTGTAAAATATTCCATTACAAAAGTTGATGAGGAATTACTAATCAAAAGTCTCAAAACAATTGTCGAGCAAATCAAGCTAGATGTCAAAAGATATGCAAACGTAAAAACAATTATTCGGAGAGTTTTCTTTCATGCAAGAACGGAATTAAACCTTAACTGTATAACCGCAAATAATATAATAAGCGAACTTAAATTTCCTGCATCCTGTTTTATCAAAAGAGAGCATAACGAGGAACGTCAAATATTTAAGCTACGCGAAATTCAGTTAATTAAAAAGCATCTTGCAGGTACAGAAGATTTAGAGCGTCTTGCAATTTTATTGGTTATTGAAACTGGATTACGTCTAGGAGAAGTCGTAGCATTAAAAAGATGTGATATATTTAAAAGCTATATTCGAGTATCTCGTTCAGAACATAAAGAGAAAGCAGACAATGGTTCAATAAGATACTTTTTGGATTTGCCTAAAAAGAAAAAAATAGGGAATGTAAACCTTACTGCGGAAGCTATTAAATTATTAGATAAAATTCAATCTTTATCAGACAGTGAGTTCTTATTCCCAGATAAGAACGATCCTAATACATGGAATCGTTCTTACAACATAGATGACGCAATCAGGCAAGTCTGTACTGAACTTAATATTACTGTTCGCTCCATGCAAATTCTCCGAAGAACTTACGCTTCAATAATGCTTCAACATGAAAAACTACCAATCAAAACGGTACAAATGCAACTACGTCATAGTGATGAAGCAACCACTCTACGGTACTACAGTTACAATATTTATGACGATGATGAGATGGAAAATACATTTTTGGATATCTCAATTTAGGATTAACCCTCGATTACCCCCCCAACTGATGAAACTAAAAAAAGCTCAAACCCAAGTAAATCAAGGGTTTGAGCCTCTTTCAAACAGTGCCGGCGACCGGAATCGAACCGGTACGGGAGATTAGTCCCGCAGGATTTTAAGTCCTGTGCGTCTGCCAGTTCCGCCACGCCGGCATTCTGCACCTTATTAAAAGGTTTAGAAAATGGGACCTATAGGGCTCGAACCTATGACCCTCTGCTTGTAAGGCAGATGCTC
>ERZ780157.638-NODE-638-length-44501-cov-10.810129_pt1 | contig 44501 bp, 41 predicted proteins | sample MGYA00511169_ERZ780157 | MGnify/ENA primary metagenome ERZ780157 (study PRJEB29588, sample SAMEA1965149) | human gut metagenome | biome: human gut; feature: human-associated habitat; material: faeces | place: Denmark | collected 2008/2010 ...
TGAAGATACTTGGCTGGAAGCGGCCCGGGAAAATAGGGCGATGCCGACACCTTTCTTTTTCAAAGAGCGATCTTCGGATCGCTCTTTTGCTTTGCAATTTTTTTACGGTGTTATCTCTGTGATGTTTTGTCCGCAATGCTTTCTGCACTATATGTTTTTAGCTTTTGCGTATATGCGGTCTGATTAGAGTTCGGCAGCAGAGCATTTTTTTGTTTCGCTTAGGGATTGTTATTTCTCTTTTTGTCTCTATGTGCGGCACGCGGTTTTGGAGACCGCTGCTCTACCTGTTTGTAATATTAAAGAAAAGGATATATGAAAATGAAAAAGATTATTTCAGCCTTTGTTTTGATTTGTGTTCTTGTTTCTGTTCTTTGCGGTTGTTCTCTTCTTTCGGCAAAGAGCGGTTCGGACAAAGAATTTTCGGGCGAGGGACTGACCATTACTCTCACAGACAATTTCAGAACAGCAGAGATTGAGGGATACACACTTTGCTACGATTCTTTTGATGTCGCCGTTTATGCCCTTAAAGAGAACTTTGAAGTGTTTGAAAATGCGGGGCTTGACAATGTTACTCTTGATGATTATAAGGGATATGTGTTGGATGCGAATTCAAAGTATTCACCGAAAGAGGATAACTCTTTTGACGGACTGACCGTATTGCGTTATGAATCATATATTGAAGCGAAAAAAACGAATTTCACATATTTTGTCTCTTTGTATAAGGGTACGGACGCTTTCTGGATAGTTCAGTTTGCGTGCAAATCATCGGAGTATGCCGACTATGAGCAATACTTTGTCAAATGGGCAAGATCTGTAAGAGTGTAGTCATTGCAAAAATCCACCTGCCGTTAAGCAGGTGGATTGATTTTTTATTAAGTCTGTGAAAATCAGCCGTTGATGTTGTAGTTTTCGCAGAGGAGATTTGTTGCTTTAAGCAGTTTGTAGGTATAAATGAACGGACCTACTATTATAAGTGAACCGAGAACGTTCCAAAGCCAATAATCTTTTGCGCCGAAACTGTAATTTATGCCTCTTCTGTTAAGTTCGGCTCCGATTCTGTTGGATATTTTGTGATACCAAACAATATATCCGATACCGAACGTGATGTTTCCGACAAGGAAGCAAAGCAGGCAGTAATGCATTGTTCTTTTTCCGTCATATCTGCTTGCAATGATGTTGATGTCATTGCTTACGGAAGACAGAATAACGATTCCGTAGATACCGAAAGTTATCAGTGAAAGCAATATGAATTTGACAAGGCTTTTATTTGTTTTCAACTGTCCTACGGGCGCGGTCGATGTCTGTTGAGTCTGTTCCTGTTGAATCTGGTCGTTCATTTTGTGAACCTCCTGTTTTTTATTGCTGTTATTATATCACATAATATACATTGAGTCAATACTTTTTTAACACAAAAACCAAATTTTCATACATTTCGGCTTGTTTTTTTTGAACTGATATAATTTCTGTATTCGGCTGAGTTTTATTATAGTATGTAAAGTCAAACGTCGGTTCATATTTGAATATGTATGGCTTGTTGCGGTTGCGGAATCCATACGAAAATGTAAAATTATTCTGACGAAAAATGTCGTTTTGAATATTGACAAAGGTGTCCGCTTATGTTACTATCTATATATAAATATATTTATAGGAGCTAAAAATGGACGAAGTCAGAATAATCGAGATAAAACAGAGCATATTCGAGGACAACGACAAGGACGCGGAGCGTCTGCGCTCGTCTCTTCGAGATAAAGGCGTGTTTCTGCTCAATTTGATGTCAAGCCCGGGAAGCGGCAAGACAACGACCTTGACAAAACTTATTCCGATGATAAAAGAAAAGTACCGTGTTGGCGTTATGGAAGCGGATATTGACGGCGATGTTGACGCAAAAACAATAGCAAAAACGGGTGTTAAGTCTATTCAGTTGCATACGGGCGGAATGTGCCATCTTGACGCCGATATGACAAGACAGGGACTCACCGAACTCGGAGTGGACGACCTTGACCTTGTTATCCTTGAAAATGTGGGCAACCTTGTCTGTCCTGCGGAGTTTGACACGGGCGCAGTCAAAAACATCATGATATTGTCTGTTCCCGAGGGTGACGATAAACCTTTGAAATATCCGCTTATTTTTACGGTTTGCGATGCTGTTGTGATAAATAAGATCGACGTTGCGCCTTATTTTGATTTTGACATCGAAAAATGCAAAGAGAATATAAAAATGCGCAACCCGAACGCAAGGGTTTTCCCTGTCTGTGCGAAAACAGGAGAGGGAATAGACGCCGTTGCCGAATGGCTGACGGTGCAGACCGAAGCGTGGAAAAATAACGGAACAACGAACTGAAAAGGATCGGGACAATGCCTGAAATCAGTAAAAAATATACGCCGAAACATTATGGCGACAAAAATCCGAACCCGAAGCTTATAAAACTTGTTCGCAAGATAACCGACAGGATTCCCGCAAAAATAAAGGGAATAACGACCGAAGATCCCGAATATTGGGGCTTTGCCTGCATTTTTGAGGACGAACTGACAAAAGAGGAGTCCGAAGCAGCTCTTGATTTAATGCTTGAAATGAAGTTGTGTAAGAAGTATACTTATCCGCAGATGCAGTCAATGGCAAAAGCGACGGACGAAACATCAAAAGCAAAATTAGACGCGCTTCTTGACAAACTCGGCGTTCTCGGTATGCTGGAATACGATTACGGCGACAGATATACAAAGGACGGTCCTTTGCCCGATACGAAGCGTGAAAAGGAAAACAGGGAGTATTGGATACCTCTGTTTGTTCCCGGTTCTGCGGAGTATACGAACATGAACAAGGGGCTTATGGACAGACATCCCGAACTTGCGATGTTCTTTGAACGCATGACGTTCCTGCCTCTTGAACACGTTACGGCTATGGTTCCTCCCGGAGGCGCCGGAGTCGGAATGCACGTCATTCCCGTCGAAAAAGCCATTTCAATGGAAAATGAGTCCATAGATATCGAACATATTTCTTATTGGCTCAAACGATATGAGGGACATATCGGCGCAAGTATGTGTTCATGCCGTTACGGCAGAAAACTGCTTGACGAGGGCTGTGCGGACGACCCCGAACTTTGGTGTATCGGTGTCGGCGACATGGCTGATTATTGCCGTGAGACGGGCAAGGGCAGAGACGTTACATACGAAGAAGCGATGGAGATACTTAAACGCGCCGAGGACAACGGATTTGTTCATCAGATAACGAATATCGACGGCGAGGGCAAGATTTTCGCAATCTGCAACTGCAACGTAAATGTCTGTAACGCGCTCCGTACTTCTCAACTTTTCAATACTCCGAATATGTCGCGTTCCGCCTATGTTGCGCACGTTGACAAAGATAACTGCGTCGCTTGCGGTCGCTGTGTCGAATACTGCCCCGCAGGCGCTGTAAAACTCGGTCAGAAACTCTGTCGTGCCGACGGTTCGGAAGTCGAATATCCCCGTCAGCCGCTGCCCGACAACAACAGTTGGGGCGAGCATATGTGGTCTGAGGATTATCGCGACAAAAACCGCATAAATACGCACGAAACCGGAACATCACCATGCAAAGCCGCCTGTCCCGCACATATTGCAGTTCAGGGCTATTTGAAAAAAGCGGCGCAGGGCAAATACCGTGAGGCTCTTGAACTCATAAAACGTGAAAATCCGTTCCCTGCGGTCTGCGGCAGAATATGTAACCGCCGCTGCGAAGACGCCTGCACGAGAGGTACGGTTGACGAGGCTGTTTCCATAGACGCCGTGAAGAAATTCATTGCCGAACAGGACTTGAACGCGGAACATCGCTTTGTTCCCGAGATAGTGGTCGCTTCCAACAAAGGCAGATGGACGGAGAAGATCGCCGTTATCGGCGGCGGTCCCGCAGGTCTTTCCTGTGCTTTCTATCTGGCGCAAAAGGGATATTATCCGACCGTGTTCGAGAAAAACGAGCGCGCGGGCGGTATGCTGACTTACGGAATCCCGTCATATAAACTTGCCAAGAACATCATTGACGCAGAAATAGATATAATTCGCGAAATGGGCGTTGAAATAAAACTCGGAGTCGAGGTCGGCAAGGACGTAACGCTTGACGGACTTCGCGAGCAGGGCTATAAGGCGTTTTATATCGCGATAGGCTGTCAGGACGGCAAATTGCTCGGTCTTGACGGAGAAAACGCTCCGAACGTCACGACAGCGGTCGAGTTCCTGAAAACGGCGAACTGCGGCGGACGCAAAGTCGAAGGCAGAACAGTCGTTGTCGGCGGCGGTAACGTTGCGATAGACGCGGCAAGAGTTTCCGCAAGAAGCGGCGCAGAAAGCGTGACAATGCTCTGTCTTGAAGGCAGAGACGAAATGCCCGCATCGAAAGAGGAAGTCGAAGAGGCGCAAGCCGACGGAGTGGAAATCAAAAACGGCTGGGGACCCGTTCGCGTTATCTGCGAAAACGGGGTTGCGACTGCCGTTGAATTCAGAAAGTGCGTTTCCGTATTTGACGAAAACAAACGCTTCGCTCCCGTATACGACGATTCGATGACAATTGAAATTCCCGCAGAGAACGTAATCTTTGCAATAGGTCAAGCCGTTGTTTGGGGTGACCTTCTCAAAGGCAGCAAAGTCGAACTCGGCAGGGGAAATTATCCGTCTGCGGACAAACTGACGTATCAGACTGCCGAACCCGATATATTTGTCGGCGGCGACGTCTTCACCGGTCCGAAATTCGCAATAGATGCCATTGCACAGGGACACGAAGCGGCTGAAAGCCTGCACAGATACGTTCAGCACGGTCATATGACCATTGGCAGAAACCGCAGGGAGTTCGCGATGCTCGATACGGACAATATCAAGGTTGAGAATTACGACAACGCTTCCAGACAGTTTGCGCCGGTCGATACGTCTCTTGATTCAAAGTCGTTTGAGGACAATCACGGAACGCTTACCGAAGAGCAGGTGAAGATAGAAACTTCCCGCTGTCTCGGCTGCGGTGCGTCGATAGTTGACCCGAATAAATGTATCGGCTGCGGTATTTGTACCACGAAATGCGCGTTTGACGCTATAAGACTTCATCGCGATATGCCGCAGGCAAGCACGATGTGCGTTGCCGAAAAGAAAGTCGGCGCGCTGCTTCCGTATGCGGTAAAACGCGGATTCAAGATTCTCGGCAACCGCAACAATGTGGGCAAACAGGTCAAACGCCAACAACAGGGAAAATAATATGCACGAACTCGGAGTTGTTTTTCATGTTATAAAAAGCGTTAACCGTATCGCGGAGGAAAACGGTGTTTCACGCGTTTCCGCCGTTACGATAGAACTCGGCGAGGTTTCAAGCGTCATTCCCGATTATTTGCTTGACTGCTGGAAATGGGCGGTCTCGAAAGAAACCGTGATGAAAGACGCGGAACTGCGCATTGAGCAGATAAAAGCCGAGACTTTCTGCGAGAATTGCGGCAAAGTGTACGGCACGGTCGAACACGGCAAAATATGCCCGTATTGCGGCAGCGACAGAACATACCTGAAACAGGGCAACGAGTTTATTCTGAAAAACATCGTTGCGGGAGATTGCGAACCCTGTGATGAAACAGAATAATTTCGTATAGACAAAAAAATATCCTCTGCAAGGCGAAAATCGTCGTGCAGAGGATATTTGTCTTTAATTTTTTCTTAATTCAAATGCCGCTCTGTCGCTTTTACAGTCAACGAGTATCTTCCCGCGCTCTTTTAACACGAGCCGTATACCTGCGTTAGTCGTCTCTCTTATGGTTTGTGACATCAGCCCTTTTAACGGTGCTTTGAGCGGGTGTCCGCCGTTATGCTTTCGCAGATAAATTTCAAGTTCAAGCGCCCCCTGTTTCAGATATATTCTGTCTTTTTTGATTTTTGACATAACGCCTTTGTATGTCGCGAAACGGTATTCTTTTTCCTTGTATACAACTGCACAGATACAACCTTTGAACGATGTTATAAGAAACTGAATGTGCGCTATCGCGAGCATAAACGAACACGGCGCGTCAAATTCATTGCACTGAACCCACATATACGATTTCGGAAAAGAGCGTCCGCTGTCTTTTTCCGCATATCCGATACCGTTTTTGAAAATATAAATTTTTCCGTACATTGTCAATGTTCCGTTGACCGTGTGCCTCATACTGACAACTCCGTGCCTGCATTGCATCGGAAGTTTTGCAAACGGTCCCATAATGTCGGAACGCAGGGGTGTGGTCTTTGTGTAGCGCAGGTCGGCATCGATCTCGGGCAATCTGACTTTTATCCCCGACGGAGAAAAGAAACAATTTCCCGTTTTGACGGTATCTCCTTTGATTTTTAATTTTTCGGTTCGGAATATGTGTGACCCCGAATCGGTTATAACCTGAACAAAAGCGCCGTCGTCGGCTTCGCCGGGAATAAACGCAACCGTTATGTCTCCGTTGCTTTGCTTGTAATACCAACCCTCAAATCTTTTATCAAACATCGGCGTCCCTCATAGCGGGGTTTTCAATAAGTTTCCCTTTTTTGTCAAACCGCGACCCGTGGCACGGGCAGTCCCAACTGTGCTCTGCCTTGTTCTTTCGCAGTGCGCAGCCGAGGTGAGGACATCTTTTTGTTGTCGGAAACAGCATATCCGCAACCGTTATTCCCATGTTTTCAAACAGTTTTGCACATAACATATTTCTGTCGGGCGCAAAAACGGGAGCATTCACATTCTTTTTGCCTGTTATCATGTCCGCCAATATTTCCGCCGCCGCAACAGATGTTGTCATCCCCCAAAGATTAAAACCCGTGGCGACATATACATTCGGCATCGAGGGGCTGTATCTGCCGATATACGGTATGCCGTCAAGCGTCACGCAGTCCTGATTGGACCAACGGTATTGCTCTTTTGCTTTCGGAAACCAACGCTTTGCGAAGTTTTCGACCGCACGGTACCCGCCGCCTTGTTTCCCCGTTCGGTGGTCGCCGCCTCCTATCAGTAGCAGGTCTTTGTAATTTCTGAAATAAAATCCGTTGCCCGCGTCCTCTGCCGTGCAATTGAAGTTCGGTGCGCCTGAATACGCTATGACATACGAGCGTTTCTGATACATTTTCATAAAATACAGTCCGTAACGGTTGATGAAAGGGAAGTGTGTTGCGACTATGACCTTTTTTGCTTTTACTTTGCCTTTATCCGTGAACGCCGTTGTGCCTTCAAGTTTGCGGACAAATGTGTTCTCATAAATATTTAACCCTGCCGCAACTCCGTTAAGAAAACGCAAAGGGTGGAACTGCGCCGCGTCTTCGTATTCTATCGCGTCTGCTACCCGAAACGGCAATTCGGGCGACGTTGTGTATCTCGCTTTTATCCCGAGATATTTCAATGCCAACGCTTCATCTCTCAATCCGTCGTTTCCGCCGACGGAATACATTATCGAGGGCATTTTTTCAAAATCGCATTCGACAGTCTTTGCTTTTTCTTCGATGCGGTGCAATGCACTGATGTTTGCGTTGTAGTATTGTGTTGCCTTTTCAAGTCCGTATTTTTTGATAATATCTTTATATAAAGTATCGTGTTGTGCGGTCAGCACCGCCGTTGTGCCCTTTGTTATGCCGCGTCCTATCTGTTTTGATTCAAGCACAACATTGTCTATGCCGAGTTCCGTCAGTTTTGCCGCGCACATGATTCCCGCGATGCCGCCGCCGATAATGCAAACGTCCGTCGAAATATCTTTTTCAAGCGTTTTATGCCGAAATTGTTCGGCTTCGTCAGTCCATAAATAGTTCATTATGTTTACCTCTTTTCATTCTTTGTATATTGTTGCCGTGGAAAATGCAGCATATTCGCCGAAACATCCGTTAGATATTTTGACACAAATATTTTATATTTTTGTTCACAAGTTCCGTCTTTATTGTTCGCGTATTTCCGTTGACAATTTTTTCACAATAAGATATAATGCAGTTGTAAATAAAATTTTCGGTATGACCGGAGGTAATTTGTTATGGTAAATCGTTTTGTATTGAACGCAGTTTCTTATCACGGCAACGGGGCGATAAAGGAGATTCCGGGAATCGTTTCCGCCAAAGGTTTCAAAAAAGCATTTATTGCGTCTGACCCCGATCTTGTTAAATTCGGAGTTACCAAGAAGGTGACTGACCTGCTTGACGAAGCGGGCATGGCGTATGAGGTTTATTCCGACATAAAACCCAACCCGACCATCGAAAACGTCAAGAGCGGCGTTGCGGCTTACAAAGCGTCGGGTGCGGATTACATGATAACGATAGGCGGCGGCTCGTCGATGGATACGGGCAAGGCTATCGGTATCATTATCAACAACCCCGAATTTGAAGATGTCCGCAGTCTTGAAGGAGTTGCTCCGACCAAGAACAGAACCGTTTTCACAATAGCCGTTCCGACAACTGCGGGAACTGCTGCGGAAGCGACAATCAACTATGTTATAACAGATGTTGAGCGCAAGAGAAAGTTCGTTTGCGTTGACACAAACGATATTCCCGATGTCGCTGTCGTTGACCCCGATATGATGGCTACGATGCCCAAGGGCTTGACCGCTTCGACCGGTATGGACGCCCTGACGCACGCAATAGAGGGTTACACCACAAAAGCGGCATGGGAACTTGCCGATTGCCTGAACCTTGAAGCGATAAGACTTATCGCAAAGAGCCTGCGCGGCGCTGTCAATAATGACAAAGACGGCAGAGAGGGGATGGCTCTCGGACAGTTTGTTACCGGTATGGCATTTTCCAACGTCGGACTCGGTATCGCGCACTCCATGGCGCACACTCTCGGCGCCGTTTACGACACCCCGCACGGTGTTGCCTGCGCAATGATGCTTCCCATAGTTATGGAATATAATGCGGAGACCACCGGTGATAAGTTCAAGTATATCGCCGAGGCTATGGGCGTGGACACCACGGGAATGGATCAGCAGGCTTACAGAAAAGCCGCCGTTGACGCAGTTCGTCAACTTTCCGTAGATGTCGGCATTCCGACCAAACTTTCGGCACTCAAAGAAGAAGATCTTGACTTCCTCGCACAGTCCGCTTATGCAGACGCTTGCCGCCCGGGTAACCCGAAAGAAACAAACGTTGAAGACCTGAAAGAACTTTTCCGCAAGTTGATGTAATTTTTGACATGGTAACCCCCGCACTTCCCAAAAGGAGTGCGGGGATTGTTTTTTTGCAGCGGTAAAAAATTAAAATATCTTGAAATCCGACAGAATATCTGATATACTGTATTCAGTCTTGTCGGAGGGATAGATATATGACCGAAATAATCGCACGGAGAGAGTTTTCTCCGTATTATATCATTTTTGATATAGCCTTTTTGGCGGTTTTTGCGGCGTTGCTGTTGTGGAAAAAGAAATACATGACCGTGCTTGTCGGTTTTCTTGCTGGATTGCTGTATATGATTGTCGATTTCGGCATTTTTCATCTTGTATGCAACTCCCGAAGCATTTCCGACGGTTACAGCCTGTTTTGGGTCTTGCTTTGGATGTCGATGAGTTACGGCTTTACAAATTTCGCATGGATATGGCTGTGGATTTCAAAAGACAAGCATTTTTTTGAATGGTCTTTTCTTATCCTGATGTGGTGGTTCGTCTGCCCTCTGCTTACAAAAACCTTTGCTCCCGCAAATGTTGAAAACATAGTGATTCAGCGCACGACGGGCGAATATCACGGTTATATGGCTGCGATCCTTGTCGTGGGTTATCTCGGACTTATAATCTATAATCTGTGGCAGAAAGAACGGGAAAAAAGGGTGAATATCCCGTGGCTTCTTGCAATCGGAGTGCTTGTCCAGTTCGGTTGGGAAGCGGGCCTTCTTATCGGCGGCATACGTTCCGCAGGCTTTTCTCTCTCCGAAAAATTCGCGCCGCTTATCGTCAACTCTCTTCTTGAAACAAATCTCGGAATGCCCTATATATTCTTGATATTTATTGCGTATACAAGCTGTTTTACGGAACAGATGAAACGACGTTCCGCGCCGCTGTCATTGACCGAGCGCATAAGGGAAAATAACAGGGAAAGGGTAACAAAAAAGGTATCGTAACCTTTTTGACTGTTTTTTTACACTGTCGAAACACCGTATGAGGCTGTGCCTGCCGTGATTTAATTGTTTTGCAGAAATTTCAAAAACCCTTTTCGGCGGGGTATTACAAAAATGATAACATATATTATATCGTAAAAAGCAAGTTCACAACTTGCTTTTTTTGCGTTTATTCTGCGGAAAAATCAATGTTTGAATATTTGTTCTCCGTAATGTGTATTTGTCTTGCAAACAGTACGGAAATGTGACGAAAATTTCGACGTTTGTAACGTTATATTTTCGATTATATAACAGGTATGCAACATTCGCCTTTGTGTTTTTGAAAAAAGTATGATATAATACAATCAGAAAAAAAATTCCGACTATAAACAGGAATATCAAAACGGAGGCAATTGAAATGGCAAGATTTACATTACCCAGAGACGTCTATCACGGCAAAGATGCTTTGGAGGCGCTTAAAACATTTGAAGGCAAACGCGCTATTGTATGCACAGGCGGCGGAAGCATGAAACGCTTCGGCTTCCTTGACAAAGTCGTTTCTTATTTGAAAGAAGCGGGTATGGAAGTTCAACTTTTTGAAGGTATCGAACCCGACCCGTCCGTAGAAACCGTTATGCGCGGCGCAGAGACTATGGAAAAATTCCAGCCCGACTGGATCGTTGCTATCGGCGGCGGTTCTCCGATAGATGCCGCAAAAGCGATGTGGATAAAATACGAGTATCCCGAACTTACATTTGAAGATATGTGCAAGGTGTTCGGTATTCCCAAACTTCGCCGCAAGGCTCATTTCTGCGCTATTTCTTCGACTTCCGGCACGGCTACCGAAGTTACCGCATTCTCTATCATAACCGATTACCACAAGGGTATCAAATATCCCATTGCGGACTTTGAGATCACTCCCGATGTGGCTATTGTTGACCCCGAACTTGCGCACACTATGCCGCAGAAACTCGTTGCTCACACCGGTATGGACGCTATGACGCACGCTGTTGAAGCATATGTTTCCACCGCAAACTGCGATTATACCGATCCTCTCGCGATCCATGCGATTGAGATGATCATGAACGACCTTATCCCGTCTTACAACGGCGATATGGACGCCCGTGACCGTATGCACAATGCACAGTGCCTTGCAGGTATGGCATTCTCCAACGCTCTGCTCGGTATCGTTCACTCCATGGCGCACAAGACCGGTGCCGCATTTGCCGACTACGGCGCGCATATCATTCATGGCGCGGCTAACGCGATGTATCTGCCCAAGGTTATCGCATTCAACGCAAAAGACGAAACCGCAAAGAAACGTTACGGTGTTATCGTTGACTATATGGGTATCTGCGACAAGAACGCTTCCGACGATGAAAAGGTTGCGGAACTTATCAAATACCTGCGTCATATGAACGATGAGTTGAATATTCCTCACTGCATCAAGAACTACGGCGCGGACAGCTATCCGACCGAGAACGGCTTCGTTCCCGAGAACGTATTCCTTGAGCGTCTTCCCGAAATCGCAAAGAACGCCATTGCAGACGCCTGCACAGGCTCCAACCCCCGTCAGCCCAGCCAGGAAGAAATGGAAAAACTTCTCAAGTGCTGCTACTACGACACCGAAGTTGATTTCTGATTCGTGTTCAGTAGGGGATGTTAAAAATGCCCGGACCGCAAAAAGGCTGAAAATGTATAATAAGGCAATATAAAAGAGAAGAGTATTCACACTGAACGGCAGTTTTAAACATTTTAAATTGCAAAAAGTGAAAAGTGCCTTTTTGCTATAAGCGAATCTCACCTCTCGACGTACCTATGTACGCCTTCGGGTTCGATTCACTCATTCTGAACATTTTTTCCTATCCCCGGAAGGGCTGTAAAAAAACCTACGTTTTTTTACAGCCCTATGTTTTTGATGAATTCATACAATTTGTTTGTTGAAAAAGCAAGTTAAAAGTGGTATTATTTATACCGAAAACAGCTGCGGTTTAACCGTTGCTGTATTATCCGTGCAATATCGCAATTCTGCCGATTTTGCGGAAAGGAATGCTTTTATGTATAAAATAGTAACAAAGAAAAGCCTCAATCCCACCGTTACACTTATGGAGATAGAAGCCCCTCTTGTTGCCGCAAAGGCAAAACCGGGACAGTTCATCATTCTCCGTGTCGATGAGGACGGCGAAAGAATTCCGCTCACCGTTGCGGGTTATGACCGTGCGCGCGGAACGATAAAAATAATTTTCCAGATTGTCGGCGCAACAACCGCAAAACTCAATCATAAAAACGAGGGTGAGTATATTCAGGACTTTGTGGGACCCCTCGGCGTCCCCACAAAAGTTGACGGACTGAAAAAGGTATGTATCGTCGGCGGCGGTGTCGGCTGCGCAATCGCGCTGCCCATAGCGGAAGAGCTTCACGCGGCAGGCTGCGACGTTACCGCAATCATCGGTTTCCGCTCCAAAGACCTTTTGATTCTTGAAGATGAATTTCGCGCGGCATCCGAAAAACTTGTCGTTATGACGGATGACGGTTCATACGGTCGCCAAGGCAATGTCTGCGTTCCTCTGAACGAAATGTTTGAAGCGGGCGAGAAGTTTGACGAAGTTATAACGATAGGTCCCCTTATAATGATGAAATTCGTCGTTGCCGCAACCAAACCGACGGGGATCCCGTGCACGGTTTCCATGAACCCGATAATGATAGACGGAACGGGAATGTGCGGCGGCTGCCGTCTGACGCTTCATCGTGACGGCGAGCGCATTACCAAATTCGCTTGCGTTGACGGTCCCGATTTTAACGGTTATGAAGTTGATTTTGACGAAGCAATGTCCCGCGGCGCAATGTACCGCGATTTTGAACGCCACGCTTATGAAGAGACGTGCAATCTGTTTCGTAAGGAGGTCAAATAATTATGCCTAATATGAGTTTGAAAAAGAACCCGATGCCGTCGCAGGAACCCTCAGTTCGCGCGCACAATTTCGATGAAGTCGCCACGGGTTATTCGGCAGAGACGGCAGTTGACGAAGCGCTTCGCTGTCTCGGCTGCAAAAATATGCCCTGTGTTTCGGGCTGTCCCGTAAATATTCATATTCCCGAATTTATCGCAAAGGTAAAAGACGGAGATTTTGAGGGCGCGTATCAGATAATTCACAAGACCTCTTCGCTTCCCGCAGTCTGCGGCAGAGTATGTCCGCAGGAGACCCAATGCGAAGCCAAATGTGTTCGCGGAATCAAAGGCGAGCCCGTCGGCATAGGCAGACTTGAACGCTTTGTTGCCGATTGGCATAACGCGCACAGCGACGTTACTCCCGAAGTCGCTCCCTCGAACGGACACCGTGTCGCAGTTGTCGGCTCCGGTCCTTCCGGTCTTACTTGTGCCGGCGACCTTGCGAAAAAAGGCTATAAAGTAACTGTTTTTGAAGCATTGCATACCGCGGGCGGCGTACTTGTTTACGGTATTCCCGAATTTCGTCTGCCGAAGTCTATCGTCCGCAAAGAGGTCGATAACCTTGTTGCCATGGGCGTTGATGTCGAAACAAATGTCGTCATCGGCAAAACGCTTACCGTTGACGAACTTTTCGAGCAGGGCTTTGAAGCCGTATTTATCGGCTCGGGCGCGGGACTTCCGAACTTTATGGGAATCCCCGGTGAGTCATATAAAGGCGTATACTCCGCCAATGAGTTCCTGACACGTTCCAACCTTATGAAGGCATATCGCGAAGATCCCGACACGCCTATTATGAAAGGCGGCAAAGTAGCCGTTGTCGGCGGCGGTAATGTTGCCATGGACGCGGCTCGTACCGCTCTGCGTCTCGGCGCGGATAAAGTATATATTGTATATCGCCGTTCCATGGAAGAACTTCCCGCGCGTCGCGAAGAAGTTGAACACGCCGAAGAAGAGGGAATTGAGTTCCTGCTTCTGAATAACCCCGTTGAAATTCTCGGCTACGAGAACCCCGACGACCGCCGCGACCCCCGCAACGGCTTCGTAACGGGTATGAAGTGCATCAAGATGCAGCTCGGCGAACCCGATGAGCGCGGACGCCGCCGTCCCATTCCCATAGAGGGCAGCGAGTTCGTTCTCGATGTCGATACCGTTGTCATCTCCATCGGAACGTCTCCCAACCCGCTTATCAAGTCCACCACCGCGGGACTTGAAGTCAATAAGCGCGGAGGTATCATCGTTGAAGAAGATACCGGTGCAACGACCAAAGAAGGCGTTTACGCCGGCGGTGACGCCGTAACAGGCGCCGCGACCGTAATCTCCGCCATGGGCGCGGGCAAGACCGCAGCCAAGGCAATCGACGAGTACCTGTCGAACAAATAATTATTTATCAAAACACAACGCAAGGGACTGAAAAATCAGCCCCTTGCAGTTTTTATATGCACTTTAAATCAATATTTGCATCGTTTTTTGTAAAATTGCCTTGTGTCACAAAATGATTAAGGTTTAGTGTAGCACCGAACCTGAAATATATACATTCCAAACCGTCCTGATTTTTTTAAGATTAAATATTGCCCAAGCAATCAAGCGAAAGCATCTCTTTTGCCATGGTATCACAAAGCGTTTTGTCGATTGATTCGTTAAACATTTCAAGAAACACGGCATGAATGACCTTTGCGATTTCGTCTGCGGACATGCCTTTTCGGATGCGTGCAAAAATTATCTCGATTTCGGAGTCATATTCATCTGCCGGGCAGCACATCCCAAGCAACCCAATCGGATCGGCTTTATCCACAACGGCTTTTATTATATTTTTAGTCATTTCCAATACCTCTGCGTGAACAGCTTTTTGTATATTCAGTATAACATAAAACCTCTTTGAAGTCAACTCGTTTCTCTTAGCAAAGGTTGATATGCGGCAGGCAAAGAAAAACAATTTCAAATTCCGTCAGCACATCACGAAACGGCTATCGGGTCAAACAGAAACTTCTCAATGCCGACATAGCATGCGGCAAAAATTCGTATTTACACCTTTTTATCAGATGTTGCCCCCATGGGACAGGCAAAACAGCCTGTCCTTTTTCTATCGGAACAATACACGAAAACAGAAATATATAGTTCTGCATATTGTTCCGAATAAAGTTCTTGACATTGTTCCGATAATATGATATACTATACTTGTAAAAATGTACTTGGGGGATTGTTATGCAAAAAATGATGAGTACAAAAGAGGCGGCAAGCCTCTGGAATATCAGCGACAGACAGGTCAGCAAGCTCTGCGGAGAAGGTAAGATAAAAGGCGCGGTCAAAAAAGGACGCGTGTGGACAATTCCTGTCGGGACGGAAAAACCAACGGATGGAAGAATCAAACCCGTATCATATATCCGCCAGCCCAATCTGCCTCTGCCTATCGGCATTTCCGATTATCGCCTGGCATCAACCGAATACTATTACATTGATAAGACCATGATGATCAAGGATTTTCTTGATGAGCGTCCGATGGTCTCTCTTTTCACGCGCCCGCGCAGATTCGGCAAAACGCTGAACATGGATATGCTCCGAACATTTTTTGAAAAAACGGACGAGGATACCTCCGTGTATTTCAAAAACAAAAACATCTGGGCTTGCGGCGAAAAATACCGTAGTCATCAGGGGAAATATCCCGTTATATTTCTCAGCTTCAAGGATATAAAATGCGATACATGGGAGGAGACCTTCGATGCTATCAAAGACCTGTTTTCCAAAGAAGCGTCACGCCACGGCGAACTGAAAAGCGCAGATATGTTCAATGAGTACGAAGAGGCGTATATAGAAAAAATACTTTCCGGCACGGCCACACCTGTTGAGCTGTCGGTCGCTTTGGCTAATCTGTCTATGATGCTTCACAAATATCACGGTGTTGCGCCGATTATTATCATCGACGAATACGATACGCCGATCCAACAAGGACATATCAAGGGCTTTTATGACGAAATTATCGGATTTATGCGCAACCTGTTTTCCGGCGGATTAAAGGACAATAAGCACCTGACATACGGCTTCCTTACAGGCATTCTCCGCGTAGCAAAAGAAAGCATTTTCAGCGGACTGAACAACCTTGCAATCAATTCTATTCTGGACACGAAATACAGTGAATACTTCGGCTTTACGGTTGATGAGGTCAAAGAAATCGCACGCTATTATCAGGCAGAAGATAAGTACGACGAAATCTGCGAATGGTATGACGGATATAAATTCGGCAATACCGAAATTTTCAACCCTTGGTCGGTCATCAATTATTTCCGCAACGGTTGCCAGCCTCGCGCATATTGGCAGTCCACGGGCAGCAACGACATTATCGGCGAAATTCTCGGTGGAGCGGATGAAACGATTTACGAAAAACTCAATGCCCTTTTGCAGGGTGAGTCGTTCCTTACCTATATCGACACCGGGGTCATCTATCCGCAGGTCAAAAGCAATCCGTCATCGGTATACAGCTTCTTGCTTGTTGCGGGATATCTGAATGTAATTAAATCCGAGCCGTCCTTCAGCGGGGATTTCATGTGCGAGGTTGCCCTGCCGAACAAGGAGATCACATTCGTATATAACAAAGAAATTCTTCAGAAATTGAATAACATTGTGCCGCAGGCAACGGCAATTTCGATTCAGGAAGCTATTTATTCGGGAGATACTGCCGCACTGCAAAAAAATCTCGGCACGCTTCTGATGCAGTCGGTCAGCAGCTACGATACTATCGGAGAAAACTTCTATCATGGGCTTGTCCTCGGACTTTGCGCGACTTTGGATAACCGCTTTTATATCACCTCCAACCGTGAATCGGGCGAAGGACGGTATGACATCTGCCTCTGCCCCAAGGACGGTAAGCTACCCGGTATTTTGATCGAACTTAAAGCCGCTAAAGATTGCCCGGAGGACGAGCTGAGGCAGCTGTCAGAAAAGGCACTGGCACAGATCGACAGCCGGAAATACGAGACGGAACTCACCGTAAAAGGTGTCCGAAACATTCTCAAATACGGCGTTGCTTTCAGTGGGAAAAGAGTCCAGATCACGGCGGAATAATCAGTAGGATATGGATAAAATTATGGCAATCAAAAAGAATGAATTATACAGCTCCTTGTGGGCGAGTTGCGATAAGCTTCGTGGAGGTATGGATGCCTCTCAGTACAAGGATTACATTTTGACGCTTTTGTTCGTCAAATATGTAACTGACAAGTTCAAAGGCGTAAAATATGCGGATATTACAATTCCCGAGGGCGGAAGCTTTGATGATCTTGTCGCGATCAAGGGAGACAAAAATATCGGCGAAAAAATGGACAAAGTCATTGCCAAACTTGCCGATGCGGGAAATAATCAGCTTCGCGGTGTTATCGATAACGCTCATTTTAATGACGAATCCAAGCTCGGCAAAGGCGATGAAATGGTGGATAAGCTCACCGGGCTTATTTCCATCTTTCAGCGTCCCGAATTTGACTTCAGAAGTAACAAAGCCGGCGGTGATGATATTCTCGGTGATGCCTATGAGTATCTCATGCGCAATTTTGCAACAGAGAGCGGCAAAAGCAAGGGACAGTTTTACACGCCTGCCGAAGTTTCACGCATCCTTGCAAAGGTCATCGGGATTGATAAGGTGACCGACCCCGATACAACGGTCTATGATCCGGCGTGCGGTTCGGGCTCATTGCTTATCCGTGCGGCAGATGAAGCGCCGATTGATGTTGCGATCTACGGTCAGGAAAAGGAGATCACAACAGCCGGTCTTGCTAAGATGAACCTTGTCCTGCACAACAAAGCAACGGGTGAAATCTATGCGGGCAATACGTTTTCCGATCCGCACTATAAGGATGACAAAGACGATTCCGTGCTTCGCCGTTTTGATTTTGCAGTTGTCAATCCTCCGTTTTCACTCAAAAACTGGACAGACGGCGTAAAAGATTACGGACGTTTTACGGGTTACGGTGATATGCCGCCCGAAAAGAACGGGGATTATGCATGGCTCCTGCACATTCTTAAATCCCTGAAATCCACGGGTAAAGCGGCAGTTATTTTGCCGCACGGTGTACTCTTCCGCGGGAATACCGAGGCAACCATACGCCAACATATTATCGACAAGGGCTATATCAAGGGCATTATCGGCTTGCCTGCCAACCTCTTTTACGGTACGGGAATTCCTGCTTGTATTATCGTTATTGACAAATCCGATGCCGATAACCGTCAGGGTATTTTCATGATCGATGCAAGCCATGACTATATCAAAGACGGAAACAAGAACCGCCTGCGCGAGCGGGATATTTACAAAATCGTAACCACATTCAACGAGCAGATTACAACAGATCCGAAGTATGCCCGTTTTGTACCCAATGAAGAGATCAAGATCAAAAATGCCTACAATCTGAATATTCCGCGTTATATTGACAGTTCCGAACCGGAGGATTTGCAGGATCTCGAAGCACACCTCCATGGCGGGATTCCGGCGGCGGATGTGGATTCTATGGAAAAGTATTGGACACATTTTCCGAACCTCAAGAAAAAGCTGTTTTCTCCCTTGCGTGACGGATATTATAAGCTGAATATCGACAAAAACGATGTTCGCAGTACCGTATATGCCGATGAAGAATTTTCCGTATATGCCGAACAGATTGACGCGGCGTTTGATTCATGGCGGCAGGAGATCGATGCCGGACTGCGTACGATAGACGACTCCGTGGAGAGTAAGAAATACATTATCGAGCTTTCGGAGCTTCTTATATCAAAATTTGAGAATATCGCTCTGGTGGATAAATACGATGTCTATCAGGTGTTGCTGTCCTATTGGCAGGAGACGATGGCGGATGATGTGTTTGTTCTCGTGCAGGACGGATACGAAGCAGGTCGTGAAATCGAAGATGTTTATGAGGTCACGGAAGACAAAAAGACGAAAAAGGAAAAAAGAAAATATAAGGGCTGGGACGGCAAGCTCGTTCCGAAATTTTTGATCGAGGCGCAGTATTTTGCGGCAGAGCGCGCGAAAATTGACGAAGCGCAAGCTGTTGTTGACGAAACACAAGGTAGGCTTGATGAACTTATAGAAACGATTGATGAGAGTTCTGCTGCCTTTGACTTAATTGACGATGGTACCATTAAGTTAAATGATGTTAAAGAAAAGCTTAACGAAATATACAATGGAATTACCTCGGATGCTGTAGAGGCATTAACGAAGCTCTTCATGCACTTCCCCATGAAGAAAAAAGAATACGATTCATATATAGTTACTCACCCCGTTTGTAAAGCGGCTTATACCGAAAAAGGAACCGTAACAAAGGCGAGTATTCAGCGGGCAATCATGAAAGAAAGAGGGAAGTGCGAAATCCCTGAATATTACAGAGAAGATTATTCTATTCTTCTGCAATTACAGGACTATCTTGTCAAAGTTTCAAGCTATACCTCTTTGGTTAAGGAATTAAATGTCGCGTTAGATGATTCCTGTAAGAGAAAATACAATGATTTGACTGTCGACGAAATCAAGGAACTGCTTGTCAATCGCAAGTGGTATTACACCATTTTTGCAGGCATCAAAGCCCTGTATATCACCACCTCCCATGAGATCGCCGGACGCATTACCGAACTTGCCGAGCGTTACGAAAACACCCTGCCCGAGCTTGAATCGGAACTTGAGACATACGAAGCCAAAGTCAAGGCGCATCTCGAAAGGATGGGATTTGCATGGAATTAAATGATAGGATCCGGAATAGGCATTTTGGCTGTGTTCTTGATTCTCATTTCTGGAAAACGAGTAACGAGTACACGGCACTTGCGTGCTTAAAATATTGCTTCGGAGAAAAATACAGACACTTAAGAAAAGTGGAAGCACCGGACTTGCAAGATGCTGAAAATTCGGTTGCTATTGAGGTAACGGATTCTGTTACGCCTAATGATGCACAAACCATTGGCGAGTTCACAAAACTGTCGCAGGTAAACTCGGAAAAACAGAAAGAAAAATGTCGCGAAAAAATCAGTCGGAACGGAGCCAGACTTCTTGGCGACGGGATGATGGCTTGTCCATCTCGTGGCCCAGAAACAGAAAGACATGAAATTATAAATACCTTTGTTCAGAAACTCTCCAAAATTTCCAAGTATCGAAAAATGGGATTTGCAAATATAGGACTTTTGATTTATCATGAAAAGCCTGCTTTTCCAGCAACCATAGATAATTTCCCCGAATGGCTGATAGATGCTCAGAAAGATCATGCAGACAAATATGATTTTGTTTACATATTGCATGTCGAAGGTCTTATATTTTATGATTTTGCAAATAGAGAAAAGAGCGAGATAATAATACCGCATGAGGATAGATTAGCTCTCGGAAATCTCGGAAGAATGGCTGCAGAAGGTGAGGTGAAAGATGATGATCCCATATGGCTATAAACAGACCGAGGTTGGGGTGATTCCGGAAGATTGGGAGTGCGTAAAGATCAAAGATGTTGCAACAATATCAATGTGTAAACGGATATTCGCTAATCAAACAAGCACAATCGGGGATGTCCCTTTTTATAAAATCGGTACATTTGGTAAAGAAGCGGATGCTTATATTTCACGCAAATTGTATGTAGAGTATAGGAATAAATATTCATTTCCATTATATTTCAAAATAGACGGCGGAGAGTAAATATCTCTTTGCGTCCTGTCCACATCATAATCAAAAAAATACAGCTTTTTCCCTTTTCTTTGAGCGATTTCTTTTAGTTTTTTTCTCCAATCGTTTCCAGTCAATTGAGATAAAACATCTAAGTGTCCGCATATTATCAAATCGTAATCATCAAATTGTTCAATTAAATCAATACATCGTATAAGTTTTTTATTTTCACTATACCCCAAAATATCTGAAATTTTCAAGCCAATTTCCCCTCGTTCACGAACGTCATAATAACCAACAATTTTAATATTTTGAAGCAAATTCTCGTTTGCTGCCAAAGTTTTTATCTCTTTGGAAAACGGAAAGGCAATGGCACGCAATTTGCAATTTTTAGATAAATATTCCGGATTCAATATTTTTTCAAAGCAAGGCTTTTGAAAAACAATTTCATTTGAGTTGTTTTTAGTATATTTTAATAATTCATTTTTATCCTTAATGCCAATTTGTTTAAAGGCGTTGTATAACTTTGCAGTAAAAAATGCTGCAGAATAACTGTTTCCTTTTTGAATGAGCTTATTTCCATTTAACCATGTTACCCTATACGAGCGCTGAGAGCAAAGAATATCAACGGGGCTTCCTTTAACTATGTAATGACTATCTTTTGCATTTACATTAGGAGATGAATCTATACCAATAACAAATTCTCCTGCTGCTGGATACGAAAGCGCACCCTCGTTATTAAACGCTGCAACGATAACACATTCTTTATTTTCATATAATTCTTTTGTGATGCCGTCAAATTCTTCAATATTTCTCAAAACGACTGTTCCAGAACTCAACAATACAAAATCACATTTTATGTGTTTGCAAACAAATCGTAGAGAATGCAGCAACAATTCTTGATCGCACTCTGGCGTTTCATCAAAGATTTTTACAAAATAGAATGTAATGCCTTGGCACTCTTTATTAATAATACTATATATTGCGGTACCGTGCCCAAATTTATCATCAAAATTGTTGTTGGTCACTATATCTCCATGTTCATTTTGCTTGAAACAAATTCCACCTTTTATATTATTTTCGTTTTGATAGCAATGATCCAGCCCACTATCAATAATCACAATGTTAACTTCGACCACTCTGTTGCCCTTTCTAGAAAATACAAAAATTGGTTAATCACACAATGCAAAAATCAAAAACAATTGTTTTTTGATTCGAGCATATAAATATCACTATTAAAATGAGTATTTCACGCCCCTCTCGTTCAATAATATTCGAAACGACGGATGCAGTCTCTCCCTTATATGAATTATACTTTCTGCGTATTGCCATAATATAATTGATTTCATAGCATTAATCATTGCCAAGACTCGTTCATAGTTTATATTTCTTATATGAATTTATCGTTATATCTAAATTGTTATTAATCTTTTTTCATTCAAAAACTTAAAGCATCAAAATAAACTATATTAATAACATATATTACAAACCCAATGGTTTCGCAACACATCCAACATCGCAATACTGTGCATTATTTGTGTTTAGATTTGCCTTGATTATTTACATGATGCTATATCAATTTTTTAATAGCAATTGAAATAAAAGAAGGATTTTCAGGGATAATTTATCTGTTTCTAAGATGTGCAAAACCAATACGGTATACTAACAACTTTTTTACCTATCAGAGCAATCCTTAACATATCTGCACCACCTCTACATGAACTATAAAAAACAGCGCAAAGAACTCTATACAAGATCATTTTGCACTGTTTTCTAGCATTATTCTGTTTTGACATAGCGATGCGTTGGCGGACAATGCAGCGAAGGAGAGCCGCCGGAATGACTAAAGCGTAAATGGGCGTGACAGTACTGTGCCAACCTTTGATGATAATATTTCATACAAACTTGTTGCTTCATCATAATACGCCCTTTCCATGACTATACTAATCCTTGTACATATTCTAACACACGAAATTTAATTTGTCAACACCTAATTTCATCGACCGTATTGTAAACTTAAATGAAAGTTGAGAACCTCTCGTTCCTTTTGGTATAATGGTTTCACCACAAAACACATCTACTCCCAAAAGAAAGGAAAGGTTCTCTGATGAAATCATATCACATTAGGTGCCCGAAATGCAACAACAATCATTCATTTTATCGTTACGGCAAAGATTCAAATAGTTACCAAAAGTATCTCTGCCGAAACTGCTGTCATCAATTTGCACCCGAACGACCGAGGTCGGAGGGGGCAAATTGTCGGCGGAAACATCCTACTTGCCCCGTGTGCGGAAAGGCTTCCTTTCTACATCACGATTATGAGCATTATTCCAACTACCGTTGCACTGACAAAAAGTGCAATCATTCCTTTTTTGTATGGAAATCCGCTGCTGTTACCGCTCCTTCTATGTCAACCCTTTTTGGCAAGCACAATTTCAAGCGTATGCGTTATCCCATTCAAATTATCATCACAACTTTGTCAATGTTTTATCTCGGCAAGAATTCCTTTCGGAATATCAGTCTCATACTTAAAACCGCCTTTAATATCAAGGTTTCTCATACCACTGTCAGCAATTGGTGCGTTAAATTTGCCCCATTGTTTGACGATATGCGTATTCAGCTTGTTTCCTTATTAGACCTCAATTCCGATGAATGGCACGCCGATGAAACGGTAGTTAAAATAGGCTGCTCGTCTCCCGCATTAAAAGAATTTACTTTGGAATGTGAAATCAATTGGAACGAAAAAGACGGTAAAGAATACAAAGAAATCAGTATGTTGCATAATGGTTGGTGGATTTGGATCGTCCCGCTTGATTATCAAAAAGCCTTTAAGCGCGATTGTTTTGACATCATGAGAGCAGACAAGAGATTCGATTCGCTTTTTGAAAGATTGGATAAATGTGTGATTTACAGATCCTTACCGACTGGCTGACCTGTCAATTTAGATATGTGGTGCTGATTGTAGAGATGAAGAAGGAGATTGCGGAAATCAAGGCGGGCGAGAGGGCAACGAATAAGGGCTGACCGTCATGGTCAGCCCTTAAAAATTGCAGTGCAGTAGGCAAAGAAAAAGCCTTCCGAAAAAAGAAAGCGGCTCGTGCTGTAACTATGGCACAAGCCGCTTTTCTGCCGTCATGGAAATTTTCCGAAGTGGTGGATAAAAGCCGATTATAAGCAGAAAATCAGCCGAAAGTGGGGCGAAAAACCTCATTTCTGGCTGATTTTTGGTCGGAGTGACAGGGTTCGAACCTGCGGCATCGACATCCCAAACGCTAAAAACCTGATTTTTTGCGTGATTTTACGGGCTTTTCGGGGCTTTTGCGTCCGGATTGACTGCTTTCGTGTGCTCTTCACGGCATAAAATCCGGGTAGTCCGAAGCCGTAAGTGGTCAAAGGTGTGGTCAGCAATCAAGTGAGAGCATTTCGCATGCCATGGTGTCACATAGCTTAGTGTCAATTGACTCGCTGAACATTTCAAGAAACACGGCATGAATGACCTTGGCAATTTCGTCTGCGGACATGCCTTTTCGGATGCGTGCAAAAATTATCTCGATTTCGGAATCATATTCATCTGCCGGGCAACACATCCCAAGCAACCCAATCGGATCGGCTTTATCCACAACAGACTTTACAATATCTTTAGTCATTCGCGTGCCTCCGTTCAAGATGCTTTTTTCTGCCTTCAGTATAGCATAAAATCGGTTGGAAGTCAACTCATTCACAACGCAAAGGTTGAGGCGCAGTAGGCAAAGAAAACGATTTTCAAATTCCGTCGGCACATCACGAAACGATGGACAGGTCAAGTAAGACTTTCTCAATGTCGGCATAGCATGCGGCAAAAATTCGTATTTACACCTTTTTATCAGATGTTGCGCTCAAGGGACAGGCAAAATCGCCTGCCCCTTTTTCTATCGGAACAATACCCAAAAACGCGGCGGTATAGTTCCGAACATAGTTCCGCATATAGTTCCGAACATTGTTCCGATAGAACTTCAAAAACCCTTATTTTGCGCCGCAATAGGCAAAGAAAAGGTCGGAACATTTTTCGCCTTCGACGAAAAATGTCTGACAAAATCATTCAACAAATACCGCAAGTAGCATTGACATTTGATATGACATCTGGTATAATAACTTTGATATAATTTGTTATATTGGCCGGAGGTATCAATGCGGAAACTGATTAAAAGCATAAGAGAATACTTGGGGCTGAGCCAAACCGAATTTGCGGATAAAATCGGTGTCACATTTGCAACCGTCAACCGTTGGGAAAACGGTCGTGCGATTCCGACCAAATTGGCACAGTCAACCCTTTATGAATACTGCAAGGAGCATGGCGTTCCCGTTTATCAGATGATTCTTGAAAAAATCAAAGCAGAATCCGATGCAGTCTCCCTCGATGGAGACAGAATACTGCTTTACCACGGTTCAAAGTCCGGTATTGTCGGCGAGATCGCTCCGATGAGTCGAGAAATGTGTGATTTCGGTAAGGGCTTTTATATGGGCACCGACCCGGGTCAGCCGCTGACGCTGATCTGCGATTTTGAAAAATCCAAATTCTATATTGTCTCCGTCGATATGAAAAACCTTGACACGATCGAAATCAAAGCCGACCTTGACTGGGCAATGTTCGTTGCCTACCACCGCGGCAGAATGGAACAGATCAAAGGCACGGCACTTTATGATAAGTACAGCAGGATCGACGCAGGAAAAGATATTGTCATCGGCAGCATCGCAAACGACAGGATGTTTTATGTCCTCGACAATTTCTTTACCGGCGTGATTACAGACATGGCGCTTGTGAACAGCTTGTCCGCACTCAGACTCGGAAAGCAATATGTTGCCACCACCGAAAAGGCGTGCGCTACTGTACGCATTGAAAAAGAGATACCGCTCTCTCTGTTGGAACGCAGATTTTTGCAGGATGAGAGTGACGCGAACCGTCAGAAGGGCGTTTCACTTGCCAATGACATCTGCAAAAATTATCGCCGCGACGGCAAATTTTTTGACGAAATTCTCGACGAAGCCAAGTGAAGGAGGAAACCATGGACGGCATTCAATTCAAACTGTGCGACATCCAGGGCAGACTTTTTGAACTGTCCGGCGCAAAAGGCTACGACAGCGCGACCTTCATCAGAGCGTTTATGACCTCCGAAACCGCCAAAGGGCTGGATTCAAAGTATAACCGCCTACAATGGGCGGGCGAAGAGTACCTTCTTGCCGAGGTGGTCGATTCCGCAAAGCTGACACCCGGCGGGAAAGTCTATGATAAAGAAACGCTGTTCTGGAGCGGATATCTTTATCGCTTCTGGCATTTCGCCACTGGCGAGGACAGCCGTGAGATCTATAAGCAAGCCCCTGCCGAGACCATGAACCGCAATTGGCTCATCTTTCACACCCTCGCCCCGGAAGTGGCTATCGAGGATCTGAAAGAGATTCATAGGCAGAGGAACGGAGAATCATAAATTGAGGCTCATAAAACAAAAGCAATATTTTGGAGGACAAAACCATGATTGATACAAAGAAAGAACAGGAGCGCGACGAGCTTCACCGCGCGATATGGGCGATTGCGGATGAATTGCGCGGCAATCGCGCATTTATCGAACCTTGCCGCGTTTGAGGAGATTGAAGCAAACGGCTCAATCTTTTAGTTTCCACCCATGTGGAGCAGAATGATAAGTCGGAAAAGGTCGATATTTTCAAACTCAACGCTAAGATTAAGAAAATCGCAAAGCAGAAAAATGTGTTGAGAAAGAAATTTTAGAAGATTATTGAGGAGATTTGAGAATGAGTTGGAATAGAGAATTTATCAGTCAGGACTATGGTCGACCTATTTGTAAACACAAAGAGTTGCCAGTTTACATAACAGACGAATTTAATTTTTTTCGGTGTGTTGAATTTAAGGATGACTTTTATAGGAAAACAGCCAGCAGTCTTTTCAATGGCAATCTGCGTGAATGTACTGGTAGGTATTCTAATCTATTTCCGAATCAGAGATTATCATATTGGGCAGATAGTGCCGCAACAGCAAGGGCGGAAATTAAAAAACACGGTGCAGGCAACAACATACTAACTTTTTGGGCTTACGACGATGGTACAAGTACTTTTCCAACGTTGCCCGACCAATCACCACTGGTAATCATTGATGGACGAAGATGTGGTGTTCAAAAATTGATTGATAAAGCCGATAATGACATACCTCTCACCGATAACGAGAAAAAATATTTAGAATCATTGTTGGCTGAAAAACCCGATTGTTTAGCCTTTGATTCACATGCAAAAAAAGGTGGAGAAAATTTTATTTTCTTTGAAAAAGGCTTCAAAAAATTAGCTTTACGAGAACTTAGACTTCGCTTTGGCAGGGGTGACGGTGGTGCGCATAATTTCATAGCATGTGCTGGTACCTGTGACTATTCTCCCTATATTGATAGTTATGGAGAGTATTTTGTTCCCAAAGCAAAAATTAAAATGGATAAGACATATTTGACCAGTAATGAGTATTTGCAACGAAAGAAAATACGAGAGGAATCGTATCGTGAATATCGCGAGGGAAAAAATGACAAAAGCCGTTTGAAAGCCGAGTGAGAATTAACTCGCAGGAGCAACTCGACAAGCTGTTCGCGAAAAAACACAGAGTTTTTTGCAAAATGGTATTGCAATTATTCGAGTTTTAGAATATAATATTGTTATACAATTCCGGAGGTATGATTATGGATTTTATGTCTGCAAGAGAAGCTGCTGATAAATGGGGAATTTCCCAAAGACGAGTTGCTGTTCTTTGCTCTGAAAACAGAATTGATAATGCGACTATGGTCGGCAATATGTGGATTATACCAACTACTGCTGAAAAGCCAATTGATGCAAGAAGCATTCGCTATTCAAAAGCTGACGAAAAAAAAATAAAGCCTTTTTTGAAATGGGCTGGAGGCAAAGGTCAGCTGCTTTCCGAAATTGAAAAGTATTACCCTTTTGAAAGCGGGAAAATCACGAAGTATGCCGAACCTTTCGTTGGTGGCGGTGCGGTTCTTTTCGATATATTAAGCAAATACAATCTTGATGCTGTTTATATCAGCGATATTAACGCAGAGCTTATCAACACATATCGCATTATAAAAGACGATATTGATGAGCTTATTGATATGCTGATGGCTATGCAGAACGAGTTTGTACCGATGAATACAGACGACCGCAAAGCATACTATCTGGCAAAAAGAGAGCATTTCAATGACTTAAAAGTAAACGGTAATGAAAACATCAATATTGAAAAAGCTGCTCTTATGATTTTCCTTAACAAGACTTGTTTCAATGGTTTGTTCCGAGTGAATAAAAAAGGGCTGTTCAACGTTCCTATGGGCTCTTACAAAAATCCAATGATTTGCGATGAAGAAAATTTGCGAGCTGTCTCTGAAAAACTCCGGCACGTAACGATTGTATGCGGGGACTATAGAGAATCTGCTGATTTCATTGATGATAGTACCTTTGTTTATTTCGATCCTCCATATCGTCCTATTACTGACACGGCGAGTTTTACTGCATACACGGAAAATCTGTTTAACGATGAAGAACAGATTGAGCTTGCAAAGTTCGTTGACGAAATGCACAAAAAAGGTGCAAAGGTGGTCATTAGCAATTCCGACCCGAAGAACTCAAATACAGAGGACGATTTCTTTGATGATATCTATTCCTCTCATAAAATCAAACGTGTTGAAGCTACCCGTATGATTAACTGCAACAGTGAGGCAAGAGGAAAAATCAAAGAACTTCTTATATCGAATTTTTAAGGGGAATGATTATGAAAATTAGAGAAGGTACTCAACGCATAGAAAATGGAACGAAACAGGCAATTATAGAATTTGTATTTATCGATTACATCATTTATGTTTTTCAAGGCACCCTGTCCCAATTCGACATTGTAATTAAATACAGGAAGGGCGGGAAGCGGATTCGCACACCGAAGCATATTCATTGGGTTGTTGATATTCTAATGAAAATGCAGGGGAATGAAACGCTTACCAAGCGCTATTTGGAGGCTATTCAGAACTGCTGGAACACTTGTGTTCCCCTTGCCAACAACGACTATGATACTTTGAGAGCGCTAATTGAGAGCGGCGAAAAAGAAATTGACATTGAACAATATTTTGACCTCAATGCATATGGTGAATATGATGTGGAATTTTTGTATGTTTTGATGGAATTGTTGGCGGTACAGGAAAAGACAAACCGAGCCGACGCTTATATGTTCGGAAAAATTATCGAAGAGCTGCTTGAATCTGATCGAGACATTTTCAAAATCATATCAACGGCAGGCTTTGGTGGAAGAAGAGGTTAATATGGCAAACAGAGATTTTAGCACTTGGCTGTCTGGTTTCCGTGACAGTATTGCAGACTATGGATACTACATAGATTTTGAAAAAGTCCATCGTAACGTCGAGGGTATTAAGGTTGAGCTTAATATTCTCAACTCGCTTATTGGCTCTAAGAACATCAAAGAGGATTTCAAATCGTTGATCAAGAAATATCCCGAAACGCTAAAATGTATCCCTCTTTTGCTTGCGGTTAGAGCCAATGAGATATACTGCCAGGATGAAAACGGCGGTTATATGTATCAGTTTGACTTTGGCAAATATCCGCCCAATAGTCATGTTCATTACGAACGCTACGCATATTTTATGGAACACACAGGTCTTTTCGATTTGCTTGAAAACCACATCATCAATAACCTTGTTGACTATGTGACAGGTGTCGAAACCGGACTCGATTCCAACGGTCGTAAGAATCGTGGTGGTCATTTGATGGAGGATTTAGTTGAGAACTTTATCAAGAAAGCAGGTTTCGTAAAGGATAAGACCTATTTCAAAGAAATGTATATCCATCAGATCACTGCGAAATGGGACATTGACCTCTCTGCTATTTCGAATCAAGGAAAGATGGAAAAGCGTTTCGATTTCGTCGTAAAAACGCCTGCTATGATTTATGGTATCGAAACCAATTTCTACGGCAGCGGCGGCAGTAAGCTCAACGAGACTGCTCGTAGCTACAAAACGCTTGCATTGGAGACTAATACCATCGACGGGTTTACGTTCGTTTGGTTTACAGACGGCAAGGGATGGACAAGCGCTCGTAACAACCTTGAAGAAACCTTTGATGTTATGGAGCACATCTATAACATCAAAGATTTAGAGAACGGCATTATCACAGAGGTTTTCAGATAATGGCTAAGAAAATCACAAAATGGGAACCGGAAGATTTCGAGTTGGAAATGACAACTCATTGGTCTTTTCCTAAACGTGGCGATTGGGCTACTCATGATGCAAAATGGCGCGGCAATTGGTCACCGTATATTCCACGAAATATTCTGCTTAGATATTCCCAAGAGGGAGATTTGGTTCTCGATCAGTTCGCCGGTGGCGGCACAACTCTTGTGGAAGCAAAGCTTCTTAATCGAAATATCATTGGCGTAGATGTAAATGATATTGCCCTTGCAAGATGTAAGGAAAAAGTGGATTTCGAGCACGAAGGTGCTGACGGCAAAGTTTATATCCATAAGGGCGATGCTCGTCACTTGGACTTTGTTCCGGATAATAGCATTGACCTTATTTGTACCCATCCGCCGTATGCCGATATTATTCAGTATAGCGAAGATATAGAGGAAGATTTGTCTCATTTGAAAGTCAAAGACTTTCTTGAAGAAATGAAATCTGTAGCTGCGGAAAGTTATCGTGTATTGAAAAAAGATAAGTTTTGTGCTGTTCTTATGGGCGATACCCGCCAAAAAGGGCACATGATCCCGATGTCTTTTGAAGTTATGCGCGTTTTTGAAGATGCAGGGTTTAAGCTGAAAGAGCTGATTATTAAAGAGCAACATAACTGTAAAGCTACGGGATATTGGAAAACAAACAGCATTAAGTATAACTTTTTGTTAATTGCTCACGAGTATTTGTTTATATTTAGAAAGTGAAAACCGAACAATGAGAGGAGAGAAAGAGGTGTTTGGGGTTACTTATAATACGTGGAAAAGCGTATGTAATATGTATTTTTCATTAAAACCTAGCTCACAAAAGGCTTATCTGCAATGGTTTCCATTTACCAAACTCTCCTTCAATGACAAGTTAATTATTTCCGGAGAAGAATTTTATAACAGCTATATCAAAACAGCTTCATTTATGCTTTTTCCTTGCGCTATGCACCAGTCGGAAAACTATCTGCAAAAAGGTGACGGCAGTTTCAGAGATTCATCACTTGTAGCTCCTGTTCTGTTTTTGTTTTTACAGTCGATAGGATTGGAAATACACAATCACTATTCGCCTATCAGGCCGCCAGATATATCCGTTTATTATGCCGGTAACTATGAGCATTTACGGCCAAAATATAAACAGGACTACGATGATTTCTTCAAAGAGTTAAATGCCTCTATTGATGAGTACCAGTATTTCATTAAAACAGACATTACTAATTTCTTCGCAAATATAAGTGTTGATAAACTGATTGTACAAATAGATAAAGTTTGCAACTCTGATACATCGGCGTTTTCTCAAACACAGCTAACAATGGCAAAACGAAGACCGCAAGGTGACGGCATGGTGCGCAAGCGTTCGGACGGACGCTGGGAAGCGCGCATTGTGATCGGTCACAAAAACGACGGAACACCGATGCACAAGTCGGTGTTCGGCAAAACGCAAAAAGAAACGCTCGACAAATTGCACCGCGCGATTGAAACCTACCGCGATGTCGATCTCTGCGAGGACAGCCGCATGACGCTCGGCGAATGGCTTGACAAGTGGCTGGACGAATATATGATCTTTACCCTGCGGGAGAGCACCATGCAGAGCTACCGCATGATTGTGAACCACTATATCAAACCCTATCTCGGAGGCAAGCCGCTGACATCGCTGACGACGGCGGACATTCAGAAATTATACAACAAGCTCAAAAAGGAGGGGCGCGTTCGCGAAGACCCCATCAAAGGCAAAACGCTTGCCGACAGCATGGTTCGCGGCATCCACATGATGCTTCACGAAGCACTCGACGCGGCGGTGAAGGAACGGCTCATCGTGCGCAATCCCACGAACGGCACAACCGTGCCGAAGCCAAATTATCCCGACAAACAGGTGTTGGACGACGGTCAGCTTGAGAAATTTCTCGGCATGATCGAAGCCTACCCCGACTGGCGGGATTTTTTCTACACGGAATGTATGACGGGACTGCGCCGCGGCGAGATTTGCGGGCTGAAATGGAGCGACATCGACTTTGAAAACCGCCGACTGCGGGTGGAGCGGTCGCTTTCCGCCGTCACAAACGGCAAAATACAGATTGGTGAAACCAAAACGGGCGCGGGCAAACGAACGATTGTCCTGCCGCCGACCCTTGCTGTGCTTCTTGCCAAACGCAAGGAAAACGCGCTGAATGAGTGGGTGTTCTACAATCCTTGCAACCCCAACCTGCCGATAAATCCGGCATCAGCATATCAAAAACTGCACACGATCCTCAAAAATTCGGAGCTGCCGCGAATCCGCTTTCATGACCTCCGCCACACCTTTGCCACCCACGCAACGAAAGGCGGAGTCGATCCGAAAACGCTTTCGGGCATTCTCGGACACACAAACGCGAGCTTCACGCTCGACACCTATACGCACGTGACGGGTGACATGCAAAAAAACGCCGCCGTGATTGTCGGCGGCATGGTCAAAAAACTGAAATTGGAGGATGAGTAAATGGCAAAGAAAAAACAAGGCGACGGCAGTGTCTTTCAACGCAAGGACGGGCGGTGGGAAGGCAGAATTGTCGTTGGGTACAAGGAAAACGGCTACGCCCAAACGAAAAATGTGACAGCGCACACCAAGACCGAATGTCAGGAAAAGCTGGCGAAACTGCGGGAGGAATGCGGACGGCGGAGCGAGAAAATCAAGCCGGATATGCCGTTCGGGGACTGGATTGACTTCTGGTATCAGAATTATTCCGCACCCAAGCTCCGCCCGACCACACAGGCGTGCTATTCGGGAAGGATTTACACGCACATCATCCCGTCCATCGGCAACATCCCTCTGAACAAGCTGACGCAGAACGACCTGCAACAGTTTTACGCGCGGCTCAAAAAGAGCGGACGGAAAAAGCATGTTGATAAATTCGGAGAAGGACTGTCCGACCGCATGGTGCGCTCCTGCCATACGACCTGCCGCACGGCACTTGAAAAGGCGGTGAACGAAGGGCTGATTCGTATCAATCCCGCCATCGGGTGCAAGCTACCGCCGAAAAAGGCAAAGGAAATGCAGGTGCTGACTCCGCCGGAAATCACGCGGTTTCTCATACAGGCAAGAGAGGAAGGATATTACGAACTCTTCCTTCTGGAACTGACCACGGGCATGCGGCGAGGCGAAATTCTCGCGCTGAAATGGCGGGATCTGAATCTGAAAACAGGCGAGCTTCACATCTCGCGGCAGGTGCTGAAGGTCAACGGGAAGGTGCTGATCTCCACACCGAAAACGAAATCCTCCAACCGCATGATTCTGCTGCCGCCCGAAATGACAGAACTGCTGGCAGAACTGAAAACGCGAACCGACAGTGAATGGATTTTCCCGTCCCCGCTTGACCTCACGCAACCGCGACACCCTTCGGCGGTCTATCATCGGTCTCAGAAGATATTGGAACGCGCAAACTGCAAGCGGGTGCGGTTTCACGACCTGCGCCACACCTTCGCCACCATGGCACTGGAAAACGGCATGGACATCAAAACGCTGTCCGCCATGATAGGACATGTAAGCGCGGAGACCACGCTCAATATTTATAGCCATATCACCGACACGATGCAGCAGCAGGCGGCAGCAAGAATTGACCGCGAGATTGCGGGGGCTGACACGCCCATTCCCGAGCCGACCGCAACGGACAAGGCAAGTGACAGTGAAGCGGACAATCAGCCGACAGAGCCGAAATTTGAGCCGTATAAGGGCAAGATCCGCAAGCCCGGCACCGGTTGCGTGACGATGATAAACGACCATCTCTACGAGGGCAGGTTTTCCCCGTGCGTGAATGAGAAACGAATCGCCAGGAATATCTACGCTACCACGCGGGAGGAGTGCGAGGAGAAGCTCAAGGTGCTGATTGCGGAGATGAAGAAGGAGATTGCGGAAATCAAGGCAAATGCAAAAAACGAGGGCTGACTATCACGGTCAGCCCTTAAAATGCTTCAAGCATTCTCATTATCTTTTTGAAACGTGTATTTATTTATCATACCAACATTTCAAAGTCCTATACTCTCCCTTTGAAATTAGAGTTTCAAGTTTCTTGGTGGTCGTTTCGGGATTTTTCGCTCGTACGATAACTCTTGTTTGTCCCAAAGTCAAGGCCTTTCGAAAAACAAATTTTGCACCGCAGTAGACAAAGAAAAAGAATTCTGTGATGTGAGCAAGTCGGAGCACAAATTTGTGACGAGAAAACAAAAAATCGCGAAATCACAGTATTTTTTTGACGAAAGCAGTTGATGTTAGGATCAAGCTGTAGTATAATGTATGTGTTAGAATTTGTAGAAAAGAGGTGTAGTAATGAATTTTTATGTTTACAAGCATTATCCGCAAAACATCTCTTTGCGAAATGTCATAGTACTTATTCGGGATAATTGGGATGATTGGTTTAGATTTGAACGGATTGTGCCTCAAACTTTAGAGACGAATCTTTAAAAGAAAAGTATATTAGCTCTGCAGAGTATATAGAGCAAAAGAGCAAAGAGTATGTTGCTGTCGCTAATAACAATGATTGGCCTGATATTTCACCACACAAGACTGTCAATACGATAATTACCAAAGATGAGATGGTGAAACTATACGATCGTAAGTTTGTAATATGTTCGGATGTCAGGGCAAAATATTATGATAAAATACTTGCGAATGCTAAATCCGGCAAATGCCCAATTTGTGATATCGGACAGGCTTCGACTCTTGATCATTATTTAGCAAAGACTCTGTATCCTACATATTCAGTTACACCGGATAATTTGATTCCGGCATGTAAAGATTGTAATAGCAACAAAGGCAATAGTCCTGTTAACAGCAAGTTAAGTGCGCCGTTACATCCATATTTCGATGATGTTGACAATGTTATATGGTTGTGTGCTGATATTGTACCAAAAAACAATATTTTGGTCGCACAGTATTATGTTAATCCGGAAATAGAGACGGTTAATGTTGAACTTTATTCTCGGTTATGTGCACATTTAGATTTATATAAATTGAAGCATGCATATTCCGTTCAAGCATCAACTGAAATATCAGAAAATATCGAACTTTGGAGAAAAGTATATCAACTGAGTGGAAAGCAGAGATTGTTACAATATTTGACCGAGTGTTTGTGTTCCTATGAAATGGCTCAAAAAAACACATGGAAAACAGCGTTGTTGCGTGGTCTTTTTAATGCTGTAAAAGACGATATATTTAAGGGATTCTAACGTTACTGAGGTGTATTATGGCTGCAAGTTATAAGAAGTTATTTAAACTTTTAATTGATCGTGACATGAAAAAGAAAGAACTTTCCGAAAAAGCCGGCATCAGTATAGCCACCATCACCAAAATGGGCAAAGACGGCGCTATCGTCTCCAGCGACGTACTCGTTAAGATTTGTACTGCCCTCGAATGCAAGATGGACGATATTGTAGAGATCGTACCAGACGATAAATAATATGCGTTGAAATTGGGAGAGATTGGTTTATGAATGTAATATCTGATACGTGGCGAAGAGGAGTTCCAGCGGTTATACCGATGAAGAAAAGATGGATGTATAACTAAGATTAAGAAAGAATTTGATTATTCAAAAAGAAATGCTTTACGACGTAGCGTAAAAAGTAAAGAAAAACCCCTGAATCAGTAGATTTCAGGGGTTTTGGTCGGAGTGGCGAGGCTCAAACTCGCGGCCTCCGCATCCCAAATGCGGCGCGCTATCAACTGCGCTACACCCCGATAGTTATTAAATTGTGGTCGTGTAAGTGGTCAAATCTGTGGTCAAAAGTTTTTTGCCGAAACACACGGCGGCGGAAAAGCGAGAAAACGCGAGAAAAACGGAGATTTTGCGAGCTTTCGGCGGTCGGCTCACGAGGCGGTCACACGCTCCCAAATGTCGCGCGCTACCAACTGCGCCACACCCCGATAAAATATTTATTTTTTTGAAAATGCAATATCGAAATAAGTTTGTAGTGAAAGTTGAGAAACTGTCTTCAATGAGATTTATTCGATATTGTTTATATTATAGCAAAATCGGCGGCAAATGTCAACTGCGGAAAGGCAACAATGTTGATTTAATCCAATTCACATATAAATATCGCATATATTTGTTTGTTATTTAACAATTTATATGATATAATAACTCTGTATGGGAATGATTTCCGCGATTTCCAAAGCAAGAGATGAGGTAAAAAGCATGAGTGAAAAAAAAGAAATAGTTGCCGCCGTATATTCGGGCGAACGCCCGTTGTTCGGGGAGCATGATCTTATCATAAAAGATACGATATTCGATGTTGGAGAATCCCCACTCAAAGAAAGCAAAAACATTGAACTCTACGGCAGTATGTTCAAGTGGAAGTATCCGCTTTGGTATGCGGAAAACGTTACCGTGGAGGACTCGACATGGTTCGAAATGGGACGGGCGGGCGTTTGGTATACGAATAATATCTCCGTCAAAAACTGCGCGATAGAGGCTCCGAAGAATTTTCGCAGATGCAACGGCGTGACGCTTGAAAACATGTCTTTCCCCAATGCTGCGGAGACGCTTTGGAATTGCGATAATGTAGCGGTTGCGAATGTCAGCGCAAAAGGCGATTATTTTGCTATGAACAGCAAGAATATGACGATTGACGGTTTGACGCTTTACGGTAACTATTCGTTTGACGGCGTTGAAAACGTTGTTGTTAAGAATTCGAAACTGCTTTCGAAAGACGCGTTCTGGAACAGCAAAAATGTCACCGTTTACGACTCTTTCATTTCGGGCGAATATCTCGGCTGGAATGCCGAAAATCTGACGCTTGTAAACTGTACGATAGAAAGTTTGCAAGGGCTTTGCTATATCGACAAACTTGTTATGAAGGACTGCAAACTGCTTAACACGACATTGGCGTTTGAGTATTCGACTGATATAAATGTGACGGTAAAAGGCGACATAGCCAGCGTGTTCAATCCGTCGTCGGGCAGAATCGAGGCGGACAGGATAGAGGAACTTATCATAGAGAAAGACCGTGTTGACCCGACAAGAACGACTATCGTATGCTCCGACATTGTAAAGACGTCGGACAAAGCCGAAAATTAGGTGGAGAAAATGAAATACGATTTTGATGAAATAATCGACAGAAAATGCACCGATTCGATAAAATGGGACGTGGCGGACGGCGAACTTCCGATGTGGGTCGCCGATATGGATTTCAAAACCGCGCCGTCTGTATTGAAAGCCATTGAAGATCGCGCCGCTCACGGTATTTTCGGCTACGGAGACGTGACTGACGAATGGTATCGCGCTTACGGCGAATGGTGGAAAACGCGCCATTCGTTTGAGCTGCGAAAGGATTGGCTTATCTTTTGCACGGGTGTTGTTCCCGCAATATCTTCGATAGTACGCAAACTGACCACTCCCGCCGAAAAGGTCGTTATACAAACGCCTGTTTACAATATATTTTTCAACAGTATTCTGAATAACGGCAGACAGGTTTCCGAAAGTCCGCTGCGTTATGAAAACGGCGTATATTCGTGCGATTTTGAAGCGCTTGAAGAAAAACTTTCCGACCCGCAGGCATCGCTGATGATTCTTTGCAATCCGCACAATCCCATCGGAAAGATTTGGAGCCGAGACGAACTTGAACAAATAGGGAATCTTTGCAAAAAGTATAATGTTACCGTTGTATCGGACGAGATACATTGCGACTTGACCGACCCCGGGAAAGAATATATCCCGTTTGCTTCCGTGAACGAGACCTGCCGAGAGATAAGCGTGACTTGTGTTGCGCCGACAAAAACGTTCAATATCGCGGGTATTCAGACGGCGGCGGTCAGCGTTCCCAATCCCGTTCTGCGCCATAAAGTTTGGCGCGGGCTTAATACCGACGAGGTCGCCGAACCGAACGCATTCGCTGTTTGTGCCGCAGTTGCCGCATTTAACGGCGGCGGGGAATGGCTCGACGAGTTGAGAAAATACCTCTTTGAAAACAAAAAGACCGTTCGCAAATTTATTGCAAATCAAATCTCCTCATTGAAAGTCGTTCCGTCGGAAGCGACATATCTTTTGTGGGTAGACTGTTCCTCTCTCGGTTGCAACTCACGCGAGTTCGCAAAGTTTCTGCGAAAAGAAACAGGGCTGTTCCTTTCAAACGGAGCGCAGTACGGCAGCGGCGGCGAAAACTTTTTGAGAATGAACGTTGCTTGCCCGAAAAGCCTTGTCCTTGACGGACTTGAAAGACTTAAACGCGGCGTTGACGCATATATGAATAAATAAAGAGGCGACTTTTTATGTGGATAGTTCTTGCGTTTCTTTCCGCGCTGTTCGCAGGACTTACATCCATACTTGCAAAGTGCGGCATACGGAGGACCGACTCGACCGTTGCGACGGCAATACGAACGATAGTTGTTCTGATAATGGCGTTCTGTATGACGCTTATAGTCGGCTCAACCGGGCAGATAACCTCAATATCTCCGAAATCGTGGATATTCCTCGTCCTTTCGGGACTTGCGACGGGCGGTTCGTGGCTGTGCTATTTCAAAGCGTTGCAGTTCGGAGACGTCAACAAGGTTGTTCCGATAGATAAATCAAGTACGGTTTTAACGATAATTTTTGCCGCGGTTTTTCTGCGCGAACCCGTGTCATGGCTCGGCTGGCTCTGCGTTGTCGGCATCGCAGTCGGAACATATCTGATGATTGAGAAAAAAGCCCGCACAGGCGGTGCAAAGAGCCGCGCTTGGCTTGTTTACGCGGCACTTTCGGCGGTGTTTGCCGCGTTGACTTCCATTCTCGGAAAAATCGGCATCGAAAACGTTGAGTCGAATCTCGGCACAACCGTTCGCACCGCTGTTGTGCTGCTTGCCGCGTGGGGTATGGTTTTGGTTACGAAAAAAGGTTCGCAACTCAAAACGATACCGAAAAAAGAACTCGTTTTTATCTGTCTTTCCGGACTTGCGACGGGTGGATCGTGGCTGTGCTACTACAAAGCGCTTAAAGACGGTCTTGCGTCGATTGTCGTTCCTATCGACAAACTCAGTATTCTTGTTACCGTCGCTTTTTCTTATATGGTTTTCCGCGAAAAACTGACGCTGAAATCCGCAATAGGGCTTCTTTTGATTGTTGCGGGAACGCTCGGTATGATTTTTGTTTGAAATTAAATATTTGAGTATTCAAAAACGCTTCCCGGCAGGGAAGCGTTTTCGTATATGCTAAGTCTTTTACTCTTCGCGGGCAAGGTCCATTGTCTCGTTAAGTTCCCGAGAGAAATTTTCCATTTCGCACGCGAGTTCTTCAAAATATGCCTGACGACCGATAAGATATTGATATTCCGAGCGTTGTATCAATTTGTTCTTTCGCGTGCTTCTTGCCATAATGAGTATGACGGCAAGGCAAATTGCCGCTATGCCGCCGAGCGCAAGCGTCAGAAAGTTCATGAGTTCCGTATACGAAAACCCGGTTTTCCCGAACAGGGTTTTGCCTTCGGGAAATTCATGTACAAAAGTCTGTTTGAAATTTTCAAGTTCCGCTTCCGTTTCGAATTTGTTGTATGTCAGAATATCTGTAAATCGGAAAAGATAAACAAGCCCCGCGCAGAAAATCATAGCGATTATCATAATTATAATCACAGCCTTATGCGAATGCGGTTTTTTTGTCGCGTTTTTTCTGTATTCGCAGTACGAGATATTGTTTTCTGCGAACTTTTGTGCCAAGAACGCATCTTCCGCTTCTTCTTCCAGTTCCTTTTTCTGTTGGTTTTCGGGTATGGACAAATCTCTCGTGTAGAAAAGCCTTGTCAGGTTTCTGTCTTGGTCATATTCGCTGTTTTCAAGTATCCAGCCGAATCGTTCCATTCTTTCTCTTTTGATTTGAACGGCTTCGGCATTTGCAGGGGATTGAAACAATACTTTTTCTTCTTTCATTTTCTTTCCCTCCTCAATTGACTCTTGTCGAATACGACTGTTCGCGTGTGCCTTCTTTAATGTAACTGCAATGTTTGCAATATGTCATATAGTCGCTCATCACGGTTCCGTATTCCATATCGTATTCGTCAACCACAACGGTTGCGTATATCGGCTTTGAAGATATTATCTGCGTGCGCCCGTCGGCATATCTGGCTACTGTTCTTTCTTCTCCGACTTTTTTTGTCTGCGTTTTGGTGACGTGTTCCATACCCTCTCTCTTTTTGCCGTATCTTGCAATGTTTTCTGTCACCACGCTGTCAAAACGTCCGCAAACCGGACAAGCTCTTCTTTGAAGTTTCGCGAGGTGCCGTGATGTTGAAAGGTAATAAAAGAATGGATAAAGCGCCGCGCATACAAGCGGTTGAACCACACCGAGTTCGTCGGTTGTCATATTGTTAAAATCCTTAATGACAAATATCCACAGCGCGACATTTATGCCGACGCCTATTAAAAGCGACACGGGAATCATAGCGATAACTCTCTTATGATACGGTTCACCTTTGTGCCCTACCTCGCCGCGGTTAGCGCTCACAAATTTTTTCAGGTTTTTTTTGGACATTATGCTTGCCGCGATCAAGGTGAACAACAGATAAATCGCGATAGCAATACAGCCTTTTGTTGTGTCTTTCATCGACTTCGGAAGAGTAGTTGCGATAAAAGCCCATGCATAGCCGAGAACCGTGAACATAAGCGCAAAAACGATGATTGCTTCAGTCCATGCTTCGGTCAGTTCAAATCCGACTTTGCGTTTATAGTCGTTGACCTCCCGTTCATTCCATTGCTCGATGTTTTTCAGAAATCTGTTGGTTAAGCGGGTTTGCGAAGAAAGTTCGTTTGCCATTTTAGACCTCCTGTTTTTCTGATATAATATTTTTTGAATTAAAATGCATAGCTCCTTGAAATAATTATATCATAATTATTAAAAAAAAGCAATACATTAAAGCAATACATTTTTATTTGAATGTTTCTGAGGGTATTTTCGTTAGGTCAACGCAAACAAAAAAATCGGAACCGACCATACGGTTCCGATTTTTTATATGAAAAGGTTTTACATCTTCCATTCGGCGGAAACGCGCTGCGCATTCGCCATGCGGCTGTAAATGCCGTCTTCTTTTTCAAGTTCTTTCGGCGAGCCTTGCTGCGCCACGGTGCCGTCCGCAAGCACAACTATCTTATCCGCACCCGCAACGGTACGCATACGGTGCGCGATAACAAGTACGGTCTTGTCTTTTATCAAGCGGGAGAGGGATTCCTGTATGAGCGTTTCGTTTTCGATATCGAGAGATGCCGTAGCTTCATCCAGCAATATTATCGGCGCATCTTTGAGAAAGGCACGCGCAATGGATATTCTCTGACGTTCGCCGCCAGAGAGTTCGCAACCGTTTTCTCCTATCTGCGAGTTCCATTTATCGGGGAGTTTTTCTGCGAATTCATCGCAATGCGCAAGTTTTGCCGCGGCCATAACTTCTTCATCCGTCGCGTTCTGTTTACCTATTCGGATATTTTCAATAACCGTGTTGTTGAAGAGGGTTACATCCTGGAACACGATTGAATAAAGTCCCATCAGCGTTTCCGGATCGGTTTTTGAAATGTCCATATCACCCACGGTTATTCTGCCCTTATCTATGTCCCAGAAGCGTGCGGCAAGGCGGGAAACGGTCGTTTTGCCGCCGCCAGAAGGTCCGATAAGCGCCGTGACTTCTCCCTGTTTTGCGGTGAAAGAAACGTCGCGGAGTACCTGTTCGTTTTTGTTGTAAGAGAAGCCCACATGGTCAAAAACGATGTCGCAGCCGTTATTTGTCAGCGTTTCCGAACCCTCCTGTATCGGGTGTTCGAGAATTTCGTTCATTCTTTCGCATTGAATCTTTGAGGATATTATCGCCGCAAGGTTTTGCAACGACATCGTCATCGGATCGTAAAGTCTCGAAACAAGAAGCAGGAACATAAAGAACGTCAGCACGTCGAGAGAACCGTTTGCCAAAAGAATGCCGCCTACAAGTGCCACAGTCGCTATCCCGAATTTGAGAATCATCTGTGAGGACGAAACGAAAAGCGCCGTTCCGAGTTCCGATTTTATCGCTCTTTTTTCGACCGCGTTTATCTTTTTGTCAAGTCCCGCAAGATATTCGCCATCGGCATTGTTTGAGCGCAGGTCGCGTATGGATTCGAGACACTCCTGAATGCCGTCCGCGCACGCCATTTTCGCTTTCATGGATTTTCTGCCGAGCGCGTTCTGTATCTTTGCGGAAAAGATAACGACGCAGAAAGATATGGGGAGCACCCAGAGCGCGGCAAGAGCCATTCTCCAATCAAAGAAAAACAGACTGATTGCTATAATTGTTGTCGATATAAGCGAACCGACAAGTTCGGGAATCCAATGCGAAGATGCCGTTTCAAGCGTTGCGCAGTCCGCCATTATCGTGCTTGTAAGGTCTGACAAGTCTTTTTTGCCGAAGAATGAAAGGGGAATCTTTCTCAATTTTTCGGCAAGAGCTATTCTTCTGATACCGCTTTCCTTGTATGTTGCGAAGAAGTTGGATTTATATTGGAAATACGTTGCCACGAAAATGAGCGCGAGGCAGGCGATTATTCCGCAGATGTAGAATGTTTTGTTCCCGTTCATCCCTCCGTTTAAGAGATCTCTGATCATAAAGTAAAGCAACGCCACGGGAAACATCAGCACAATGTCGTAAACGGTATTCGCGACAAAGGCCTTTATCATATCGCGTGCGCCTTTTTCGGAAAGCGCGAATTTTTTACGAAGCAATTTAATCATTGCGAACACCTACTTTCCAATTTGCGGAACGGTTGTATTCGTCCCACATTTTAGCATAAAGTCCGTCGGACTTTGTTAAAGTGTCATGTGTTCCGCTTTCCGCGACTTTGCCGTTTTCGAGAACATATATTCTGTCCGCGTTCGTAACGGTTGAAAGTCTGTGCGCTATCATGATGACCGTTTTACCTTTCGACATTGCGGAAAACGCTTCCTGAACCTTTGTTTCGTTGTCGGGGTCGGCAAATGCGGTTGCCTCGTCAAGAATGAGTATCGGAGAGTTTTTCAGCATTACCCGTGCGATGGATATTCGCTGCTGTTCTCCGCCCGAAAGATAAACCCCATTTGCGCCGATAACAGTATCAACGCCGTTCGGAAGTTTTTCTGCTATATCGTCGCATTGTGCGTCATGCAGCGCCTTTAACACTTCTTTTTTTGTCGCGTTCGGCTTCGAGAGCCTTACGTTGTCAAGCACGGACATTTTAAGCAGTTTTGCGTCCTGAAAAACGAAAGAAACGGTCTCCGAAAGTTCTTTTTTCGGAATATCTCGAACATCTTCTCCTCCTATAAGTATTTGTCCTTCGGTGGTGTCCCAAAAACGTGCGATAAGGCTTGCGAGCGTTGTTTTACCTCCTCCCGAGGGACCTACGAGCGCGATATGTTCTCCCGGAGCGACCGTCAGATCTACGCCGTCTATTGCGTTTTCTGCCGCTTCCGTATATCTGAATTCTACTCCCGAGAGTTTTATTGAGTTGTCTTTCGGGTGCTTCGGTGTTTTTGTCTCTTCAAGCGGTTTCATATCCAAAACGGATTCTATTCTCTTCATCGCGTCGGCAACTATCATTTTGTTTTCACTTGAAAACATTATTTTCGTAAGCGTTACCGTGATGACGGGAGTAATGATTACATAAAACAGCAAGTCAACGAAAAAAGAAGTCGTTACGCCCGAAGATGTGAATATCATCGCCGCCGCGATAAGAACCGCAAAAACGGCATTGATTATCGTCGTATAACCCATCATCGGAAGCATCATATCTTTGGTGTAAGATATGACCCATTTTTCGTATTCGTCTATCGAGCCTTTGAATTTCTTAAAAGAAAAGACCGATTGCCCGAATGTTTTGACAACGGGTATTCCGCGCACATATTCAACCGCTTCGTTTGACATATTGTCAAGCGCGTTCTGATACTCTTCCATTTTCTTTTTCATTTTTGAACCCGTCATTGAGGACATTATCAAAAATGCCAGAACCACGGGAACAAGGCTCAAAAGCCCAAGTCTCCAATCAAAGAAAAGAAGCAATGCGATAAGCCCTATGGGCGTTGCCATGGCCCCCGCCGAGTCGGGCAGTTGGTGCGCCAGATACGTTTCTGTTGCGGCGCTTGCTTCGTTGACGGTTTTTCTCATTTTGCCGCTTCCGATACCGTCCATAAATCCGAGCGGAAGCGTTGCGATATGGTGCATTGCGTCTTTGCGTATGTTTGCCTGAACTCTGAACGCCGCAATATGCGAGCACATAAGCGCGCCGATGTAAACGAGCATGGCACCGACGGCAAAGACGACCGCCATAATGCCGTTGTGTGTGAGTGATGTCGCATTTTCGTAATTCGGAGCGACGTCAAGAACTTCTTTTATTATCTTCCAGATATAAATGAACGGGACAAGCGCCAAAAGGGCACTGATGACCGACAGCACCCACGATGCATACGTCAGCCATCTGAAATTGCCCGCATAATCCAAAAGTTTTTGCAAGTCCGATTTCTTTTTCAAATCGGTTACCTCCTTTTTGTTCGGATAGTTCCGAACCTCATTGTTTTCGCTGTTATAATAGCACTTTTCGCTTGTCTTTTCTGCTCCGTTCAAACAGAGTTAGGCTCCGTTCGGACAAAAAACAAAGGCTGCAAAAAACTTACGTTCTTTACAGCCTGTTCAGGAATGGGAAAAAATGTTCAGAATGAGCGAATTGAGCCCATGGCTGATGATATTCGAACTCTCATCGGTTTTGACGGGCGTATTTTCG
>ERZ780157.646-NODE-646-length-44122-cov-3.039553_pt1 | contig 44122 bp, 28 predicted proteins | sample MGYA00511169_ERZ780157 | MGnify/ENA primary metagenome ERZ780157 (study PRJEB29588, sample SAMEA1965149) | human gut metagenome | biome: human gut; feature: human-associated habitat; material: faeces | place: Denmark | collected 2008/2010 ...
GCCGCCGTTGTGGTCGGTGTGGTTGCCGATTACTTCCACACGTCCCGGGGCGGAGGCTATGTAACAGCTTTTGGCAGCAAACGACCTACGAAACTGCGCGATTACCGTATTGAACCGCAAAGTTTGTTTTAGCGTGCGTTTGCCGTACAATGCCGTCGTATCTACCGAAAGCGGCACTTTGTTGGTAAAAAGTTCCATTAGTTGGTTGTCCTTTGTAACGAATTTTTGCATACGTATTGATTTTTTGATTACACTCAACACGTTTTTACGCCCGTTTGTCGTAACCGACAAGCATGCAAAAATTCTCGTCTATTTGTATATATTGTAGCACATTACTACACATATTGCAACAATAGAGGCTTGTTGTATCGGACAAATGCGTAACAAATTTTGCGATATTTTGGGCGCAGGTGCGCCAATTGGCATTGTCATTTTGCAGTACTCTTGCACCGAAGAATAGACAAAGTTCACTCCACCGTCACGGACTTTGCCAAATTGCGCGGTTTGTCGATGTCACGACCGAGTAGTCTTGCCACGTGGTACGCCAACAATTGCAACGGCACGACGGACACCATCGGCGCGACAAATTGGTTGACAGATGGCAAACGGAAGCCGTCGTAGCCTAGCGCATAGGGGCTCATGCACACCACGTCCGCACCGCGCGTCGCCACTTCCGACAGGCTTTTGCGCATCTTTTCCACAAGCGAAATGTCCGTTGCCAAGCCGATAACCGTAACACCCTTTTCCACCAAGGCAAGCGCACCGTGTTTCAGCTCCCCTGCAGGGTACGCCTCGCAGTGAATGTAGCTGATTTCCTTCATTTTGAGCGCGCCTTCCTGCGCCGTCGGGTAGTCCGTCGTCCGACCGAGGAAAAACACCGATTGGCAATCCTTTATCCGCTCGGCAATGCGCACTATTTCTTCCTCTCGCAACAGTATTTGCGATACAGCGTTTGCGGCGTCGTCGACGGCTTTGTGCAGTTTATCCCTAGCCGGTGGTAACATACGTTTGGTTGCCACGGCAATATCGGCAAGCAACAAATTTAGCGTGACTAGTTGGCAATTGTACGCCTTGGTGCTGGCAACGGCAAACTCCCCACCGGCACCGACGTTAATACTGCGGTTTGCCGCAAACACTAATCCCGCGCAATCGGTATTGGTGACGGCGTACACGTAACCGCCACACTCGGCAACCTTTTTGGCGCAAAGTATTGTATCCGCAGTTTCGCCGCTTTGGCTAATGCAAAAAGCAAGGGTGTGTTCGTCCACGGGGTAGTTGTCGTACAAAAATTCACTTGCAATGACGGGCAAAACGTCTATGTCCAACATCTTGCGTGCGTTTGCCGCCGCCGACAGTCCGCTGTGATACGCCGTGCCGCACCCAAGCAAATAAATGCGATTGAAACTGCGCAATTTTCGTGCAGACAACCCTATGCCGCCGCACTCGATGTAATTGTTTTTGGCAAATCGTATTTTATCGGGGATTTCAAATATTTCCGACAACATCACTTCGTCGTCGGGCGGCGCAATACCCGTTTTGTCGGGGACAAAGAACTCCGTCGGGCAAATATTGCCGTCAAAACTTCGCACTTCTATGCGCTTACCCACCACGCCAACGGTATTGTCGGGCGGCATGCAAACTTTGTCCGCCCACGTGGACAAGCACCTGATGTCGGAGCAGATATATTCGCCGTTTGCCGACACGCCGACAACCAACGGACTGTTGCGCTTGACAAAGTACAAGTTGTCGTCGTACGTAGTTTGCACCACAATGGCAAAGGAGCCTTGCAAAGCATTTGCCACATTAAGCAGCGTCGACATCATGTCGCCGTCGTATATGCGTTCCAACAAGTGCGCAACCACTTCGCTGTCGGTATCCGAGCTAAACGCAACTTCTCCGCCGTCCGTCAACTCGGTTTTGAGCTGTTGCCAATTGTCTATCACTCCGTTGTGTACTATGGCAAAGTTGCCGCCGTAGGACACAAACGGGTGTGCGTTGCGTGCTTCCACAGCGCCGTGCGTTGCCCACCTCGTATGTCCTATACAGTTGGCTATATGTTCAAATTTCGGACATACGTATGGTAAATTTTGTGACCGACCGACGGTTTTTACAACGTTTATTTTGTCCGTTTTTACGCCGATGCCCACCGAGTCGTAACCGCGGTATTCCAACAGTTTCAGCGCGCGCAAAGTGTTTGACAGCGAGTTTTCCCCCGTACAGCCGAATATTCCGCACATAAGTTTTCTCCGTAAACTAGTTTTTACTCTGTATTATATGCCGACTTTCTTCGGCAAGTGCACGACAACGTCATTGGACATTACAGCCGCGTTGCCTGCTTTGCGCAACGGCGAACCGACCAACCACACGGCAACAAAGCGTATTCGACATGCCGAGATAAACATTTTTTTAGCAAAATACGGCGCAAACATATTCAAATATTTGACGAATAGTATCAAAAAGTTGTATAATTACTCGGTTATAGATAGGCACACAGTAATAGATAAATCGAAGGGTAATTATTTATGCAAAGAACCGACGTTAGAAACATTGCAATTATCGCGCACGTTGACCACGGCAAGACGACGCTTGTGGACCAACTGCTGAAACAAAACGGTATCTTCCGCACAAACGAAGTGGTTGCCGAACGCGTAATGGACAGCAACGACATCGAGCGTGAACGCGGCATTACCATACTTGCCAAAAACACGGCAATACACTACAAAGGCACAAAAATCAACATCATCGACACCCCGGGACACGCAGACTTCGGCGGAGAAGTGGAACGTATATTGTCCATGGTAGACGGCGTTTTGCTACTTGTCGACGCAATCGAGGGTTGCATGCCGCAAACTCGTTACGTGCTTAAAAAAGCTTTGGGACTTGGCAAAAAAGCGCTTGTAGTCATCAACAAGGTGGACAAGGGCGAGTTTGACGAGCACGAACTGCGCGAACAAATTATGGAACTGTTTGTCGAACTAGGCGCAAACGACGACCAATTCGACTTCCAAGTGATTTACGCTTCGGCAAAGCAAGGTTGGGCGTCCACCACTCTTACCGAACACGGCACAAACATGGCGCCGCTACTCGACGCAATTTTGCACGAGATTCCTGCGCCCGACGGCGACATGGAAGGCGGCTTGCAACTGCTCATCTGCAACATCGACTACGACCCGTACGTAGGACGTATCGGTATCGGCAAGGTCAACCGCGGACATATCGACGTGGGACAACAAGTTGTCGTTTGCCACCGCGACGGCACAAAGAGCACAAGCAAAGTTGCACGACTTTTCCAATTTGAAGGACTTAAACGCGTGGACTGCCCCGAAGGAGACATGGGCGACATCGTTGCCGTCAACGGACTTGCCGACATGAACATCGGCGACACCATAACCGCCACCGACTGCGTAGAGCCGTTGCCCTTTGTACACATCGACGAACCCACCATCAGCATGATGTTTATGGTCAACAACAGTCCGTTTGCAGGCAAAGAGGGAAAATACGTCACAAGCCGTCACATCCGCGCGCGCCTGTTTAAGGAAGTGGAAACCAACGTATCCATGCGCGTTGAGGAAACGGACAGCCCCGACTGCTTCAAGGTGTATGGTCGCGGAGAGTTGCACCTGTCCATACTTATCGAAAACATGCGTCGCGAGGGTTACGAATTCCAAGTGTCCCGTCCCAAGGTCATCTTCCGCGAGATTAACGGCGTAAAGTGCGAACCCATGGAAATGTTGGTAGTAGAAGTACCCGACGCATATGTGGGTAGCGTAATGAGCAAACTCGGACAACGCAAAGCCGAGCTAGTAAACATGGCCCCCGACAACCAAGGCGGCACAAGACTGGAGTTCAAAATTCCCTCTCGTTGCCTAATCGGTTACCGCAGCGAACTGCTGACCGACACCAAAGGCTTTGGCGTGATGAGCAGCGTCGTTGAAGGCTACGAGCCCTACAAAGGCGACGTACCCGAGCGCAACCGCGGTAGCCTTGTCGTATTTGAGGACGGCGTCACCACCGCTTACGGCTTGTTTAATGCGCAGGAGCGTTGCACGCTGTTTGTAGGTGTGGGCGTACCCGTGTACGCAGGCATGGTCGTTGGCGAAAACAGCCGCGAAGACGACATCTCCGTAAACGTGTGCAAAACAAAACACCTTACCAACTGCCGTGCAAGCGGTAGCGACGAAGCGTTGAAGCTTACGCCGCCCACCACTTTGTCGCTGGAACAATGCTTGGAGTTTATCACCGACGACGAGTACGTGGAAGTCACGCCGCAATCCATCCGTTTGCGCAAGGCTATCCTCGACCACTCCGAGCGCATGCGCATTTGGGCAAGAGAAAACAAGAAGTAGAATTACTGCAAGATTGTACACTACCAATTGACAAAACACATCACAATGCAATATACAAAAACGACGTATTCCAAAGGGAACACGTCGTTTTTTGATGTTAAGTTGATTTAGCGGTCGAAAGCAAACACTCTAAAACTTTACAAAGCGTTACACGCGTATGCTTTGACGGGAAATACGGTTGCAACTTTGCAAGTCGTCGGCTTAGAAGAATACTCCGCGAGCTTGCTCCTTGACTTCCTTGCTTGCGGCAAAGGGGATACGGGTTGTGTAACCTGCGCGTGCGGCAACAATCATCTTGGTGGGCCAAGCAAAGATGTCGCGGTTCCAAGTGTATACGGTATCGTTGTACACTTCGCGTGCGGCGGTGATTTCCTTTTGCAAATATGCGTTTTGTTGCATAGCGTCGGCGATTTCTTGGTGAGCTTTGAGTTCGGGATAATTCTCAAAAGCAATGTTAATGCTACGTCCGATACCGTCCAACTTACCGGCGATTTCGTTACGAGCCTCATCGGTTTGAGCGGTGTTTCCGCTACGATACATTGCGATGTTGCTGAACGTTTCCTTGTCAAGTCCAACAGCTTTGTCTACGAGCTTTGCGCAGTTTTGCAAAATCATTACGCGTTGTTCAAGATAGTTGTCAATTTGAGAAGCGTTGTGTTGCAGTTTTTGTTCCAATGCGTAGAAGTAGTTTTTCGCCTTTATCTTCATCACAAGGAAGATGATACCGGGGATGATGCCCAGCACCCACAACATGATTTCAAACAAGGTGGAGCCGAAGCCGACTTTGACGGGGATACGTTTGGCGATTACGCCTGTATCTCTACCTTCCTCCAACACGGGATCGTTCATTTCGTCCAATAGATTTGCCATGGTAGTTACCTCCAAAAAAATTCTGTTTGTAGTTACTTACAACCGTGCGGTAATCGCCTAATTGCACGGCTAAAAGTCAAATTGTTGTTGTGGCGTTGCGGCAGTTTTTGCACCGCTTTTACACGCCGATGTACGCAAAAATTGCATACGTATGTGTTTTTTAATCACACATTGGCAGTTTTTGCCGTTCTTCCGCTAGTCCTTGTTGCCAAGGAAGGAAGCCGACAAGCCGTGCTTTTTGACTGCGTTAGAACCTTTCAAGCGACTGTCGTTGTCAGACAAGTCCATTTCCGAAACTCTGTCGATAGGCACGTACTCTATCCAATCAACCGGCACCGCATGCATCATGCCGTCGCCACCGAGCTTAGAAATATAATCGGTGTGCTCTACCATATAAAACGAGTGAGCCTCTACGCGAAGATTGTCGGTACCGTTACTCTTGCCCTCAATTGAGGTTTTGAGTATAACGTCGGTAGCGGTATCAGGGTGAGCAAACAAATCTATCGGGAAGCAGTTTGCCAACACTTCCGCCTCGAAACTTGTAAAGTTGCGTTCGTAGGTGTCGCGATATATGTATTCGTGCGACTTGTGTTGTTGATACAGCGGGATACTCATTACGGGGGCAATGTCGAAGAAAAACCGTTGGAAGAAATCCATATAGTAGTTTTTCAATGCCTCGCGGCACAATGCCACTTCGTACTTGGCGTATTGGGATGTATCTTCCTCTATCTGCCAAGTTTGCGCATGCTCCGACGTGATGTAGTTGAGCATTTTGCTCTTGGTAAAGTCGAAGTCGTCGCCGTAGGGCGCAGGCATCTTCATCAGATACAGCATATTCTTTTGCGCCAGCGGTGTAAACATCAAACGGAATTGCACTTCGTGGTCACGGTCTTCGGCATTGAACAATGCGTCAAACTCCTGATTTGCCATTTCGGTAAAACGACCACTACCGGAAGTAGCTTCTCTCCGCGCTTGCTTTTGCAGTGCCGCCGAGTCACGCTTTATCTTGCGTTTCAACTCAGCCTCGCTAAGGCGTTCGGCATGGGTGGGTTGGTGGCTGAAACTAAGGTCGGGGGCAGCCTCGCACGCAAACACAAAGCGAGTAATGTAATTGTAAAATGGTCTAGGTTTGGTGACGGAAGCGTACAGTGTTTCGCTACGAGCCTGTGTGTGCGAGTGCCCTTGGCTGTCGGTGTATTCCTCCGTCCACGTGATGACGATACTGCCCGTGTAGGTTTGCTCGCCCATGTTCATTACAAAGCGACGTTCCTCTACAAAGGGGTTACCAAGCACCTCGCCGCTAAATAGCGACACTGTGGATTGATCGGGGTCGGTATTTTCCGGCATGCCGTACTTGCCATGCAACAGGTCAAACCGCTTCATGTTGAAATTGCGGTCAAACTTGACGGTAGGCAACGTTTCCTCGATCAGCTTGTACAGCTCGTGCCGAATGTTAAGCAAATTGTGTAGCGGCGCAACCTGTGCCATTGCCTTGTTGTATAAGTTTTGGGCAAGTTGCTTCTTTTCGTTTAGCACCGCGTCCACGTCTTGGATTTTCTTGTTGAGTACTTTGGTTATGTATAAAATCAATCCTATTCCGCCCGCCAAGCAAACAGCGCAAACTATCCAACTTACATACACGGGGAAAGATGTGATTCTGTCGACCAATACGGCGTCGATCAAAAAGAAAATACTTGCCGCAAACAAGCAAACTATGCAAAAAATAAGAAATCCGCGCCAACCCTTGTGTTTGTTAAGCGTGGCGTTTAGGTTGTCGATTTCCTTCAACACGCCGCGGTACTCGTCGCTTGTGGCTTTGTTTTCCCCGACGTTGACGGCGGAATCCTGCACCATTGTGTCGAGGAATTTGTCTACCTTTTCCTCGAACTTCGGTTTGAACACCCCTTCGTAGGACTGCGCAAACTCCAACATATTGTCATCCATACATTTTCTCCGTAATTTAGACAAGTATAGCAATATAATAACTGCTTATATTATATTTTAACGTCACCGCAATGTCAACAGTTTTGGATAAATTATAATTAAAGTGACGAAATCTAGCTAATTATGTCGCAATCGGTCGCCTATTACCCGTCAAAACGGCAAACAAAAAGGCTTGCGCATCGCTACGCAAGCCTAAATCCATTACAAATATTTTTTGATGGTTTCCGTCAATTCGTCGGCATCGGTCAAACCTACTACGCGGTCGACCAATTCTCCGTTTTTGAAAATGCAAATATTGGGGATGGCGTACACTTTGTAGCGTTGCGCTACTTCCGACGCTTGATCTACGTCCAATTTGCCAAACTTGGCTTGGGGAATAGCCTCGGCAACTTCCTCGAAGGTCGGCGCCATCATCTTGCAAGGTCCGCACCAAGTTGCCCAAAAGTCCACCACGGCAACTCCGCTTGCGATAAACTCATCAAAAGTCGTTGTTACGTCTACAGGTTTAGTCATAGTTTCACCTCGATAAATTATGTAATTTCATTGCTCGTCGGCAGTCTGATCGTTTGCGCTTTGGCTGTCGTCTGCGGCAGTTTCGGGTTGTTCGGTACTGTCTTGCGCACCGCCGACAACGCGCACAACCGTTGCTTGTTCCGTCCACTTGTGTTTTTTTGCCTTGTCCAATAACGCCACGACGGCAAAACCGATTGCGTACCCCACAAAAAACAGCAGTATGGCAAGCCAATCCGCCCAAGCAAGCAACAATGCGGCAAACAGCGCCGCAAGCGCAGGCAAAAGGGGCAAAATGTAGCCTACAAACGCCAATTTTGTGGTGTTTACTTCGGGCAATTCGATTTCCACACGGTCGCCGACCTTTGCGCTTGCCACGTTTGCGGCAAAAAAGTCGACGTGTTTTTGTTGTTCCGTCATGCCGCACTTACCACAACTGCCGCATGCGGAGTTACGTCCGATACGCACGGTGGCAAACTCGCTGTCAACCGCAATCACTTGTCCGTATTCCGTCATAACAAAACCGCCCTAAGCAAATTAGTCTTTCTTTTCCACAAGGTCGATGAACAACTCTTGCAGTTGTTTGTCGTCCACGGGCGCAGGTGCGTCGGTCATCATACAGCTTGCGTTTTGCATCTTGGGGAAGGCGATCACGTCCTTGATGTTGGATGTTTCCGTAAGCACCATTACCAAGCGGTCAAGTCCCAGCGCCAATCCGCCGTGAGGGGGCGTACCGTACTTGAATGCGTCCACAAAGTAGCCGAACTTGGCTTGCGTTTGCTCGTCGGTAAAGCCGAGTGCCTTAAACATTAGTTTTTGCACGTCTTGATTGTATATACGCATGCTTCCGCCGCCCATTTCATCACCGTTGATGACAACGTCGTAAGCCTTGGCGCGTACACGACCCTTGTCGGTAAGCATGTATTGCAAATCCTCGTTTTTGGGCGCAGTAAACGGATGGTGCATGGCAACGTATCTGCCCTCTTCCTCGCTGTACTCAAACAAGGGAAAGTCCACCACCCACAATGCGGCGTAGTCGTCGCTCTTGTACAGTCCGAAACGGGCGGCAAGGTTGCAACGCAACGCACCGAGGGAAACAACAGTCGTTTCCCACTTGTCTGCAACAAACAACGCAATGTCACCCTGATTCATACCCAGAGCATTTGCAATAGCGGCAAGTTCCTCTTCGGTCACGGCTTTGGCAAAACTGCATTTCGTACCTTCCGTACCGATACCGTACCAAGCAAGTCCCTTTGCCTTGTAGGTCTTGACAAATTCAACAAGCTTGTCAAGCTCCTTACGGGAAAGTTTGTCACAGCCGCCTTCCAGCACGATGGCACGCACCGTACCGCCGTCGGCAATTGCGTTTTTGAACACGACAAAGTTGCTGTCCTTGACCACTTCGTCGAGGCATTGGATTTCCATACCGAAACGCAGGTCGGGCTTGTCCGAGCCGTAACGGTTCATGCATTCCGTCCAAGGTACGCGTTTGAAGTGTTCGGGAAGGCTTACTCCACGAACTTCCTTAAACATCTTGACCAACAAGCCCTCGGTGATTTGCATCACTTCTTCCTCTTGGTCGACAAAGCTCATTTCTAGGTCGATTTGCGTAAACTCCGGTTGGCGGTTAGCGCGCAAGTCTTCGTCGCGGAAACAGCGAGCAATTTGATAGTAACGGTCCATGCCCCCGATCATCAACAATTGTTTGTACTGTTGCGGACTTTGCGGCAATGCGTAAAAGCTACCCGGGTGTACACGGCTAGGCACAAGGTAGTCGCGCGCACCCTCCGGGGAGGAACGGCCGAGCATCGGCGTTTCGATTTCCAAAAATCCGTGGTCGGACAGGTAGTCGCGTGTGATCTTGCAAATCTTGCTACGCAACACAAGGTTTTGTTGCAACTTTTCACGACGAAGGTCGAGATAGCGGTACTTCAAACGCAACATTTCGTTGGCGTTTTCGTCGCCCACCGAGAAAGGCGTAGTGTCGGCTTCGGACAAAATCTTCAGTTGTTCGGCAACCACTTCCACTTCGCCCGTCTTCATGTTGGGGTTGACGTTGTTGCCGATACGTCTGCGCACCTTGCCGACGACGGAAACGACGTACTCCAACTTGATTGTCGAAGCCTTTTCCAACAGTTCGTGACTGCACACGTCGGTGTCGAACACCACTTGCACGATACCGCTACGGTCGCGAAGTTGCAGGAAAATCAGTCCGCCTAGGTCGCGGCGACGATGCACCCAACCCATCAGCGTAAGCTCTTTGTCAATGTCGTTTGCGGACACTTCGCCGCACATCATACTGCGTTGTTGTCCGTTGAGTAATTCTGCCATAGTTTCATCCTCTATATACTAAAAAATTCAATACGTATGTGTTTTTTTATTACAAAACACCGTGACATTACAGTACGTACTTCTTCAAATTGCGCGACTCGGTGGTAAAGTTGCTTTCCACATATGCTCGGTCGATAACCGCCGTACGGGGCGCCGCTTCGCTGTCCACTTCGTAGCTGATGTCCTCGACAATGTGTTCCATGATACTTTGCAATCTGCGTGCGCCGATGTCTTCCAAGGTGTTGTTTTGCTCGTACGCAACCTCGGCAATGGCACGGATACCGTCGTCGGTAAACTGCAAGTCGATGTTGTCCACGGCAAGCAACTTTTTGTATTGGTCGGTGATGGCGTTTGCAGGCACGGTGAGGATCTTTACGAAGTCTTCCACGCCGAGGCTGTCCAACTCCACAAGCACGGGGAAACGACCTTGCAACTCGGGGATGAGGTCGCTGACCTTGCTGACATGGAACGCACCGCTGGCAATGAACAAAATGTAATCCGTCTTGATGTTGCCGTACTTTGTTGATACCGTGCAACCCTCGACGATGGGCAAAATGTCACGTTGCACACCCTCGCGGCTGACGTCGGGACCGCTTTGCGAGGACTTGCCCGCAATCTTGTCCATTTCGTCGATGAAAATCACGCCGTCGTTTTCGGCGCGGCGGAGAGCTTCCGTTTCCACGCTGTCAAGGTCGATGAGTTTTTCGCTTTCTTCCGCCGCATAGATTTTGAGGGCTTCAGCGACGGTTACAACGCGTTTTTTTGTTTTCTTGGGCAACATGTCGCCAAAGATGCTACCGATGTTTATTTCCCCTGCACCGGGCTGTAGTTCGACGGGTTTGGGGGTGTCCACCACTTGGATTTCCACACTCATTTGGTCGAGGCTGTGCTTGGCGATTTCGTCCTTTAACGCCGACTTCTGTATTCCGTCGGGTAGATCCTTGCCGCTTTTCATCAATGCGTCGGCAACACGTTCGACGGCGTTGTTGAAAGCACGAGATTCCACTTCCTTGTAACGCTCGTCCTTTACAAGGCGGATGGACACTTCTACAAGGTCACGTATCATGCTTTCCACGTCGCGTCCGACGTAGCCCACCTCGGTATACTTGGTGGCTTCCACCTTGAGGAAGGGCGCCTTGACAAGCTTTGCCAAACGTCTGGCGATCTCCGTCTTACCCACTCCGGTAGGTCCCTTCATAATGATGTTTTTCGGGGTGATTTCCTCGCGATCCGCCGCCGACAACATACTGCGACGGTAACGGTTGCGAAGCGCAATTGCAACTGCCTTCTTGGCGTTGAATTGCCCTACGATGTAGCGGTCGAGTTCCGTAACTATTTGTTTGGGAGTCATCTTTTACGCCTCCTCTACCACGATGTGGTCGTTTGTAAACACGCAAATTTCGCTAGCGATTTCCAACGCTTTGCGTGCGATTTCCGCCGCCGACAAATCGGTGTTGCGTATCAACGCCTTTGCCGCCGACAGTGCGTAGTTTCCACCGCTACCGATAGCGCACACTCCGTCGTCGGGTTCGATTACGTCGCCCGTACCGGAAAGTATGTACACGGACTCCTTGTCGCACACAATCATCATTGCTTCCAGCTTGCGCATTACGTTGTCGCGGCGCCAAAGTTGCGCCACTTCCACTGCGGAACGCAACAAATTGCCGCTAAACTTTTGCAACATTTCTTCAAATTTTTCCTCAAGAGTAAAAGCGTCGGCAACCGTGCCTGCAAAGCCGATGACAACCTTGCCGTCGTAAATGCGGCGCACCTTGACGGCGTTGCCCTTCATAATTACGCTTTCGCCCGCGGTGACTTGTCCGTCGCCTGCTACGGCAATGTGACCGTTACGCTTGACGGCGCATATGGTCGTACCCTTAAAGGAATCGGAATAAACTTCGGACATAAAATCCTCCATAATTTTTGCTGTATTTGTCTTGCCGCAACGCTTTTGCCTTGCGGCGTATATTCTCGCTATTGTTTCGGCTCGTCGGTCGGTTGTTCGCTCGGCTTCTCGTCGGGCATTGCCTCGGTGTAACTGCACGTACGCGAGGAACACTGTATCGACTTTTTGCCGCGATACTCGTGGTACACAAGGGGTTGTCCGCACTCGGGGCAAAGTTTGCCCGTAGGTATATCCCACGAAACGAAATCGCACTTGGGCCAACCCTCGCAACCGTAGAACACTTTGCCGCGTTTGCTGACCTTTTTAAGCACGTTTTTGCCGCATTTAGGACATTTTGCCACCACTTCGTTGAGCGGTTTGGTATTTTTACACTGCGGAAAATTACTGCAAGCAAGATATTTACCAAACTTACCCTCACGCTCCAACATCATTGCACCGCACACGTCGCACACGACGTTTGTCTGTTTGGGGGCGGATTTTTCCTTCAAACTGCGCATGTTACTGCACGCAGGGAAGTTGCTACAAGCCAAATATTTGCCGTAACGTCCCGTTTTGATAACCATCGGACTTCCGCACTTTTCGCACACTATGTCCGTCGGCTCGTCATCGACATGAACCTTGTCGCCGTGAAGCGCAGTGCTTACCTTTGCCGACAACGGCTTGTAGAAACCGTCCACGTTGTACCAAGGCTCTCCGCCGTCCTCTATTGCGTCTAACTTGTCTTCCATTTCGGCAGTAAAGTCAACGTCGACGATTTCACCGAAGTATTGCGACAGGTAGTCCGTCACTTGTATACCGAGGTTTGTCGGCACCAACGCTTTGGCGTCCTTTGCAACGTACTCGCGTTTGTACAGCGTTTGCATGATGGTTGCGTAGGTACTGGGACGTCCGATACCGCGCTCTTCCATAGCCTTGATAAGGCTTGCTTCGGTGTAGCGTGCCGGCGGTTTGGTAAACTTTTGCTCGTGATTCAACTTGACAAGGTTCAATACGTCGCCTTCGTTGAGATTAGGCAGTACCGCATTGTCGCCGCTTTCGTCGTTGTCCTTATCTTTGTCCTTTTTGGTATCGCCGTAAATGGCAAGGAATCCGTCAAATATAAGCGTTTTGCCGCTTGCCGTCAAGCCGTACTCGCCGCAATCGATGGCAACGTTCACGCTGTTGTAGGTGGCTTTTTCCGCTTGACTTGCAAGAAAACGTTCGTAAATCAACTTGTACAGCAAGTATTGGTTGCGCTGAACCTTGTCCTTGATACTTTCGGGGGTAAGGTCGATGTTGATCGGACGAATTGCCTCGTGGGCGTCCTGAGCTTGCTTTTTGGTTGCATACACATTAGGCTTTGACGGCACGTATTTTTCGCCGTAAACAGCGGCAATCCTCGCACGAGCCGCCGCAACCGCATCGGTAGACACACGCACCGAGTCGGTACGAATGTAGGTAACCAAAGCCACGTGTCCCATACCGGGGATGTCGAAACCCTCGTACAGTTGTTGCGCTACGCTCATTGCAACGGCACTGCTCATACGCAGCTTGTTTACGGCGTCCTGTTGCATTGTGCTGGTTGTAAACGGCGGTTGCGGACGGGACAGCGAAACGGAGCGTTTGACGGTACGCACCACGTAGGGGGCGCTGTTTAGCACTGCCAAGGCTTGGTCGCACTGCTCCTTGTTTTTAACCTTCAATTTTTTGCCGTTTTGTTCGGCAAGCACGGCTTTGAATTGCGGTTTGTCGGCGGGCTTTTCCAATACTGCCGACACATTCCAATATTCTTCCGGCTTGAAGTTTAGTATTTCTTTTTCGCGGTCTACAAGTATTCTCAATGCGGCGGACTGCACACGTCCTGCCGAAAGATTGTTGCGAATTTTTTTACAAAGTACAGGCGACACGGTGTAACCGACCAAACGGTCAAGCACACGACGCGCTTGTTGCGCCGCCACAAGTCCTTTGTTGATGTAATGAGGATTTTTTATTGCCTCGTTGACTGCCTTTTGCGAAATCTCGTTAAACATAATACGATTTTTCGCGTTGGGATCCAGTCCGAGCGCACATTGCAAGTGGTAACTGATTGCTTCTCCTTCGCGGTCCGGGTCGGTTGCGAGGTAGACGCATTCGGCTTGCGCCACTTCCTTACGTAAACGATCTATTGTCTGCGATTGGTCGGAGTTGCGCGGTTCCAAGTCGGGTTCGTAGTGGTTGGCGAAATCGATACCCATCGTCTTGACAGGTAGATCCCAAATATGTCCTTTCGAGGCGTCCACACGATAGCCTGCGCCCAGATATTTACCTATTGTCTTGGCTTTTGCGGGAGATTCCACAATTACAAGTTTCATTTAATTCCTCCGGTTAGCCGATAACTGTTTCCCGGCAACTTTGAAATTATACTCTTTATTTCCAATTTTGCCAACAGAAAATTGAGTTCGGCAGGCAAAATTTGGGTAATTTGCACTATTTTGTCAAAAGTCGACTGTCCGTTTTGTAAAACATCGACGATTGCCTGTTCCTGAAAGGTCAATTGAAACTCGGCTTTTTCCTCGTCATTGTCCAATCCGTAGTACTCGATTATGTCGTCGGGAGACGTCACGCATACCGCGTCGCCGCTTTTAATAAGTTCGTTGCCGCCCCTAAGCGAACGCAAAAAGATGTCGCCGGGTACGGCAAAAACGTCACGGCCTTCGTCCATTGCGTTGCGCGCGGTAAGTAAAGTTCCGCTTTTGGTAGGCGATTCACACACCAACACGCCCACCGACAATGCCGCTACAATGCGGTTACGGTCGGGAAAGTGAAAGGAAAGGGGATCGGAGTGCAGTCCGTACTCCGACATCAACAATCCGCCTTCGGCAACAATGCGTTCGGCAAGGGACTGATTAGTTGTCGGATACACGTCGCCGACGCCGCTACCGAGTACGGCAATTGTACTGCCTTGTTCGTCCAACGTCGTGCGGTGAGCAATACTGTCAATGCCGTAAGCAAGTCCGCTGACAACTGTAAAATGCTTCGCCAAAGTTTTGCTGAAGGTTTTTGCGACCGCTTCGCCGTAAGCCGTGTATTTGCGCGTACCCACAACGGAAATGCATTTGGTTTCAAACAGCCCTTTGTTGCCGCGACAAAACATTGCGTATGACGGGTTGAGCATATCGGCAAGTTTACTCGGAAAATCGTCGTCCGCCGCCGTAAGCACATAAACGCCGCTACTTTCACATTCGGCAATTACATCCTCGGCATAGGTAATGCCGAATTTTGCTTCCACCGACGGAAACAGCGTGCCGAGTACTTTTTTTGCGTAGTCGGACTTTGTCAATTCGGCAAACATGGTTTCTCCGTCGCCGAATTCGTCCCACAATTCGTAGCCCTTACGTGCAGGGACCTCCAAATCGGCAAGGGCAATCAATGCTTTTTGATCTGTGTTGTAGTTCATCTTTTCCTTTACACGCGATATTTGCGGTCCAACATGCGGTACTGCAACGATTCGGCAATGTGCTTGGCGGTAATGTTTTCCGAGCCGTCAAGGTCTGCAATGGTACGTGCGACTTTCAGTATACGATTGTATGCACGCGCCGACAAATTTAGTTTTTCAAAACTCTCTTTCAGTAGTTCCGTCGACTGCTTGTCCAACTTGCAGTACTTTTTGATGTCGGAACTGCTCATTTGCGAGTTAGTATGTTTGCCGCTTGCACCGAGCCGAGCAAATTGCACTTCTCTTGCACGGTTGACGCGAGCGCGTATGGTTGCGCTGTCCTCGGCGAGTACGTCGTCCTGCAACTCGTCGTAAGACACGTTGTCTACTTCCACGTGAATGTCGATACGGTCGAGTAGCGGTCCGCTGAGTTTACCCAAATATCTGTGTATTTGGGAGGGGCTGCATGTACACTCCGCCGTCGCACTGCCGTAGTTGCCGCAAGGACAGGGGTTCATGCTGGCAACCAACATGAAGTCGGCGGGATATGTGACGGATATGGCGTTGCGCGACACGGTAATGACGCCGTCTTCGAGGGGTTGGCGCAATGTTTCCAACGTTTGACGGTTGTACTCCGGCAGTTCGTCAAGAAACAACACTCCGTTGTGCGCAAGACTAATTTCACCGGGGCGAGCCTTGTTGCCACCGCCCGTCAACGCCACCATAGTGCTGCTGTGGTGAGGCGTACGGAAAGGACGTTGGTAGATAAAACCTTCGGTAAGTTTACCCGATACGCTGTGTATTTTTGCAACTTCCAACGCTTCGTCAAATGTCATCGACGGCATAATGGACGGGACGGCGCGCGCAATCATTGTTTTGCCTGCACCCGGCGGTCCGATAAGCAAAATATTGTGTCCGCCCGCAACGGCAATTTCCATTGCACGCTTGGCGGCATACTGTCCCTTGACGTACTTGAAGTCGTTGTCGCCGTGATTGACTGCAACGTCGTTTGCCCAACTGCGTATTTCCAATGGTTTTACCGTGTCTTGTCCCGTGGCAAAAGCGACTGCTTCGGCAAGCGTTTCCACGGCGTAAATCTCCGCGCCCTCGATAAACACGGCTTCGTTGGCGTTGTCTTTGGGTATTACAAATACCTTTTCGCCTTGTTGGCGCGCCGAAATGATCATGGGTAAAATGCCGTTCACCTTGCGCACTTGCCCGTTTAGCGACAGTTCGCCGAGATATACCGCGTCGCGACGAAGAGTTTCGTAGGGTATTTGTTTGCTTGCGGCAAGCATCCCTATCGCAATGGGAAGATCGTACAAAGTGCCTTCCTTCTTTTGATCGGCAGGCGCAAGATTGATTACCACCGAAGCGACAGGGTAATTGAAACCGCTGTATTTCAGTGCGGAACGAATACGCTCCTTACTTTCCTTGACGGCGGTATCGGCAAGCCCTACAATGTCGTAGGTAGGCATACCGCTGTGCAGATCTAACTCCGCTTGTACGGGGAAGCCCTCAATACCGTGTAAGCCGAAACTTTTTATCAGCGCAAGCATTATTGTGATTTCTCCTCTGTTGGTGTACGCAAACGATTACGCGGCAAGTAACGTAAAACGGTTTGACCGCCTACGACTACCTCCGCGATGGTTGCGTAAATATTGTGACCGTAATTGCGTAAAGACGCTCGACTTCCGACGCGCTAAGGCGCAAGTGACAACCGTCGTTGGTTTACAGTGCATACATATTCACATTAAATTATACCAAGCTATGGCAAAAAACACAAGTGCTTTACAACAAACAGTTTACATTGTTTTGCTTAAAGAAAACCAATTACAACATATTGGGCAGTAAATTCGTATAAAAAAAGAAAACAACTATATCGCTTGTCCTATTTGCCGTCACGATAAGTGAAAAAAATTCGCAAGAGAAAATTCTCTTGCGAATTACTTGCAGTATATTAGTTGCCGCTCTTAACTTTTGCAGCCTTACCTGTACGGTTGCGAAGGTAATACAACTTAGCGCGCTTGACGCTACCCTTGCGGATGACGATGATGCTGTCGATCTTGGGGCTGTGTACGGGGAAAGTACGTTCCACGCCGATACCGGACGAAATACGTCTGACGGTAAAGGTTTCGCGAAGACCGCCGTGCTTGCGTGCGATTACAACGCCTTCGTAAGCTTGGATACGTTCCTTGTTACCTTCGATAACCTTGAAGTTTACGCGAACGGTGTCGCCTACGTTGAAAGCGGCAACTTCGCGGAGAGATTCCGATTCGATTTGCTTGATGATATCCATGATGACTTTTCCTCCAAAATAATTTTGCTAACTAAGCGTTCATACCCGTAGGCAGAGGACCGCCCGAAGTCTTACTGATGTATTGTACCACACTACCGTCCCGAAAGCAAGCGTTTGTCGGCAAGTTTTTGCAAGAAAAAGTTATTGGTGCTTGCATACGCCTTTTACGGCTATTTTTGTGCGCTCGTTGGTATAATATCTCGCAAAAATGCGTTGTATTGTTTTTACAAAGCACATATATTACAAATACCCTACTACCCAACGTAGGTTGCGCTAGTGGCTACAGCTCCTTTCGCAACAAAAAGTCGGCAATATGCACTACTTCCACGCCGTCATAGTTTCCTACGTCCAATTGGTCGGCAGTGACGACGTATTTGTGGAAGTTGTCACGTATGCGTGCAAGGTTGTCTATCTCGCGGTTGCTGTCAACAGGTAAACTGCGACATACTTGTACGTATACCCTCGTACCGCGTAGCGTTGCAACAAAGTCCACTTCCTTGTCGCCAAGCTTACCCACGTACACATCGTACCCACGGCGTTTAAGTTCCAAATAGACGATGTTTTCCAACATAGTTGCGACCATTTTGCCGTCAAAGCCCATTTGGGCATACTTTAACGACACGTCGGACAGGTAGTATTTCTCTTGCGTTTTGAGTACAGCCTTGCCTTGCAAGTCGAAACGACGGCACGGATAAATAATAAATGCTTCTTTCAGCCACTTGATGTAATTGTACACTGCCTCGACGGACAGTTCGCGCCGTTCACTCTTCAAAAAGTTGACAATTGCGTTGGCAGAAAAACTTTTGCCTACATTTTCCACAATGTAGCTAACCACTCGGTCAAACAATTCGGCGTTACGTATTGTATGTCGCACGGCTATGTCGCGCGTGACCACCGACGAGTAGATTCCGTCCACGATTTGGTAAGCAGCTTTGTCTTCAAAATTGCCGTTGGCTACAACAGGGAAACCGCCCTGCCGCAAGTAGTCGGCAAACGCCTTGTATTTGTCGTCGGGGTTGCCCTTAAACTGCAAGTATTCTGCAAAAGAAAGGGTGTACACCGGGATTGTGACGTATCTGCCCGTAAGGTAGGTGGATATCTCTGCCGACATAAGCTTGGAGTTACTGCCCGTCACATACACGTCTACGTCGAAGCTTTCCGTAATAGAGTTGACGACACGCTCCCAATTGTCGATTTCCTGCAATTCGTCAAGGAACAGGTAGTAGCGGAAACCGCCGCCCATTGCCGAAACAAGGTCGTTGTACATGTCCGTTGCAGTTTTGTTAGCCCACGCAATGTCGGTGTAGCGGCGAGTAATTAGTTGCTCGGCTTTTATGCCGCGCGAAAGAAGCTCGTTTTGCACCATTTCCAAAATCGTAGATTTGCCCGAGCGACGAACTCCTGCAAGTATTTTAATCAACGGCTTGTCAATAAATGGATTTATTGACAATAGGTAGTCAGGGCGAACAATCATTTTGCACCTCATTTTGTACTGTGTTGAAAAGTTAGAGCCGCTAATGACAGCTAAAACTAATCATAGTTTACCCAAAAACATGGCAAAAGTCAATAGTTTTTACGGAAATCAAGTAAAAAGTCGGTGATTTGTGCAAGTTTTTCGGTTTAGTCGGCAAAAAGTTTGTAGTTTCGACAAAGCGTATTTGGACGTTACGCAACAAGGAAACTTGCCGAAATGTTGAAGTGCGTTTCCGACATAGGGGCTTGTAGTGATAGGTAAACGCGCAAAACGGTCGCAATTACACCGCTACTTTGCAGCCACTCCCGAAACGAAAAACAAGGTAGAGCCGAAGCCCTACCTTGTTTGGATTGATGAAGTGTGTAGTGATTGGTTGAAGGTTAAGCAAGTGTGTAAACGTCAATGCTGTTAATTCTAACTTGTGCAGTAAAGGTAATAGAAAACTCGCTAACTGCTGCTGCAAATGTGACAGTCACATCGCTACCAGATACAGTTACAGTAGCAGTAGAATCAATACTTGTTTTAAGTGCCTTTGCGTAGTCAGCACTTCCGCACTTAATAACCATTTTAACCATATTTGCATATTCAACTTTTGCACTATGCTTTTGATAACATCTTATCGGTGCAGCATAGTCTGCAATATTATTTGTTCCATTTTCTTTATTATGAGTAAATTTGATACCATTTTGTTCCCAAATTTGCTCTGTGGTAGAAAAACTTGTTCTACCTGTTTTGTTACTATCGAATGTCATTGTTGCTGCCAAGGTAGGTAGTTGCGCACCTGCGACTTTTGTTTCAACAAAAATCAAGGTGTTGCCTGCAATTCTACCCGTGTACTTTCCGCCCTCTGCAGTAACAACTACGCCGTCAACCTTGACGGAAACAAGTTCGTAACCTTCCGTAACAGTCACTTCAAACACAAACGTTGTGTAGTTTTCACCTGTTTTTTGGTCGTTGGCAATTGTTACGGTTGCCTTGTCGCTGCTACCTTCGGCAATAGAGATTGTGCCTTGTCCTGCGGTGCAGGAGATAAGACTCGGGAAACCGTGCACTGTTTCGTTGTTAACCTTTACATTGGTCATTTCGATTGTCCCATTGTAATTTTTAACAGCGCCGTATACAACAATCGTGTCACCAACTGCGATTTCCTTTACGGTTTCGGTGAAGTTAGCAGAGTAAACAAGGAATCTTACTGTAGAATCGGTCGTATCTACAAGATAAAGATTCTTTACATACGAGCCTTTTTCAAAAGACTTAACGATACCCTTGACATAAATCATGCTTTCGGTATATTCGTCTTTTGCCAAGTTTGCGGTAACAGCTACTACTTCTTCAACCGTGTAGGGTTTTTCAACAGTACCGTCATTGACAGTCGTAACAACTTTCTTCACCGTAACGGTTACGTCAACGGTTTTTTCAACTTCGCCACTCTTGATTGTAGCCGTAAGGGTAAATGTTCCGTCGGCGTCGGTGGGAAGCGCAGCTACTGTAAGTTTGTTACCTGCAAGGGTTGCAAGTGTCGTTTCGCCATTGATTGCCCAAGTAACGGTAACTTCCGTGCTTGTGTAAAGTTCGGTTTCGCCGGCTTTGCTGATTGTAAGCGTCGTTCCGATTGCTTTTTCGGCGTCGGCAACTTTGTCAGCGTCGGTCTTTTCGGGTTCTGCAACCTTTTCAATCTTGGTTACTTGGATAGTGAGATAATTGCCAGTGCTAAAACCACGCACCCAACCGTAAACGACAACTTCCTTGCCTTCAAATGCCGTGTACTCGGTGCTAAGACCGCTGTTCATATACAAGCTAAGCAATTGCTTACCGTTATATTGTGTTTGAGGGTATTTATTGACAATCGCATAGGTAGAACCAGTAATCTTGTAATACTTGCCGGTGTAGTTTGCAATTGTCGTTGCACTAAGTGCGGAAAGGTCAAGGTCGGCAGCTGCCCATTCGGTAGCTTCACCTTCGGTGAAAGTTTCGCCTTCGTCGGGAGTTATTGCAACAACCTTCGTTGTACCGAATTGAGCCACGCCAAAGTTGACAGCTCTCGTTCCGTAAGCAATAACCTTTTGTCCGACTTTTACCGTTGCCTTGTTGAAGCTGAATATCGCACCGGTAGCGTCTTTGATTACAAACGCACCTTCCTCGCTTTCAGTCTTGTTTGCGGCAACAATCCAACCTACGATTTTGTAAACTTTTCCATCAGTTGTGCTTGCGGCAATTACATCTGCAATGGAAGTAGTAGCCATAGGTTCAACCGTGATTTCGTAAGTGAAGGTTTGAGTTGCTTCGCCGCAAGTAAATACTGCGGTAAGAGTAACTTTGACGCTACCTGTGTCGGGAACGGTAAATGTAGCAACTCCGTCCTTGACAACGCAGTTTTCGCTGTCGGAGGTCCAAGCAATGCTTACCGTGTCGTACTTAGTGCCGACCGTGGTCAACTTCATTTGGTATCCGTCGATAGAAACGGTCTTGTCGACATTGAGCAAGTCGTGCTCAAAAGTAATCTTTTCGGCGTCTGTTCTGTCGGGTTCTTGTACGTTGGAGATCGCTTCTACGCTAACGGGATAAATTTGGTACTTCTTGCTGAATACACTGACAATACCTTTTACCGTTGCAGTGTTACCCACCGCAAACTTTTCAAACAATGTCTTGTTTTCGGCATCGGTGATGAAGTAAACGTTGGAGTAAACGTTGAATTGCACCTTGTTTTCGCCGATTGTGAAGTAGTAATAGCTACCGTCAACGCTAGTCATTGTGACAAGCTTCAACTCTACAAGGCTGTTTTGGTACTTAATCAAAGTTTCGTCCGTGTTGTCCTTGGCAGCACTCCAATCGGCAGTACCGTCTTTGTAACCAAGCGTTACGCCTGCTGTTTCCGCCGTAAGCCCCGTCTTGGTAACGGTAGGCCATGTCTTGCTGTTGTCGTTGGAGGTAAATTCGTATTGTCCGTTGTATACCTTACCTACACCGCTAACGATAACTTCCGTACCAATGGGGAAGAGTTCGTTTACCTTGTCACGGTCAAGAGTTCCTGCCGCGTCTTTGCCTTCGAAGTCGGGCTTGTAAACATAGTAGCCGTTGCCTTGTGCGTCTTGCACGTACAAACTACCTATGCTGCTACCGCTTTGAATTGCGCCGATAACGTAAGCTTTGACGTTCATCAGGTCTTTGCTTTGTTTCTCACAACCGGTAAGATATTCCGCATATGTTGTAAATACAAAGGCAGGTACCGTTCTTTCCATTGACCACGTTGCGGTTTCCGTACCGATAGTGAAAGTTGCGGAAATCTTGTAGGTGGTTTCTTGTGCGTTAGTTTCGGGACCATAAGTCACGGTGACATTGTACAAATTCTTAGCTTCGTCCAATGTCAAAGTAACTACATCGAGACCGCTGATTTTGGTAAGCGTCCAAGTGATAGCAACGTCGTATTTTTTTGCAGTAACGCGGTCAGCTTCGTAGCCGTTGATAGGTTGTACCGCAGGCAAAGTGTAATCCTTTGTTGTGGTGATAACCTCTTGATATTGAGTTTTGACAAACGTCAAAGCGTTTGCAAGAGCTCTTGCATCGCTGACTACGCAATCGCATTTGATTTCGCAAACGGGATCCGTGCAAGTCAAATCCATGCAACCTTCGCAAATTGGGCAAACGTGTTGACAAACGTGTTTGTCGTCTCCGCCGTGACCGGGGCACTTTTCTTTGCAAGCTTCTTGCGTGCATTCCTTGTTGAGACACTTTCCGCATTCGGGGCACTTACTTGTGCATTGGTGTTCGTCAGTGACGCATGCGGTAAGTACAAAGCTCAATGCCAGAACAAATACAAGCAGCATTACAGCAACAATTTTGTTCTTTCTCATTTTCCTTCTCCTTAAATAATTTTTAGAAATTGAGTTGCCTATTTGTGGTTTACTTGTCGTCACTACCGTTGTAGGGTTTAGTCCGACAAGCAAAACCATACTACATTATTTCTCGGTAGCGGCACACTTGCACCGCCACCGTAGAAAACAAATTTTGAAGACGCATATTGTTTGTGCGCCTACGTTTGGGCTACGATTACAACACTTCGATGAAGCCTGGCGCAAATACCTTGATTTGGTAATCGTTGTCGTAGTAGTCGACGATTCCGCGAACGTTGATTGTCTTGCCGTTGTAAGCGTCTGCAGTAATAACGTTGCCATTGGAATCCTTCAACACTGCCGTGCGAACTTCGATGGTCGTGCCGTCTTCCGCCGTACAGGTAAGTGTCATTGCGCCCTTGCTGTTGCCTGTTTGCGTTGTGTAAACCTTGGTAACTTTGAGGTTTTTCATGCTGATGGTTGAGCCGTGAGCAAGTTCTCCGAAGGCAAATGCCTTGGTGACTTCCTCTTCGCCTTCCTTGACCGTCATCGAAACATTACCTTTGAATGTTTTGCCGCTGACTTCTTGGAAAGACTGTCCCGAACCCTTTTGAATCAACCAACATGTTGAGCCGTCGTCTTCGAAAGCAAACGGATCGTAGCTAAGTGAGGAAATTTGCGGACCGTAGTTGTCGCTGTCGGACACTGTGCCGACAATACGCACGCGGTTGCCTATTTTGAGCATGCCAAGCAGTTCGCCGTCGGTATTGAAACCGAGGTAAACCACAAAGCCGAGATAAACACCGCTCTCCGCATCGTAGTCTTCGATGTAGCAAGTTTGCGCTTCACGATAAGCGACAACGCCTTCGACAGCAACTTTTTTGTTGACGTATTTTGTCAAGTCGGTACGAAGTGCTTTCAGCGTGACGGGGATGGAATCGCCGTAGAAGAAATCGGGATCCTTTTCATCGCTGTACACGTACAGTTTTGCGGCGCGCGCGTAGTTGATTGCACGTTCGCAATAGGCAGTGTAACGATTGTTGTAAGCGTTTTGCGGTACAGCCATACCGTTTTCCAACAACTCGATGTTGAGGTTGCGATACTCGCTGTCGGCAGTAGCTTTGTACCAAATCCACACCATTACGCGGCTACCCGTGCTGTCCTTGTTCCAAGTGTCGGTGTCCGACTCTACAACGATTTCGTAGGCGTTGGCAAGGCGTTCCTTGTTGAACTTGCTGGCAAGTTGTCCCCACGGTTCGATTGTACCTGTGCTTTCGGGGGTGTTGGTTGCCATGTATCTTGCTTTAAGTACGCCGTCTTCCTTTTCAAACACGCTGTAATCGGGGAAAGACGTAGGCACGGAAAAGTGCGTCGTATCGCCGTCGATAAGACCGATTTGTTTGCCGCCCATTTTACGAACTTGGGCATTGGTAAGACGTTTGATGGATGTGTCTGACAAATCCAACTTCAATTCGCCCGTAATGTCATGACCTTGACACTTGTCCTTGCATGCGTTTTCGGTGCAATCCTTGTCCAAACATTTGTTGCATTCGGGGCACACCATTGTGCATGTGTGGTGACCGGGGCATTTGTCCGCGCAAACGGGATCTTGGCAGTCCTTGTCAAGACACTTGCCACAACCTTCTACGGGACAGACATGCTCGCAAACATGGTGACCTTGGCACTTATCCTTGCAAGCGTCTTCCGTGCATTCTTTGTTTAGGCATTTTCCGCAAATAGGACAAACGCTTTCGCAAACGTGATGTCCTTGACATTTGTCTTTGCATGCGTCTTCCGTGCAAGTTTGGTTTGTGCATTTTCCACAAGTCGGGCATTTGCTGGTACACTCGTGTGTGGGCGGCGTAGGTTCGTGACCGGGACATTTTTCCGCGCAAACGGGATCCTTGCAGTCCTTGTCGAGACACTTGCCGCACACGGGGCATACATGCTCGCACTTGTGTGTAGGCGCGGGCGTATCGGGATTGCACGCCACGAGCACGGCGCAAACCATGCTCATAGCCAATACAACCAAAATTAGTTTAAGTAAAACTTTGTTTTTCATTTTTTCGTCCTGTAACAGTAATCTTTGAGATAAACGATGTTTCTACCTAACGATTATCCGCGAGATTCACATTCCGCAATGGCTGCCGCAAATGCCGCGCTGATTTGGTCGGCAAGGTTGTCACCGGTCATCGGCAAGCATTGAGCAATAAGTTTACCTACTTCGTCACGAGCAACGGAAGAACCGTTGAATGCGGGACTTGTGTAGTAGTAGTCGGCTTGGTCCAAGCATACTTTGGTGCTGAGTGCGGCAATGTTGTCACCGCCGTTGGCACTGTTGAGGAAGCTGATATATTTAGCGATTACTTTGTTGTCTTTTGCAAGTTCGGGGTTACGCACCGATTGCAACACGGGCGTGTAACCGGACTTCATGGAGAATGCGGCTTGGAACTCTACGTTTGTGGTAAAGTACTTGACAAACAACCAAGTTGCAAGTTCTACATCCTTGTCGTCGTTACTGAACATGCAAAGGCTGGGGCCTTGCGAAATAACCTTTTTGTTGGATGCGTCTTGTTGGGGAATGGACGTAATGCCTACGTCAAACGGGTATTCCTCAGTGCCTTCGGGAGTAGTAACGACTGCGGGACGTTGGTGAGTTGCACCTGCGGAAGAGCCGATACTCATGTAGCTCTTTTGTCCCGATGTAGCGATAAACAATGCCGAAGTATATGCGCCGTAAAGCTTTTGAGTGGTTACCCAACCGTTTTGATACCAACCGTTGAAACGCGTTACGAAATCACGGTTTGTGCTGTTGTTGAACTTGTACTTTTGTCCGCGAGCGGCTGTGTAGGGACTCTTCAACTGTTCGCACATGGTGATGAACCAGTTAGCTTCACTGTCGTAGCCGAGAGGCACGCTTGTCGAGTCGAGTTCCTTAATTTTTTTGCAGACGGCTTCCATACTGCTTGTGTTGCAGTTGCCGCAAACCTCCTCACTGCACCACCAGTGTGTAGGAACGGGGATATTGTTATCCTTAAAGAATGTCGCGTTGTAGTACAGTACTTCGGTGGACTTACTGAACGGCAACGTGTACATCTTGCTGCTGCCGAATTGTTGACCTTCGCTGTAGTAACCGGGGATGAAGTCGGCAATTTGTGCCTTGGACAAACCAATGTTTTCCTTGGTTCCGTCGGGAAGAACTACGTAGTCTTTACTGTTGATGTAGCTGTCCAATGTAGCCACTACGCCTGCAGTGTTGTATGCGGCAACGTGGTCGGGATAGCAATAAGCAACGTTAGGTTGTGCGCCTGTTGTAATTTCCGTCTTGATCTTGTCGCGAACATCGTCGTATCCGCCGATTGTGCTGTCGTGCGTAACCTTGATGTTGGGATACAACGTGTTGAATTTCTCAAGATAAGTGGTAAAAGTAGGCGACAAGTTTTGGCCCATCGTGCTGTAGAACTTGATTTCTACTTGCTTGCTGATTGTACGGTCTACGATTTCGACCTCACCGCAGTACTTGCACTTTCCGTTTTCGTAAACGTGATTTGTACAAACGAAGTCGGGATTGTGTATACCGCAGTACTCGCAGTTTCCGTAAAGATTCCATACGTGATCTACGCACTTGGACGGATCTTTAAGGCCACAATCGCAAACACCGTGATTGTCGAATTTGTGTACGTGGTCTTCCTTTTTGCCGCAATACTTGCAAACGCCGTCTACATACTCGTGGTCGGTGCACTTTGTGGGATCGTTCGGCATGTCGCATTCGCCCTTCTTGTTGATGCACTCGCCGTGATTGTTGTATTCGTGGTCGTGCCTGACTTTACCGCAAATTTTGCAAATACCCTCGGAGTTCCATTGGTGATTTTTGCAGACAAAATTGGGATCTTTAGCTCCGCACCATTTACAAATGCCGCGATCGTTGTATTCGTGCTCAGTGCACTTTGTTTGATCGACAGCTCCGCATTTAGTACAAGTACCGTGATTGTCCCACTCGTGTTCGCAAGCAGTATTACAAGCGACGGTTGTCAAAAGAACACTCAGAGACATAGCAATAAGCAACATCACTGCAATGACTTTTTTCATAGAATTCCTCCAAAATTAAATTTTTTTTGTATTTTCAAATCTTTCATTTGAACCGAAATTGATTGCAATTTTGTCGATGCCGCATTGCTGTACGGCAAGCGACAAATCGCATTAGCGACCGCAAGGACAGTCAAAACACGAGCTTGGCTGTCCTTAGGCAAATATTAACCTTTGATACCGCTACGGCTTACGCCCTTCATAATGTACTTACGAAGGAAAATAAACACGAGGAACAACGGCGCACTGACGATTGCGACTGCCGCCATTTGTTGCGGATAGTTGACGTAGCCTATCGACGGAGAAGGCGTTACGCAAACCGTTGGTAATGAGTTTGTGCGCCGAGTCGTTGGCAACGAGTAACGGCCACATGTAGCTGTTCCATGCGCCCATCATTTTGAGGATGGTAATGGAAATAAGCGTAGGCAATGCAAGAGGGATCATTATGCGCCACAAATATTTGAGGTCGCTTGTACCGTCTACCTTGGCTGCGTAGTACAGTTCGTCGGGGATTTGCAGGAAATTTTGACGAAGCAAATAGATGTAAAATACGCTGACGAGGAACGGCACAATAAGTACGGTGTAGGTTTCCGTCCAACCGAATTTGCTGACTGTTACGTAGTTGGTAATAGTAAACAATTCGCCCGGGATCATCATGGTTGCAAGCAGTGCCGCAAACAAGATGTTTTTGCCCTTAAACTCTAATCGCGCAAACGCAAACGCCGACAACACGGTGATTACAAGCGACAACACGGTTGATACGATACCGACATACAGCGTGTTGAGGAACAACGTGCCGAGACTTGCAGTATTGAACGCTTTGACGTAGTTTTCAAAGTGGAATTCCTTGGGGAACATTGTGGGCACGGCAAGGACGTATTCCTCGATGTCCTTCAAAGACGAAATAATCATCCAGTAGAAGGGGAACAATACGATGAGAGCCATCAATCCGAGGAACAAATACAATGCGATTTGCACCAATACTTTCGCCACCTTTTGACGGGCGGTGACTTTTGCCATGTCGCGTTCCTTCATTGTGTTTGCGTCGTTGGGTACAACGGAATCCGCAGCGGTTTGAGTACTGTCGACTGTGGGCTCCTCGGTGGCAGCATCCACTACGACGTCTACTTCAACGTCCGTACCTTGGACAAGATTTTTGTTGTCTTCCATTGTGTACTGCCTCCTTTTAATAGTGTACCTTTTTGCGGCTGACGTACAGGTTTACCAGCGTAACCGCAAGAATAATCACAAACAATATCAGTGCCGCCGCGCTAGCTTTGCCCTGCACGTCGTCCTGAATTGCACGATAGATGAAACCGACCATTGTGTTCATGGTGTCTTTACCCGCAGGTCCCATGTCCGCGCCGAAGATACCGACGATACTGCTGTACTCCTTGAAACCGCCGATAAAGCCCGTAATTACGACATAGGCAATCATCGGTGACAAGAGGGGTACCGTAATACGCCAGAATGTACGCGCACGACTTGTACCGTCTACTTTGGCTGCGTCGTAGTACTGCTTGTTGACGCTTTGAAGTCCGCCGAGCAAAATCAGTATCTTAAACGGCAGCGCGTTCCACACAATGTAAATTACCATTACGGCAAGGTTGGCAGCGTAACTGGAACCTTGGTTAATCCAGTTGATACGCGTGCCGCCGAAAGCTTCGATAATATTGTTGATAATACCTATCGTAGCGGGCGTTGAGCCTTCACCCATGTAACCGACCATGTTAAACATTGTCGCAAACACCATGCCGATTGCAATACTGTTGGTAACGTAAGGCAGGAAGAAGATTGTTTGCAACACTTTTTGTAGTGGTTTGATAGCATTTAGACACACTGCGATAAGTAATGCAAGGAATGTGCTGAGGGGAACCGTAAGTACGGTAAGTATCAGCGTATTTGCCAAACATTGACCGAACTTGGCGTAGTTCAAAACTTCCTTAAAGTTGTTGATACCTACAAAGAAGCCGCCGATTTTGGCTCCGCTACGTTCCTTTGCCGACATACTCGGACATTCGATAAACACACTTTGCGAATCGGTGTCGCTTGCTTCAACGGTGATATTCACCTTGGAACGATCGACGATTTTGTCAATACTGCTGACGTCGGTTGCAAGAGTAACTTGTTCGGACGTTTCGCCGTCGGCAAGCGCAGTTACCTTTGCCATCATTTCGTCTTGAGCCGCAACAATTGCGCTACGTTTGCCCGTAGTCGTGTTGATGTCCGCAACATACACTGCGTCCTTCATTACGTAACTGTCGCCGTTTTTGGTAACTTTACCCGTCAAATAAATTCTGCTGTTGCCCGAAATGCCAAATTCGTAGGTCATCAGAGAAATATCTTTACATCTCAAATAAAGCTCGTTGCCTTCACTGTCGGTAACTTCCAACGCAAAGGTCCATTTGCCGTTAGTTTCCTTGGGAGCACCGACGCCATAAGCTTGCACTACAACGCCGCGAAAAGCCACGGGTTCAGAAATCGTATATGCGTCCAAGATAGATTGGATGAGGTCGTCATCATTTTGCTCGATGCCTTCTTCGTAGCAAAATCTACCGTCGACAAGGTCGGCAACGCCGCCACTGTAGTTGGCGATGTTTCCGTATACCGTAACGCCGGTATTGACCTTTACCGTGCGCTGGTTTTTCATCATGCTGTACCCGTCCGAGAACGCCATGATCAACGTGTTGACAATGGGCCAAACGGTGAACAACAACAGCAAGATGATGGCAGGCGCAAGATACAGCCATGCTTTCCATTGATGTTTACTGTCTACCATTTGTATTACCTCTCGTTGTTAAAGTACAGTCTTGCTTCCGTTTCCTTGTCGAACACAAACACCTTGTGCGGTTTCAAATTGAAACGAACCGCCGTTTGCGTTACGTCCACCTTGTTGTCGGCGTCGACGATAGCGCGAATAATGGGATTTTCCGACGCTTCGTTTGTAGAAACGACACTGACGTCGCGTCCCATAACTTCCACATTGCGGAGTTGGCAGGTAAGCGCGCCTTTTTCGGGGGCATAAACGAAACCTTCGGGACGGATACCGACGTAAACCTCGCGGTCGTCGATACCGGGAACGTCCAACACTTTGTCTTCACCGATAAACAGCTTGCCTCCCTTGACTTCGCCGTGGAAAACATTGATCGGCGGCGTGCCGAGGAATTTTGCGACAAACAGGTTGATGGGGTTGTCGTACACGTCTTGCGGTGCGCCGATTTGTTGCACTACGCCCAACTTCATAACCACGATTTGGTCGGAAATACTCATTGCTTCCTCTTGGTCGTGGGTTACGAATACCGTAGTAATGCCCGTTTCGCGTTGAATACGTTTGATTTCTTCACGAGTTTGCAAACGAAGACGAGCGTCGAGGTTGCTGAGCGGCTCGTCAAGCAACAGTACGCGAGGCATCTTGACAAGTGCGCGTGCAATTGCCACACGTTGTTGTTGTCCGCCGGAGAGTTCGTGCGGTTTGCGGTCCATAAGTTCGTCGATTTGGACGAGCTTTGCCACGTGGTAAGCGCGTTCCAACATCTCGGACTTCTTCAATTTGTCCGCGCCCTTCAGGTTTTCCAGAGGGAACATAATGTTTTGTTTGACGGTCATGTGCGGATACAACGCATAGTTTTGGAAGACCAAACCTACGCCGCGGTTTTCCGGTGTAAGTTCGGTTACGTCTTCGTCGCCGAAGAAAATTTGTCCGCTTGTGGGTTTTTGCAAACCGCAAATCATGTAGAGTGTAGTAGACTTACCGCAGCCGGAAGGTCCCAACAAGCCGATAAGCTTTCCGTCGGGAATTTCGAAGTTAAACTTGTTTACGGCAATTACTTCCTTCCCTTTCTCGTGTCTGCTTTCAAAGATTTTCGTCAAATCCTTCAAAACTACTTTCATAAGATACTGTTCCTTCCTTTTAATTTTTCTCAAACAAACGTCGCACGAATTGCGCGACAAAAAAATAACCACAACAAAAGAAGTCAAAGTAAGCCTTTGACTTCGACAGGCTTACTCCTCTTCCTTTGACGTAAGAAACAAATTAAGTAATGTGTCGGCAAAACACGCCACGCTACCGACAATTGCTAAAATGCCCGTCAATGTAACTGTCAACGTCGCTTTTGAAAGGACCGCCGCGGACAATGTAGTGAAGGGTTCAAAGCCTCTAGATAAAAATATAACCACCGCAAGCAAAACTCCTGCTACAACGGAGATACTTTTCAGTATGTAGTAGGGAACAACTTTTTCCTTAAAGTTGGCACTGAGCAACATACAAATGCCGCCACCGAAAGCGCAAACAGCTACGCTTAAAAGCCAAACAGAAGTGTTGCCGAAGGTCAAATCCGTCATTATCAAATACAACAAACCTGCCAAAATAATGGCAAGACCTCCGAGATAGTAGGTAATTCGCTTACTGATTTTGTTAAACATTTTTTCCTCCCCTATTGGGTTGTAGTACTTTAATACGGACTATGGGCAGCTTGTTCCGCCTGCAACTTCGTCTTGTAATCGACAAGGTCGTCCATAGTGTCGAAAACCATTTGAGTGGACAAGTCCACCGCCACCGTGCCGGAAGCAAGGTCATGCAACAAACAGTGGTTTTTGTTGACAATCAGTAGGGTCACTTGCGCAACCAATATGCCTGCAATCATCACAAGCCCCAAAAAGGGCGCGATGTTGAACATAATCAAAAACAGTCCCATGACGGGCAACATCGTTTCCACCACATATTTACCGAATACCGTCCGAACAAACAACGCAAAGGTGGTAACGCGCACGCCGACGTTCATTATTACGCCGATTTTGAACACTTTTTTTCCGACGGTTTGACCGTTTTTCAAAAACAACGGAACAACAAACTCCAACGCCAAAAATGCCACAAACAAACCTACGGAAACCATCACAATGGATAGAGAAATCATTATACCGTATGGTTTTGCCGCTTTTTGCTGAAACTCGGCGTAAGCGTCTAAATATTTAGCGTAGGTTGCAACGTCGTATACGCGTTCGGCTTCCTCTTTGCTTTTAGTAATGTCTACACCATATGCTTTGTTGACGCGCGTTACCTCGTCCTGCACCTGATTGTAGTATCCGTCGTAACCGGATATTACCGAAACAAGAGCTGCAACGCCTGTCGCAACGATGACCAACAATATGATGTCCAACAAAAAAGCGGAAAACCGCTTCAAGAGACTTGCTTTTTGTATATCGTAAATCAACTTGCTACTGTTCCTCCGCATCTAAATAGTGTTGTAAACGGGTAATATCAATATAATTTTACTGACAAACACCACGTAACATACGTTTTTTTGTATTCTATTGGTAGTATAATAGCATACTTTGTCGACACTTTCAAGAGTATTCGACAAAAAAAGAAATTATTTTACAATTTTTTTACACTACCATATATTTTTTGTAATATTTACAGGTCATATTGCTGCTCGGGCTAACGGCATAAACATTGTTTATCACAGCATTTGTGCTTATGCTTTTGGCGGAACCGAACGTCACGTTGGTTGTCAACGAAGACGGATCGACGCGGGGATTTGCTCCGCGCGTGTAGTCGGAAGATTTTATCGTTCCTTGCGCCGTCATGAAGTCACGTGTGATTTCACGGTAGTTGTACACACTGCCGTCGTCGCGGTAAAGCGGGATCGGCGTCATTCGTCCTTTTTCGAACGCGCTGTAAAACCTGTCGTACTCACGGTTAGTGTTTTGGTGGAACAACAGGTAGTCTATTACCGCAACTTTGTACACGTGTTTGGTGTCGTTGTATATTTTACCTGCCGAAACACGCCAAATGTAGTTGCTGTTTGCCACGTTGTAGAGGTTGGCGCCAGTCACTTCGGCGATGTACACCACGTTGTCGAAAGGCAACGCCTCGTACAAGTCGGAGTAGGTAATCGTACCTTCATATATCGAATTCCTCGCGACGTTTATCATGCCAAGTACAATGTCGTCGTGACCGCGACTTACGGCAAACTCGGCAATAGCACGCGCCGCAAGATTGGGCATTTCGCCGGTTTTGCCAAGCTCGCCGTCGACGGTGGCTAATTCCAAACCGGCAAGTCCTTCGATTTGCTTGTTGTACTTGTCCACTATTGCGGTAACGGCAGCGTCCTTTGTCCAACTGTATTGGAAACTTGTGTTGCCGTACTTACCGAGTGTAACGTTGTTGTTACTCACGTCGAGTGTGACGTAGGAAACATATTTGCCGTAGCTACCTCCTTGCAAAAACGGCGTACCGTTGACGTCCTCTTTCTCCACTTGGTGAGAATGCGCACAAAACACGGCGTCGGCGTATTGGTCTATATCCGAATAGACGGACAACGTTTCAACGTTTGCATGAATACTGACAACAACCACATGGCAACCTTCCTCGTCACGTAGTTTTGTCGACAAATTAGGTATAACGTCCATTGGCGGCACAAAGCCGATGTTCTCGACAAGGTTGGAATTGATGGATGTAATTTGATCCTTTCCGATTACGCCGATTATGCCCACTTTCACTTTGTTAGGCAATGTAACGGTGACATATTCTTTTGCCAATTCGTCGGCAAATGTGCCGAATTGACGAGTATTGGGATCCCAATGGTAAATATTTGCGCCCAAAAACGGCGTGTTGCCGTACTTGGCAAGGTCCTTCAACACGTCCATGCCCCAGTCAAACTCATGGTTGCCGTATGTCATGGCGGAAAAGCCTATTTCGTCCATACACTCGGTAAGCAATTTGCCGTAGTTGCTGTTGGATTGAATAGAACCTTGGAACATATCGCCGCTGTTAATCAGCACGGTATTGGGATTGTTTTTCTTTTGCGTTTTTAGGTAGTAACCCACTTGCGCTATCTTGTCCACCGAGCCGTGGAAATCGTTGATTGCGTACAAGTTGATTGTGGTCGACTTGGCAAGCACGGTAGGAATTTTGCCGTCCTTGCAGTAACCGCACACGCATTCGCGACGTTTTGTGCCTTCCCCCGACGTTGTTGCCGCGGTAATCACCTTCCAATCGCCCAAAGTGTGGTCGGCTTTCTTTTTGTAGCCGCAAGCGCACTCCTGCCAATGTCCGTTTTCGTCGTAATCGTACCTATCGAAGGCATGCACGTGTTCGACGGTATCCGTTTCGCGAGTTTCGTAGTAGTCGCACACTGTGCAGTCGCGGCGTTCCTCGCCGTTTTCCGTGGCGGTTGCGGCTTTGGTTTCCGTCCACTCGCCGAAGGTATGGTTTGCAGTTTGCTTTTCGTCGCAGGAACACGTCTGCCAATGTTGCGTTTCGTCAAAAAGATACTCACCCGAAAATACGTGATTGTGGTTTAACGACGGAATAGAGGAAAATACCGTGTATCCGCACACCGTGCAAGTTTGCTTTGCCACGCCGACGTCGCTTTCGGTAGGCGCGGACACCACCGTTTTTTCACCGAAGTTGTGCGGCTCGGACACCTTTTCACCGCACTCGGTGCATATGCGCCAATGCTCGTTTTCGTCAACTTCGAACTTGTCTAATTTGTGGACGTGTCCGTTGTTGGCGCATGCAACAAGAGCAAAACACGCCGCCAACAGGCATACGACTGCCAAAATAATCGCAAATCTTTGTTTATTCATTCGTATCTCCCTATATTTCTCGTGTGCACATACGCGGTCGAAAAACCGTCGTAAAACAACTCCGCGCGAATAGAGAATTTTTATTTATTCATCATTATACAACATCTTGCCGAAATAGTAAAGTATAAAAATGAACAATTGTTTGCATTACAAATGTTAGTTTTCCTCAAAATCCCCAAACAAACCGCTCTAAAATGGTTTTAAGACGGCAAGATGAAAAAAAAAGGCAAAGCTTGCACTGAACAAACTTTGCCTTTTCGTAAAAACTATCTTTCCAAAATTGCCTTGATACGGCGCACACCGCTACTGCTGGATTGCTCCTTTTGGATGACAAAGTGACCGAGCAAACCTGTGTTTTCCGCATGAGGACCGCCGCAAATTTCCTTGCTGAAGTCGCCCATTGTGTACACCTTGACCACTTCGCCGTACTTGTCGCCGAACAAACCGATTGCTCCCGTTTTGCGAGCTTCCTCGATGGGCAATTCCTCGCAAGTTACCGGCAAGTTGCGTTGGATAGCTTCGTTGACAAGGCGTTCCGTTTCGGCAATTTCCTCCGCCGTCATCGGGCGATGGAAGCTGAAGTCAAAGCGCAAGCGTTCGGGCGTGATGTTACTGCCCTTTTGCTTTACTTCGTCGCCGAGTACCTTGCGCAAAGCCGCTTGCAACAGGTGTGTAGCCGTGTGTAGGTAGGTGGTTTCGATGCCGCCGCCTTCCGCCATGCCGCCCTTGAAGCGTTGTTCGCTACCTGCGTGCGATTTGGCTTGGTGTTCGGCAAACTTTTGTTTGAAGCCTTCCACGTCCACGGTAAAGCCGTGTTCCGCGGCAAGTTCCACCGTCATTTCGATGGGGAAACCGAATGTGTCGTACAGTTTGAACGCCGTTCCGCCGGGGACAACGTTGCCTTGGATGTGTTGGATTACTTTGCAAAACTCCTTTTCGCCTGCGACCAAAGTTTTGCTGAATTTGTCCTCTTCCTTGTTGAGTTCGTCCACAATCTTGGTTGCGTTTTGCGTAAGCTCGGGGTAAACGTCCTTGTAAACGTCGATGTACACCTTGGCAATTTCCGCAATGCTACCCTTGGGCATTTCGAGGCTGTTTGCCATACGTACCGCACGACGGATAAGGCGGCGCAAAACGTAGCCTTGGTCGACGTTGCTGGGCACTACGCCTACGGGGTCGCCTAGCAAGAACGTTGCCGTACGCACGTGGTCGGCAATGATACGCATAGCGCGCTTTGTCTTGTCGTCGGCTTCGTATTGCTTGCCGCTAAGCTCGCATATCTTAGCAAATGCGCCTTGGAATAGGTCGATGTCGTACACCGACTTGAAACCGTTAAGCACGCAAACGGTACGTTCCAACCCCATGCCGGTGTCGACGTTCTTTTGCGAAAGGGGCAAATAGGTGCCGTCGGCTTGGCGGTTGAATTGCATGAAAACGTTGTTCCAAATTTCAAGGTACTTGCCGCAGTCGCAAGAGGGATCGCAGTGATCGGAGCAAGCGGGTTTGCCTGTATCCCAGAAGATTTCCGTATCAGGTCCGCAAGGTCCCGTGGTACCGGCAATCCACCAGTTGTTTTTCTTGGGAAGGTAGAAAATGCGTTCCTTGGGGATACCGCACTCTTCCCATACGCGTGCGCTGTCCCCGTCGCGAGGTGCGTCGTCGTCGCCTGCAAATACCGTGACGGAAATACGGTTGACGTCAAGTCCGAGGTACTTGGGGCTTGTCAAAAACTCGTAGCTCCAACGGATGGACTCGTGGTTAAAGTAGTCTCCCAGCGACCAATTGCCGAGCATTTCAAAAAACGTCAAGTGGCTGTCGTCGCCCACTTCGTCGATGTCGCCCGTACGCACGCACTTTTGTACGTCGGTAAGGCGTGTGCCCTTGGGGTGGCGTTGCCCCATAAGATAAGGGATGAGCGGATGCATACCTGCCGTGGTAAACAACACTGAGGGGTCGTTTTCGGGGATGAGGCTTGCCGATTGGATGACGGCGTGTCCTCTTTCTTCAAAAAATCCGAGGTATTTTTCTCTCAAAAACTGTGATGTAATCTTCATTGTAATCCTCTTGTTTTACGTTGTTTTTTGTTGCCGTATGTAATGATTTTGGCACAACGTATGTATTTTTTCGTTACATCGGAGTGCAAAACGACAGCTCAATTCGACATCGCTTCGACCGACGTTACATTGCAAAAGACCGAGCGCTACGGCGCGGTCTTTTGGTTGTATCTAATCTAGTTTATTCTACGATTTTTCTTCTGCGGCGCTTTGCGACAAGCGAGTACAGGAAGAAGAACCAGTAGTATGCAGGCAGTACGTATACGTAAATCGTACCGAACACTCTGCCCTTGCCGAGGTTTGCGGGGTCAAACAATCCTAGGAACTTGCCGATAAAGTTGTCGCCTGCCTTGATAAATCCGCGGCTAAGTAGGAAGATAAGCAAGGACACGATCGTTGCCACGATTGCCATGACAAGCATGTAGATGTTGGCTTTCTTGCTACGTCTACCCGTAAAGATACGTACGATAACGACGATGATTTGCACTACCGCCGTCACTGCGAATATTGCGCAGAACACCAACATAAGGAAGTTTGTCCAACCGCCGTATGCGGCAATGAAGTCGGACGGTTTGTTTTTGATTACGTTGATTGTGTCGTTGACCGTTTCCACAAGCTTGTTGTAGACGTATTCGCGGTTTACTCCGCCGACGTTAGTAACGCCACTGTCCGCCGAAATAGGGATAAAGGACAAACGCATGGGGGAAACAATCGCAAATACAAACAAAGCAAGGAACACCGCCGCAATGATTGCGAAGGCTCTGCCGCCTTTTCTGCCGTAGGGCTTGTACTCGTATTTAGCCTTTTTCTTAGTCTTGGCTGCCTTTTGCGGTTTAGTTTCCGTCGTTGCAACGCCGACAGGCACTACTCCTCCTACGGGAGCGGCGGTAACATTGGCGTCGGGAGAAACGTAACCGACCGTGGCAAAGCTGTGACCGCAAGTACAAACGTTGTCTTCGGCGTTTACCTCACGTCCGCACTTCGGGCAAATCTTGGTAAGTGCGCCTGCCTTTATCGGCGTACCGCAGTTACGGCAAAAGTTTGCCAAAGGGGAGTTGCGCGTGTGGCATTTGTGACAAACAACGACTTCCTCGGGCACAACAAGCTTGGCACCGCATCTTGCGCAAAAACGCGCGTTTAGCGAGTTGCTGTTGTTGCAATGAGGGCAAATATTGAAGCTGTTTGAACTATTCATGTTTTACCTCCGAATCTTGCACTGTACCGCAATTGGTACAGAACTTGTCCTGTCTATCATTCAAATTGCCGCAGTGAGGGCATTTCCATTTGTCGATTTGGTCGGGTTGCTCACCGTTAAACGACCACTGACAGTTACTGCAAAACGAGCTGTCCGAGGGGTTTTCCGCCCCACAATTGGGACAATACTTTTTGTTGTCTTCTATCGCCAATTTCAATCCGCAGTATACGCAAAAGTCTTCGTCGGCGGCATTCAATGTGCCACAGTTGGGACAAACGATGTTTTTGCCGTTTAGGTCGCACAACACCGCTTGTTGCACCACGTAGTCGCCTACGGGCATGGTGTCGTACTCCACCTGCATGTCGGTGATATCCGCACCCGTCAGAGAGCCGAAACAGTGTCCGCAGTATGCCGAACCCATGGGGTTGGGTTTGCCGCAATACGGACACAAACGACGTTTGACAACCTTGTGTATGTTTTGCGCCGTCACATTGGTACCGCAGTGATTGCAATATATCGCCGTAATTGGCACTTCCGCACCGCACTTGGGGCATTTGCTTGTTTCGGGAGAGGGTATCACTGTGTAGTCGGTATTGTCCGTCACCGCCGTTTGGGTCGGTTGGTCGGGCATGATTACCTCAAACTTGTCCGAACGCGGCGTGGCAACGTCATTGCCTGTGGTCGCGTCGGAAGAAAGCGGACAGCCGCACTCGGTGCAATATTCGTTTGTCACAACGTTACTTGCACCGCACTTGGGGCAGGCAACCTCTTCTTTGAATACAAACGCCGCCGATCCGCAATTACAACAAAACAACGAATCGTTGGTATTCTCTTCTCCGCAGGTTTTACATACTTTCATTTCTCGGTTTCGACCTCCCGTAAGAGTAGCAATATTGTACGTGACGTACCGACATCAACGCATCGATTATACTCTCGTTGTCATCGCAATGTTTTTTACGCGCGACGACTGCCGATACAAAGCGACTGTACGTCCTTACAACAAAAATCCGACACAAACTAATATACTCTATTTAATGTGGTTTGTCAATGCGTTCGACAAAAAATCACTTTCCGACCTTAAATCCGTCCTTCAAACCGACGATTTCGTTGAAAACAAGAGCGTTTTTCGTGCTGTCGCGGTCTACTACATAGTAGCCCACGCGCATAAATTGGAAACGGTCGCCCTCTTTGGCGGTAGCAAGCGACGGCTCCACCTTGGCGGAAAGCACCTTCATGCTGTCGTAGTTGAAGCGTTGGTTGAAGTCCGTCACGCCGTCCACAACGTCGGTAAGCAAACTTGCCAACTTGCGCACGGTTACGTCCAAGCATGTTGCGGCGTCTACCCATTGGATTACGCCCTTTACCTTTACTCCGCTTGTATCCTCGCCCGACTTGCTGTTGGGCACAACGCTACACTTGATTTCCTTTACTTCGCCGTTGTCGTCCAACACCACGTCGTCACAATGAATAATATATGCGCCTTTCAAGCGAACATATCCGTCCGGTTTCAAACGGTAGTATTTGGGCGGCGGAACAAGTGCGAAGTCGCTGCGATCGATGTACAATTCCGACGAGAAGGGTATCTTGCGGTACGTTACCGTTTCGGCGTTGGGGTTGTCCTCGACGGTCAACTCTTCCGTGCCTTCGTAGTTGGTCAGCACCACTTTGACGGGGTCGAGTACCGCCATCACGCGATTAGCCGTCATGTTGAGATTGTCGCGCACGCAGGAGTACAAATATCCTTCTTCCACTTCGCTGTTGGCCTTTGACACGCCGATACGTTCGCAGAAGTCACGCAACGCTTCGGGAGGAATACCGCGACGACGAAGTCCCGACAACGTGGGCATACGAGGATCGTCCCAACCAAGCACCTTGCCTTCCTCTACAAGCTTTTTGAGGAAGCGTTTACTCATAATGGTATTTGTAATATTCAAACGAGCAAATTCGATTTGTTGCGGCAACGGAGCGGGGAAGTCGCAGTTAGCAACAACCCAATCGTACAAGGGGCGGTGATCCTCGAACTCCAACGTACAAATGGAGTGGGTGATACCTTCGTGTGCGTCCTCGATGGGGTGCGCAAAGTCGTACATCGGGTAAATGCACCACTTGTCGCCGCTGTTGTGGTGTGTAGCGTGCAGTACGCGGTAAATGATGGGGTCGCGCATGTTGACGTTGGGGGAAGCCATGTCAATTTTGGCACGAAGCACTTTTTCGCCGTCAGCGTATTTGCCGTCGCGCATTTCGTAGAACAATTTGAGGTTCTCTTCCACGGGACGATTGCGGAAAGGACTCTCGATACCGGGCTCGGTAAGGGTGCCGCGGCGCTCCTTGATTTCGTCGGCGGTTTCGTCGGAAACATACGCCAAACCTTTGTTGATAAGTTTGACGGCGCAGTCAAACATCACGTCGAAGTAGTCGCTGGCAAAGTACAGGTTGTCCCACTTGAAACCGAGCCACTCGATGTCCTTTTTGATGCTGTCTACGTACTCTTGGTCTTCCTTGCAAGGGTTGGTGTCGTCAAAACGCAAGTTGCAGGTTCCGCCGTACTTTTGCGCTATGCCGAAGTTGATGCACAGGCTCTTGGCGTGACCGATGTGCAAGTAGCCGTTAGGCTCGGGAGGGAAACGAGTTGCAACCGTAGTAACCTTGCCGCTTGCAAGGTCGTTGTCGATGATTTCTTCGATAAAGTTTCTGCTGTCTTCCATTGTCGTAATACCTTTTTAGTTTATGTAATATGTCATTTGTTTTCCGCTTCGAAGTCTTCGATGGGTATATCCGACTCGCCGTCGAAGGAAGCCTCGGGTATTTCGCCCTCGTCGGGAGGGATAAAGTCGCCGCCGTCGTCGGGTTCCGCACCTTGAGACAGGTCGGGGAGTTCCGTTTCGTCGCCACCCTCGCCCGTGCCGCCGTCCACGTCGCCGTTGGCAATTTGCTGTTCGGCAAGGGTTTCGGCGTCCATAAAGCGAACGAATTTACCCAGCCAAAACAGGTCGATGTCGCCCGTTTCACCGTTACGGTGCTTGGCTACGATCAGTTGGTGCTTGGTAGTACCCTTTTCGGGGTCGGTTTCCTTGTGAATAAACAATACTATGTCGGCGTCCTGCTCGATACTGCCCGACTCACGCAAGTCGGACAACACGGGCACTTGACCACCGCCGCCGCTACCGTCCTTACCCTTCAAGTTACGCATTTCGGCGTCGCGCTTCAACTGCGCAAGTGCTATGATGGGGACGTTTAGTTCCTTTGCCATAAGTTTCAACGCACGGGTGATTGCGCCGACTTCGTTGGCACGACCTTGTTTGGGGTCGATACCGCTGTTCATCAACTGTATGTAGTCGATGACGATTAGGTCCAAACCCGTTTGCGCCTTTTGACGGCGACATTGGGAGCTGATTTCCGACGGACGAATTTGCGCGTAGTCGTTGCCGTACAGCTTCATTGTAGAGCAAATGGTATTTTGCGCCGCACGCAACCGAGCAAGGGATGCGTTTGGGTCGGTAAACTGTCCGCTCTTGATTTCCGCAAGGGGTACAGCCGCCATACTGGCAAGCAAACGCTCGATAAGCTGTTGGTTGCTCATTTCCAAACTGTAAATGGCAACGATTTTACCTTGTTTTGCGACGTTTTCCACTATGTTCATTGCCATTGCCGACTTACCTACGCCGGGACGAGCCGCAAGTACGATAAGTTCGCCGCCGTGAAGTCCGTTGGTCATACGGTCGAAACGACGGAAACCCGTTTGTATACCGCGATATTTGCCGGGGTTGACAAAGCGTTCGTTGATGGCGTACATCGTGCGCGCCGTGTCGTCGGCAAGGGAGATAAGACCCTTGTTTGCGCCGCCCTGCGACAGGTTGAAGATTTGTTCTTCCGCGTAGGTGATTGCTTCCTCGGCGCTGCTACTGCTGTATGCCTTTTGCTCCACCTCGCCGCAAATGCGGATAAGCTTGCGCATGGTGCTCGCACGCTTGACAATGGCGATGTACTCGTCGTAGTTGGCGGTACTAGGCAACAATTCGTTTAGGCGCAGTATGTAGTCGATGTCGCCGACCTGTTCCAACTTGCCCTCACGGCGCAACACGTCCACGACGGAAGCGAAGTTGACGGTATCGGCTTGGCTTTCCGTGCCGACGGAATGCGACTGCTCGGAAATGCTCTTCATTGCGGCGAAGATTTCGCGGTGATTGAGTTGGTAGAAGTCGTCTTCGGCAAGTTGCGCGATCATTTCCAATTGGTACTCGGGGTTACGCAAAATACAGCATAGTACGTTTTGCTCCGCTTCCACGCTGTTGGGGAGCGTTGCGCGTACGGGCTTGTCCGAGCGTTGAGTATTGGCGTTGGTTGCCGTCGAGGGTTTACTTTCGTTTGGCATGTCCTCTCCTTGGTGATAAGCTGCCGACAGTATTCGGCGTATCGACATCTGTTGTCAATGCGGAGTTTCCACAAATATGGAAACGAATAAATCAAAGATAATTTATTATACAATGATTTCGCGCGAAAATCAAGTGTTGTGACAACACAGAACAAAAAACTTTTACAACAAACAACATCTACCCAAAGACAAGTTCTTCGTGCTAGGCAGGCAACGTGTTGATTAGATTGGAAGTAACCGTACTTGGCAGTCAAGGTATTGTCCCGCCGACTTGCTTGCAGTATATCGTCGTTTTGCACTAACCACTACTCCGACCGCTCATCCCTCAAGGTCAAAGGACTTTATTAGATGTGACACTATAAGACTAAAAAGTCTAAAATCAAGTCAGTTTACAGTAAGTCTGCGGAAACAAATCGTCAGTATAAACAATATTTTTTACAATCAAACATAGTTGTTCGCCAACCAAAAGAATATTTACTCGCCGAAAGTCAATGTATAATATCTATTTTTTTACAAAGGCTTTCCATGCTTAACAATACGCTACGCATGTCGCGAAATTTCATATACGTATGCAAAATTTCGCGACATTCTCCGATTTGTAGAATGTTAGTTTCGCAAAATGAGATTGCTGTTTTCGTTTAAGATACCGTTTTTGCCGCCGCTTGTCTTGAAATTTAATAAAATAAATGGTACAATGCTCCTTGCAATTGACGTGTAAACACCGTCAACAAATTCAACAAGCTAACGTGGCGGCAATGCACATCGTCGCTAAACAAAAGCAAAACGGAGAATGAATAGACATGGTCAAATTCTTCACAACTTGGACAAAAAAGAAAATCATTATTTGCGTAATATCCGTCGTACTTGCGGCGAGCACATTCTTGGGTGCATACACCCTCACTCGCCCGAGCGGCACACCCGACGTCGATCTTCCCGAGGAACCGAGCAACCACGTTGTGGAAAAACCCGACGACTCCACCGTTGCCGATCACCTAAACGAGCCCAACAAAAACTTATTTATCGCCAACGGGCAATTGACAAGCGCAGGTAGTTTCCGCAGTACTTCCGTCGGCACTACCGTTTCCACAAAGGTCGGCTTTTCTGTAACGCAAGACATCCAAACGGTACGCGTGGTAAAGGACGGCACCGTCTACAAGCAATCGGCAAGCTACGGCTTGGTTAAGATGGCGGAACAACGCTTCATCTACGGCGAAACGTACATGTACCGCGTGGCGACAAAAGTCAATGCCATCGACCAACAAACTTGGGACGATAATGCCGACCCCAACATACTAAACAAAAACGGCTACTTCAACCGCTACGGTTGCCGCGGCGACGGGCTAACAAGCTACATACTGACGGACGAAACAATAGTGTCCTCCAGCTACGACGGCTACGACGAGGAAACGAAACTGTACACGTTCTCCTACGAACTCGATACCGTCAAAGCCACGCCGCAAATACTGTACGAAATGCGCACAAGCAGCGGCGCAAAGAACTTCCCCACATTTGAGCACGCAAAAATCACCGTCACGATGGACGAACAATGGATTGTGCACTCCCTCACTACCGACTGCACCTACAACGTACCCATCGCAGGAGGCACGCCTTGCAGCGAAAACATGACGGAAGTATTTACCGACATCGGCGCCGTTGAAAAACTCGAAGACATGCCCGAGTACGAATACTTCAGCAAGTACTTCACCGTAACCCCGGAACCGCCCGTTGACGACGACAGCGGCAACAACGAACCCATTATTAAACCCGACGACCCCGTGGTCGACCCCGAGCCGCAACCGCTCGACGTGTTGATGGAAATGTTTGAAACCTACCTTGAAGGCGCACCCATCAACGTTGCAGTGCAAACGCAAGTAAAAGGTTTCGACATCAACGCAAACCTTAGTTTGTTTCTCAATTTGCA